>Ga0316201_10003399_pt1 | contig 11730 bp, 11 predicted proteins | sample CS6wburrow_MG_FD_204516 | JGI IMG/M metagenome (GOLD analysis project Ga0316201, IMG submission 204516) | Coastal sediment microbial communities from Delaware Bay, Delaware, United States - CS-6 worm burrow | ecosystem: Environmental > Aquatic > Marine > Coastal > Sediment | place: USA... | reverse complement strand
TACTATAAAATGGCGAGGTGCGATCAACAGGGAGCGTTGTGGGTAATTAGTAGAAAAGGAAGCGTTTGCAAAACGCGGTTTCTACATGCCGCAGGCAATTACCCACAACGGTATTGTGTATGGTTAGTTGCTTAGAACTAAAGATAGCAAAAAAGCAAGAACCCATTATTCAGCAGCGAGGAAAGTTCCGCAGGGAATTTCAGAAGCAATGAATTATACACGTTGTTGTGGCATGTTTTAACTTTCTACTTTTGCCAAAGGTGAATGATGTTCATGAACCATTTTCCATCCATTTTCGGTCTTAACAAATAGTAAAGTTATTTGGTCATTAACTACAACTAGATCTTCTCCAAATTTTAAATGAAAATCGGAATGAAAGGTTAAATTAGCAACATCACCATAAACGGCAATTTGTAAATCTTTTGCATCGAACTTTACTACTTCGGTAACAGAACCAAAAACACTTCGTTCGTGAGCTTCGTTAGCTTCGCCACCATTTCTTGGTTCACCATTTTTAAATTCAGTAAATTTCGGACTATAGGCGTGAAAAGAAATTAGTTTTTCTATATCTCCATCTTTAATACTTTGGGCTATTGCGCCAAAGGTTTCCATCACTTCTTGTTTCGCTTCTGGAAACTCATCATTTATTAAATCAACTTTTACTTCTTCAACTACAACTTCTACTTTTTCTTCTTTTTGTTTGCATCCTGAAATTAATATTCCAAAAAACATAATTATTGCAAATGTGAGCTTTGTTTTCATAATTTTATATTTGATTGGTTAATAGCTGTTTACAATTTACAATATTTTTTGGAATATTAATTTCAGGAATGTGCTACAACGTCTTGTGTATGTTGTGTATCCTAAAGGGTATGCACTATAAACCTTGTTGTGCTTTCGTTATTTTTTAATTTCGGTATCTATCAAATGTATCAAATCATTAATATATTCTATTTGATTATTATGTTTTCTGCTTAAGGCACCGTTATTCATCAGAGCTAACTTTAATCCATTCGTAAATGTTTGATTATTGTGTTGCCACTTTAAGTCGGATATAAGTTTATTATGCTTTGACTCAGGAATATCTTTAGCTTTTAACCTGATTGGTAATCCTTTTGTTGGTGTAGTTGTATCAAAGAATTCTATTACAGATATATTTTTAACATGTGGGTCATAGAGGTATTCCTCATATTCTCTTCTCATATGATATTCACTTCCAGCAATAGAAGCATAATTTTTTTCTAGCTCTAGCAAGCCATTCTTGATAGAGTCATTTTTAATTAAACTAAGATTTCCCGAGCTTAAAAGTTCTTTAAAAGTGTTGTTGTTTGGAACAAAATCTTTCCAACCAAAAACCGTTTCGTATGTTCCTGTATAAACTTGAACCTCTTTAATGTTTTTTGGTGCGTCTCCATTTATGAGTTTAGAGCATGCCTGTACTTTTCTAAAATGATATTCTGCAAATTCTTTGCTATTTAGAATTTCATTTTTTAAATCAACCTTGAGGTTTTTGAGGTAATTAATTTCTTTATTTCTTTCCTTCCTTTCTTCATTCCAATTATTAATACTTAATGCAATCAAAATTCCGATTACCACAAGAACAATCTCTCCGATAGCGTATTTAAAATATTTTCCAGTTTTATCTTTCTCCATAAGGTCGTAGCGAATTTTTCTAAAGAATTTAATCATTTTTCATCTTTTCTTCAATTAGAGAAATTATTAATTGACAATCATTTCGAGCTTTTTCTACTTGTGGAATGACAAATAATAAGTTGAAATCTAACAGATTTATAAAGCTTTTGAAATGCCGATCTTTCATAAAATAGTCAGCATCTTTTTTATAGACTTCAACATCTTTACTTTTTGAGAATGATTCTTCTCTTTTTTCCATTGGGAATCCTGTATCAGCAATGAATAGCCCATTAAATTCTATATGATTCATTGTAAGAGCACTGTATTGATAGACGCTTTTATCTTCGTAAACATGTTCTTCATTTAATATAATCCTTTTGTATGAATTTCTTAAATCCAATAATCTATTTTTTATGTCCTCATCAGTAATAAATCTTAAGTGAGACGAGTTTAAAACCTCCTCCAAGGTGTTTGAATTTGGCGTAAACCTGTGAAATGGGAATAGATAGTAAAAATGACTGTAAAAGGACTCATGGTCATATTCATTCGTTTCAATCATAATAAGCAATGCTTTTGCACTCGTACTTTGCTTTTTCCTGACATTAATTAAGTTATCTAATTGTGCTCGGTCTTTTTCCAAATCACTAACAAAACCAGATAAATACTTATTAGTGATTGCTTGTTCTTTTTTTGTTTCATTCCAGTTATTTATTTGTAAGGCCAATAAAATACCAACCATTACCAGGATTATTTCACCTATAGCATATTTAAAATACTTTCCAGTTTTATTTTCCAATAGTAAGTTTCGTCTAATTTTTCTAAAGAATTTTATCATTGATTAGTGGTTTCTGATAATGAAGGCTAACGTTGGATATCGTTATTGATGATATCCACATTATAGCGAAGTTAGTTTTTTCATTATTCAAAATCAATTGGGTACAGTTTCAATTTTAAATTAATTGTCAACAATTTGTCATAAGTATAAAGGGTTTACTACATTTATATCCTATGGATTTTATTAACCAACTTCTTAAAGATTTCTCAGCCTTAGCTTGGGGATTACCATTGCTAGTTTTATTAATTGGTGGTGGATTGTATTTATTAATACGTTCTAAATTTTTACCTTTTCGATATTTAGGGCATGCTATTAGTGTCCTTCGAGGAAAGTACGATGACCCAAATGATCCTGGTCAAATTTCTCATTTTCAGGCCTTATCAACAGCTTTATCTGCTACTGTAGGTATGGGTAATATAGCAGGTGTTGCAGTTGCCATATCCATTGGAGGGCCAGGTGCTGTATTCTGGATGTGGGTGAGTGCGGTTATTGGGATGTCTACTAAGTTTTTTACGTCAACTTTAGCCATTTTGTATCGTGGAAAGGATAGTGCTGGCGAACTGCAAGGTGGACCAATGTATTTTATAATGGAAGGTTTGGGTAAATCCTGGAAGCCTTTAGCTGTGTTTTTTAGTTTATGTGGACTTATAGGAGCTTTGCCTGTGTTTAATGTAAATCAGTTAACACAAGCTTTAAATGATATATTGTTAATTCCTAATGGAGTAGAAGTAGGCTTGTCCACTAACCTAATTATAGGAATTGTTTTAGTGGGTATAACTGCATTAGTCGTACTAGGTGGAATAAAACGCATAGGCACTGTAGCTTCGCGTTTAGTGCCAAGTATGGTTGTACTTTACTTTGTTTTGGTAATTATAATTCTAGTAGCGCATAGTGATGTTTTACTATATTATATAAAATTGATTTTTACAGATGCTTTTGCTGCAAGTTATTATCCTAGTGATAAACCGTTTTTTGGAGGAGTAATAGGTGCTCTTATTCTACATGGTATTAAACGTGGAGCATTTTCTAATGAAGCTGGTATCGGAACAGCACCAATGGCTCATGGAGCAGCAAAAACAGATGAACCGGTTAGAGAAGGATTAGTCGCTATGTTAGGCCCTGCAATAGATACTTTAATTGTGTGTACGCTTACAGCATTGGCTATTTTGGTAACTGGTGTATGGGAAACGACGTCAAACAATGGTGTGAGTCTTACAGCTTCTGCATTTGCAGATGTAATGCCAACCTATGGTAAATATGCATTACTAGTTTGTATTACTGTATTTAGTATGAGTTCGTTATTCTCGTATTCGTATTATGGTACAAAATGTATGTCGTTCTTATTTGGAGCAGATAAAAAACACTATTACAACTATTTTTATGTTTTAAGTATATTGATAGGAGCTACAACCACGCTAGATATGATGATAAATCTCATTGACGGTGTTTTTGCTTTAATGGCAATACCAACAATGATTGCGACCATTATTCTAGCACCAAAAGTTATCAAAGAATTAAAAGCTTATATAAATCGTTTAAAACTAAGCAATAATGAAAGTAACAAGTAACGCAAAAGCCTATTGGCGAGAGAATATAAAGTATGTTCTCATTTTATTGGTAATATGGTTTGCTGTGTCTTATGGAGCAGGTATTTTATTTAAGGATGAATTGAATACCATTAAAATGGGTGGTTTTAAACTCGGATTTTGGTTCGCTCAGCAAGGTTCTATGTACGTCTTTGTGGTACTCATTTTCGTGTATGTAAGATTGATGAATAAGCTCGATAAAAAATATGGCTATGATGAATAATTTACTGCTTATAGCCGAAATGGATGTACAAACTTGGACATACATTTTAGTTGGAATTACCTTCACGCTCTACATTGGCATTGCTATTTGGTCTAGAGCAGGCTCTACAAAAGAATTTTACGTTGCAGGTGGAGGAGTATCTCCTTTAGCAAATGGTATGGCAACTGCTGCCGATTGGATGAGTGCTGCCTCTTTTATCTCTATGGCTGGCATTATTTCATTTGCTGGCTATGACGGAGCAGTATATTTAATGGGTTGGACTGGTGGTTACGTGCTCTTAGCATTACTGCTAGCACCTTATTTGCGAAAATTCGGAAAGTTTACGGTTCCAGATTTTATTGGTGATCGCTATTATTCTAAAACTGCTCGAATTGTTGCTGTATTCTGCGCATTATTAGTTTCATTTACTTATGTCGCAGGTCAAATGCGTGGAGTAGGCATTGTGTTTTCAAGATTTTTAGAAGTAGATATTAATACTGGAGTCATCATAGGAATGCTTATTGTTTTGTTCTATGCCGTTCTTGGAGGTATGAAAGGCATCACGTATACACAAGTTGCGCAATATTGCGTTTTGATATTCGCCTTTATGGTACCTGCTATTTTTATATCTATTCAAATGACAGGAAATCCCATTCCGCAATTAGGTTTTGGAGCTGAGTTAAATGATGGCTCAGGGACTTATTTATTAGACAAATTAGATGGTTTAAGCACAGAACTTGGTTTTGCCGAATATACTGAAGGTTCTAAATCTATGATAGATGTCTTCGCTATTACACTAGCTTTAATGGTTGGTACAGCAGGATTACCACATGTTATTGTACGATTCTTTACCGTAAAACGCGTTAAGGATGCTCGAAAATCTGCAGGCATTGCATTACTACTTATTGTGATTTTATACACAACTGCACCAGCTGTTGCTGTTTTTGCAAGAACAAATATGATCGAAACAGTTTCTAACCAACCATATGCAGATGTTCCAGAATGGTTTAAAAAATGGGAGGAGACGGAGTTAATAGCATTTACTGATAAAAATACTGATGGGAATATTCAATACATAGCTGGTGATGCTTTTCTTAAAGGAGAGAATGGACAGTTTGATTTTAATAAACCAAACCTTAGTAACAAAAACGAATTGTATGTTGATAGAGATATCATGGTATTAGCTAATCCTGAAATTGCAAATCTTCCTAATTGGGTGATTGCTTTGGTTGCTGCTGGTGGATTAGCAGCTGCGTTATCTACTGCAGCTGGACTTTTATTAGTGATTTCATCATCTGTATCTCACGATTTAATTAAGAAAATAATAAAGCCTTCAATTTCAGAAAAAAGTGAATTAGTTGCTGCACGTTTGTCTGCTGTTGGTGCTGTTTGTGTCGCAGGTTATTTTGGAATTAATCCTCCTGGATTTGTGGCTGCCGTTGTTGCCTTAGCTTTTGGTTTGGCTGCAGCATCATTTTTTCCAGCAATTATTCTAGGTATTTTTTATAAACGCATGAATAAAGAAGGAGCTATTGCAGGAATGATTGTAGGTATAGTAAGTATGTTATTATACATGATGAAATATAAGCTAGGTTGGTTTGACGAGGTATTACCAGATAAAAGTGAATGGTGGTTTGGAATTTCACCTGAAGGTTTTGGTACTATTGCTATGATGCTTAACTTTATCGTATCAATTACAATAATGAAGTTTACTAAAGCACCACCTCAATATGTTCAAGATATCGTTGAGGATATAAGAATTCCAAGTGGTGCAAACAAAGCTATTGACCATTAAAAATTACTATGAGCAATTATCACATAAAACATTTAGAAGAATATTACCAAGTTTATAGAAAATCAGTCCGTAATCCAGAAAATTTCTGGGAAGAAATTGCAGAAGAGCATTTTATGTGGCGAAAAAAATGGGACAAAGTCTTAAGTTGGGATTTTGCTAAACCAGAAGTAAAGTGGTTTGAAGGTGCTAAACTAAATATCACCGAAAACTGTATCGACCGTCATTTATACACTAGAGGAGACAAAACGGCTATAATTTTTGAGCCGAATAGTCCAGATGAAAAAGCATTGTATATAACCTATAGGGAGCTGCACGAGCGTGTATGCAGATTCGCTAACGTGCTTAAAGAAAATGGAGTAGGCAAAGGGGACAGAGTTTGTATTTACTTACCTATGATACCAGAACTTGCTGTTTCAGTTTTAGCATGTGCACGAATTGGTGCAATACATTCTGTAGTTTTTGCAGGATTTTCATCTACGGCTTTAGCCACCAGAATAAATGATAGTGATTGTAAAATGGTTATTACTAGCGATGGTTCTTATCGTGGTGCAAAAACTATTGATCTCAAAGGTATCGTAGATGAAGCTTTAGATGATTGTGAGTGCGTGGATACTGTTTTGGTTGCAAAACGCATCAATACAGACATAAATATGAAAAAGGGTCGCGATAAATGGCTACAACCATTATTAGATAAGGCGTATCACGATTGTGAGCCAGAAATTATGGATGCAGAAGATCCTTTATTCATTTTGTATACATCTGGTTCTACAGGAAAACCAAAAGGCATGGTGCATACTACAGGAGGTTATATGGTATATACTGCATACACATTTAAAAATGTCTTTCAGTACAGAGAGCAAGATGTGTATTGGTGTACTGCCGATATTGGTTGGATTACAGGACACAGTTACATTGTCTATGGACCATTATGTAATGGAGCCACAACTGTAATGTTTGAAGGCGTTCCGAGCTATCCAGATTTTGGACGTTTTTGGGAAATTGTAGAAAAACATAAAGTCAACCAATTTTATACTGCACCAACTGCTATTCGAGCATTAGCTAAAGAAGGTATTGAACATTTAGTAAAACATGATTTATCTTCACTAAAAGTATTAGGAACAGTCGGTGAACCTATTAATGAAGAGGCTTGGCATTGGTATGATGATAATGTTGGAAAGAAAAAATCCCCAATTGTCGACACCTGGTGGCAAACTGAAACGGGTGGAATTATGATTACTCCAATTGCATTCGCGACTCCAACGAAACCAACGTACGCAACACTACCTTTTATTGGAATTCAGCCGGCATTAATGGATGAACATGGAAAAGAAATTAAAGGCAATCAAGTAGATGGTAGACTGTGTATAAAATTCCCTTGGCCAAGCATAGCTAGAACCATTTGGGGAAATCACCAACGTTACAAAGACACTTATTTTTCGGCCTATAATAATATGTATTTTACAGGAGATGGAGCACTGAGAGACGAAGTAGGCTATTATAGAATAACAGGTAGGGTAGATGATGTTATTATTGTTTCTGGTCATAACTTAGGAACGGCGCCTATTGAAGATGCTATTAATGAGCATCCAGCAGTAGCCGAAAGTGCTATTGTAGGTTTCCCTCACGATATTAAAGGAAATGCTTTATATGGTTATGTAACCTTGAAAGAAATAGGTGAAAGTAGAGATCACGATAATTTACGTAAAGAAATTAATCAAATAATTACAGAGCAGATTGGACCTATTGCTAAGTTAGATAAGATTCAATTTACGGATGGATTACCAAAGACTCGAAGTGGTAAAATAATGCGACGAATCTTAAGAAAAATAGCTTGTAACGAAACGAATCAATTAGGTGACACGAGTACTTTATTGAATCCAGAAGTGGTTCAAGATATTATGGATAATGTAATATAGCTATTTAGAGTCGTTTTCATTTTTAGCTTTTGCGAATTCAACAATAGCTTTAAGTTTGGCTTTACGCTCAGCTTCTTTAGCTTTTGTTTTGTTCTTTTTCTGAGCAATTAATTTACTATGCTTAGCTTTATTTGATGTGTTTTTCTCGCGTCCTTTTTTAGCCATTTATATATGAAATAAGTATCTGGATTCTAATCTAAACATATTTTAGTATAAATATAATGGCATTGATAGATCTTGTGTTCTACAATGCCATTTACTTTTTTATCTTCGCGACAAATTAAAGAATTACTATGCTTAAAGCAGTTCTATTTGATATGGATGGTGTTATTGTTGATACTGAGCCATTGCATAACAAAGCTTATCATCAGATGTTTGATGATGTCAATATTGATGTAGATAAAGACTTGTATGCGTCTTTCACAGGGCAGTCTACAATAAATATTTGTAAGCGTTTAGTAGATCGTTTTAATTTAAATGTAACACCAGAATATTTAGTCAACTTAAAACGAAAACATTATAAGTATATCTTCGAAAACGGTGAATTAGATTTAATTGATGGTGTTTTAGACAGTATAAAAGATTTTTACGCAAACAATTTAACTTTAGTAGTTGCGTCTTCAGCTTCAATGCCAGGAATAGTTCAAATTTTTGAGCGTTTTGACCTCAATCAATATTTCAGCGCAAAATTTAGTGGAGCGGATTTAAAGCAGTCGAAACCACATCCAGAAATATTTATCAAAGCGGCAGAATCGACTGGTTTTAAAAAATCAGAATGTATGGTTATAGAGGACTCAACTAATGGTATAAAAGCAGCTAATGCTGCAGGTATATTTTGTGTAGGATTTAAAAGTCCACACTCATCACATCAAGATTATTCTAATGCGAATTTGGTGATTTCTAGTTTTAAAGAAATACTATACGCAAACCATTCTCAATTTTTCACTTTTTAATAGTATAGTAACTTAATACTATCTTATTCTTTATATCTTTATAAAAACACACATTAGCGATGACAAAAGTAAACGCATATGCAGCAAAAGCTGCAGGTTCAAAATTAGAAAAATTCAGCTACGATTTACCAGAAATTGGAAACGAGCAAGTTGATATAAAGGTACATTATTGTGGGCTTTGTCATAGTGATGTAAGTATGATAAATAATGATTGGGGACTCACTCAATATCCATTAATTCCTGGTCACGAAATTGTAGGAGAAGTTATAGGATTAGGTTCTGAAGTTAAAGGTCTTAACGTCGGTGATAAAGTAGGAATGGGATGGTTTTCACAATCTTGTATGCATTGTAATCAATGTATGGACGGTAAACAGCACTTATGTGGTTCAGCAGAAGGCACTATTGTAGGTCGCCATGGTGGTTTTGCAGATATGGTTCGTGGTCATTGGTCTTGGACAACTTTATTACCAAAAGGTATTGATATGGCAAAAGCAGGACCGTTATTTTGTGGAGGAATTACAGTTTTTAATCCAATTGTATTGTCTGGTGTACAACCAACAGATAAAGTCGGAGTTATAGGAATAGGAGGGTTGGGTCATATGGCTTTAAAGTTTTTAAAAGCTTGGGGTTGCGAAGTAACCGCTTTTACATCTAATGCATCTAAAACAGAGCAGTTACTAGCTATGGGAGCTCATAAAGTTGTTGATTCCACTAATCCTGACGATTTGGAATCTATAGCAGGAACCTTAAATTTTATTCTGAATACTACTAACGTTAAGTTAGACTGGAACTCTTATTTAACAACACTTGCACCACAAGGAAAATTACATACGGTTGGAGCCGTTTTAGAGCCTATGGAAATTCCTGCGTTTAGCTTAATAGGAGGAGAAAAATCAGTAGGAGGTAGTCCTTTAGGAAGTATAGCTTTAACACGTAAAATGTTAGAATTTTGTTTGAGACATGATATTTATCCAACTGTAGAAGAATTTGAGATGGAGGCTGTTAATGATGCACTTCAGCATTTACATGATGGAAAAGCTAGATTTAGAGTTGTATTGAAAGCTTAATTCCTGCAACGACAGGAATCTTATAAATTGAATTTAAATTATAAAAAACCACAATCTATTTTGGTTGCGGTTTTTTATTTGCCCTTGTTTTATAATTGGATTTATTTAGTCGTTTGATGTTTTGAGACCCCTTCAGTTCTGCTATATGGTTAATGACTCTTCGCGGTAAAGCAGATTAAGAGAATGTAAATGTTTTAGGTGATTGTATCTGTGTTATAGTTCTAAAAAAAAAGTATTAATATCTAATTTTGTAACTTTTGGAACCCGTTGTCGTCACACAATAAAAATTACAACTATGAAATACTTATACATATTATTAATTTACTTTACGTCTTTTCAATTTTCTAATGCTCAAGATTTAGAAATTTCAAGTGAAGTAATAAATCACATCAAAGCTAGAGTTGACAGCACATTAAATCCTGGTATTTCAATGGCTTACATGGATGGTGATAAGGTGACTTATTTTAATTATGGGTCGACACAGTTTGAAACAGGAAAACCAGTTAATGAGAATTCGGTTTATGAAATAGGATCAATATCCAAAGTTTTTACTTGTATCGTATTTGCTGATGAAGTTTTAAAAGGTAGAATGAAACTAAATGAGCCCATTTCAAAATATTTACCGTCATCTTTAAATTTACCAACTAGAAATGATAAAGTAATTACTTTGAAGGACTTGGCAACACACACCTCTGCATTACCAAGAATGCCGAGTAATTTTGAACCAGCAGATATTAAAAACCCCTTTGCAGATTATTCTGTAGAGCTTCTTTATGAATTTTTAAGCGATTATGTGTTACCTCGAGATATTGGCTCACAATATGAGTACTCTAATTTAGGAATGGGGTTATTGGGTCATATTCTTGAACTGCATACAGGAAAGACCTATGAAGAATTAATAAAAGAAAGAATTACTAAACCTTTAGGGATGTTAGACACTGGTATAGCTTTAACACCCATAATGCAGAATAATTTAGCATTAGGACATGATGGAGAGCTAAAACTAACTAACAATTGGGATATTCCAACATTAGCTGGTGCTGGTGCATTGCGATCTACAACTAGTGATATTATGAAATTTATTAAGGCTAACATAACAGGTGATGGCTCAGACTTATATTTAGCAATGAATTTGTCACATCAAGTGGCTTATACTAATGAAACTAGTGGCTTTAAGATTGGGTTAGGGTGGCACTATGCTAATGATAATTCAATTGTATGGCATAATGGAGGCACAGGAGGTTATAAAACATTCATGGGTTTTTTAAAAGGAACTAAAAAAGGCGTTGCTGTTTTTACCAATTCTACGTTTAGTGTTGATGCAATTGGAATGAGACAATTGGGTGCAAATTTGAAACTTACTTTGCCAACTAAAATAGAGTATCCAGACATTATTGAGGTGTCACCAGAAATATTAGATAGTTATGTTGGGCAGTATCAATTAGCTCCAGAATTTATTTTAACGATTAGCAGAAATGGTAGTCAATTATCTGCTCAGGCTACTGGACAAGCTGAATTTGAAATTTATGCATCGTCCAAAAACGAATTTTTCCTGAAGGTTGTTGAAGCAAGTGTAACCTTTAATATAAATGAAAATGGTGAGGTTAAGAGTTTAACGTTGCATCAAGGTGGTCAAGATTTGCCTGCTAATAAAATGGAATAGACTTAACCTTCAAAATCGAAGTCATCACCAGCTCCATTTCCATTTCCACCACCATCGCGTTCACGTTTTTTCTGTTGATTA
>Ga0316201_10003398_pt1 | contig 11730 bp, 8 predicted proteins | sample CS6wburrow_MG_FD_204516 | JGI IMG/M metagenome (GOLD analysis project Ga0316201, IMG submission 204516) | Coastal sediment microbial communities from Delaware Bay, Delaware, United States - CS-6 worm burrow | ecosystem: Environmental > Aquatic > Marine > Coastal > Sediment | place: USA: Delaware... | reverse complement strand
CAGGCCCAACGCACCGGCCCTATGTGGAAGAATTGGGCCAACACGAAGCCGCCGACCGCCCCCAATGCGACACCGACGAGGGCAAAGGCCACGGTTTGCAGGATTGCCGTCCCGATCGTCTCTACGGCCAGAAAGTCTGGCGTGAGCGCACCCCAGACCATACGTTTGATTTCAGACCAGGGGTCGATAGTGGAAATCGATACATCGGCAAAAAACAGACAGACGGCCGCGATCGCGACGAACACGAAACTGATGATGACGCTCGCCGAATAGCGCGGCCGCAGGCCGCGTGCGGCATCAGCGGCTAGCGTCATCGCTATCCCTGTATAAGAAATCCAGATCAGCAGTCGTCAGACCTGCACTTGGGCGATCGCAGGCAATGCCACCTTGTTTCAGACCGATGATGCGCGACGAGTAGCGAAGGGCCAACTCTACATCGTGCATAGCGAGAACCACCGTGTCGAAGTGATCATGCAGGGCATCCAAAACTGTGCGTGCCTGGTGAATGTCGACTGCAGACACCGGCTCATCGGCCAAGACCAGGTCGCCGCCCTGATGAAGCGCCCGACACACTCCAACCCGCTGCTGTTGCCCGCCAGATAGCGCACCGGCCGGCTCGAACAGTTTCTCCTCCAGCCCCAAACGCGCAACCAGCGGGCGGATCGCGGCCGTTTCCCGGCGGCGCGGCCAGACGAGATTGAGCAGGTTGTACCAGGTAGGGTGTCGATGCAGACGCCCCATGTAGATGTTGTGGAACACGCTCAAAGACGCGACCAGACCAGGGTTCTGCGGCACAAGCGCCGCCCGCTCCTGCAATCGCGCCTGCAACGCCGCAAGCAGGGTGGATTTACCCGCGCCACTCTCGCCCACCAGGGCGATTCTGTCTCCGGCCTTTATGGACAAGGAGACATCGCGCAGGACAGGGTCGCCGCCGTAGCCAAGATTCTCGCTGACGAGTTCTATGAGCAAGCGGCAATCAATCGATCAACTTGATTTCGCGGGCGACGTCCAAGATAGGCTTAAAGTCCGAATTCGAAGCGGGTATGAAGCCGCTGCGAGGAAACGAAGCCAGCAGATCCGGGTCTCGCATGTTAAGTAACGCCGCCTGCACCTTTGCCTTGAAGCCGGCACCCCAACGGGCGTCCACATCGCCGCGGATGGACCATTGATAATCGGGATACGGTGGCGTCTTCCAGATCACGGAAACCTTCTGCGGGTCAACCTTGCCCGCCTGCAGATCCGTCTCCCAAACCTTGAAGTTGACCGCACCCACCTGGTAAGCGCCCGACTGCACCAGGGCGATCGTCTTTGAGTGATTTCCGCTGAAGCCCACTTTTTCAAAAACCTCTTCGGGGGCTTTGCCGAAGTGCTTGCGTATGTGGTACTCGGGCATCAGCCGGCCTGACGTCGAACCCTTCGAGCCGAAAGTAAACACCTTGCCCGCGATCCCCTGTGGAAAGGCCTCTGAAGCCGTGAGCCCCGTGCTCGCGTGAGCGATGAAGTATGTCTCGAACGCTGGATCTTCGACGCCCTGCGCGATCGCCTCCGAGCCGTCTACCAATTGGCGGGCACGCACGCCGGACAGGCCTCCAAACCAGGCAAGCTGCACCTGATCGTTACGGAAGGCGGTCACCGCTGCCGCGTAAGACTTCACAGGAATATACCGGGTTTCGACACCCAGTTCCCCGGTCAGATACACGGCGACTTTGTCAAACCGCTCACGAAGACGCGCTTCATCCTGATCGGGGATCGCCGTGAACACGAAAGTATCCGCAGCCAGCACGGACGTAGCCAGCAGGGCCATAAGCAGGCCTGCAACAAACCTATTCCCAGGACTCTTTGACACGATGCTCATCTCCTCGACGTCAAGTTTCAGTTCGCGATAACAAGGACATTAGATACACAGCACGCGCGTGGCAACCGTAAAACGGCCGCATGCGATGTGATTTGACCTTGCTTTGGTCGGGGTCATTGTCCCGGTGGTCAGGCCGAGGGTTGCACCAAAGAGCCTTGTACGCGGGCGATCAGGCGACCTGACAACCTCGGCGCGGCACTGATCATCGAAACGAGCAAGGCCGCCGCGTACGGCACTGCCTGGATCATCAGCAGCGCCGCCCAGAGACGCACGTCGAGCAGCGCGCCGTCCTCGCGCCAGAGCACGGCGATTGATCCGATGAGGAGGGCGACGAGGAACAGCAGTTCTTCGCGCGCGTCCAGCAGCGCCCTCAGCAAACCCTGTGCCGAAGCGTTTTTCGGTGTGCGAAAGAAGCCGATGCCGCGATTCACGCAACTGGTCAGCATCGCGCGGGCGATCACGTGTGACAGCGCCAGACCCGCGAGCGCGGCCGCGAGGCTCTCGCGGAAGCTGGCGCGCACGCGCCATCGGTACAGGGCGAACAGCTTCGACAGCTTGAAGGCGAACAAGGTCAACGGAAGTGCGACGAACACCGGGTGCGGCGGCGCGAACTGCTCCGGAGCCAGCACCATGGCCGCCGTCCAGGCGATCGCGGCCAGATTGAAGACGAGGTTTAAGCCGTCTGCCAGCCAGGGCAGCCAACCGGCGATGAAGTGGTAGCGCTGTCCGAGTGTCAGCGCACTGCGACGCAGCCCCAGCAGTTCGGCCAGGTGCGCGCGCAGAATCAGCGCCGCACCGTAGGCCCAGCGGAAACGCTGTTTCTTGAAATCGAGGAAGGTGTCCGGCATGAGCCCGCGGCCATAGCTTTGCGGGATGTAGATCGCCGAATGGCCCTGCTCGAAGAGCTTCAGGCCGAGCTCGGCGTCTTCGGTAATACACCACTCGCTCCAGCCGTCGACCGATACGAGCGACGAGCGCCGTACCAGAGTCATGGTGCCGTGCTGAATGATCGCATTACGTTCGTTGCGGGTGACCATACCGATATGGAAGAAGCCGCGGTATTCCGCCTGGCACATGGCCTTGAAAAGGCTCTCATGGCCGTCGCGGTAGTCCTGAGGCGCCTGCACGATCGTGATGTCGGGGTCGTCAAACAACGGGGTCAGCTCGCGCAGCCATGACGGATCGACCTGGTAGTCGCTGTCGATCACGCCGATCACCTCAGCGGCGGGGTGGGTGTGCGCGAGCGCGAAATTCAGCGCGCCAGCCTTGAACCCGGCGAGCGGCGCGACGTGAAAGAAGCGGAAGCGCCCGCCGAGCCGACGGCAGTGCGCTTCGACCGGCTGCCACATCGCCGGGTCGCGCGTGTTGTTGTCGATTACCAGCACCTCGAGATCGGGATAGTCAAGCCGGGCCAGCGCATCGAGCGACTCGATCACCATTTCGGGGGGTTCGTCATGGATAGGCACATGGATCGAGACTTTTGGCAGTCGGTCGCTCGGCCGAGGCTGCCGCAGCGGCTGGCACCGCGACTGGCGCAGCCATAGCGCCTCGGCCCACTCATGGGCCTCTGCCAACAACAGGATCACGACGGCTGTTGCGCTTAGCAAAAGTGCTCCGGTCACAATCAGCAGACCGAGACTCATGTACTGCTGTGTGAAGTCGTACAGCAACCAGACGACGAAGGTCGTGATGCCGTAGGCGACCAGCGCGAGAAAACCGCTGCCGCCGGCTGACAGGCCGTGGCTATCGCGCAGCAACAGTGTGAGCAACACAATCGCCAGGCCGATGCTTATGGCCGCAAGGCTGGTCCAATTCGGCACCGGGATGATCGGCGACACGAAGGCGAACTTTGGTTCCCGCTCCGTGTTGTAAATTCCCCAGTGAGCACCCGCCTGGCCCTCCAGCCTGCTTTTCCATGGCTGGTCGAACGCCTCCATCAGGTAATAGACCAACCCCTCGCGTTCGGCGGCGGCGAGAAAGCGGCGCAGAAACCGGGCCTGGTTGGCCGGGGTCGCGGCGGCGTCGTGCAATGTCCGCCCATTGCTTGGCCAGCCGACCTCGGTAATGACGATCGGCTTGTCCGGATAGGCCGCCTGCAGCTGCGCGTAACGCTGGAACACATAATCGACCGCGCGGTCGACGGAAACGCCCTCCCAGTAGGGCAACAGGTGCACGGCGATGAAATCGACCGCGTCGACCAGTTCCGGGTGATCCAACCAGAGATGCCAAGGCTCCGCGGTACTGACCGGCACCGAAACGGACTGCTTGACTGCCCGGATGTGGCCAATCACCTGGGCTACCGTCTGATCCTCGCGGACCACCGACTCGTTGCCGACGATTACCCGCACGATCTGGCGGTGACTCTCACTGTAGGTACGGACCAGCCGATCCAACTCGGCGGCATTGAAGTCCGCTTGATCGTTCAGCCAGGCGCCCAGAGTAACACTCAGGCCGTGCGCCGCAGCCAGGCGCGGCACCTCGGCCATGGTCGATTGCACGGTATAGGTACGAACCCCAATTGCGTTGCCAGCGAGCAATGCCAGGTCAGCGTCGATCTCGGCGATTGAAGGAAATTTCCCAACGGTCGGATCCTGTTCACCGCGAATGGGCGAAAAAGAGACCCCGGCAATCTGTGCCGGCCACGGCGGCTCGATGCCAGGGCGGTTAACCAGCCACCACAACAGCAGCGTCAGCACGCCCATCGACAGGACAATCGCCAGGCCGGCGCGATTCATCAGGTGCGGTCTCTTTCCCAGAATCCGCTGATCAAAAAGCGCATTGCGCGCGGTCGTAAAGCGGGACACACGGGAGTCGAATATCTGTTCACAGAATGACCCTCCACATTGTTTGCGCGATCGCCGATGGTCCGCGACTCGAACCGCTAACCCGCCCTGAACCGACGATGTTGCGCATACCCCGGCGATGCGCAGATTCTGGCGGTCGAGGCCGAATCCCCACCTTAACCGTCTTCGGCTGTTTATGCGATGTCAGCCGGCGATCCGCGGCCACGGTGTTCGACAATCCCTGGCTCAACGTGGGCAGTCCGCCGGCGGCCGGTCCGACGTCGGACAACCCGAGAATGATAAAATCAACATCCAAATCGCACCTTGCGCTATCGTGAGCACTGATTTTCAGTGATTCAAAAAGTAGGCCTGCAGTGGGAAGATGGTGGCGTTTGGCGTTCCCTGAGGTGGGGCCGGCCGAGTAGGGTGTGGCGATGATTCGGATCGACAAGCAGTTGGCCAAGGAGCGCTACCGGCGGCTTTCGGCGCGGTATGACTATACGACTCGGCGCATCGAGCCGGTTCGCAAGCAGGCCATCGACGCGCTTCGACTCGAGCGTGGACATCGTGTGCTCGACGTTGCGTGTGGCACCGGGAAGAGTTTCGAGCTGCTGCGCGCGGCGGTCGGTCCGGAGGGCGTTGTGGTGGGCGCGGAGCAGTCGCCCGAGATGCTGCAACAAGCGCGCGAGCGGGTTCGTGAGGGTGGCTGGGACAATGTGCAGCTGATCGAATCGAACATCGAGTCGGCCGACTTAAAGGGCCCTTTCGATGCAGTGCTCTTCGTGTACACCCAGGACGTGCTGCAATCGGATGCTGCGCTGGCGTGCATTTTCGAAGCGACGCGTGCCGGCGCGCGGGTGGCGTCCGCCGGGCTCAAGCTCTTTCCCTGGTACATCGGCATTGCCAATGTGTGGCTGCTCGCGGTTTCCTATCCGTACTTCACCACGTTCGCGGGGCTCGCCAAACCGTGGGCGCCGCTCGAACGCTACGTGGATCTGCGCGGTGTGCGCTCGACATTCTTTGGCAGCGGCTACATCGCAGAAGGGGTGCGGCGCTGACATGCCCCCGGAGGGCCCGATCGCGAGCTACTGCGAATACGCGACTGGCTGCAGGTATACAAAAATTCAACCCGACGCATTCTCAGTCCCGATAGCGGCTGGCCATGCATCGCCGTTCCGGATGAATCCCGGCAAGTCGGCCGCATGTTCGACGTAGGGTGCAGTCCAGCCGAGCACCGAGCTGGCGTGCTCGCAGCGCCGCGCGAGGTCGGTGGGACTGTCTCCGCCCAGATGAACGATGCCGAAGCGATAGCTCCCCAGCCACTTGAAGTCCCTTTTTATCTGGCCGGGTGACTTCGGGAACTGCAACAGCATTCCGTCCGGGAAGGTGTCACTGAAGGCGCGTCGCTGGGATGCCGTCGGCATCCGAACCGGGACGGTCTGACCGAAACTCCGATATACGAAACTGGATGCACAGGCCGCGGTCGGCTCCTTGGTGGGCAGTGTTGCCGGGTCAATGCCGTGGCTCAGGGCCAGTGCCATTTCGTGCAGCTGCACTCCATCGACCCGGGCGTACAGGTCGGAGAACTGAGCGGCCATCCTCGGGTTGCACTCAATGACCTTGAGTTGGCCACTCTGTTCATCGAGCACGAATTCCATGTTGAAGAACCCGTGGGTGTAACCGACCTCCTGCAAAAAACGGGCGGCGATCGCCTCAGCCTTTTCCTGCAGTTTATCGGGGAGATGACTCGGATAGTCCCACCGCATGAACGCATCGGTGCCGGGATACATGATGGCGTCAACAATGCCCAGGCGGCGGACTTCGCCATTGATACAGTAGCCGTCCAGACAGTACTGAGGGCCCCGCAGGCTTTCCTCGAGCATCAGGCTGTGGGCCGTACCTGCGCCCGGTAGCCGTCTGCGCACGATCTTTTCGAAGGGCTCCACAAGATGACGGATAATCCACAGTTCCCGTCTGTTGAACCGCGTGTGGTCGAAAAGAGCCTGGTGACTGTGGACGGTCCTGGCCAATACGGAGAAGGCCGCCTTGACGGGCTTGACAAAGGTTGGATAGCCGAGCCCTTCGGGAATGTCGGCATCGTAAGCTGCGTCCAGTCGGCGAAACGGGATGTTGGCCTCTGGCGCGACGCGTTCCAGGATCTCGCGCGCATACAGTTTGTGCTGACAAGCCAGCACCGCTTCCACGGGTGTGCCTGGCCATCCCGTCTTTTCTGCCACCAGGGCGGCGGCGAGCGCGCCGAATTGTTCATGGTTGCTGACTACCGCGCGTGCGCCCTGCACCCTGGCACGCAGCGCGGCCAGACTGCTGAAGCGCTCCATATCGAACCAGGCCAGTCGCGCACTGCTCGGGAAGCTGAACAGATCGAAGCCGGCGTGCGCCTGCTTCCACTCCCGCGACAGCTTCTTAAACTCGATACGATCCCAATCGTAGCCAAACAGCACCAGGGTTTTGTTGCGCTTCACGGCGTGTCCATCACATAGTCTCCGGGAAATGTCCGTCGCGTTGCGGCGGGCTTGGTATGGCCGGCGGCCATCGGAAAAGACGTCCTGCGCTCATCACGGTGCGTTTTGACCTCTTTTCTCTGCTTCTTCCGATTAGGGTTTAGCGGTCTCAAACGCAACCCTTAACGTCTTAAAAAGAATACCAGATCGTCCACACGGTATCCGCACGCCACCTCATCGATCAACCGGGTCAAAAAAGAGAAATCAAACCATTGGGACAATGACCGGAAATCTGGGGGGGTTTTATTCCGATTCTTGTTACCGATAACCTTTGAGCGCACACTCGGCGATGATTAATGCAACGGCGAATTGGGCCTGCCAGTATGTGACTTCCCGACTCGCTCAGTCAGTGCAGGTAAGGTTTTGACCCAGCGTTCCGATGCGCCCGATACGGCGAAAGCCGTTCTCCTCTATCGTGATCATGCAAGCGGCTACGATGCCTCGGCGCGGCGCACGATGTGGATACGCGCGCGCGCAATCGAGAAACTGGACTTGCGTCGCGGAGACCGTGTCTTGGATGTGGCCTGCGGCACGGGCCTGAGCTTTCCACTCCTGCGCGACGCGGTCGGTGCCGAAGGCGAGGTTGTCGGTATCGAGGTCAGCCCCGAAATGATCGGCCTGGCCCGGCAGCGGGTTTCCGAGGCCGGCTGGAAAAACGTCACGTTGCTGGAGTCGTCGATCGAATCGGCCGATATCTCCGGGCCCCTCGACGCAGTCCTTTTCCACTTCACCCATGATGTAATGCGCTCGCCTGCAGCGCTGAAGCGGATATTCGCGGCTGCACGCCCGGATGCTCGAGTTGCCTTTGCCGGCATGAAGTACGCGCCTTGGTGGATGGCGCCTGTCAATGTCATTGTGCGTGCCCAGGCGCGCCCCTACATGACCACCTTCGAGGGTCTGGCCAAGCCCTGGGACCTGGCGTTGCCCTGCCTCCGGGGCTTCGAGCGGCACTCGGTACTGTTCGGTACTGGCTACATAGGATGGGGCCGGGTTTACAAAGGGTAAAGGGCCGGATTCGCCCCAAATTCACTAAGACAATCCAACATACAGCCCAGGATTTTCGAGGGTTGGTGGCCAACACTCATTGGGTAGCCTACATTTAGCGGGCTTTATATTTTTCAACAAGACCATGTCAGTCCCCAAACAACCATGAGCGAAGCGTTGAAAGGTCAGAGACCACAGGGCAACCGATGGCTGGTGATGACCAAGGTCGCGCTGGCGATGCTGTTCCTTAATTTCCTGACCAGCTTCAACAATTTCTGGCCAACCCCGATGGTCCAGCCGGATACGCGTATCGGCCCCGAGTTCGTTGGGCTATGGCTGATTCTGTTGTTGCTTGTTGCGCTGTTCGGGCGCGTCGGACGTGGCGCGATCGCGGTGCTCACGGGCTTGTTCCTGCTGGTGGCTATTGGCCGCTATGCCGATGTGACGGTGCCGGCATGGCTCGGGCGCAAGATGAACCTGTACTGGGACGCCTACCATTTACCCAAGTTTCTCGAAGTGGCCAGCCAAGACTATGCCTGGTGGCAGATTATCGGGATCATCGCCGCGTTCATTGCGGGCTTCTGGTTTCTCACCCGGCTGATCCGGATGTGTATCGAGGTGCTTGCCGGGCATGCGGCTCCCTATGCGCTGCGCTCGCCGACTGCACTGATCGTGACAATCTCCTGTCTTGGCCTGGTGGCGGCCAACCTCATGAACGTGGTGGCTTCGCCCTATGTATCCGGCCCGGTCTTTCCGGTTTACCAGCGCCAGGCACATCTTTTGGCGGCGGCATTTTTTCCGAGCCATTTCCAATCGGAGCTGCCCGATTCACCGCCGCTGCACTCCGATCTACAGGCGCTTGGAGGGGCCGAGGTTAAAGTATTGTTCCTCGAGTCATATGGTGCGATTACATATGAGCGGGACGACATTGCCACGGTGATCGATCCGGCGCGTCAACGCCTCGAGCAGGCGGCCAATGCCGAAGGCCGTCAGGTGTTGTCGGCTTTTGTTCGGGCGGCCGCTTTCGGCGGGGCGTCGGATCTGTCGCATCTGAGCTTACTGTCGGGTATCGACCTGACCGATCCCATTCGTCACGATCTGCTGATCACAACCGATCGCCCAACCATACTCGATACCTTCGAGCAGGCCGGCTACCGAACCATCGGCCTGTACCCCGCGATGAGCTGGGACTGGCCTGAGGTATCGTTCTACGACTTCGATCATTATCTTGACGCACCGAGCCTGGACTACCGCGGCCCGAAGTTCGGACTGTGGTGGTTGCCGGATCAGTTCTCGATGGCACGCATCGACGAGATGTATCCACCCGATCCTGACGGCAAGCCGCGCTTCCTGTTCTACCCGACGATCACGACCCACATCCCGTTTCGGCCTACCCCGCCGTATCAGCCCGACTGGTCGCGCGTCACATCCGAGAAACCCTTTTCGGACGAGGCTACCGCCAAAGCGATGGCTGACAAAATCGATTGGAACGATCTGTTCCCGGCCTACATCAACACGATCGAGTACACATTCAACTGGCTTGCCGGTTATCAGGCACAGCCACAGCCCCGCGATTCGGTGTTGATCCTGCTGGGCGACCATCAACCGGCCGGCGGTATAACCCGTACCAATGCGACTTGGAATGTGCCGGTTCACATTATCACCAGCAACGAAACGATCGCCGAGCGGCTGCGTCTTCACGGCTTCATTGATGGTGTGCATCCGCAGCAAGAGTCGCTCGGTCATATCAGCGAACTGACCCAGATCCTGCTGTCGGTTTTCGATAGCGGCGGGACAGAAGTTGCCGGCGCCGTATCGATTGTCGACAGCTCACAAGCCCAAGCTGTCAAGCCAGCCTCGCTCTGATGCGGCCCGCCCCAGACGCATGGCTGATATAAACAACATAATGAAACGCCCCGGGGTTTGCATCCGCAGATGACCCATCCAGTGCCCATCAAATGCGTACAACAATGAACTTTTTTACTCGAACTTTCTTATCATGGCTTATCAGGGGTCCGCGACTGTACTTGGGCGTACCGTCGCGTGCGGAGGAACGCGGGCGCGACCAGGCGCGGCAGATAGGCCACCATCGCCAGCATGCGCACGAGTGCTTTATTCACGATCGCCCTGCGCTTCCGACCATTGCCGTCGGTTGATCACATAGCCGCTGATTTTTCCGCGGAACGGCAATGCCAGCAGACCGGGCAACCAGCTCACCTCCCGCGGCGCACGGTCACCGTGGATGCCGATGGTCATGCCTTCGTGGCCACCGCGCGGCTGGTGGCGGTAGGTACCGAACATGCGGTCCCACCAGGGCAGGTTGAAGCCGAAATTAGAATTGGTCTCGTCGTCTTCGACCGAATGGTGAACGCGGTGCATATCGGGCGTTACCACGAACCAGCGCAGAACCCGATCGATGCGCGTCGGCAGGCGCACGTTGCCGTGGTTGAACATCGCCGTGGCGTTGAGCAGGACCTCGAAAATGATCACCGCCGCTGCCGGCGGGCCGAGCAGCAGGATGGTCGCAGACTTGATCAGCATCGACAGGATGATCTCGATTGGGTGGAAGCGAGCCCCGGTAGTGACGTCGTAGTCCGGATCGGCGTGATGCACGCGGTGCAGGCGCCACAGCAGCGGTATTGCATGCACCATGACGTGCTGCAACCAGATCACGAAATCCATGGCGATCACCGCGGCGGGGATGGCAAGCCATGCAGGGGTTTGGAAGTAATTCAGCAGGCCCCAGCCCTGGTCGGCTGCAAAAGCTGCGATACCCACCGCCGCTGCAGGAAAAAACAGCCGTAAAATGATCGCGTTGAGGGCTACCAGCCCGAGATTATTGATCCAGCGCACCACCTTGGAGACGGTCAGACCGCGGCGTGGGGCCAACATCTCCCACGCCGCCATGACGGCGAAGATGCCCAGAAAGAAACTGAGCCGGATCGTGGCTTCGTGGTCGTGTACGAACGCCCCCAAGAATTTGCTCCTCTCTCCGGTGGGCCGGTTCCCATGGTTGCCGGCTATACTGATCGGCAGCGATCTTCCAATATTCAACTAGTTGGTTGAATGTATAATCCGGGCCGGAGAACATGTCAAGAAGCCAGGAACCCAAGCAGGCCTTGTTCGAACAGCTGGCGCTGATCGCGCGCGCACTGGGTAGTGCGGTGCGTCTGGAATTGCTCGACTTCCTGGCCCAGGGAGAGCGTAATGTCGAGGAACTCGCCCGGGCGGCGCGTCTTTCCGTCGCGAATACCTCGAAGCACCTCCAGCAGCTGAAATCCTCGGGCCTGGTGGAGGCGCGTCGCGATGGGAAACATATCCGCTATCGGCTCTCGGACGACCGCACACTCGATGCTATTCGTGATCTACGGACTCTCGCCGAGGCCCATCTCGACCACGTGGGTGATCTGGTTTCGAGCTACCTGCGCAGCCGTGACGCCTTGGAACCTGTGCCGGCCGACGAGCTGTTGGACCGGGCGCGGGACGGACTGGTGACCGTGATCGACGTGCGTCCACCGGAGGAGTATGCGCAAGGGCACATTGCCGGTGCACTGAACATCCCGCTCGAAAAGCTCAAACAGCAGTT
>Ga0316201_10003397_pt1 | contig 11731 bp, 8 predicted proteins | sample CS6wburrow_MG_FD_204516 | JGI IMG/M metagenome (GOLD analysis project Ga0316201, IMG submission 204516) | Coastal sediment microbial communities from Delaware Bay, Delaware, United States - CS-6 worm burrow | ecosystem: Environmental > Aquatic > Marine > Coastal > Sediment | place: USA: Delaware... | reverse complement strand
TCCGCCAGCCTCTTATTGCCGCCTGCTTCGTCATATCCATAGAACAGGGCGTCCATATTGCGCGACGCAAACTGCTCAATGACGTCCTCATTGACGATCGGAAATTCCCCGCTCTTGTGGCGGCGTTTTGTAGGCGAGGTGGCATGCACAATAACGTCTCGATAGCCCAATTCCTGTGCCGCATCGAGCGTGGCCGCAAGGCTTGGTTTGTCCCAGTCGTTGATCGTGATGCTGTTGAAACCGTGACTTCGAATGTCTTCAAGATACGCCTGCAGCAGCGTCTGCCGCTCACTTTGAGTGCCGAGCAGTCGCATGGTGTTGACGTATGCGCCGGGCCGCTCCTGCGCCTGACTGATTTTCAGCGCTGTGTACAGGGCTAGCGTATATCGATCGTCCAGGGACCTGGTGAGCGGCACAGGGCTGACCGCGATCTCCAGAGGTATCGTGCCAACAATGCCTTTGGCCCGTGCGCTTTGGCGGATGACAAGCTCGGTTCGATAGACTCCTTCCTCGACCGCGCCAGACACGGCAATACGTAACAGCAGGCGCTTCGGTGTCGTGGCGGCCAAACTTGTCTGAAGCATGTCGTCCAGCAGGATTTCCGGCGGATTGTAGATCCAGCCGCCTTGTTCGCTCTTGATCCAGTTGCCTGCACCCGGGTCCTGGCGATCGTCGCTAAGCAGCAGCTCGTAGGTAAGATCGCCGCCACTTTTGCGCTTGCTGGTCGTGAATCCTGCCTGAAACCAGGACGTCACCAGCCGCGGTGTGACGGTAATGCCCGAATTGTCTATTGAGTCGACCGTGATCTCGACATCACCCAGGTCAACGGCCGATTGAATAATGAGGTCCTTGTAAACAACTTCATCGCTGAGCGATTCAACCCGGATGGTCTTGTCGTCGCCGTCCACGATGGCCTCGCGCGGCGTTGCAATTAGCGCAGGGTTGATACGCTTTTCCCGCGGCGACACCGAGCTTGCCCTGATGTGCCGGTTGAAAAGCGGCAAGACTTCCAGGTGCTGGACATTGGGCACAGCAGGTGGCGACGAGCTGGAGCAACTCATCGAACAGGCCAGCGTAAAAACGAGACAAAGTGCCCGAAGTAAGCGCATCATGTTCTGTCACCGTTGGTTTTGATCTGATAGCTGGAATAGACCTGAATCAACTTATCGACGCTGATGTCCCAGCTATAGCGTTTGGCGTTTACAAAACCATTGGACACGATGGTCTGCCGTTGCTCGGCATCGGTTAGTGTCTCGACCATTTCGTCGATAGCAGAGGCATCGTCATCGTCCAGATACAGTACGCTCTGGCTCCCGACTTCCCTGGAGGCCGGATTGTCCAAGGCGATGACCGGGCACCCGCATTGCTGTGCTTCAAGGATCGGCAGCCCAAACCCCTCATATTTCGACAAATACAGTAAGGCGAACGCATCCGAGTACATGTCGCGCAACTGTGGCGTCGTCAAACCGGAAAATACCCGAACCCATTGCAGAACGCCTTTTGAGCTTGCGATTTTCTTCTCATCGTCGCTTAGCGGCGGCCCCACTACACGCAACTCGAATGCGTTACTTGTGCTGTTGAGTTGCTTTAATACATCGAGGGCATAGACAAAATTTTTGTATCCTGTGCGGCCCGCCACCCACAGCATGTATTTGTCTTGGGAGTCTGACGCGGACGGAAAGTACTCATCGGAAGCTGCATTTTCGATCACATGCACGGATTTGGATCGGAGTATCTTCGGATAGAATCGCTGCAGATCCTTCCTCGTGGCCTCGGAGATACACAGGATGACGTCCGCAGAATTGAGCGACAAAAACTTAAGAGCGTTGTGCAGCAGACGCGATTTAAACGGCGCGTACATCTCATGCATAAAATCATGCAGCGTGACGATCTTGGTGCCGCGAAAGAATGGGTACCACTGGTAATAGCTGGTATGCAGGACATCGCCCGGATTGCCGCGCATCAGGTAAGGCAGATATTTCGTGATGGGACTTCTACCGGGAATCGGCCGGACGTCGTAATCTGAGAAATCACACTCGCGCGCAATTGCATTGTCGTTATCCGGCAGAAAGACCACAAAGTCGAGCGAAGACCGACGTTTCAGACGTTTCAGATACTCAGCCCACACGACGCTGATGCCGCCGACCTTCTGAACGGAGAAAATTGTAAGATCAAGCAATACCATCAGGTATTTTTATCCTGTTCACTGTTCTTGAAATTGTCCAAAATATTACCCAAGCAGGTCGACAAAACTGGCCACATGCTGGTCCATGGAAAACCGCCGCCTGACATCTTCGGTCGCGGCATCGCCCATGGTTTTTCTGGCGCCAAGATCTCGTGCTATCAGGGATAGTCTGTCGATAACCGCGGGGATGTCTGTGTAATCGACAACCAGGCCGGTCCTGGTGTCTTCGATTATTTCGGACGAGGAGCCGTCGCGGGAGCCGACGACGACACAGCCCAAATACATGGCTTCGACAAAAATAAGGCCAAAAGGCTCCGCGTCTGCAGGGTTGATCAACACGTCAAAGGAGCGGAGGTAATCGGCGATATTGTCCTGGAATCCGGCCATCGTAATACTCGCCTTTCCCGCATACTGGTCCACCAGCGTCTCTATCCTTTCAAAATAGGCCTCGTTACCGGGCAGGCAGCCGCCGATGATGGTGGCCTCAATATGCATGTCGGGAATTCGTCGGCTTAATGCGTCGACAATTTCAACGAACCGCTCATGGCGTTTCCACGGAATAAAGTTAGCAACCATGCCAATGCGCAATACATCGCCCCGGTGCCGATCCGGCAAGTTGTCGGTTTGTCCCCGACCATCGAGCGCCGTGAAGTCATAGCCATTGTGAATCACATGCAATTTGTCCGGCTTGGCCCCTGCATCCACCAGGCTTTGGCGTACGGCGTCGGAAATGCAAACGATATCTGTTGCCAGGCGTGATACCGGGCGCAGGGCGAGCCCGATCAGGAGGTTCTTGCGCTGCGCTGCAATGTTGTGTTCATAGTAAATAAATTGCGTACGCATGAGCCGTGCCGGTAGTGCAGAAAATGCACCAGCAATGAGCGAGTTCGCGCACACAACACGAATTCGGTGTTTTCGTATCAGATACGAGAAATAGAAAAACGCTTTTACGATTCTGCATAATAAAGCGATGAGCGAAAGAATCTTTGACTTGCCGCCCAGCGCGCCGAAATCGAAATATTCCATCCGGGCGACGGACTCACAATCCCACCGATCATCGTCCGACCTTTCGCCTTTTTGCAAAAGCAGGACCGGTTGCGGGATGACGTTGGAGACCCCCAGCACCAGGCTGTCGAGCACTCTTTCGGCGCCGCCAAACTTTTTTGACGAAACATGGTTGATGAACATTATGTTCATATCGTGATCCTGGGATTTAACGTCTGCATTCATTACTTGGCGCTTTGATACTCCGCTGGCGGCCCGTGAGACGCCAATCAGACACACCGCATGGCCGGGCGTTGTCCCGAGCCACGCGACACGGTCAGTGATTGTGCCGAGTGTCGCACGGATCCCGGACGCGTAAAGTGATGGGAGTCTACATCATTGTTTTGACGTAATTAATACCAAATTCGCCAACCCTCGCACGGAACCGCCGGCAGGAGGGAGGCGCGGGTTTTTTTGCTCAATGCTGATACACTCGGCGCTCGCCTGTTCAGAACCGAAGAAAATGTCACTGTTTTATAAGCGACTAAAATTGCTGGCACCCGAGGTGTTGGTCGACCCCGTTTTCCGGCTCAAGGCTGCAGCAGCAACATTCAAGAGCGGCAAATACCCGGTCGCCAATGTAACAAGCGATGGAGACAGCCCGTTTTTTGTAGTGGGGAGCGGTCGGTCAGGCAACACCCTGTTGCGTTCCATGCTTTGCGCCCATCCGGCAATCGGTATCCCACCAGAGTTTGGTGGGTTTCGCTCCGCTCATCGGAAGTTTACGATCCACGGCCATTTGCCCTGGCGCGGCCTTGTGGCCGTCGTGCTGGCGGAAATTGAATCGACCAAATCATTTGAATACTGGAACACAAATTTGGATGATGTCCAGATTCTCTTGACCCGCCTGCCAACCAGCGAACGCACATTCGCCTCGATCATCGGTCACGTGTATCAAGCGTACGTTCGTGAGCATTTTGCAGGCAGTTCGATGTGGGGAGACAAGACCCCACTCAATACGTTCAACTTGTCGCGCATCGCAAAGACTTTTCCGGAAGCGAAATACATTCATATGGTGCGTGACGGGCGGGCCGTCGTGGCGTCTTTCCTGAAAGCCAATTTGAAGTCGGGCGCGTCGCTGCAGTCGGCAGCCTATCACTGGCACGATGCGGTGCGCCGCGTTCGCAGGTTTTCTTCCAGTCGCGGTGACTCCGAGCCTGTCTTCGCAATACGATACGAAGATCTCGTTACCAACACGCCGCAGACGCTGTCAAGCTTGTGCGCCTTTTTGGGCGTGCCATTCGACGAGGCCATGCTCGAACACAACAAGGTCTTCTCGCGTCTGGGCGATAGCCATCTGGCGCATCACGAAAACGTTTCCAGGAGTGTTTCCACAAGTTCAATCGACAAGTGGAAAAAGGCGTTTGACCACAAACAACTGCGCACGCTCAATGCAATAATTGGCCGTGATTTGGCCGACCTTGGATACGATCTCGAAGATAAGGGCTAGAGACACGATAGTCCGCGGCCTCGAGCAGTGAGCCCCGGTTTTCGAAAAGAAAAAAGCCCGCACCACCAAAGAGTAGCGCGGGCCTTTTTTGCAGTTGAGCGTGATGCGTTACGGCGCGATACCGCTCGGACCCGGGGCCTGGAAGAAACGTGCCCGCAGGATGCCAAGGTCACCGGTGTTTACGATGCCATCACCGTTGAAATCCGCATCCAGATCGCCACTTTGGAAGAACACGGCTCGGAACAATGCCAGGTCAGTTGCGTTGGTTACGCCGTCGTTGTTCAGGTCCGTGTCGCACAAGTTGCCGTAGCCGTCGCCATTGGTATCGCGCTGATCGGCGTTGGGCTCCAGCGTGCAGTTGTCACTTGCATCGAGCACACCATCGCCGTCCGTGTCGGTGCCACCGACCAAGTTGATCGTGTCGGTGAATATGTCGGACACCCGACCCACTCCATCGCGCAATTGCACATAGACCTTCTTGACGCCCGGGGTGACGTCGCCACCGAGTGATGCAAGGTCGAATCCGGCAACCGTGGATGCGTAGGGCTGGTACCCGGACCAGGTGGAGAAGTCGTTGCTAAAGCGCATCTGCTGCACACCGCTGCCCGCATCGATTCCCGTCAGGGTCAGCGTCACAATCGGGTTGGACGTGCTGGCCGCGCCACCGTTGATCAGCACGGTGCCCGTGGGCGCCAGCGTGTCATACACAGTGGTCGTTTCGCCGGGGCTGCCGAAGGGCGCAATCAACTCAATGTTTGAGGCGTTGTCCTTGGCGCGGCTGATAAAGTGGTAGGTACCATCGCCCGGTGGCGTGAAGTTCACGACGCCGTTGAAGCTCGTGGCGAACTGGCCCGTGTAGGTCCAGTTGTCGTTGTTGGTCTCCCGATACCAGAAGTCGACGAACGACAGGCCGCTTGAAGGCGAAGGATCGGTCACCGAGTACGTCAGCGGGATGCTGCCACCGAGATCCTGCGCCGGGCTCGAAACCAGCGACGTCGGAGTGGCCGAATCCACGGTCGTGACGCATTCCTGACTGGTCGGGATCGCTTCGTACGTGCCGCCCTGGTCGAGCGAACGCACGGCGAAGCGATAGATGCCGTCGCCGGCGGCGGGGGTGTAGCTAAACGTGCCGCTGGTGCCCGTCCGGCTCAGCCCGGTGTACGCGTAGCTGCCGCTGCCGGGCGTGCGTACATAGAGGAACGATTTGTTCACGCCGGTCTGGGTATCCGTGGCACTGAAATTCAACGATATCGGCTGGCCGGAGGCGTACGTGGGCGCCCCCGTGCAATTGCCCACCGGCGGCGTGGTTTCCACGATCAGCGATACGCCCAGCGCCGTGCTGAACGAGTAGGACTCGGCATAGCTGTTGCTGACAAACTGCACCGGGATCCAGTGAGTGCCCGCGCCAAGGCCGGTCGTGGTGATCGAGTAGTCTGTGCTCTGACGGCCGCCGGCTTCGATCGAGGGCACCGTGCGGTTGAGTCCGCCGTTAACGGTCAGGCCGGCGATGTTGTTGAGGCCCACGGTATTGCTGTGGGCGTCCACGCCGCCGTTGTTGTCCATATGCACGGTGATATTGAACGTCTGACTGGGGCCAACCCAGTTAGGACGCGAATAGGCGCGGCTGAAACTTGGCGGCGAGACAGCCGTGAAGTTTTCTTCCGTGGCCAGTGCGTAGGGCTCACTTGAGGCGCCGCTGAAGGCGGTGCTCCAGGAGTACACTTTGATGACCGCGTCGGTCGTGGACGCCGCGGCAATCTGGTGCACGTTGTCGTCGCCATCGAGGTCGGAGTCGCGCAGCAAGCCGGTATCGTTGTCATACATACGCAGGTTGAGATCGCTGAGTCCGTAGCGGTTCTGCGACGGCTGACCGGCCACGTACGTGCCCGCGCGCTTTTCCCAAACAAGCGTGGCTTTCTCGCCTGTGAACATCGTGCCGCGGTAGAGCTTGTAGTCGTCCGCGTTGCTGTTGTCGTTGCGCGGTACGACCGAGCTTACGAAGTAATCAGTACGGTTGAAGTTGCTCTCGAACATATCGAGGTAGCCCCAGCCGTAGGACTTGTCCCAGAACGAGCCGGTGACCGGACCGTCGTCGCTGGTGGTGGATGTGTCGTTGCTGGTCCACGCGTCGGCGGTGTTGATCAGGATCGCTTTTTGCACCATTGGATCGTAGACACCGCCGTCGTTCATCAGCACGCCGGCCGCGGCCACGTGCGGTGCCGCCATGCTGGTGCCGCTGCAGCGCATGAAGTTGTCGCCATCGCGGCTGCTGGCGGACCAGCAGTTGGGGTCGGAGTTGCCGCTGGCGGCCCCCGACCAGGTGTGATTGGTCGACAGGATGTCGGTGCCCGGCGCGGCGATGTCGGGTTTCTTGCGGCCGTTCACCGTGGGACCGACGCTGGATGAGCCGGAGCGCACGTCGTCGTTGCGCGTCAGCGTGTCACGATCATCCATGTTCGCAACCGCCAGCAGGTTGTAGGCGGGCGCCGGGTGCGTGATGGTCGGCGACGTGTTGCTCCAGCCGTTGTTGCCGGCGGATTTTGCGACCGAGATGTCGTAGGTGTTGATGTAGGCGTCGTAGAATGAATCGTTGGCATTGTAGTCATCCACGTTGGCGGTGCCGTAGCCCAGCGAGTGGTTCACGGCCTCGGCCGTCTGCGGGGCGGTCACACCGGCCCAGTGCATGTTGCTCATGGTGGTGGACTGGAAGCCTGAATAGGCCCAGATCAGGGCGTCGAGTCCGTAGGCGCCGCCGCGATAGGTGCTGTGGGTACTGGCGATGATGCCTGCCACATGCGTGCCGTGACCGTCCGAATCGGTGGTCGCTCCCGAGTTCGTGTAGAACACGTTGGGCGCCAGGTTGGGATGATTTTGCTGCACGCCACTGTCGATTACCGCCACGTCATAGGCGCCGCCATCGAGCGTTAGCGGGTCGTTCCACCAGCTGTCGAAGTCGGTCGCAGGCACGCTGACGTTGAGTTCCAGATCCTGGTCCGGATCGAGCATGATCGTCGCTACCACGTCGAGCTTGGCAATTTGATTGAGCAGGGCCGATGAGATCGTCGCGGCAACCGCGTTCATCAGGCCAATCTCGCCGTGCACTTTGCCGCCGGCGTTATTGATCATCGCGATCACATCCGCGCCGATCTGGCCGACGCGCGAGGGCATCTGGCGCTCGACGTCACGACGCATCTCGTCGAGTTTGGCGTCCATGTCCAGGCGCAGTTGCGTCAGGCGCGCTTTGTCGGAATCGCTGATGTCGGTGAACATCTCGCGTACGACCATGGCCTCTTCTTCGGGCGGCAGCGACTGGCTGGGCCGATAGCTGCGCTCGATCGAGCGAATTTCATCGGCGATGGCATCGAGCTGCGCCTTGAACTGCGTCTTGCTGCTTTCGACCCGCGATGAGCGTGCCGCGTCGTCGTCATACATATAGATGAGGACGCGTACTTCGTCGTTGGTCATGGCGCGCTGCGAGACACCGGGGTGCACTTTGGTCTCCTGCCACTGGCCGCGCTGTTGCGTCTGGTCATCGGCAGCGGTGGTCAGCACGTAGGGTGTGCCATCCTCGCCCTCGGCCATATTGGACGTGTCCAAAGCGGCTGCACCCGTGGTGCAGGTCCAGATTGCGGTCAGTGCCAGGCTCAGTGCCGGCGTTAATGGGCGTGACGTTCCCCTGTTCTTCATGTCGTTCTCCACTTGTTATTGCGCGCCGCGACCACGTCACGACGTTCCCTACAAGTGCAAGCGACAGTCGGGGGCTTATCCCCTCATTCAGATCACAATAAGTTTTCGGCGTGAAACGCCTGGCGTCGCGTTTCTCAAGGGCCGAGGCGCCGCTGCGGCCTGTTTTTCGTGGGGTTCGCAAGCAAAGTGAGCAACGGTGCCGGCGCCACGCTTCACTGAACCGCTGAGGATCGTTTCAAGCCGGCGATTTTTTCTTCGCTGTAGCCAAGCGACGCGAGAAGACTGTCGGTGTGTGCGCCAGGCGTCGCGGGCCCCGCTCCGATCGTGGCCGGCGTTTCGCTGAAGCGCGGGGCGGGCGCCGGGTGACTGACGCCATCGATGTCGACAAAAGCGCTACGGCCCCGATTGTGCGGATGCTTGCTCGCTTCCCAGAAAGGAATCACCGGGGCAACGCAGGCGTCGCTGCCCTCCAGCAGCTCGCACCATTCCCGCTGCGTGCGCTGGCGAAAAAATTCTTCCAGAATGGTCGTGGTCGCGGACCAGTACGAGGGATTGTTGTGCGCGCGCAGAACCTCCTGCGGCGCCCCTGATTTTTCAACGAACTCCTGCAGAAACGGATACTCCAGTGCGCCGAGCGATACGAACTTGCCATCACTGGTTGCGTAAACCCGGTAGTAAGGCGCACCACCGTCGACAAAATTGGCGCTCCTTTGTTTGTGCCACATGTCACTGGCGTCGAGGCCGTGGAACAGGCCCATCATGAGGTTGACGCCGTCCACCATGGCGGCATCGACAACCTGGCCCTTGCCGGTCGCGCGTGCATGCACGATGGCGCTGACCAGGCCGAACGCCAGAAACAGCGCGCCGCCGTAGTCGCCGACAAGATTCAAGGGCGGCGGCGGCGGCAGGTTTGACTGGCCGATTGCATGCAACGCGCCCGTGATGGACAAGTAGCTGATGTCGTGCCCGGCCGCGTGCGCCAGCGGCCCGTCCTGCCCCCAACCGGTCATACGGCCGTAGACCAGCCTGGCGTTGCGCGCCAGTACACAATCCGGCCCAACGCCCAACCTCTCGACAACGCCGGGCCGAAAGCCCTCAACGAGCGCGTCGGCATCGTCACACAAATCCAGAAAGACGTTCTTGCCGGCGTCGTTCTTCAAATCCACAATGATCGACTGCTTGTTGCGTCGATGCAGGTCTACGCTCGGTTGCGGCACGTCACCCTGCCCGGGGCGGTCCACGGCGATAACCTGCGCACCCATATCGGCCAGCAGCATGCCAACGAAAGGTCCGGGGCCGATGCCGACGAGCTCGATCACCTTGATGCCCTGCAACGGCCCCATTTGCGTCCCTCAGATCCGGATAGTGCGGGCTGTCACTCGGTGTCTGAAGTACGCATGCCTGCGTAACCGGCGGCAAGCTGTCGGTGAGTTACCAGCCCGATGATCTCGCCACCGGCGATGACCGGCGCCGCATGAATGTTCGCGTTGGAGAACAAGCGCGCGCAGTAGCGAATATTCATGGCAGCGTGCACCGCAATCACCGGCTTGACCATGATTTCGTACACGTTAATGCGCTGCGACGGGCGGTTTATCGCCAATACGTCGTGGACGATGGTCGCCAGCGACAGCATGCCGTACTCGTCGGCGTCGCTGCGTTTGGCCACGAACACCACTTCGAGATTCTTCTCGACCATGGTGGCGAGGGCGCCTGCGACGGACTCCATGCCGTCGACCACAACGAAGTCCTTGCGCATGACGTCGGCCACGTTGACCTTGAGAGTGGTGGCGCTCATGGTTCATCTCCCGCTGTGCTGGCCAGTTCCTCGACCTGATGGGCCACGCCCACGGCGTCTTCGACATCGAGCTGCAGCGCAATGCCCGCGCCGGGCGAGGAGTCGAATTCACCGACGTGGGCGATTTTCTCAAGGATCGAGCGGCAGTGGTATTCCTCGACCAGCAGCAGCAACAGGTCGCGCTGGGTCTCCAGCGACAGGCCGAAGAAGGTTTTCTTGGGCTTGACGCCCTCACCACGCGCGTTGGAAATTACCGTAACGCCGGTAGCCCCGGCGGCACGCGCGGCTTCGATGACCGCGTCGGTCTTCGCGTCTTCGACAAAGGCCACAATCAGTTTAAAGTGCATGTTCTTTCTCCACCCTCATGTCTCCGATTCCTGTGTACTGCTATTTTCGCTGTTCTTGGCCGCGCGATGTCCCCGGAATGCCGACAACTGGGCGTAAGCCATCACCGAAATAATCGGGAACAGGCTGGCAAAAGCAATGAGCCCAAACCCGTCGATCAGTGGACTGCGACCCGGGACGGTTTCCGCCAGGCCCAGTCCCAAAGCAGCCACCAGTGGCACTGTGACCGTCGAGGTTGTCACGCCACCAGAATCATAGGCTAACGCAATGATCATCTTGGGCGCGAATGCGGTCTGCAGGATGACCACGACATAGCCGGCGATCACAAAATAGTGCAGCGGCGCGCCGACCACAATCCGCCAGCTGCCCAGTGCGAGACCAACGGCGACGCCCAGCGCGACGGCCACGCGCAAGCCGTTGACCTTGATGGCGCCACCGGATACTTCGTGGGCCTTGATCGCCACTGCAATCAGCGCCGGTTCGGCCATGGTGGTACTGAAGCCGATCGTAAAAGCGAAAATATACACCCAGTAATAGCTGGTCCATGGTGCTCCGCCAGCGTGGCCCACGCCGATGAAGTCCGGGTCGGTGAGCTGCGCGGCCATAATCCGGCCGATTGGAAACAGCGCCTGCTCCAGCCCCATCAAAAACAGTGACAGGCCGGCGAGCACGTACAAAAAACCAATCACCACCCGGCGGGCGTTGGGGATTGGCCGACGCAGTACCAATATCTGAAAGCCGATGATGACCGCAACGATCGGCAAGACGTCGCGCACTGTGCCCACAAGCACATCAGCCAGGCTGTACAGCCAGCCGCTCACGCCACCATCCCGTAGACCATGACAAAAATCATTGGCGTCAGCGATGCGAACGCGATCAGTCCGAAGCCGTCAATCATGGGATTGCGGCCGCGAATGGCACTGGCAAGGCCGACGCCGAGGGCGGTTACCAGCGGCACCGTGATGGTTGAGGTGGTCACGCCGCCGGAGTCGTAGGCGATGCCGATGATCTCGCGCGGCGCGATTGCGGTCATGGCCACGACCATCACGTAGCCGCCGATAATCAGGTAGTGGATTGGCCAGCCGCGCAGAATTCGCAGCACCCCAATCAGGATTGCCAGGCCCACCGACACGGCGACGGTCAGTCGCAAGCCCAGGGCGTAGTCGTCCATCGCTTCTTGCGCCGGGTCGATAAAGCCGGCCTGTGCGGCCACCGCCGCGGCTTC
>Ga0316201_10003396_pt1 | contig 11732 bp, 10 predicted proteins | sample CS6wburrow_MG_FD_204516 | JGI IMG/M metagenome (GOLD analysis project Ga0316201, IMG submission 204516) | Coastal sediment microbial communities from Delaware Bay, Delaware, United States - CS-6 worm burrow | ecosystem: Environmental > Aquatic > Marine > Coastal > Sediment | place: USA... | reverse complement strand
GACCACAGGGCCAGCCGGTTGGCCCGGAAGCGTCGCACGGACACCGCCCACGGGCTGCGGGCTCCCATACTCTCGCGTGCGGCCTTGGAGTCCACGCCCCCGCCCCCTTCAGCGCCTGGAGCCATCGTACGACACCCTCGGATCGACTGCGGCGTAGCCTACGTCCGCCAGGAGACTCCCGAGCACGGTGAGCACCGCGGCGACCATGGTGGTCGCCAGGATCACGGGGTAGTCGCGCCCCAGCACGGCGTCCACGGTGAGGCGGCCCATGCCGGGCCACGCGAAGATCGTCTCGACGATCGTGGCCCCGCCGAGCATCAGGGGCAGGCTCATGCCGTAGATGGTGATGATCGGGATCATGGCGTTCTTGAGCGCATGACGCCGGATGATCGTCCAGCCGCGGAACCCCCTCGCCCGCGCCGCCGTAATGTACTCCTCGCCAAGTACATCCAGCAGCCGGCCGCGCATGTAGCGGGCCGTGGCCGCCGCCCCGGCCACTCCGAGCACCGTCACCGGAAGCACCAGGTGCCACAGCCGGTCGAGCAGCTTGCCGAAGGTGCTCAGACTCGCGTAGTCGAGCGAGGTGGCCTGGGAAGTCGGAAACCAGCCGAGATGAACCGAGAACAGAAGCACCAGCATGAGGGCGAGCCAGAAGCCCGGCATGGCATACAGCACCAGGGACCCGAGGGTGACCGCGCGGTCCAGTTTGGTGCCGCGCTTCACCGCCGACACCACGCCCAGCGAAATGCCCAGCAGCGCGTCGACCAGCAGGGCCGCCAGGATCAGGAGCAGAGTGTAGGGAACGGTCTCGGCGAGCACGTCCCTGACCGGTCGGTGCAGGAGGAACGACTCCCCGAAGTCCCCGCGGGCCGAACGCGACAGCCAGTTCACGTACTGAATGTGAAGCGGCTGGTCGAGCCCCCGCTCTTGCCGCACGCGCTCGATCACCGCGGGATCCACCTGGCGCTGCGGTTGCAGATACAGGTCCACCGGATCGCCCGGCGCCAGGTGCGCCAGGAAGAACGTTGCCGTCACGATCCCGAAGATCAGAGGTACGGCAAGGATCAAGCGTCTGGCGATGTATTTGAGCATTGGCCTCCCCGGACCCTGCAAGAGCAAGCGGAATCTAGGGATCGGCTCAGCGGGCGTCGAGGTATGCCGATTGAGCGGGGCTCAATCCGGCGGGGCGCGGGTCCCCAGATACTCGAGCCTGAACTGGGGGTGACGCGCCGCCTCGTCCGGAGTGCCCAGCCCGTGCGTCGTCCCGGCCACCATCCAGATCACTTCGTCGGCCAGGTCGAACAGGTCTTCCACTTCGTGTCCCGTGACCAGGATCGCGGTCCCCGTCGCCGCGCGCGCCCGGAGTGCGTCGGCCACCCTACCCCTGTCGGCCGGTGCGATCCCGAGGAAGGGCTCATCGGCGATCAGGCAGGAGGCGGAAGCCGCCACCGCCAGCCAGATCGCGGCTCGTCGTCGTTCGCCACCGGACATCTGGCTCGGCCTCGAATCGAGCAGCGGCTCCAAGCCAAGTTGAGCCGCCGGCGCCTCGTCAATCGACCTCCCCTTCACCTGCAGGAATGCTCTCATTTGCTCCCTCAAGGTGAACCTGGGGGACAGCAACCGACGGTCGGGCAAATAGAACACTCCCGCACGTGACAGGGCCGGAAGGCCGCCTGAGACGGGGCTGCCATTGAGGAAGACCCTACCGAACTCGGCCCACGTCAGTCCGAGACCGCATTTCAAGAGTGTGGTCTTCCCGCACCCGTTTCGGCCCATGAGCAGCGTGATACGGCCGGGCCATGCCCATGCCGAAGCGCTTTTCAGGACGGTCTGGAGACCGAACTTCTTCCCGTACGCATCGAACAGGAGTCGGGGGACGGGACGCTCCATCATCCCGGACCGATCGGGGGGAGTCGGATCGCGACCATACGTGCCGCTACCTCCAGGGGGACGGCTACCGCGAGGGCGAGGAGAAGCTGCGTTGGACCGGCAACGCCGAGGTTGCGCAGAAGGTGCACCTCGCGAAGGCGCCTGACCTGCACAACGGACATGAGCACGACGATTCCGACGATCGCCAGCGAGGTCTCGGTCGAAGGCAGGTAGTAGGGTGCGTGAACAAAGGTCTCGACGACGCAGCTGGTGGAGTCGCACGGCGGGATCGCCAGCACCGGCACGCCGAGCCGGACCCCCAGCCAGAACAGCAGGGAGTCGCGGACGAGCCTCCCTCGGATGATCGGGGGAGGCATGCGGACGATCCGGAGCGCCTTCATCGTGACACTGTCATGCCGTCCCCCGGTCAAGCTCCAGTCAAGAGCCTACGGCACCACCACCCCGTCCCTTTTCTCCCACGCCCGGCTCATCTCCCACCAGAACGGGCCCCTTTCGCGCGGGTGGTTCCCGACCTGATTCATGGTCGCGGCATCGTACAGGCGGCCATTCACCATCGTGTAGTCCACCTTCTCCGATACGCGAATGTCGTCGAGCGGATCACCGTCGATCACGATCACGTCCGCCAGCTTTCCTGCCTCCAGCGACCCCAGGTCCGCGTCCATCCCGAGGTAGCGGGCCGGTTCGATCGTGGCGGTCTTGAGGGCCTGCAGAGGCGACATGCCGCCCTGCTCGAACATCCAGATCTCCCAGTGGGCCGCCAGTCCTTCGCGCTGACCGTGGGCCCCGATGTTCGTGATCACGCCCGCGTCGTTCAACTTGCGGGCATTCTCCGCCACCACGACGTGGTTCCACTCCCCGTCGGGCGCGTGAATCGGGCGGCGCGCCCGGGCATCGACGTTTCGGCGTGGCACGAAGGTCAGCAGGCGCTCGTTGTCCCAAACGTCCGTGTGCCGGTACCAGTAGTTCTCGCCACCGAGCCCACCGTAAGCCACCACCAGCGTGGGAGTGTAGCCGACCCCGGTCTGCGACCAGAACTGGAGCACGTCGTCGTATACGTTTGCGATCGGAAGGGCGTGTTCGATCCCGGTGTGTCCGTCCATGACCATCGACATGTTATGCTGGAACAGCGCCCCGCCCTCCGGGACCACGCTCATCCCGAGCTGCCTGGCCGCCTCGATGACCTGTTGCCTCTGCTCCCGACGCGGCTGGTTGTAGCTCTTCACGCTGAATGCGCCCACGGCCTGCATGCGTTTCAGATGAAACAGCGCATCGGGGAGGCTGTCCACGATCGCCTTGAACGATCCCGCCGCACCGTACAGGATCGTACCGGTCGAGTAGATCCGCGGCGCCGTGGTGAGGCCGGCTCGCCCCATCTCGCTCGCCGCGAAGATCGTACCGGTGTCGTTCGATGGATCGTGGATCGTCGTTACCCCGAATCCGAGGCTGGCGTAGTTGACCCAGCTTTCCTGGGGGATGATCCCGGCGCGCCCCATGCCCCCGTGCCAGTGGGCGTCAATCAGGCCCGGCATCACGGTCTTCCCGGTGACGTCCACAAGGTGAGCCCCTGCCGGCACCGTCGTGGAAGCCCTCGGACCCACGGCGACGATCCGATTCCCGGTCACCACCACCACCCCATCCTCGATCACCTCATCGCCCCGCATCGTGATGACCTGCCCCCCGACGAACGCGACAGACCCCTCGGGCACGTCCGACTCGACGTCGAAGCTAAGATCCGTTCCTTCCGCGGGAGGCGCCGGCAGATCCTCCGGCGCGCCGTCCAGGAACGCGAAGGAATCCGTCAGGTCTCGGGTGAACAGCTCGGGCCCGAGGCCCCAGTGCAGCGCCCTGCTGTCGCCCGACCAGTGCAGGTACTCGCCGGCCTCCTTTGACACGCGGCTGACGGGCAGCGACTTCGTATCCGGGCCCAGGTCCAGTTTGCGGCCCGTTCGCACGAACGGCGCGATGAAGGCGTGGAATCTCTCCCTCCACGCGAGCCACTGACCATCCGGAGAGACCTGGAACTCCTGGGCCCGGCTCGACTCCGCCTCGGTCCTCTCGTCACTGCCGTCCAGTCCGATGCTGACCAGCTGCGTCTTCTGATCGACGTCGGAGCCGGACCAGCGCTGCAGGTAGAGGCGGTCCGGATCGGCCCCGAAGTGCGGTCGAGAGCCGCTCTCCGCGACCAGGACGGGCTCGCCCCCGGCGATGGGCACCACGTACAGGCCAGTATCCCTCGACCACATGGGCGACGTGAGCCCGCCACCGGAAATGCGGCGATAGGCCAGCGTCTCGCCATCCGGGCTGAACGCCGGCTCGACGTAGTGACCCGGCACCGTAGTCAGGACCCGGCCACCGCCCCCTTCGGCGGATACCACGCGCACGGCTCCGAGAGCGGCGTCGTTCCAACTCACGTAGGCGATCCACCGGCCGTCGCGCGACCAGGTGGGATACAGCTCGAAATGGTCGTCCTGGCGCGTGAGGCGCCGCGGACGGCCGTTTGGCAGATCCTTCACATAGATGTGGCCGAGCGCCTGGAACGCGACCCGGTCGCCGCGAGGAGACACCTCGACCCAGCGCAGCATCTTCGGGCGGAACGTCTCCGGAGCCACCTCGACCGGGGCTCGGACCACCTCCAGCGCGGGCAGTGTCGTGCTCACCTGGAACGGGATCTCCACCGCGTCGCCCGTGGAAATATCCAGCCGCCGGATCTTGCCGGCCGACCAGAAGACCAGCGATTCCGAATCCGGAGTCCATGCAATGCCGGGATATACACCGTGTACGGCCCAGGTCTCCTGCAGGTCGCGCTCGAGCTCCTGGTAGATCGGCCACTCGTCTCCCGATTGCATGTCGTACAGGAACAGCATGCTCTGGAATCGGACTCGTCGGATGTAGGCCATGTAGCGGCCGTCCGGTGACGGTGTCGGGCGGATGGCCCCGCCCGGACCACCCAGGAACCGATCCGAGTCTCCCGTTTCACGATCCACTCGGAAGATCGCATAGATCCCCGCGTTCGAGTCCTTGTCATATTCGAAATAGTCGCCGGGGGTGGCGTCGCGACTGTAATACAGGTACTTGCCGTCCGCCGAGAACGCGGGCTCGCCGACGTCTTTCTGCTGATTCGGGCGCTCGGTCATCTGCAGCCCGTCTCCGCCCGTCCGGTGATACAGCCAGATTTCGCCTGCTCCGAGGGAACGGGTGGACGTGAAGTGCTTGCGGGCCGCGATGAACTCCGAATCGGGAGTCCACGCCGGGCTGTTCAGCAATCGGAAGTCCTCGCTGCTCACCTGTTGGGGATCCGACCCGTCCCGGTTCATGATCCAGATGTTGTCGCCGCCGGCGCGGTCGCTGGTGAAGGCGATGAACCGCCCATCCGGGCTGTACCGGGGCTGCATGTCCCAGGCAAAGCCCGAGGTCAGGGCACGCGCCTCACCACCCTCGATCGGGATGACGTACAGGTCGCCGAGGAGATCGAACGCCACCTCCCGACCGTCCGGGCTGACGTCCACGCTCATCCAGGTGCCTTCGTCGGTGTCGATCGGGATACCGAACCGAGGTCCCGGCGGGTCGGTCACGTCCCAGGCGTCTCCTCCCGCACCCGTGTCGTCCTGGGCGATCGCCGGCGTGGCAAGAAGCAGCATGGGCAGCAGCGACGGCAGATAGCGGCCCACGAAAGCGGGAGCTGAGAGCATGGTTCCTCCGGCGGGTGTTTGAGGGTCAGTTCATCTCGCAGCGGCATGATAGTCGGCCGCGCTGCTCGCGGCTATCATGCCGATCGGCTGACGCGGCCTGCAAAGAAAAGCCCCCGGCATCGAACGAAGCGATGACGGGGGCTCGGTGTGATCGCAGCGCCACTCGGGCACGCAGCCTACATCGCGATCGTCAGACCGGCCTGCACGTCACCCTGCCAGAAGCCCCAGCCGCTGAGGCCGACGCCGCATCCTCCGGTGCCACACCAGAATCCGCTACCTGAACTGAGAATCGTGCTGTACAGGTGCCCGGCGAGGCGAATGCCTATGCGCTGCGAGGGAAAGATCTTCACCCCGCCACCGAACACCATCGAGAAGAACGTCTCGCTCGAGAGCTGCGGAGCTTCAGAGTCCAGCCTGTCACCCACGCCGTAGTAGGTGAAGCCGAGGGTCCCGGAGAGGAATGGCCGGACGGTAGCCGTCGGATTGAACCGGTACTGCCCGCCGAACTGCCAGTAGTTCACCGACATGGAGTAAATCGGTCGCTTCCCGACCCTGAACTCGTCAAACACCAGCTCGGTGTCCATCCGGGTGTACGACGCTTCGAGTTCGGTGTTGCGATTCAGCACGAAGTCCAGCACCAGGCCGTAGTTCATGTCGTCGCTGATGCTCATACTTCCATTCCGGACGTTCACTTCGCCGCCGAACATGTATCCCACGAACGGCGTGAGCTCGACTTTGTGCGACTGGGCGGCCGCCGGTAGCGCGGACCCTGCAAAAGCAGCCAGCGCCGCCGTGAGCGCTACGCACCGATTCCTCATCGTCATCCCCTGCTCCTTGGAAGCGCGGTCGACAAACCGCGAAGAAACGTTCTGGTCGGATTCGGCGGCCGAAGATACGTTGGCCTCGTAAGTGAAGCGAGTCCCCTGCTTGCGAGACGCGAACGCCGAGGAACCGCGATGGCTTTGAATCCCGTGCCCACTGAGCTCACCACGGCCGCCACCGACGCCATTCTCGCGCTGCTGGCCCTGTACTGCATCCGTTGGCTCGGCGCCCGGCGCTCGGCCGATCCGGCCAAGGTCACGCTCTGGATCCTGGTTCTCGCTCTCCTGGCCGTGGCTTCGCTACTGGGAGCGGTAGCGCACGGGTTTCATCTCTCTGCGGACACGCTGTACCTGCTGTGGCAGCCCCTCTTCCTGTCGCTCGGCCTCGTGGTCGCCCTGTTCGTGGTCGCTGCCACGTACGACGGACTGGGGCCGGCCCCCGCACGCCGGCTGATGATCCCGGCGCTGGTGGTAGGGGCCTGTTTCTACCTCGTAACGCTCGCCTTCCCGGGCACCTTTCTCGTATTCGTCCTCTACGAAGCCGTGGCCATGCTGGTGGCCCTGGCCCTGTATGTCAGGCTCGCTATCGCGACCAGCAGGCGCTGGGCGTGGCTCATGGTGCTGGGTATCGCGCTCAACATAGCCGCCGCCGGGATTCAGGCCTCGGGTACCGTTCGGCTGAACCTCGGCGTACCTCTGGACCACAACGGTGTGTTTCACCTGGTGCAGATGGTGGCGATCGTGGTACTCGTGGCTGGTGTCGGAAAGAGCCTGGACGAGACCGAATCACCTTCGACGGAGCCGTGACCGATGCGCTATAAGCTGCTGGGGAGAAGTGGACTCAGGGTGTCTGAACTGGCCCTGGGCACCATGACGTTCGGACCCGAATGGGGCTGGGGCGCGTCCAAGGACGAGAGCCGCCGCATGTTCGACGCGTATGGTGAGGCGGGAGGCAACTTCCTCGATACGGCAAACCGGTATACCGAGGGCACCAGCGAGAAGTACGTGGGCGAGTTCATCGCATCCGACAGGGATCACTGGGTCGTCGCGACCAAGTACACGCTGTGGATGAGGCGGGATGACCCCAACTTCAGCGGCAACCATCGCAAGAACATGGTGCAGGCCCTTGACGCCAGCCTGAAGCGCCTGGGAACCGACTACATCGATCTCTACTGGGTGCACGCATGGGACTTCACGACTCCCACCTCGGAGGTCATGCGGGCGCTCGATGACATGGTACGCGCCGGCAAGGTCCTTCACGTCGGCATCTCCGACACTCCGGCCTGGGTCGTGTCGCGCGCCAACACCCTGGCCGAGCTTCGGGGCTGGAGCCCGTTCGTCGCACTCCAGCTGCGCTACAGCCTGATCGATCGTACGGCTGAACGGGACCTGATTCCCATGGCCCGGGCCATGGACATGGCCATCACGCCGTGGAGCATTCTCGGAGCCGGTACCCTGACCGGAAAGTACAGCCGCGGCGCCACCCCGACGGAGGGGCGGGCGAAGGAAGGAGCGGCGACGGACGAGCGGAATCTGAGCATCGCCGACACGGTCGTCGGCATCGCGGATGAAATCGGATGTACCCCGTCACAGGTCGCGGTGAGCTGGGTCCGACAGCAGCATGGAGTGATCGTGCCACTCGTCGGGGCCCGCAACCTGGAGCAGTTGACGGACAATCTCGGCGCGCTCGACGTCACCTTGGACGAGCAGCACCTGGCGCGCCTGGACGAGGTGAGCCGGATCGAGCCAGGCTTCCCACACGACTTCCTGGCATCGGATCCGATTCGAGACATCGTGTCCGGCGGTACGTTCGATCAGATCGACAACCACCGGGCCAGGCACTCGGGAGCCTGACGCCGAGCGATCAGCTGGCCGGCAGGGCCTCGAGCGCCTCGACGTTGACGCGCATCGCGTCCAGGTAGTCGCCTGACGCGGGACGGTTTCCCGTCGGGGCGAAGACCACGCTGCCGACGCCGAAATCGCCGGCGAGCCGCGCGCTCGTCTCATCCAGCGGAGGGCCCTCCCACAGCATCCAGTCCGCGGAATGACCCTGCATGAGTGCAGCCAGGTCGCGCCATGCGCCCGCGGGCGGCGCCTCGTCCGGCTCGAAGTGCACGCTCTTGAGATTCAGCTCGTAGCGACGGGCCAGGTACCGATACACGGGGTGCGAGGCGAGCAATGGCTGCCCGGACAGTCCCGCGGCCCAGGCTTCCAACCGACCGTCGAGCTCGGTCAGATCCGCCTCCAGCGCCTCGAAACCGGCCTGCAACTCGGCCTCCGACCCCGGCAACCGTTCGGCGAGGACATCGCGGATCGCACGGGCGTGCTCGATGGCGAGTTGTGGATCGAGCCAGGTCGTAAACGCCACGTTCTCGTGCTCGTGCTCACCCTCGGGACCGTGCGTGTGCACGACGGCATCCTCCGCGACCACATACAGCTCTTCGAAGCCGGACGACGTGTTCACGAGCTTCGATTCCGGTAGCGACGTCTTCGACACCCAGCCTTCGTAGCCGGCCCCGTTGAGGAGAATCAGGTCCGCTCCCTGGTAGGCGGAGATCACGTCGGCAGCTGGCGTCCAGTAGGCCGGGTCGATACCAGGCGGGGCCGGAAACTCGACACGCACGCGCTCTCCGCCGATTCGCTCGGCGAAATAGGCGAGCGGATAGTTGGTGGTGAAGACCACCAGCGCGTCCGCCTCTGCCACGGCGTCCACCTCCGCGGCGACCTGAGCGTCGGAGCCTGCGTCCACCTCGCTGTCGGGTGCAGAGCCGCTGCACGCAGCCGCGGCGAACGCCAGCGCCACCGCGGCAGTCTTCGTCTTCGCCATCATGGTCTCGCGCTCCTTCGGATTACCGGATCAAGGACCGGATGATCACGTCTCCGTAGCGTTGGGTCAGAAATGTCAGCAGGAGTGCCAGCAACACGCCGACGGCCAGTACCGCGACGATCTCCGACGTCATGACCGTCGCCACGGCGGCGCGGGACCCCCCGATCTTGAACAGCGTTTCGCGCTCGCGTCGCCGCAGCCGCAGCGACAGCGCGAACACCAGGAACGCGGTGGCGAGGGTGGCCAGGCCGACCGTCACGGCTCCCGCGATCACGAACTTCTCTACGGTGAGAATCGTGCCCAGGAGCTCGTCCATCACCTCCGTGGGGCTGACGACCTGGCTCAACTCTGCGGTCTGGTAGCGGCCTTGCAGCAGGGCCGACGAACGCTGGTCCGGCGGCACCACGACCACGGCCGTGAGCGGAAAGTCGGACAGGTCCCCGTGAAAGTGGAAGCTGTCGATGTTGTCGGGCGTGATTTCGTTGAACTGCATGACGGACGCGTTGCCGACGACCACGTTCCCCTCGCGGCGCAGCACCCCTGCGGCCGCCTCCGGCTGCGACAGGTCCTGGTGCCCGTGCCCCAGACCCTCGATCACCCAGGCCGTCTTCACGTCCACGAACACCGCATCGTCATCGGCGCTGTCGGTGAACTCGAGTACCCCGACTACCGGCATCCGAAGCGGGTACACCCCCGCGATGTCGAACACGCTCTCGGGCGACGAGACGATGTGATCGCCCGGCCCGACACCGAGCTGCTCCGCGGCCCGCGACCCGAGGACCGCTTCGCCCAGGACGGCCATCTGCCGTCCTTCCGCCAGCTTCAGCCCGCGGAATCCGAAGTACTCCAGCGTGGTGCCCACGATCGGCTGATCGCGGACGCGGAATCGCACGTACATCGGAATCGCCTGTGCCAGGTCGGTATCAGCGACCTCGGAAGCAGCCGCGTACGTCGTCCGGGCAGGCACGTCCGAGCTGAAGTACAGCGTGTTGAGGGTGAGCTCGGTGGGACTCCCTTTTGCGCCGATCACCAGGGGGGTCGCTTCCGCGCGAGCCGTGAGCTGGCGCGAACTCTGGTTCACGATCACCCGCAGCCCCACGGGAAGAAAGACGATCAGCGTGATCGCGCCCACCAGGATCGCCGTCTTCACCCGGTGAAACGCCAGGTAGCGCCAGGCGAGGTAGAGCGTGTCCCTCATGACGCCGCCCTCTCGCCGAACGAGTGGAAGTTCCTGAAGTCCACGACCCTGCCGAAGCGGGGCAGTATCTCGTGGTCATGGGTCACGCTCACCAGGGTCGTGCCGCTCTCTCGAACGTAGTCGAAAAGGATGTCGAGCACCCGTTCACGGTTCAGGGGATCCAGGTTTCCCGTAGGCTCATCGGTGAGCAGCAGCGGGGGATCCGTCAACACGGCCCGGCACACCGCCACCCGCTGGCGCTCTCCCTGCGACAGCCTCCGTGGTGGGCGGTCCAGCTTGTCGGAAATACCCACCCGTTCGGCGAGGGCCCCGGCGCGTTCGCGGACGGTCGCGTCGAGATCGAGCGCCGCGTGGATCCGATATGGGAGGAGGATGTTGTCCAGTACCGACAGGTACTCGAGAAGCTCGAATTCCTGAAAGACCAGGCCGAGGGTAGTGACGCGAAATCGCCTGCGCTCGGGGTCCGAAAGCGCCGAGACTTCCACGTTCCGCGTCTCGACGCGGCCCGTCTCCGGGCGAATGATCCCTGCGATCAGGTTCAGCAGGGTGGTCTTTCCCGACCCGGACGGGCCGATGAAAGCCGTGGTGGTGCCGGGCTCGACGATCAGCTCGGGTATCCGAAGCTGAAAGTCGCCCTCGCCATAACGGAAGCGGAGTCCCTCGATCCTGATCATCGTCGGTTACATGCCGCCCGCGGGCGGAACCGTCGTACCGGGACCGGGGTTCGATGTCGCCGGGAGTCGCTCCTCCTGCAGAACTTCGAGATCGGTGATCCGCCAGGCCCCGTCGATCACCTGCACCGTGAGCTCGGCCTCGTACTGGTTCATGCGCTGGTGCACGTGACCCCAGTGACCAACCGATCCCGAGACGTTCCACGTGGCCCGGGTTCGAAAACCGCCATCGCCGCCGAGAGGCTCGTTCGTGGCGTCCAGCACTTCCACCGACTTCACCTTCGCGCGGGCTCCTCCCTGGTTCGCGAGCTCCAGGCTGCGCCGGGTCTGCAGGTAGATGTCCGTAAGCAGTTCTCCCGATGAGGTTCGAGCCAGCGCATCGTAGATGACCTCCTCCTCCCTGTAGTCAAACGCCTTGTAGACGTTGAGGAGCAGGCCGCCGAGCACGGCGCGCGTGTCTTCGTCTGCCAGCCTGCCGCTGCGCAGGCCAACCGGAGCGGCGAGAGCGAACACGACGGCAACAGCTCCCGCCGTCGCCGCGGCCGGGATCGACGGACGGCTTCCGGCCTTGAGGTCCATCAGGAACCGGCTTCCCAACCACAGCAGAATCGCGAAGGCCAGGATCGAGGCCACCAG
>Ga0316201_10003395_pt1 | contig 11735 bp, 9 predicted proteins | sample CS6wburrow_MG_FD_204516 | JGI IMG/M metagenome (GOLD analysis project Ga0316201, IMG submission 204516) | Coastal sediment microbial communities from Delaware Bay, Delaware, United States - CS-6 worm burrow | ecosystem: Environmental > Aquatic > Marine > Coastal > Sediment | place: USA: Delaware... | reverse complement strand
CGAAATGGCGATGCCGATAATCACGGTCTCCGGATTGTTGACGGTATCCGCATCGACATCATGAATATCGTTGATGATATTTCCGGCGGCAGCAATGCATAGGGTGGCGAGTACCAGTAAGCCAAAACCAAACCCGTTCAAGGTGACAGCGACTCCGAACGGCTCGAACAAGGCATATTTCAGCAATACCTGGATCAAGGCGATCATGATGAGGTTTTTCCAGCGGATGAGGTTCAAGAAGTTCAAATGTCAAAAGTTTAAAAGTTGTTTACCACGAATACAGGCATATTGGTCTTTCCTTAGTCGGTCTTTCTTCTTTGCAGATCGGTCATTGTATTTTATACGGTCGCTTATCGCTTTGCAAACCAATTAAATACCAACGATCGGATCAATCATATTTAGCATCGTAAAACCCATTCCATTTACCTTGTACTTTCAATACTTGTTCAATGACGTCTCGTACGCAGCCTTTACCACCTTTTTTATGTGAAATGTATTTTGAGATGTTCTTTATTTCGGGTACGGCGTCCTGCGGACAACAGGGTAAGCCTACCAGTTGCATGACAGGGAAATCGGGAATATCATCACCCATGTAGAGGATATTCTCCTTTTTAAGGTCTTTATTTTCAATATAGGAATTCAGGGTCTCTATCTTATTATGGATCCCCAGGAATACATCGCCAATTCCTAGTGCCACCAGTCGTTTACGAACACCTTCATTACTGCCTCCAGAGATAATACAGACATTGAATCCCTGATTCACAGCGGTCTTGAGTCCGTAGCCATCCTTGATGTTCATGCTACGCAGAAGCGCGCCATCGGTACTGACCATAACGGTACCATCGGTCAGGACACCATCCACATCGAAAATGAAGGTCGTAATATGTTCCAGGTATTCTTTATAGCTTTTTTCTTCCATTGTGATTCGTTGTTACGGGTTTTGGTCAGGCTGCTTTGTCAAAGTGCCATGGGTTTGTTGTATGGATTTGGTGAGCAATTTATAGACAGCTTCATGCATATCGTTTTCCAATAAGGACAGATGCTTCTTTATGGTCTTTTTATCATTGCGTTTTGCAGGCCCTGTCTGCGCCAGATAGGGCGAAAGCGTTTCGATTTTATGCGCTGTTTCGGCGATCAGGGGTTTCAAGATATCAAATTCGACACCAGTGCTTTCTGTGATCTCGTGGGCTATCCTGTACAGTTGATTGGTGAAATTATTCACGAAAACTGCCGCTAGGTGCAAGGCCGATCGTTGGTCGCCATTGATCCTATGCGAACGACAACCAATGGCTTGCGCCAATGCCTTTAGAATGGGGTAGGAGGGCTTTTCAAGGACTTCGATACAGATCGGTACATGGGTAAAATCGAGGTCGGCATCTTTAGAGAAGGTCTGTAAGGGATAGAACACCCCGCGGAGATTCTTCTTGTCCATATCGTGGATATTCACAGATCCAGAGGTATGCACCACCAGTCTGTTTTCAAATGGCAGTTGTCTGGAAAGGGCAGCCACGGCATCATCAGGCACCGCAAGGATGTAAATATCGGCATCCTTCAACAACGCAATATCAGAGATGATCTCCACCTCATTTTTATGTTCTTGAAGTGATTTCAAACTACGATTATACCACTGTTTCACGGTAACGCCATCCGCTTTTTTAAAAGCACTGTACAAATGCGTCGCCACATTTCCTGCCCCAAGAATAATCACTGAAATCATGATGCTAAAGTAAGTAAGTCATGGATTAAATGAAAGTGCAATGTTCTATCTTTGTAAACAATGGCAAAGAAAGATATCAGGACGCGCGACGATGTTTTTGCATTGGTGACGTCATTTTACGAGAAAGTCAAAAAAGACGAGCTCCTAGGCCCTTTTTTCTTGGACGTGATAACGGATTGGGATGCACATATCGACCGGCTCACCACTTTCTGGGAGTCCAGTCTCTTCATGAAAACGCGTTATCATGGTGACCCCTTGACCGTTCATATAAAAGTGGATCAAGACCATGATAATAGCATCACGGAACTACATTTTGGCATTTGGCTGAACCTTTGGTTTCAAACCATAGATGAATTGTTTGAGGGCGATTATGCCCAGAATGCTAAATTCCGTGCCCGCAAAATGGGGACCTTTCTGTATCTTAAGATCTTTGAGGCTAGAAGCCAAGAGCCAAGAACCTAGAATCAATAGCCATGAATCACCTACCATAGGCAGGCAGGCTCGATGTGACATCGAATTGTTCTTAGTATAAATTTGTAGAAACCTCAAGGCACAGAATAGGACGGAGCGTTAAGAAAAGTTCCAGTGGACCTTTTTAGTGAACGGTCTAGGTTGCGTGATGGCGAAACAATTCCTTAAACTTAAATCTTCGCTCCGCATATCCGCTTCTCCACTCAGTATTTCTGCGGACAGACCGTTAAATACCTATTTAATGATTTGATAAAACAAAACGACCTACTAAGGTTTGACGTAAAATTCGAATTGAAGAATCCGTATAAAAGCTTCCGCTTGTTCGAATTCAGCGGTAGCTGAAAAGGTCGGAAGATTTAGGATTCAAAAGAAGAATTTAGGCAAAGCTTAGTAAGTCTAGACTTTTTTGGTTCTTTTTTTGGCGATGAAAAAAGAACGAAGAGAAAAAGAGCTTCACATTTCATCTAAGGAAAAAATGAATAATAAAAGCCAACAGCAAATAGTCAAGCGCCACTAACATTAACAAATAATAAACGAAAACCCCTTCGCTCAAATAAACTTAAATTCCTAAATTTGCGCAGCTTTAAATATGAAGGTAAATACTATGCTAAAGAAACTTTCCAACATCCTTTTTTCCACACGTTTAACAGCCACACTTTTCATACTTTTCGCAACCGCCATGGCTGTCGGGACTTTTCTCGATGCCGGTCAGGATACCTCACCAACACCATACACCAGGAACCTGATCTACAATGCCTTCTGGTTCGAGGCGATCATGGGGCTATTTGTCATCAATTTCGTGGGGAATATATTCAGGTTCAGACTATACAAGAAAGCGAAATGGGCAACGCTGACGCTTCATTTGGCCTTCATTTTCATATTACTGGGTGCTTTCATTACGCGCTATATTGGTTACGAAGGCGTCATGCGCATCCGCGAAGGGGGAACCGAGAATAGCTTCCTATCGCAAAAGACCTATATCAAGACCTATATCGATGGGGATTATAAGATCGATGGCGTTGCTCAAAGGCTACCCATTGAATCCGAAGTCGATTTCTCCCATCGCTTGGACAATAAATTCAAATTAAACACCAAATACCACAAAACACCGGTAAGCATCGAATTGGTGAATTTCATCCAGGGGGCCGAGGAAGATATCGTCGAAGACCCGGATGGGGACTACTATCTAAAGATCGTGGAGTCTAGTGGTGGCGCACCGCATAACCATTTCTTGAAGGAAGGGGGTGTTGAGAATATCCACAACGTACTGTTTACCCTGAATAATCCAAACCACGGTGCCGTGAATATCACCTTTCAAGGGGATAGTCTGATGATCCAGTCGCCATTTGAGGGCCAATACCTCACTATGGCCACAAGGACCCAAGGCAAGTTGGTAAAAGACAGCCTGCAGGAACTGTACTTGAGATCGCGATACATCATTGGGAATATGCAAATGGTATTTCCAAAACCAGTGGTGAAAGGGCGTTTTGACGTAGTCAAGAAATCCCAATTACTCAAGGGCGATGAAGATGGGGTCTCACTGAAGGTGACGGCCAATAACGAAACCAAGATCGTGAATCTGATAGGTGGACAGGGACATGTCAACCCGATGAAGCAGGATAGTATAGGCGGTTTGTCCTTCGCGTTTTCCTATGGGTCCAAGGTCTACGAATTGCCATTCAGTATAAAATTGAATGATTTCATCGCCGATAAATATCCAGGCACCGAAAAGAGTTACTCGTCCTTCGCCAGTGAGGTCACGGTACTCGATCCCGAAAAAGGCGATTACGACTATCGTATTTTCATGAATAATATATTGGACCATCGCGGTTACCGATTCTTTCAGGCTTCTTTCGATAACGACGAACAAGGCAGTATCCTTTCCGTGAATCACGACCAATGGGGTACCTGGATCACTTACCTAGGCTACATGCTGTTGTATTTTGGGCTGTTGGCCATACTGTTCGATAAGAACACCCGTTTCGCGGATTTGAAACGCGCCTTGGACAAGGTGAAACGGAAGAAAGCAACATTAGTGACGGTCTTACTGCTATGCTTCGGATTGCAGGTCAACGCACAACAAGAACATACGCCTAACGATGGTCATGACCATGCGACTGAAACACCAACGACAGCGCAGATCGATTCCATGCTCATGGCGAATATCACCCCAAGGGAGCAAGCAGATGCCTTTGGGAAACTCGTGATCCAGGATATTGGCGGTCGTATGAAGCCAGCCAATACCTATGCCTCCGAATTGCTCAGGAAACTGACCAAGTACGATCATTACGGTGAGATGGATGCCAATCAGGTACTGCTATCCATGAGCGAAAACCCAGGTCTTTGGTATAATGTGCCCTTGATCTATCTAAAGGCCAAGAAAGCCGATTCCATACGTAAGATCATTGGGATCCCCAAAGACCAGAAATATGGCAGGCTCATCGATTTCTTCGATGAGAATTTCGTGTATAAATTAGCACCCTATCTCGAGGAGGCCTACCGGGCGGAGATCCCGAACGGTTTCCAAAAGGAATTCAAGGAAACGGACCAGCGTGTGAATCTGTTGGCCAATACCTTGGACGGGCGTTCGCTGAAGATCTTCCCGAAGCTCAACGACGAAAACAACAAATGGTTATCCTTTCCCGAATTACGCACCAGTAATTACAAAGGCATGGACTCGGTGTACGGGCAGCAGATATTGCCCCTGTATTTTACGGCACTGCGAAAAGGCAAGACCACAGGCGATTATACGCAAGCGAACGAGTTCTTGAAGAGCATCCGCAGTTTCCAGACCAAATATGGTGCTGAGGTCATGATCCCGGAAGACAAGGTGAACACCGAAGTACTCTATAATAAATACGATATTTTCAAGAAACTGTTCAGTTGGTACATGTATGCGGGTACCTTCCTGTTCATCTTCCTGATCGTGCAGATCTTCAAGGACCGCAATAAGGTCATCAATACCTTGATCAAGATCCTGATAGGGATCGTCATTCTCCTATTCGTAATGCATACGGGTGCCTTGATCGTACGTTGGTATATCTCGGGGCATGCCCCTTGGAGTGACGCCTACGAGAGTATGATCTATGTGGCCTGGGCCACGATGTTCTTTGGGCTGGCCTTTGGGCGCAAAAGCGATATGACCATTGCCGCCACGGCCTTCGTGACGGCCATGATACTGATGATCGCGCATTGGAACTGGATGGATCCTGCCATTGCGAACCTGCAACCGGTATTGGACAGCTATTGGCTGATGATCCATGTGGCGGTGATCGTCGCGAGTTACGGACCTTTTACCCTGGGTATGATCTTGGGGATCGTGTCCTTACTGCTCATGATCCTGACCACCAGCAAGAACAAGGATAAAATGCTCTTGAACATCAAGGAGTTGACGATCATTAACGAAATGTCATTGACGGTAGGCTTGGTGATGCTGGCCATAGGAAACTTCCTGGGTGGTATGTGGGCCAACGAAAGTTGGGGACGCTATTGGGGTTGGGACCCGAAGGAAACCTGGGCCCTGATCAGTATCATGATCTATGCCTTTGTGATCCATATGCGACTGGTACCGGGACTGCGGGGACGCTTTGGTTTTAACCTGATGAGCATTGTGGCTTTTGCCAGTATCTTGATGACTTATTTCGGGGTGAATTTCTATCTGGCCGGACTGCATAGTTATGCCAGTGGGGATCAGATCGTGAGTGTGCAGTTTATCGGCATAGCCGTTGGGCTTCTGGCGATTTTAGGATTCTTCTCGTACAGAAAATATTCCAAATACTATAGGAAGTAATTTGATGACCATCATCCGAAGTCTAAGTACAACGAAGCCTTGGCGTAGTTGTAATGACGTAGGGTGAGGATTTTTCTCATATAGGAAATACTCCAAATATTATAGAAAGTAAGTTGATGACCATCATCCGAAGTCTAAATACAACGAAGCCTTGGCGTAGTTGTAATGACGTAGGGTGAGGATTTTTCTCTTATCGTAAATATGCTAAATACTACCGGAAATAGTTGCACCGCGTCAGTTGTCAGTTCGAGTGGCCTGTCCCGAGCGCAGTCGAGGGGTCGAGAACTGCTTTAGATCGACGTAGTTGTTGAGGTAGTATGCACAGTGCTACAGGAAATAGTTACACCCGTCAGTTCGAGTGAAATTGCGCTAGCAATTTTGTATCGAGAACTTTTGTAAAAACAGGAATCACGTCTGCATCTCGTAACACTTCGGACATTTCGATACACTTCGGACATTTCGATACGATTACTTTGGAACACCTACCATAGGCAGGCAGGCTCGAAGTGACGAATCACTCGAAGTGAGGGTAATTATGTTTTTCGTCTGTTCTCGTGTTTTCTATAGGAAAAAGCAGCGGAGAAATAGGGTTCACATGACCAATGTCATTGGTGGTTGCCCTTTAAAACACTACACTTATATATTGCTTAATCTAAAATCCAACACCATGAAAAAAGTCTTATATATTGTTCTGGCGCTGATGATCAGTGCCTGTTCAAGCAGTGATGATCCCGCACCCTTCGTAGACCCTGTCATAGGCGTCTGGAAACCCGTTATTCAAGGGGCTATTTTTAACGATGGCAGTGAACTCACAGAAGCTGTGTCTGTTTGCGAACAGAAAAACCGCATCACCTTCATGGCCGATGGCGCGTTCTCACAGACCGATTATCAGGAGTCTAATGACCCCGATTGTGTGCAACCCGTGGGCAACCCCTTCTTGACTGGCACGTGGACCCGACTGTCCGAAAGCAAATACCGCGTTGAACTCATATGCTCCATCCCTAATTGTAATGACGTAGAGGTGGAAATACCAGAGTCCATTACCTTCCCGAACCCGAACGTGATGCGCGTGACGGATATTGATGAGGATGACCTGACAGACGATATTGATTTTTACTTCCTTGAATTCGAAAGAGTTCAGTGATTATATCGGCTTGGTCTTTTTTGGCTATTCCTTCCGATTCTTTCGGAATTTCAAGTCAATTTTAGTAGGTCGTTTGGTTTTTATTTTTGTTGTTTAGAGATCTCAAGGCGCAGAGTAGGCTAACAAAAGCAAAGTGTCACTTCGAGTGATTCTGAGTAGAGCGAAGAATTGTATCGAGAACGGCTTTAGATCGTCTCAGTTGTTTTGGTAGTAAGCCAAATTCTATAGAAAATAGTTGCAACGCGTCAAATCGAGCCTGCCTACCTGTCCTCCCCACGAGACTTCGGAAGGCGACCAATGGTAGCTGCCCTAATTGGCAGCAGGAACGTATCGAAGTGGTATGCTGCTAGTTGTGGAATGGACATATGTGACCCAGATAATCCAAACAACGGATATCAAGAAAGGGCTACATGAAAAAGGAGGAAAAAGCCCATTTTTGACATACGCGATTCGCGTCGCTTTCTCCGTGTAAGAAAACAGGTATAAATACCTTAGAACCAAAAATCTATATCGTAGTGGGGTCTGTAAAAATGGCCCCGAAAACTTGCAGTTTTCCTGTTTTTTCACTAACTTAAAGAGTCATAATTGAAACTCGATATAATCATGGAAAATAAGCCCACCCAAAAGCCGAAAGCCCCTGCTAAAAGGGCGCCTGTCAAGACCGCAGCGAAAGCACCGATACGAAGAGCCACGGCTAAGGCCCCAGCAAAAACCCCGGTAAGAAAAGTACCTGCGCGAAGAGCCACGCCCAAGGCCGCAACCAAAGCACCAGTTAAAAAAGCCCCAGTAAAGGCCACGGCAAAAGCACCGGTAAGAAAAGCCCCTGTACGAAGAGCCACGGCCAAGGCCGCACCCAAAGCGCCTGTTAAAAGCGCCGCCATAAAATCGACCATTGCCAAGACAGCGGAAAAAATAGTGACGGCTGTCAAGCCCGATAAAACCAAAAGGTACAAGAGAAAAATAAAGTCCTTAAAAAAGAAGCTTAGTAAAATGGCCATAAAAATGGACGCACTTGAACTGAAGTTGAAAAAGGCCAAAAAGAAAAAAGCCAAGAAAGGCGGCATCAAGAAATTGATCGCTAAACTGAACGAGCTGGGGCAAACTAAAAAAGGGAAAAAAGCCAAGAAAGAGAAAAAAGCCAAGCAAGCCAAAAAGGCAAAACAAGCGATCAAAGCGAAGAAAGCCAAAAAAGCGATGAAGGCCAAAAAGGCAAAGAAAAAAGCGAAGAAGAAATAAGACGTCACTATCAAGACCCGGGATCATCCCGGGTTTTTTTGTGCTTATAGCTTAGGTCTTGGAGGATCAGGTTTCATCGTATAGAAAGAATAGTACTGCGATATACGTCAGTTCGAGTGACCTGTCCCGAGTAGGGTCGAGGGATCGAGAACAATTGGATGGTCGGAGATCGACGTCTCGATACAATTTTGTTCGCTGCACTCACAAAACCACCTACCAGTGGCAGGCAGGCTCGAAGTGACGCGGTTCTGTTTATGGGATTTCTCGACGGAGTCCGTTCCGAGCACAGTCGAAGGGCTCGAAGTGACGGCCTATTTATTTTTATCCGAGCCCTTGGCAGGCAACTTGAGTCTATTGCCCGCATCATCGATCAGGTTGCCCTGGATACTCCATGTGAAATCCAGTTTCACCGTATTCTTAAAGTAGTCGGCATCCAAAGGCACGTATTGGTCCGTGAGGTATAAATGACCTATGCTATCATACAATTTAGGAATAAAACGGGCTTGACTATGGCAACTCATGCAATTGGTCTGCATGCCATATTGGTTTAAGGTATCACCAACTTTCTGGGATCCTTCTGAGTAATATTCTCTTAGCGCGGCATTACCCGAATCAAAGGTCGTTGTATCAAATTCGGCCTCTAAATACGGGTTATAGGCATACAACGAGACATTATTTGCACCAGTGCCTCCATTATAAGGCTGCGCCTTTTGTACCATATTGTAGCCAATGGTCATGGCATAGTGATCAGAGGCACGATCCAATATAACTGATGGCCTTAAGGCAGCTATCCTGGTCGAACTCGGACTTTCAGGTGTATTATTGTTTTCGGACCACCAAAAGCTTTGCCAGGTCCATCGTTTGGTTTCTCGGGTTGTAACATGCATGCCTTGTAGCACTGCCATGGTGCCCACTTTTACGCCTCTGGAGGCCGCTTGGGCCGAATCGAGTTTGAAGGATATGAAGTCCTTGATGGAATAAATGCGTTCTGCTGTATTGGTCTCACCATCCAGATCGATAGATACATGATTGTTCCATTGCTTGGGCCCAAATGGACGATTGGGGTTTCCACCATCACCCGGCCATACAGGCATGGTGTGCATGCCAGTTTTCGGATCGATGGTTTTAGGGCCCAAGGCCGTAAAAACAGGTTTTAAAACCACCCCAGAATTTGGAAAATCCGGGATATTGGCGATGGCATTGTCTTGTAGCATCGCTTTAAGGACACTCGCAAAAAATAAACCGTTCGTATAAATATGTTGCGCTGCCGAAGGGTCGTACTTTACAAAGCCGATAACGCCTGCGTCTTCAGGGCCGGCATCCGCTTCCGGCTGCCCGTGTAACTGATTGAACTTGTCCAATATACCTGTACTGCGCTGTACATGATGTAGTTTGGCTTTCGGATGCACCTCTTTTAAGTTATAGGCAGCAATGATATCATTAGGTGTATACCAGGTTTCAAAGCGTCGCATAGCTTGCCCGTTATTGATTTGATCGGTAGGCTCTGTCAGTGACTGCCAGATCGCCCAACCGTGATTGATAATATCGGTATTGGTCTCGAGATTAGCCACTGTCATGGAGTTTGCGACCCAGTTATTGATGGTTGTGGAATCTGTCGGGAAGGGATTTCCAGTAATTAGTTTGCTGGGCATTGGCACAGCGTTAAAACTATTGTCCGATAGTAATATCTCGGTACCATCTGTTTTTGCCGATTCCTTACAGCCAAATACGATGGCGGTGGCGAAAAGAAGGGTGATTAAACGTTTCATAATTACAAGTGTTGATCAGTTGATTGATTTTAAAAGCAGGATTCTAAGTTAATGATAACATTTGTAAGAAAAAAGAGACTAAGTAAAAAAAGGGAATTTTCCCCTTATTGTCTGGAGCTAATACATCCTCAAATGGGTGCTCTTAATGCTCGTACTAAGCCGCTTATCAACATGCACTTTCTTTGAGTATCGTTCCCAGTCGGCAACGACATCACTTACCCGATCAATGATCCTGTTCGCTTTCTTTATGCTATTGGCCTTGGCTATCGCCAATAGGTCCTCTCTGGTAATATCTTTATGTTTCCCATTGATACTCATGGTATGCTGGCTCACCCACACATTGGTCGGGTCGTATGAATAGCACACATCGTAAGCAGGGGATAGCTCCCAGTCGCCACCTTGCTTGAGCATGAACCCGAAATTCTTGGTGTGGTCATCGTAATTCGTGGCCATCACATTAAACGCCATGCGTCGGAACATCTCTTCGGCATCTGGATAGCTGAGTTTCAGGATTCGCATGGTCTGGAACAACTGCTCATAACTATAGGCCATTATATGGTTGTAATCAAAATGCTGCATGGCACAGAAGGTCTGCACATGATGCTTGGTATCATGTCCTTCCCTATCAAAGCGTTTGGTCATGAAATGGGCGCGGTCGCCGTCTTCCAGTAACTCACAGTCCATCATCCGGATACCACAATCGACCGCCATATAATAGTAGGCCATTTCCACACGTCCAAACCCATGTGTGGCCCCGAACTGTGCATCGCTCACCCCATCGAGTTTGATCATCCAATGCTCGAAACCCTTAGGGGCTTTGGTCTGTCCGGATTTTACCATACCCGTTTTTTGGTTGTAGGCAATCACGGCTTTTGGGCGTGCGCCACCCGCGGAGGTCCCGACCTTGAGGATATCGACCATGGCCTTGTGCTCATCGTCCTGCAGGTTGGTTTCAAAGCCATCGCGTACCGCCAATATCTTTTGGGCGGCATCGGCAAGGCTGGCGATCTCGATATCAAAGGGGCGCTTGGTGGCTTTCAGTTGTGTAGGTTCGAATTCTAGGGCGCCCATACCTCGGGCACCTATAAAACTGAGCTGCTCCACAGGGTTCATATCGTTTGGAGGACGCCCATTCTGGGCCAGCCATATATTGATCAGTTGGTTTCCGTATTTGTCGGGCAGGACATCGGCCAGCAGGCCAGGCAAGCCTCTGAAGGTACTGGGCTCGTCTGGACGATTGCTGCGTAGCTCAGGGAATTTATGGATGCGGTTACCGGTCTGGGTGGGCATCTTGATGGGAGAGAGCTCGATACCCTTGCGCAGAAAGGCATCGGCATATTGAAAACTAGCGAGTTGCTGTGACACATCCCAGCGTACGGCGCCTACAAGGTCACCCCAGATATGGACTTCAGCGACATCTACCATGAGGGGTCTGTGTTTTTGGTATCGTTAGGGTTTTTATGGCGGGCACGTTGGCGCTTGTTTTTTTGAAGCTTGGCATAGGCGAGGGGGCTGATCTCTTGGATGGCATCTGGCACCTTGAAAGCCTCCATGATATGCAATAGGTCCAGCACACGAAGGACTTGGATAAGGGTGCTAATGGTAACG
>Ga0316201_10003394_pt1 | contig 11736 bp, 8 predicted proteins | sample CS6wburrow_MG_FD_204516 | JGI IMG/M metagenome (GOLD analysis project Ga0316201, IMG submission 204516) | Coastal sediment microbial communities from Delaware Bay, Delaware, United States - CS-6 worm burrow | ecosystem: Environmental > Aquatic > Marine > Coastal > Sediment | place: USA: Delaware... | reverse complement strand
TGATGACTAGATCCTCATTTCTTAAAGGCGGAATCGGGCCAGTCAGTTCATTTTGACTGAGATCAAGCTGCTTTAAACGCTTTAATGCACTTAAATCCGGTATCGGCCCACAAAGTTGATTGGCATAAAGTGACATGTTTTCCAAATTGATCAGGGCACTTAAATCAGGAATGGAGCCAGTCAAGCGATTATTTCTCAAATTCACTTTCTTTAAGTGAGTTAATTTTGACAAATCTGGAAAAAACCCGGTGAGTTTATTTTGATAGAGATTGAGTTCTTCTAAATTCGTCAAAGCACTTAAATCAGGTAATGGGCCGCTCAATCTATTGTTAGAGAGATTCAATGCGATCACATTACCCTGATCATCTGTGACAACGTTGGCAAAATCGCGTGGTTCATTAGTCGTTTGCCAACCCGCCTTGTTTTTCCAATTAGGGCCATCAGTACTGCCATAAAGTGCTAACAGCGTTTCACACTGTTCAAGCGGCATTAAAGAAACCCGTTCACAATTTTCCCCTTTTGCATCGCAAGTGACGGCATTGCAATCTGTTTCAGCAGAAACAATTGGTATAAAGCCCAGCGTGATGCCGATAAACCCGACACCGGCAAAACGGCTCAAGAATCGTGCTGGGTGAAAGTGTTTTAAAGAGAGGATAAAAAACAGCCATAAGAAGAGTAGAGAAAAGTACAACATCATTTAAATCCCTCATTGTCAGTTTCCGTACAGGCGGAGTAAGTACTGAACCACAAATAAACCGGTATTTTACCGCAAAGGGCAACCACAAGGGATTGCCCCTACGCACCGGAAAATTTAGGGTTCAGTATTTACAAAGACGCGAATTGTAGAGACGCGATGCTTCGCGTCTCTAATACGAATAAACCGGTATTTTACCGCAAAGGCCCCCCGCAAGGGATTGCTCTTCTGCTTGCTTCTATTATGAAAATTTAGGGTTCAATACTTAAGGAGCTTCGCTCGTTCAACTTGAGTCTAGGTCTACGTTTCCACTTTTCAAAAAATGACAGACTTGTTCTAAATCGGCTTGTGTATCAACCGAGATAGGATAATGGGCAGTCATCAAAGTCAAAATACGTTTACCGGCTTGGAGGAAGCGTAATTGTTCTAACTTTTCGGCTTCCTCTAAAGGGCTTGTCGGAAACGAGTGATAGGCTTCAAGCACTTCCCTTCGATAAGCATAAATTCCAATGTGTCCAAAAAAGGGGGTCGATTTTGACCAATTTTCTGGCTTTTCATCGCGCAGGTAGGGAATTGGGTTACGCGAAAAATAGAGGGCGTAGCCATCATGTCGTCGAGTGACTTTGACCAGGTTTGGATCAAAAATCTTATCGTCTTCGATAGGACAAACCGGGGTAATGATATCGGGTAAGGGTGTCGTTTTTTGAAAACCGTCAATTAATTGATCGATAATGGCCGGTTCGATAAGCGGCAGATCGCCTTGTACGTTGACGATAATATCACCCTCTAACTGTTCTAAAATCGACACGATGCGCTCTGTTCCTGAAGCACAGTTTGAGTCTGTCATCCACACTTTGCCTCCCCAACTTTGCACGACTTCGGCCACTTTTTCAGAATCGGTGGCAATATGCACTTCACTTGCCCTTGAAGCTTGTAGACAGCGGTGATAGACATGCCAAAGCATGGGATAACCCCCTATATCAGCCAGTACTTTGTTTGGTAAGCGTGAGGAGGCAAGACGGGCTGGGATGACAACAATGGCTTTTAAATTATTCATTTTTTTTAAGGGTTAATGCGCAAACTTTAGTTTGCTGATTATTTCGCAAACTAAAGTTTGCACTCCAGATTAATGCAAACTAAAGTTGGAACGACAATTTGGCCTTTAATGCCCCCCTTCCAAATTCAACCCAACCACGCCAATAATAATTAAACTCAACGAAATGACTTTGATCAAGGTGGCGGGTTCTTTAAACCATAAGATACCGACAATCGCAATAAATGCGGTGCCTAATCCCGACCACACTGCGTAAGCTATACCGACATCTATTGTTTTCAGTGCCAGGGCTAATAAACTGAGACCCACCATGTAAAAACTCAGCATGGCGATTATTGGCCCTATTTTGGTAAACCCGTCTGACAGTTTCATTGAAATCGTGCCAGATGCTTCTAGTATGATTGCGATAATCAAGTAAATCCAACTAATTGTGTTTAAATCATCAAAATCCACTATTCTGCTTCCTCTTCTGTTTCAGCTTCGTTTCCTGTTTCAGCTTCAGCTTCGTTTCCTAAATCCACAATTCGTTCTAAGCCTACCAGTTGCTCTTGTTCTTTTAAACGAATCAAGTTGACACCTTGCGTATTGCGGCTGACAATCGAAATACCCGTGACCGGGGTGCGGACTAGCGTACCACGATTACTGATTAACATAATGTCATCGTCATCTTCAACTTGTACTGCGCCAATCACTTTACCATTACGTTCAGAGGTTTTAATGGCGATAACCCCCTTGCCGCCTCGTCCTTTTGCGGGGTAATCATCAATAGGAGTCCGTTTGCCAAAACCGTTTACTGTTGCTGTGAGTATTGTACCCCCAATACGAGTGATAATCAGAGAGATGACTTGATCGTCATCGACCAGTCTGATGCCACGTACACCACGAGCGGTTCGACTGATAATACGAACACGGCTTTCATTGAAGCGCATCGCTTTACCATTTTTGCTAAATAGCATGACATCACGTTCTCCATCGGTAATCTCTACCCCGATTAATTGATCCTCGTCATCTAAATTAATCGCAATAATACCATTCGAGCGAGGACGAGAAAATTCGATCAGCGGCGTTTTTTTCACTGTCCCTTTAGCGGTTGCCATGAAAACAAATTGCGTGTCGCTAAATTCACGTATTGGTAAGATGGCATTTATCCGTTCTTTTTCTTCTAGGCGCAACAAATTGACAATGGGTTTACCCCGTGAAATGCGACTGGCTTGGGGTAATTGGTATACCTTTAACCAATAAACCTTACCGAAGCTGGTAAAACATAAAATGGTATCATGGGTGCTGGCGATAAAGAGCTTATCGATAAAATCTTCTTCTTTCATTTGTGTGGCCGATTTACCTTTGCCACCGCGTTTTTGAGGCTCGTAACCCGTCACCACTTGCGCTTTAACATAGCCTTCATGAGACAGCGTGACGACCACATCTTCTTCCGTGATTAAATCTTCCATACTCAATTCGCTCGCGTCTTGAATAATTTCAGTCCGTCGATCATCACCATATTCATCAAGCACGACTAACAATTCAGCGCGTATGACTTGCATCAAGCGATTGCTATCATTGAGAATGTCTAACAATTCATGAATCTGGACTAATAAGATTTTAAATTCGGCCAAAATTTTGTTTTGTTCCAAGCCCGTTAAACGGTGCAAACGTAATTCTAAAATCGCTTGCACTTGAGCATCAGATAAAGCATAGCCTGTTTCAGTCAAACCAAATTCAGAAGACAGATCCTCAGGCCGTGAGATTTCAGCTTCTTGTAATAGTTCAGATACGACTCCCGGTTTCCAAACTTGTTCGGATAAGCTCTGTCGTGCCTCCTGTGGTGTTTTAGCCGCTTTAATGAACGTAATGATAACATCAATGTTTGTTAATGCAACCGCTAAACCTTCTAAAACATGTGCCTTATTTCTGGCTTTGCGTAATTCAAAAACGGTGCGCCGCGTTACGACTTCTTGCCGGTGACGAATAAAAAATTCAATCAATTCTTTCAGATTCAGTAAACGGGGTTGCCCATCGACTAAGGCCACCGTATTGATACCAAATACGGCTTGCATTTGCGTATGTTGAAAGAGATTATTCAGCACAACATCAGCGATTTCACCGCGCCGCAATTCAACAACGACGCGAATCCCGTCTTTATCGGATTCATCGCGTAATGCGGTGATACCTTCGATCTTTTTCTCTTTGACCAGCTCAGCAATTTTCTCAATTAAACGGGCTTTATTAACCTGATAAGGTAGCTCTGTGGCAATAATTTTTTGTTTGCCGTTCTCTTCCTGTTCAATTTCTGTACGAGCTCGAATATAAACACGCCCCCGCCCAGTACGATATCCTTCCAAAATCCCTTTTGCGCCATAAATCACGGCTGCGGTAGGAAAATCAGGGCCGGGAATCAGTTTCATCAAGTCGTCAATGGTTAAAGTGGGATCATCAATCAAGGCAACACAGGCATTGATCACCTCACGCAGATTATGAGGCGGAATATTGGTTGCCATACCAACCGCAATGCCGCTAGAGCCATTGATCAATAAATTAGGAATGCGCGTCGGGAAAACGGTTGGTTCCGATTCAGATTCATCATAATTCGGAATAAAATCGACGGTTTCCTTATCAATATCTGCCAACATTTCATGGGCAATTTTAGCCATGCGAATTTCAGTGTAACGCATGGCGGCTGGTCGATCCGCATCAATTGAGCCAAAATTGCCTTGCCCATCAACCAACATATAACGCAAAGAAAAGGGTTGGGCCATGCGAACGATAGTGTCATACACGGCTGTATCACCGTGAGGATGGAAACGCCCAAGCACTTCACCGACAATTCTTGCGGATTTTTTATAAGGTTTATTCCAAGCATTACCCAGTTCATTCATGGCGTATAATGAACGTCGATGTACGGGTTTCAGTCCATCCCGCACATCCGGCAAGGCCCTACCGACAATCACGCTCATTGCGTAATCTAGGTAGGATTTTTTCATTTCATTTTCAATACTAATAGGCTGGATTTCTTTGGCAAATTGAACCATTTAATTTTCTGTTTCCTGAGGTCAATGGTAATCTAAAAAAAAGGGGGTAATTATATCACAAAAACGCTATTCAGTTATGAGTGCCACGCAAAAATTTTTGCACAACATTTTAGGGCGTTCGCCCTTTTTAAAATAAGGGTTTGAAAAGCTATAGAACGCTGATTTAAAAGGATGAGTATCAATTTCCGTTATCAGTTTTTTATCATTTCACCCAAATGGCATCACGACTCAAAATTCATGCTTTTTAATTCATGCTTTTTTTTAAAGAAATTATCGCCATTTTAATTATCAATTATTTTTTCTAAACAAACAATTCTTATCGTTCTTGTCTAATGAATTCCTATAACGCTTTTCATGATCAGTATTTAAAGGCAATGGACATACAACTTTGGATATCACGGCAGCCTTTGCCGGGATTGACAGATAACGCTTCCTCTGTCAGTGTATCTACTGTTATGTCACCTGAATCTAGCCATACGATGTCTGAAGAAATGGCACAGCTTGACAACGCATCGCAAGCACCTCAAGCGGTAACGATGAATGGGGCATCGCAAGATGAGAACAATCAAATGCCTCAATCCGATACTGCGCCACACTTACCTGAAGAAGAAGCGACGTCTGAGCAGGCAATGGCAAACCAGTCATCACAGTTTGATGAATCACAAGGGCCTCAATCGGTGAGTGCAATACCTTCACTGCCTGAGACGACTCAAATGCCGAAGCGGGTTGAAGCCCCGCCTGAACCGCCTCAAGCGGCGACGTTAAACACCGTATCTACCGCTTCACCGCCTGAAGAGCGCCCAGTGCTTGATTTAGACTGGGACACGTTACGCAATAAAATCGCCACTTGTACTGCCTGTCCTTTGCATCAAAGTCGTACTCAAACGGTGCTTGGAATCGGCAATCGCCAAGCGGATTTGATGTTTATTGGTGAGGCCCCTGGGGCCGATGAAGATGCTCAAGGTGAACCTTTTGTTGGACGGGCAGGACAATTATTAACGGAAATGCTTTATGCCATTGATTTAAAAAGAGAAGAAGTGTACATTGCTAATGTGATAAAATGCCGTCCGCCGGGGAATCGTGATCCTGAGCCCAATGAATTAGCCTGTTGTGATGTTTTTTTACAACGTCAAATTGCACTGATTGAACCCAAATTGATTGTGGCAGTTGGCCGAATTGCGGCTCATCATTTATTAGCCACTCAAACAGCGATAGGTAAACTACGAGGGCAACGCTTTGAATACGGTGCGTGTAAAATACCTTTGATAGCGACTTATCACCCCGCGTATTTATTGCGTCGTCCAACTGAAAAACGCCAGGCTTGGCAAGATTTACAATTTATTCGTCAAACCTTGAGCGAGCTAAAGACATGAATGTGGTTATTACAGACATAGTACAACTCCGTTCTATGCAGGAAACCGATTTAACCCGTGTGATGGTTATTGAAGAAGCCGCTTACCCTTTTCCGTGGACGTTATCCATATTTGAAGACTGTTTACAAGTGGGTTATACGGCTAGGGTTTTAGAAGCCGATAAGCAATTAATGGGTTACGGCTTGATGTCAACGGGGGCTGGTGAAGCGCATATTTTAAATCTCTGCGTCCATCCGAATTGGCAACATTGTGGTTATGGGAAACGCATACTCAAAGACTTATTAAGCTTGGCAAAACAACAAGATATTCAAACCGTTTTTTTGGACGTGCGGCTTTCAAATCAAAACGCAATCAAGCTCTATGATCAATTGTGTTTTAATCAAATCGGAATGCGAAAAAATTACTATCCCAATGGCAAACGAGGTCAAGAACATGCTTTAATGTTTGCTTTGGAATTAAAGTAGGCGGGCAACCGGAATATCCTCTACAATAATAATGTTTTCTAGGTAAGGGCAATCTGTAAGGTTGCCCTCATTTTAGCCCATACAAGATACTGATAACTGATAACTGATAACTGACAACTGACAACTGACTATGACTATTGAACAATTGATTGGCAATACGCCGTTAGCACGGTTGCAACATTTACCGGGTAAAACCAGTAATACCATTTTGGTAAAACTGGAAGGCCATAATCCGGCTGGTTCTGTGAAAGATCGCCCGGCCTTGAGTATGATTCAAGAGGCCGAAAAACGCGGAGACATTAAACCAGGTGATACCTTGATTGAAGCCACGAGTGGTAATACGGGTATTGCTTTGGCAATGGTAGCTGCAATCAAGGGCTATCGTATGGTATTGATTATGCCGAAAAATATGAGCGTGGAACGGCGGCAAGTGATGAAAGCTTATGGGGCTGAAATCATGCTTGAGGAAGGCATGGAAAAAGCGCGTGATCTGGCTTTAGAAATGGAACAGCAGGGTAAAGGTAAAATTCTGAACCAGTTTGATAATCCTGATAATCCACTCGCGCATTATCGCACCACTGGGCCAGAAATTTGGCGCGATACGGATGCTAAAGTGACGCATTTTGTCAGTGCAATGGGTACAACGGGTACGATTATGGGCACTTCGCGTTATTTAAAAGAAGTGAATCCGGCTATTCAAATTGTAGGATTACAACCTGCTGAAGGCGCAAGTATTCCCGGCATACGTCGTTGGCCGACAGAATATTTACCTAAGATTTTTGATGCAACACAAGTTGATCGGGTTATTGATATTGAACAGAAAAGTGCTGAAAACACGACTCGTGCTTTAGCGATGCAAGAAGGGATTTTTTGCGGTATTTCGTCAGGGGGAGCAGTGTCTGGCGCGTTACAGTTGTCTAAAGAAGTGGAAAATGCCGTGATTGTGGTGATTATTTGTGATCGAGGCGATAAGTATTTATCAACTGGCGTGTTTCCGGCTTAATGTCGGGTGAGATCGCTATCGGCATTGAACTCAATCTCACCCCAAAACCCAACTGCCCGCTTGCCCACTAAACAAAAAATAACGCAAAAGAACGCAATTTCACACCAAAGTTTTGGCGTGCAAAAACTTTGGCGTGAAAAGATATTTTTAAGAGATATCGAAAGCGTCCTTTTGCGTCTTTTGCGTCTTTTGCGTCTTTTGCGTTTAATTAATTAAGATATCAACAAAATCCGTTAGAATCAGTGAAAAAATGAATCTGACAAATTAACAAACACTTAAACACAACTGAAAAGGAGTCATTTTATGACGGGTAGAACAGAGGTTATTGCAGGCATCATTGCAGGCATCATTGCGGGTTTCTTTGGCATAGTGGGTGTCTGGTACCAACATTATCTTGAAAACCCGGAGCCTGAAAAAACGACGGTCACCGAAACCGCTCAACCCACTGAAACCGGAAAAAATACGCAACAGCTTGAGAAATTCCTCAAAAGAGCCGAGAAAGGTAATGCTGTCGCGCAATTTAAATTGGGCGTGCTGTACACCAAAGGGGAAGAAGTAGAACGCGATTTGACTCAGGCCGCTGAGTGGTATCGCAAAGCCGCTGAACAAGGGCACAAAAATGCACAATTCAAGCTGGGGCGATTCTACGAAAAGGGTAAGGGGGTAGAGGCTGATCTCACTCAAGCCGAACACTGGTATCAAAAAGCCGCTGAACAAGGCCACCAAAATGCTCAAAAAAGCTTAGAGTTGTTATCAAAGCAATAAACTTAGGGGGCAACCACAAGGGATTGCCCCCTACATCCCACCCTCCCTTCATGGTAGCGGCAATCTTTGTGATTGCCCATTTTTTCAAGCTTCCGCTTTGGATGCATCAAACTTTACCGACAGCATTTTTTGATGGCTTCGTTTAAGTCTTTAATTGATTTCCAAAAGCAACCCTATCAATTCATAGCTAGAAGTTCATACGCTCATACGTGGTATCTAAACCAATCCTAAAAAATATTAGGCTTATAAAAAAAATATTGAGGATTTTCCTATATAATATTAAGGATTTTCCCTATATTCAAAAAACTCGCTTGAGCTATGCTTGAAAGTAAGTACAAAGCATTACATCATGCAAATGAGTATAAAATTTGCATAAGAATGTAACTGATTTAATCACTAAAATTATTAAGGAAATAAAGCAATGAAAAAGACAACGTTATCTATTGCTATCAGCTTAGCGTTGCTAGGCGGAAATGCGGCAGTTTTAGCAGAATCTGGCTTATCAGCGGCCAACAGTGGCGCGACGGCTAATTATTTGTCAAGCGATCTGAGAAAGAAAGAGGATGGGCCTGCCGGTGGGCCTGGCGCAGGTGGCCCTAGTGGTGATAAACCCGCTCCAGGCGGTGACAAACCCGCAGGTGGCCCTAGTGGTGATAAACCCGCTCCAGGTGGTGACAAAGCCGCAGGTGGCCCCAGTGGTGATAAACCCGCTCCAGGTGGTGACAAAGCCGCAGGTGGCCCTAGTGGTGACAAACCCGCTCAAGATGGTGACAAACCCGCCGCTGGCCCCAGTGGTGATAAACCCGCTCCAGATGGTGACAAACCCGCCGCTGGCCCTAGTGCGGGGGAAGAAAAACCAGAACCCGTTCTAATCTCTGAGAATCCAGATGCTGCTGGCTCTAGTGGTGACAAACCTGCTGGAAAACCGGATAAACCTGCTGACAAACCTGCTGGAAAACCGGATAAACCTGCTGACAAACCCGCTGGCAAACCAGATAAACCTGCTGATAAACCCGCTGGCAAACCAGATAAACCTGCTGACAAACCCGCTGGCAAACCAGATAAACCTGCTGACAAACCCGCTGGCAAACCAGATAAACCTGCTGATAAACCCGCTGGCAAACCAGATAAACCTGCTGATAAACCCGCTGGCAAACCGGATAAACCTGCTGACAAACCCGCTGGCCCAAGCGGTGACAAACCCACAGACGATGCCAAACCTGATAAAGGTAAGAAGCCCGGAAAACTGAAACCCGGAAAAGTGGGTGGGCCTGGTAAACCGGGTAAACGGCCTCAAAAACCCAAAAAGCCCAATAAAAAACTCATGAAATTGGGTGTGAATCCTGACGATGTGCCAAGTTTTGATCCTAATAAACTGGCTGAACTGCCCGCTCATATCATTGCTGCGTTTGGTTCCGATGAGTTTGAAGCTTTGCCAGAGGATGCGGCTGAAGGCTTTACGCCAGAACAGATCGGTTCAGCCGACAAGAAGGCCTTAAAAGGCCTCAAACCAGGCCATATCAAGAAAATGCCTAAAAAGGCGTTCAAAGGCGTGAAGCGTGATCAGTTCGGTGGCTTTGATGATGAAGCGATTCAAGCTTTCGGCCCTGAACAATTGGCGGAAGTGGACCCAGAAGAGTTTGGGAACATGCCTGAAGACGACTTGGCTAAAGTACTCGCTAATCTTGATCCCGCGCTTCTTGAAGTGCTCATGCCTTTGTTGCCTAAAGGAAAAGGCTGGGTAATTGGCCAACGTCACGGTATTAAACGTCGCTTTGGGGCCCCCATTGTTTTACGCCCTAAAGATATTACACTGGTTGGTGTCGTGATGGTTAACGTGCCTGATTTGACTATGGGCTTTGGTTTAGGCGGTAGCACCGAAGAAAGCGGTGATGCACAAACAGGTATGAATGAGGCCTTGGCAGGTACAGGTTACACCGTTGAACAACAGGAAACGGGTGTTATAATAGCGGAAAACCCAGAAGTAGGCGCTGAGTTAGCACTCTTACCCGATCCTGATGACATGGAACAAGGCCCTGAAGATGCGCCGCCGGGTGTGAGTTTCAATGAGAAAACGGGGCAATACGTCTTGACACTGAAAGGCGGTATGCAAATGCCAGTGAATCCTGCGCCTAAGGATCCTGAGGGATTAGTAGAAGTGCTGCCTGAAGGGAGCGAAGTCGAAATCGGAGAAAATGGCGAAACCAGCCTCTTTATACCGGGCGGGGAAGAAGAAGGTGATTTAACCCTGATGGTTGTGTTCGATCCTGTTGTGACACCTGCACCTGAAGGTATGGAACCGGGTTTGTATATTGAAGGCGAACCGGGTATTGATGAAAGGATAGTCGTGGTGTACCTTGATGGTACCCAACAAGTTGTCTTTCCTACCCTACAATCACCTAAAGAATTTGAGGATGCTCTGGAATCCATACCTGGGGTAGAGGATGTGACGGTCAAGACGGATGGCAGTGTCACTATCACACTTGATGGCGCTGGTGAAGACTATGATGGTGATGGCACATCAGATGATTTATCCATTGATTTGATACCGAGTCTTGATGTAGAAGAAACGGCGGATGACACCGAAGGCGGTGACGCTGAAGGTGGTGACGCTGAAGGTGGTGACACTGAAGGCGGTGACACTGAAGGTGGTGATGCTGAAGGTGGTGATGCTGAAGGCGGTGATGCTGAAGGCGGTGATGCTGAAGGCGGTGACGCTGAAGGTGGTGACGTTGAAGGTGGTGACACTGAAGGTGGTGACGTTGAAGGCGGTGACGACGCAGATCGTGAAGATTCTCAATTTGCCATTACGCCAAATGAAGATGGGTCATTTACCTACACTAATGAGGATGGTGAACAACAAAACTTATACATGGATTTCGAGAGCCTAGAAGTTGTTGAAGACACCAATGATGATGACGATGTAGCTGATGACACCGATGCTGATGACACCAATGATGATGACACCGATGCTGACGACACCGATGATGATGACACCGATGGTGACGACACCGATGGTGACGATAGCCCTGTCTAAAATAAATTGAAGTTGTATTAATTAAGAAAGGCAGACTTGATTTTTAATCAAGTTTGCCTTTTTTTTGACCGCAAATTTAAAAAGAATAGAACGCTGATGACGCTGATTTATCAGGATTTCCGCTGATTAAATCTTTGAGCATTTAGAATACAAAGAGGTTATTGCCATGCTCAATTTTGATTTGATGGACACCGTAGCGGGCCAACAACTCCACGATATTGGCCATCAAAAAGGCTTACTTGAAGATGCTCAAGAAATGGTTATTGAAGCGTTGAACGAGCGATTTGGAATCGTAGCCAACGACATGATTCAACAAA
>Ga0316201_10003393_pt1 | contig 11739 bp, 13 predicted proteins | sample CS6wburrow_MG_FD_204516 | JGI IMG/M metagenome (GOLD analysis project Ga0316201, IMG submission 204516) | Coastal sediment microbial communities from Delaware Bay, Delaware, United States - CS-6 worm burrow | ecosystem: Environmental > Aquatic > Marine > Coastal > Sediment | place: USA... | reverse complement strand
TGATACCTACCCAAACAAGTGGTTCAATTCATACGCAAAAAATGCCGATCTCGTGATCCACGAGTGTTTTATCGCCGTGCCCGACCTTGTGAAAAAAATGAAGTTCGATCCACAGAGCGCGCTTCTGGTTGGAACCCAGATTCATACGGCGCCCGAGGCATTTGGCAAGATCATGTCGGAAGTGAAGCCGCGCATGGCAGTGGCCTATCACTTCTTCAAGGACTTCGACACGACAGCGGCAATCAATGACCGCATCCGTAAAACCTATGATGGGCCGCTCAGCCTTGCCGAAGATTTCATGGTCTGGAATGTCACTAAGGATGACATAGTGGTTCGTATGGCGGTTGTCGAGGAAGCGACATGGGCGCCACCCGCCGCTATTCCGAGCAACCCGCCGAACCCAACCGACAGAGAAAAGTTCAGTGCAGAGTCGGGTGTCCCGGCCGACTCAATGAAAAACTCCGACTTCATCGCGAGCGGTGTCTGGAACGACGTCGATGATGTTCTACGCGATGTTTACAAGGAGGCAAGTGAAGCACTTGGGCAGGAGTTTGTGTATCCCAAAGACAAGAAATAGCGGCTAAGGCATAGAAATGGCAGCCTCCTGGGGGAGACCCTGACAGATAGAAATTCAGCAAGGATGTGGGCGTGCTTGTTGAAGCATTGCCTTACTCTGATTTCAAAACCAGAGATCGGTGGGGCGAAGTCGACGAAGTGCTTCGCAGGGTATACAAAGAGGCCGGTAGGGTCTCGGAAAAGATTTTCCGTATCCGGGAGACAAAGCAGAAACAAAAAATTGACTTTAAACCAGCGAGTGCTTTTTGTTCTTACGTGCCAATCATAGCCCCAATTATTCTCTAACGGGGTATTGAATTGGTCTCAGCCTGCTTTGATTGCCTTACAGCGGTATGGTTAAATAGGCGAAACGAAAATCCTTTGAAAGATAAGGAAATGAAAATAAGAGAGATGAGTGGTCACATAAATGTTAAGTTACCGAAAACGCCTATTCTAATGTGGTGATGAAGGACTCGGCCTAAAAAAATGCCAAGTAACATCAAACACCTTATTGAGGAAAGGAAAGGCACATGAAAATCAAAACATACGTCATCACTATCGTCATACTTGGAGTATTTATCGCGGGTTCTGCCCTGGCGCAGGACCCGATTATCTACCCTGCCAAAGGTCAAAACCAGGATCAGATGGAAAAAGATAAATTCGAGTGTTACACCTGGGCCAAACAGGAAAGTGGATTTGATCCCATGGCGACGCCGCAGGCCAGCTCACCGCCACCTGAGCAAGAGGCCCAGAAAGGCGGTGTGGGCCGCGGGGCTCTGAGGGGTGGCGCAGTCGGATTGGCCGCTGGCGCAATTGCCGGAGATGCCGGAAAAGGAGCGGCAGTCGGAGCGGTTTCAGGAGGTCTGGTCGGAGGGATGAGAAGACAGGATCAGAAGCAGAGCCAGCAACAAGCTCAACAGCAGTGGGAGGAGGAGCAGGCCAATGATTACATGCAAGGTCGAAATTCCTACAACCGCGCATACGGTGCTTGTCTGGAAGGACGTGGCTATACCGTCAAATGAAACTATTTTTGATTGCAGGTTGAAACAAAAAGACCACGGGCAAAAAAACAGAATTTCTGGGTAAAACTGCATTTATAAATTGTGAGGGAAAAATGAAATTACTCAAATATATATTTTTGATTGCACTGATGGTGAGCCTTGCTGTGCTGCCGAGCCTGGCACAAGATAAGAAAGATTTGAAGTCGATGGTATGCGCCGCTATCGAAACTTATGATTGCGGCTATGGAGAGGACTGCAAACGCGGTTCCGCTTTCGATATTAATCTTCCAATATTATTAGACATCGATTTCGAAAGAAAGATGATTACTGGCGTCATGGATGACGGCAGTGTCAGAACAACCGAAATTCAAAGAATGGAGCAACTTGCAAACGGAATCATAATACAGGGGATCCAAGAGGGTTTGGGGTTCAGCTTTTCTTATAACACGTCAACGAGAAAAATTACGGGTACGGTATCGGGTGACCAAGTAGGATTTGTTGTTTTCGGTGCATGTAAACCAGATTAAGAATTTTTTTATCTCCAAAAGAACACCAAATTTAGCCTGCACTTTCAAAATTCCTAATGCAGTCGGTGATGGTCGAGATAAAATTCATTGCCATCTATAAATCTTAGGAAAGTCTCCTGAACTCCATGGCCACCGGTGACCGTGCGTTGAATACGTTTAAAAGTGTCGACTATGCGGTTATGATTTGGGAGTTGGTATATGGTTTCGTATTAACTACTGCTATAGATACACACGCTGATCGTCAGATACAAGTGTAAGCGCATTATCTCTACGGTATATCGAAAGATTGGATTAGCCTAAGTTGATCCACAAGATAACGCCCGATTATCAGGGTGCGCGTTTTCAAAGAAGGGGGCAAGGATGTTTCAAAAGTTGATAGTCAGCATTCTTTTACTTAGCTTTTTCTTTCTGGCAGGCATGGAATATCCGCCTCGCGGGACAGATTACAACTCATATCGCTGTTCCGGAAGTCTTGTTTCAAAAGGGGACCACATGCGGGATGTTATTGACACATGCGGTGAACCCGTCCGGGAAGATAAAATTGACAATCAACCTCACCGGATTTTAATCTACCAGTTCGATCAATCTCGAGTCTACTACTTCGCATTTTTACGAGATCGTCTAACCAGAATTTATGCGGTTAGCTGTCAGCAGGATGACCCGAATTGCGAATAAGCGAGCCGTGAAAGTCGTAAATATTGGTATTCAATTCTACAAATCTCAAATTTAAAAAGAATAAACTAATGAAGAGAACTTTCACTGTATGTGCGTTGTTTTTCATGCTGGTTACTGGAATTACCCATGCTTATGCTGAAGAGAACGCCTCGAATCCGTTGGCGGCTGTTAACAATACGGACTTAAGATGGCAATATATTGATCTTGATGGATTCGACCGCAATGATATTTTCTTAGATGGTGCTTACATGCTGACTCCCAAGCTGAAGCTCAAATATGAACTTCATTATTGGAATACCGATGTTACCGGCTCAAGTGAGAGCGATTGGGAGTCATTGAGTCTAAAGCCGATTTATTTTCCGAAACAGGGAGAATGGGGGGCCTGGAAGTACAAATTAGCCGTCGGTGCCGAATGGATTGTTGATTTCGGGAATAAAGATAAAGGCATCGGATCGGGATCGGACCAGATTGCACCACTGGTCGGTGTGGCATTTGTACGAGGAGGAACGGTTTTGGTTCCGCTCGTGCAGCACTTTGTAGAATACAGTGGTCCGGATGTGAATCAAACCTCCATTCGACTGATCGCCATTCAGTCGCTACCCAATAATTTCTGGGGCAAATTGGACGCCAAAGTTCCTTTCGATTGGGAAAACGATACCGTACCGGCAAGCGCTGAGGTACAGTTGGGGAAAATGTTTACGCCATCTTTAGGTGCTTACATCGACGGCCTGGTCGGCATCGGTGGTGATCGGCCCTATGACTGGGGCGTTGGCTTGGGGCTTCGCTTTAATTACTGATTAAAGAGTCCGGCTTAAGCAGCCGCTGGCTCGAGGGATTAAGTCGCAGCCCAAGCCTTATTGCCACTCGATAGATAGAAGGAAAAAACGCAGCTCATTATTCATGTTGAGTATTTCTATAAAATCCAATAGTCGATTCTTTTTTCTTAGGAGATTGGCACGCTCCATGGCTGTATCCTTCAGAATTTTTTTATTCCTGTGTATCTTCTTGGGTATGTTCCCCTTGATCAGTCAAGCCGATTGGATAAACCTGTCCGGCGCGGAGAATGCCCCCAATATCGCCGAGATTACCATCGAAAAGGATCGCGTCCGGATTCAATTGGAAGTGTTCGTCGATGATCTGATTATTTTCGAGGAATTGATTCCGAACAGTTTTTTTTCGAAACCGCTGCCCGGGCGACCGGATCTTGCGCAGCGTCAGAAAATTTTCGCCGAAACTGTTCTTCAGGTGGTCACCGACCAGGGCGATAAACTGACGGTCACTTTCGATCTGGTGGAGCCGCGCCTGCGTATCGAGCGGCCATCCCCCTTCGTCGGCATGATCAACCCCTACACAAGGCGACCCATCCCCGGCCCGCCTAAAGACAAGCGTGTGCTTTATGCCGAATTGAGCTATCCCTTCAAGGGCCGACCGAAGTCATTGACGTTCATCCCGCCACTTGATGATCGTGGACAGGCTAAAACCTCTCTTGGCTTCATCTGTTTTCACCAGGGGGTGACAGTGGTCGATTTCCGGGTATTGCCGGAGAAAAGCACGCTCTTTCTTGACTGGGACGACCCCTGGTATTCAGCGTTTGAGAGGAAATCAATGCAGCGCACAATCGGGACCGGCATGCGCACCTTTCTTTACATAGAGCCGTTTGAGGTGCGCAACGAGATATTGGTGCGGGTCAAGGACATGATGAACTGGATCGATTTCGACCTGCGTGGAGATGAGACCATTGAAGCGGATGAGTTTAACCGTGTCCGAGAGCAGATCGGTCAGTTTTTCATGGAACGTGAGAATGTGCGCATCGACGGTCAGCGGCTTAAACCGATTATCGATAGGACTGCCTTTGTTGAATCGTCAGTAACACGCAGCCGATTCATCGAAACCCCTGAACAGGTGCCGCTGAATTCAGCGATGGTCGGGGTGATCATCACCTATCTCACCCACGGAATACCCCAAGAGGTCACCACAACCTGGGAGCTCTTCTCAGAACGGGTGCAAAAGGTAACTGCGCGCATGACCGATCCAGCCGGGCCTTTCCCTTATGACTTGATGCCTGACGATAATGTCCTGAAATGGAACAACTATCTAAAAACCTACACCATCCCCACCGTTCAAACGACCAATGTCGCTGACCAGCATCGTGGTGTGCCGGTACCGCTCGGAAGTTTGGCCTGCATCGTCCTGCTGCTTCCCATCAGCTGGCGTGTCCTGCGACGTTGGAAGCAAGGCGATTCCGTCAAACCACTATTCGGATTGATCGGTCTGCTGTTGATCGGTGCACTGGTGTTGTTCCCGGTATTCCAAGTTCCGGTCGGCGGCAACGCCCGGGCCAGTCAGTTTTCTACAGAAGACAGCCATGTGGTCCTCGATAGCCTTTTGAAAAACGTCTACCGTGCTTTTGACTTCCGTGACGAGGAGGATGTTTATGATAAATTGGCCATCTGTGTCAGTGGTGAATTACTGGCCGACCTCTATCTGGAGCAGCGGCGGTCACTGGTTGTGGAACAGGCCGGCGGCGCCCAGGCCAAGGTGAAGGAAGTCGCCATAGAGGACGTGGCAGTTAGCAAATCAACCAAATATGACGGCGCCCTGGATCTTCGGGCGCAATGGACGGCGCTTGGGCAGGTCGGTCATTGGGGTCATATCCATAGCCGTCAGAACCGTTACGATGCCATTGTCACGATTAAACCGATGGCTGGCGCATGGAAGATCATTAAACTTGAATTGTTGGAAGAAAAACGCATCGATCCGTATGCGGGATCCGATCCTTCAGACGGACAAGATAAAAAAACCAACTAAACGGTTGTGTTTTACAAAACACAGGAGGTGTTGACCGTGGCGACCGATCGCAAAACTAAAAATCGCCTAACCGTTTTTGTTGCAACGTTATGCGTCTATTTGGCCATAGGCAATGCGGCCATGGCTGCTGAAGCAGAGAATAAGAAGAATTGGTCCATACAAGCGGCGGTGCGATATACCTACCTGACACCTGGTGGTAAGATGGGAGGAACGAATGGCAGCGATGTGAAACAAACCGACCTCTCTGAACTGGGAATGGAAAGCGGCTCGGGGGCCTGGGGCGTTTCCATCGGCGGTCAGTACTATCGGCCGCAGTTCTTCCTTTCTGGCCAGCAATCCAGTTTCTCGGGCTATGGTGTCACCAGCAACGATATCAGTCAGGGAGATCTGACTATTCCGGCAGGTTCGGCGGTCAATACAACCATGGACCTCGGAATCTATACTGCTGCCATTACGTATGATTTTCTAGAGGGCAAAAACAAATTGGGTTTAGGTTTGGGCCTGATGGGACTGGATTACTCGGTGGATTACACACAGGTTGCCACAGGGGTGCAAATCACAATTGATGAAACCTACCCCCTACCGCTGCTGGCTGCAAATTACTCTTATTTCTGGAAAAAGGTCGAACTAGCTGGGCTTATTGGCGGGGCTTACATCAACATCGACGGCGACAAGGTCGGCTACCTCAATATAGACGTGTCAGCCCGTTATGCCTTTTACCAGGGTGCAAACTGGGCTTGGATGGCTTCTCTCGGCTACCGCTACATTGGCCTGTACATGGACATCAGCGATGGCAGCAACCGGTTTGAGGCCGACCTGGATTTTACTGGACCGTATATTGGCGTTCGGTTCGATTTTTAAATTTAGATATAAAAATAAAAAGTTTATCTACATCTGAACTGTAGTCTTGAAAAAAATGAAAAACTCGTATCGTCGAAGCTGCATTACGTGAGGCAATTGTGTTATACACGTATCAAACGTAAAGAGAAATAAGGCAGAAAGAGAAATAATGAACACGATAAATTCATATCGATCGGTACGCAGGTATCTTAATGATGATGGCGTATGGTTGATAACCATTGGCAAAATTGCAATTCTCGGCGCACTCTATTTAGCTATCACGGCACCTTATCTTCTCGCGGCTGAGCAGACTCAAGCAGCACATTCAGAACCAGGGCATTATCATCGGAATAGTGTAGGACTTTTCCTTGGCGGTACCTATGAAGACACCCACCATGGAAGCGAGAATGGTTTTGCGATTGGTTTCAGTTACGAACGCCGTCTTTCAGCGCTTTTGGGTGTGGGGGGCTTTTATGAATACGTCGGGGGCGATTTTGATAAATGGAGTATCGGCGTTCCGTTGTTTGTTCACCCCTACCACGCATGGCGCTTACAACTTGCCCCGGGTTTGGAGCACAGAGAAGGTGAGGATGAATTTCTCCTACGCGTAGGCGTTGCCTATGATTTTATGATTTCGAAACAGTGGGCTATCATACCCGAGTTTAACGTTGACCTTGTGGACGGTGAAGAGGCGTTTGTTTTTGGGCTTACTCTTGGATTTGGATTTTAGGTGCTTTTCGAAATATTGCCAGCAGTCTCAATTTGCCGGAGAGCGTCTTCCGACGGGCACAGTAAATTTTCGATACTATTGACCCCTTCACGCTGCCAGACATAAGGGGATTGTTGAGATTGATTGACTTCAAGGCCAGACCGGCTGACAGCTATGGCCATCGACAGCAAAGGAGCTTGCCAGTGAAATACCTATCATTAACAATCGTGAGCCTGCTGGTGCTGCTGCTTAGCACCGCTGCGGTGCCGGCACAGGAAAGCGACCCGCTTTCCTCTGTTGATCCAGCGGCAACGAAGGTGTTGAAGCGGATGAGTGATTTTATGAACAGCCTAAAAGCGTTCAGTACACATGCCGAGAGCAGCATCGACAGCTTTCGGGATGACGGACAGAAAATCAAACTGCACCGCGGCATCGATATACTGGCCAAGCGCCCCGATCGGCTCATGGCGAATGTGGATGGCGATTTTTTAGACCAGCAGCTTTTCTATGACGGCAAATCCATCACCCTCTACGAGAAGGAAAAAGGCTATTTCGGTACCATCCCGGCAACGGGTGACATGGCAAAGGCCTTTGAGGCGGCGGAAAGGTCCTTTGGCCTTGTTGCACCGGCGGCGGATCTGATTTTCAAGGATGCCTACGGCACCCTCATGACCGATGTGACCCAGGGGATCGTCATCGGTAAAAGCACCATCGACCAACGATCGTGCCTTCACCTGGCGTTCCGGGGCAAAGAGACAGATTGGGAAATCTGGGTTGAAGACAGCGACACGCCCTTGCCGCGCCAATTTATTATCACTTCCAAATGGGTGGCCGGTGCCCCGCAATTCAGTTCCCGGTTCACCCGCTGGGATATTGCCGCCCAGTTCAAGGATGACGTGTTCAAATTTATTAAGCAGGCCGGAGACAGCCAGATCGATTTTCTGCCTGTCGAAGCACAATAATCCCACAACCCCTCGAAAGGGTCGATAACCATGAAGAGTTCATTCTCACATAAGGTACCAAGGACTTGGATTTTCCTTGCCGTCCTTCTGTTCCCGCTGGTGGCTGTCGATTTTTCAGCCGTCCAGTTGCCCGTCCTGGTGGCATTGAAAACCGCTGAAGCGGTTGTCGGCCGGCCGGCCAGTCCTACGAGTGCGGCCGGTGTCAAACGGCGCACCCGGCGCCGGACGGCTCGCCGGGTGACGGTGGGCACGCGTGTCAACACCCTTCCCAGTGGATGCACCAAAGTGATCAAGCGGGGGGTAACCTATCATCACTGCGGCGGGGTGCATTACCGGCCGTATTACCAGGGTAACACGGTGGTCTACGTGGTAGAGGAACCATGAAAACATTTATGATTCAGGCTTGGAGGTGATAGGTGCAACATATGACGGCCCGCTAACACTTACGGATGATATGATGCTCTGGAATGTGGCGGATGAGCAGATCGTTGTGCGTGAAGCAATGGTGACTGAAAAACTAGCTCCAACAGGAACTACCCAAGCATAGCGAATGGCCAAACCTGAACCTCTATAAGTCGCTTTGGAGTGGATATCGGATGACATCAACACTGGTAAATGGGGAGGGTAAACGCCTTCGCCTATGGCGAAAGAATAAAGGCTAAGAATCAATCTGTATTGTCGGAAATTTCACGCCACAAGTACTCTATGGCAAAATTCAAACATAATGCAGACACAACCAATCGTCGGAGGCGACCAAATGAGAAAATTAGGCTATTTGTTATTATCCATTGTAATGCTTTTTGCACTAACCATACCTGCTGTGGCTCAAGAGCCCACCCAGAAAAATTGGCAGTGGCGACTATCCCCTTTATATCTATGGGGAGTTAGTATCAGTGGTGACCAAACGATTGGAGGAGCGACAGTTCCGTTGGAACTCGATTTCAGCGACATTTTCAGTAATCTCGAAACAGTCTTCACCGCCAATTTTGAAGGCATGTATAACAACAAATGGGGATTTCGCATTGACTACAGCTATATCGACATAAAAGGTGATCAAGGGCCCTTGTCTATAAAGTTTCAGAATACGTTAGCCGAGGTGGACGGGTTATATCGTTTCATTAGTGGTGAACACAATCTCGATTTCCTGTTTGGCCTTCGCTACACTGATCAGGAAACCAGCGTGTCTCCATCGCCTTTAAATATCAGCCAAGACTGGACAGATCCAGTGATAGGTGGAAGATGGATATGGGATTTTGCCGACGCTTGGGCTATTATCGCAATAGGCGATATCGGCGGATTTGGTGTTGGCTCCGATTTCACCTGGCAGGCAATGGGATTGCTCGAATGGCAGCCGTTCAAGTATGTGTCCTTGGTTGGCGGTTACCGTGCCTTATATCAGGATTATGAAGATGGTAGCGGTCCCGCACTTTTCAGGTATAAGGCAACGCTTCACGGCCCAGTGTTGGGATTGAATATCAAATGGTGATGACCATCAAGTTCGCAACTTGGTCAGAAATGATAAAATTGATTGAAGGAGGCCTGCCAAATGGAAAATAAAATTAAAAAACAGATAAGAAGCTGCGTTCACGCTCTGGTCTCCCAGGAAGGTGGTAAAGGCCTTAGCCAGTATTCCTGTGCTTTCTGCCGGCTGGACGATGATAAGGGTTGCCGTGGCCGAAGAGGTGCCGCTTGAACCTGAAAACCTGGATTAACCCACAGCATTGGAAGAAGGTGATCCTGAGCCGGAAGCGGCGCAAGTGCCTACCACCGAACCGGAGCAGAAATCAATGGAGGCTCCTCCCTGTCAGCCGATGGATGATGACCGTGGCGAACAGCCTGATTCCAGCCATGTATGGGTTTCGGATTATTGGCTGCCCATTGAATCGCAGTTATAACGGCTGAATAGAAAAAGCCTTTTTTCGCCTTTACAAAGCAGCTTACACGTTGCTTCGCTGCCTGAAAAAATAAAAACTATGATATTGTAAAAAGTAATTCAAGCCAATCAATGATTACCATCAATGACCTTAAGTTTCACTATCCTACCAGCAACTTCTTTCTTGCCATAGATGCCTTGAACGTTGAAAAAAACGAGAAGACGGCGGTTATCGGCCCCAGTGGAACGGGAAAGACCACCTTGCTGAATCTGATCGCGGGCATTATGACCCCGGATCAGGGTGTTGTCGACGTCGGTGGTGTCGATGTGTGGCAAATGAACGACAGGAATCGGAGACGGTTTCGCATAAGCACCATCGGGTTCGTGTTCCAGGATTTCGAACTGTTGGATTATCTGAATGTGCTCGACAACATCCTTCACCCCTATCGGATCAGCGATGCACTCAAATTGAATAATTCGGTCAAAGCACGCGCAACGGACCTGGCCTCAGCCATGGGCATCGGCGATAAACTGAAACGCCGGGCGAACGACCTCTCTCAAGGCGAAAAACAACGTGCCGCCATCTGCCGGGCACTGCTCCCCCAACCCAAGCTGATACTGGCCGACGAAGCCACCGGCAACTTGGATCCTGAGAACAAAACCAGGATTTTGGACCTTCTGTTCAAAGCTGTGGACGATCAAGACACGACGCTCTTGGCTGTGACGCATGATCATGAATTGCTACGCAGATTTGATCGGGTGATCGATTTTAGGGACTTTCAGTCACATGTGCAGGGTTAAGTGACCATGGACAGCCTATACATTGCCTGGAGATACATCACCTACAATCGAATCAAAACGGCGGTATTGGTGGCCTGTATCACGTTGATAGCCTTCCTTCCTTTTGCCTTGCAGCTGCTTCTTAATGAGAGCGAACGGCAGCTGATGTCCCGCGCCGTGTCCACGCCGTTGGTGGTGGGTGCCAAAGGCAGCGCCTTGGACCTGGTCATGAATACCCTTTACTTTGGTGATGAGCGCCCTGAGGCCATCGACATGCAGGCCGTCGACCGCATATGGGATTCGGAATTGGCCCTGCCCATCCCTTTGCATACGCGTTTCAACGCGCGCGGATATCCCATTGTCGGCACAACCCTCGACTATTTCGATTTCAGAGAACTGGATGTCGAATCGGGCAGACATCTGGCCGTGTTGGGCGAGTGTGTGGTTGGAGCGCGGGTGGCCAGGGAACTGAAGCTCAAACCGGGTGACAGTTTGGTCTCCTCGCCGGAGAGCCTTTTCGATCTGGCTGGCGTTTACCCGCTCAAGATGCAGGTGGTGGGCGTTCTTGAAAACGCCTACACGTCCGACGACTTGGCCATTTTTGTCGACCTGAAGACCGCCTGGGTGATCCAGGGCCTGGGCCACGGGCATCAGGATGTCACCCGGTTGAACGATCCGACCCTGGTGTTGAAGCGTACAGAGTTCAATGTGGCCGCCACGGCCAAACTCTACCACTACACGGAAATCGACGAGAAGAATATCGACAGTTTTCATTTTCACGGCAATACAGATAGTTACCCGATCACCGCGGTTATCGCCGTACCCAATGACGAAAAATCCGGGACGATCCTCCAGGGCCGTTACATGGCCAAGGAGGAGACCAAACAGATTCTTCGCCCGGATGAGGTAATCGACGGGCTGTTGCAGAATATTTTCCGAATCAAGAATGTGCTGGATGCCGTGGTGTCGGTCGTCGCCCTGGCCACCATTTTGGCAATCGTGCTGGTCT
>Ga0316201_10003392_pt1 | contig 11743 bp, 13 predicted proteins | sample CS6wburrow_MG_FD_204516 | JGI IMG/M metagenome (GOLD analysis project Ga0316201, IMG submission 204516) | Coastal sediment microbial communities from Delaware Bay, Delaware, United States - CS-6 worm burrow | ecosystem: Environmental > Aquatic > Marine > Coastal > Sediment | place: USA... | reverse complement strand
GAAGCTGGAAGTCATCTCGCTGACCGATGTTCTGACCAGCCTGCCGAATCGCAGGCACGCCATGCAGGCGTTAAGCGCCCTGTGGGAAGAGACGCTCGCGAAAAACACCAGCATCTCCTGCATGATGATCGATGCCGATCACTTCAAGGAGATCAACGACACCTCCGGGCACGATGCTGGCGACAAGGTTCTGCGCGAACTCTCCAGGACCCTGAAGCATGCCATCCGCACAGATGACATCGTTTGCAGACTGGGTGGCGATGAGTTTTTCATCATTTGTCCCAATACAAATCTGGATGGCGCCCTGAAGCTTGCAGAGCACACACGCAAAACCGTTGCAGCCTTGCGCGTTCCCGTTGAGCACGGTGAATGGGTGGGTAGCATCAGCGTGGGGGTCGCGACAAGAACCAGTGAAATGACGACAACTGACGATCTGATCAAGCTTGCAGATCAGGGTGTGTATGCTGCCAAAGAAAACGGACGGAATTGCGTCGCCACCTCCGAATGACCTGGTCGCTGGCGTCGACTTCCACGCCAAGCCGTACGCTTGCGGACTGGCCCCCTACGCTAAGGATGCTCTGAAAAACGGCATCTCAATGCTTATCACCACTGATTCGCTGGATTTTAATAGTTCTTCCTGTCCGTAACGAACAGCCTCTCTGACCCTTTTGGCAAATGTCGACATATGGCCTTATCCCACCTATCCTTTAGTTATTCGTTTATTTTTAGAAGTGGCGCAGGTTTTGTGCCGATTGTGGCCTCTTTCCAACTCGCCGATGAATGATTGTTTGTGCGGGAAAAAACGGAAGCTCCATGGACTATCCGGCAGACCATCGGATCTGCAAACAAGTCTCTGACCACCATGAAAGGATGTGTAAACATGTATACAAGGCTCATGACCATTCCCCTAACCCTTGCAGCAGCACTGTGCTGGCCAGGCCTCGCCTGGGCCTCTGGAGGATCTAGCATAGACTTAACCGGCCACATGGTCGGCTTTATGGCACTGGGGCTGTTTTTCATCGCCTACGTATTCGTCATGCTTGAAGAGTTTACGCATCTCAGAAAATCAAAGCCGGTCATTCTTGCTGCTGGCATCATGTGGGCACTGGTTGCCTGGCAATACATCGGTCATGACCAGCCGCATCTGGCCGAAGAAGCGGTTCGTCACAATATTCTTGAATATGCCGAACTTTTATTGTTTTTGCTGGTGGCGATGACTTATGTGAATGCACTGGAAGAACGACAGGTTTTTAACTGCCTGAAATCATGGCTTATCCGGAAAGGCTTCAGTTACCGCCAGTTGTTCTGGGTTACAGGCTTTCTGGCGTTCTTTATTTCCCCGGTCGCAGACAATCTGACCACCGCCCTGCTGATGTGCGCCGTTATCCTGGCAGTAGGCGCGGAATCGCCACGTTTCGTCGGCATCAGTTGTATCAATATCGTGATCGCAGCCAATGCAGGTGGTGCCTTCAGCCCCTTTGGCGATATCACAACGCTGATGGTCTGGCAAAAAGGCATCGTGGATTTCTGGGGCTTCTTTGTCTTATTTGTCCCGGCATTGGTCAGTTACCTGATTCCTGCCGCCGCCATGCACTTTGCCATACCCAACATCTCACCATCTGCCTCCGATGAGCGTATTGACATGCTGCGTGGTGCGAAACGGATCATGGCCTTGTTCCTTGCCACCATCATCACGGCCGTATGCTTCCACAACTTCCTGCATCTGCCGCCGATGCTGGGCATGATGACCGGTCTTTCCTACCTGTTGTTCTTTGGCTATTACCTCAAGAAGAAAAATGGCAATGAAGTCGTTGAGTTTGATATTTTCAACAAAGTCAAACGTGCTGAATGGGATACCCTGTTGTTTTTCTACGGCGTTGTGCTGTGCGTCGGCGCTCTGGGCCAGATCGGTTATCTTGCCATGCTATCCGATGCCATGTACAACCAGATGGGGCCGCTGTTTGCCAATAGTATGGTCGGTGTTCTCTCCGCCATCGTCGATAATATTCCGGTGATGTTTGCCGTCCTGTCCATGAACCCGGAGATGTCTCAGGGTCACTGGTTGCTGGTAACACTGACTGCCGGTATCGGCGGCAGCTTACTGTCTATCGGCTCGGCTGCCGGTGTCGCCCTGATGGGTCAGGCGCGAGGCAAATACACCTTCTTCGGCCATCTCAAGTGGATGCCTGTGATTGCTCTGGGCTACGGGGCAGGCATTGTCAGCCATCTGTGGGTTAATGCAGCTCTGTTTTAGGTATGCATATTCGCTAAAACAAAGAAATAGTTACACAATGGTCAAATCTGCGTAGCGAACCCGTTGAATCTAACATACTGCGTTTATAAATATTTCACCGGAGTTTTGTGAATTATGAAAAGCGGCAGGCCTTAGATGATCGAAACCGCGACCCTGGCTCTTGCAACCTTCTTTGCAACGATTAGCCCAATCGATATCGCGCCTGTGTTTGCTGCATTAACGGCAAATAGAACGCAAAAATATAAGCGTGTGATGGCGATCCGTGCGACGCTGATAGCTACTGTCATTTTACTTGTTTTCGCTCTTATAGGAGAGCTTCTTCTGGCCAGTCTCGGCATATCTCTGGCTGCATTGCGGACCGCTGGTGGGATTTTGTTGTTGCTCATTAGTATTGATATGGTGTTCGCACGCTCATCCGGCATCACGTCGACAACAGAAGAAGAGGATCATGAAGCAATATTAAAACATGATATTTCAATCTTTCCGATAGCCACACCACTCATCGCAGGCCCCGGCGCGATGGGTGCGGCAATACTATTGATGGCAAACGCAGAAGGAGACCTGGCACTGCAAGCCGTTGTTGTCGGCTCGCTACTTACCATTTTATTACTTACCGGCATCACACTGCTTCTTGCAGGTAGAATTCAGCACGTCCTTGGTGTCACTGGCATGAATGTGATAAGTCGGGTAATCGGTGTTTTGCTGGCTGCTCTAGCCGTTCAATTCATTTTTGATGGCTTTAAACAAAGTGGTCTGTTTGGAGTATGACGGCTTAACTGACCACCCAAGCAAGGCATCCAAGATCGGTAGTTACTCTTGAGGGAATAAAAAAGGCACTCCCGAAGGAGTGCCTGATGTGATGCCGTATTCCATATTGGAAAATGGCGTCCCCAAGGGAGGATGAACCCCAGTTCGGTGATTAAAGTCCCTAATATTTCAAGAAAATTACATCATGAAAACATCAAGGAAGATTAAGCAAACATTGTCAGATGGAAAGAATCCTGCGCACCTGCCCTGCCATGTATAAAGGGAGCGAGATCAAGCTGTAGGCCTTACGACTGCCATCCGGCAATTCGTGATCATCAAGCATGATGCTCGGGATGTCTGCGTTGAGTCGTACGGCCAGATCAGCCGGTTTCTCTTTCAAAAACAGGTGCAATGACTTCAGCGTACCGCTTTTCCCCGCCTTGACCTCGATGGGAACGGGCTTGTCATTGGCAATAACAAAATCCACTTCAGCCGAACTGGAGCGGGCCTCCCGTCCCCAGTAGTGCAAATGCGGGGGGATATGGCCATCCAGGCTGCTTAACAACTCCTGCCCCACCCACTGCTCAGCGAGCGCACCCTGATTGATCAGCAGCAGGTCTTCCTGCAATGCCTGCCAACTGACATTCATCATCGTGGATACAAGCCCAACATCCAGAAACAACAGTTTGAAGAATTTCACATTTTCCTCGGCCGAAAGCGGAAGTCCGTTTGCGGCAGTGCGCAGCACCTTGTTCACCACCCTTGCCATCTCGAGCTGGTTCAGAGCCTGTGCAACACGTGGGGTCGGCATGTCTTTGTTGATTTCGCTGTATTTCACCTTCCTGCCAACAAGTGCGGGCGCCTTGCGAAAGGCCTGGCGAATCAGTTCGTGATCCTGATGCCGTGCGTATTTGGCAAAATCATCAGCAAAGGTGGCCAGCAAATCCTGTTTTATCTGCTCTGCCTGCCGATAGTCGTGAAGCTCGGCAAACGACTTCACCGCTTCAGGCATGCCGCCGACCGCCATGCACTGCCTGAGCAAGCCCATCAGCTTCTGATGAACCGGCACCGGCATGTCATCACCCATCTGCCAGGTCTCGATAAATTCAGCCAGGGTCTGTTCACCCACTGCGTGCAAAAATTCACTGAAACTCATCGGATGGAGATGCAGGTAACTGATGCGCCCGACCGGCATAGAGAAAGATGGTGATGCCATTTCAAAATCCAGCAGTGACCCGGCGGCCACCACGTGCATATCCGGCATGTCTTCATAAAAGTAGCGCAGGCTTGCCAGAATTTGCGGAGTTGCCTGGATTTCATCGAGAAACAGCATGGCCTGACCCGGCTTAATGGCCTTGTTCTGCATCAGGCGAAGCGTTGCCAGAATCTGCTTCGGATCGTTCGATACAAAAACATCAGCCAATTCTGGGTTGCGCTCAAAATTCAGTTCAACCAGTTCAAGGTTCTGTTGCTCGGCAAAAAGCCGCACCAGCGTGCTCTTGCCCACCTGACGGGCACCACGCAGCACCAGCGGTTTATGCTGTTTTTGCTCAAACCATTGGGTCATGGCCTTAAAATGATGGCGATACATATCGGACAGCTTATTCAACGGTGAATAAAAAGCAAGGTTGTTTCGGTTGGTTTGTTAATAAAAGACAAGGTTGTTTATGCATGGTCGCTCATGCAGCCAAAGGTGCATATATCTTCCAAACGCAATGCAGACACCAAAAAATAAACCCCAGTTATGAAAACATAACTGGGGTTAAGGTGGCGTCCCCAAGGGGATTCGAACCCCTGTTGCCGCCGTGAAAGGGCAGTGTCCTAGGCCTCTAGACGATGGGGACGTGTGAGGCAAGGCGGCGCATCTTATAGAAGGCATCGGCAGGATTCAAACACAATTTTTTTCAGGCCCGAAAAGGGCTGTAACAAGGCTATTCGACGCGCAGCACATAATCCGGTGTGGGATTCAACGGACAGGAATAACGATACTCCCCTACCTTAAGATCAATGGAATACTCGCGGAAGTTCCCCGGCTCAATACCACCACCAGAAACGCCGGGCAGGGTAAAGCGACCCAATCCACTACCACGCAGCCAGAAGCCGAGGGTGTAGGGAACGTCATCATTGTACACACGAAGCACGTACGGTCCCGGTGCAAGCTTTAAAGTCTTGGCCTTGAGCAGACGGGACTCTGCTGTGCGTTCGTTCAGGGATTCGCAGGCAGCAGAGCTGGTAGCATCGTAATGACGGTCACCACCTTCCGGCTCTGTAAACTGGCAGGCGGTCTGGTGCAATTCAATGATGCGGGGTGATGCTGCTTCAGCCGCACCCAATGCGGGTGCGGCTGTCAGAGCGAGGGTAAAAAGCAGGCTTGTTCCTGTACGGAAAAATATATTCATGCGCTTTGGTCGAACAGCACAGACGTTCCTTACAATTGAATTTTATGCGTTGAAGTGAATCTGGATACCCAGGCGGTTGGCAACCTCGTGATACACCTCGGAGAGCCCGCCCAGATCGCGACGGAATACATCCTTATCCAGCTTGCGGCCGGTTTCGGCATCCCACAGGCGACAACCGTCCGGGGTGATCTCATCGCCCAACAGAATCTGACCATCGTGTTTACCGAATTCGAGCTTGTAGTCCACGAGTCTTATGCCAACCGCTGCAAACATGGCGGTGAGCTCAGTATTTACCTTCAAGGCTGTCTCGCGCATAAATGCAATGTCGTCGCGTGTGGCCCAACCGAACATCTCAGCATGCTCGGTGTTGATCATCGGATCATGTAGCTCATCGGACTTATAAAACAGTTCGGTCAGGGCGTACGGCAAAACCATCCCCTCTTCCAGACCAAGCCGCTTGCAGATGGATCCGGCTGCAACATTCCGCACCACCACCTCGACCGGCATCATGTCCAGCTTCTTGACGCGCATCTCGATCGCACCTTCACGACTCACATAGTGGGAAGCGACTCCCGCAGCATGCAGCTTCTCGAAGATGAAGGAAGAAATCGCGCAGTTGAGTTCACCCTTCCCGGCAATGACATCATGTTTGATGCCGTCGAAAGCCGTTGCATCGTCCTTGAATACCTGCACCAGTTCACCGTCTGTCTCACTGGCAAAAAGCTGCTTGCCCTTGCCTTCATACATTAATTCGCCACGCATAATTCACGCTCCGTGTTTGGGATGAGGACGGCAAGCTAGGGATGTTCCGGGAAACTTTCCATAGGTCGCGTTACAGCTCCCATTGGGAAGAAGCCACGATTGGCTTGCCAAGCCCTTCCCCGCTCCCTATAGTGCCGCGCTCCTTGCACTGGTTATCCCTTGTGAAAACTGGCGCAAAGAACAATAAAACTCGCTCCGGACGCGCAAATATTCCGGGGCAGAATATACCGAGAGAGGCGCCGTGTACTACGAAACCATCTTTATCGTCAATCCTGACGTTTCCCAGGAAAATACCGAGCAACTGACCGATGTTCTCATTCAACGTGTTGAGAAAGCAGCTGGTCGTATCGTCAAACGCGAATACTGGGGCTCCCGCCCGCTGGCCTATCAGATTGCCAAGCGCAAGCGTGGCCATTATGTCCTGCTGGTCACCGACGGCGAACCAAAAGCCGCTGCTGCACTTGAAGAAGGCATCCGTCTGGACGAGCGCATCATTCGCTATCTGACCACCCGTCTGAACGAGCTTTCCGATGAGCCTTCCCCACTGATGCGCCGCAAGACGCAGAGTGAAGAAAGCAAGCCGGCCGAGGATACTGCAGCTGAAGCCGCAGCCCCGGAAGCAGCCACCGAAGTTGAAGCCAAGGTTGAAGCCGCAGCGCCAGAAGCTGCTGTTGAAGTAGAAGCCAAGGTTGAGGCCGTGGTTGAAGAAGCCGAAGCTGAGCCAAAGGCTAAAGCCAAAGCAAAACCCAAGGCTGCCGAAGGCACCAAAGCTGCAGATTGAGCTTAATCAGGGCGCTGATTTTAATCAGGTCAAGCTGAGCGGGGTTCTGATTGAGGTCCGGCAACGCTGGACCACGGATGGCAGTTTTGCCGTGATCGCCGCTCTAAATATTGCCCGACCTGAACTGGGGGCCGCCCGTGCCATCAGTCAGGATACACAACCGATGCCGTTACGTGCCATCGGGGATGTGGCAAAAGCTTTGAGCAGACTGGAAAACAAAGGCGTAGCCCTAAGCGGCAGATTGCGCCGACGTTACTACAGTCGTGACAATACGCCCCACTGGGGGCAAGTGGAAATATGGGTGGATGAATGCCACCCGATACAAGTTCAGGAGGATGAACATGGCTGAAGATGCTGTAAAAAGTACCGCAACAACAAACGAGAGCCGCCCGGCTCCGTCTGGTGACCGTCGTCCGGCAGGTGACGGAGACCGTCGTCCAGCAGCAGCTGGTGACCGCCGTCCCGCCCGCCGTCCGCGCGTCGTACGCCGGCGTAAATTCTGCAAGTTTTGTGCTGACACAAGCCTGCAGATCGATCACAAAAACCCGGATCTGCTTAAGCAGTTGATTACCGAGCGTTACAAGATTCTGCCGTCACGCGTGACAGGAACCTGCGCCAAGCATCAGCGTGCAGTTACCACGGCAATCAAGCGCGCCCGTAATCTGGCGCTGCTGCCATTCACGCCACTGCACAACGATTAATGGAATCCGATTGATGCGGGTTCGCTACTTTGGCCTCCCGCATCAGTCTATTTAACGCATGGCATTGAATCAGCAAGCCCGCAGCCTGCCGCCTTTCGCCCAATGGGTGATTACACGGCGCATCCCCTGCGCAGTTCTGGCAACGTTGATGTACGGCTCGGTATTAGCCTTCGCAGGCACGGTTTTATCGCTGCCGCTGCTGGTCTTGCACCTGCTGACGCCAACCTTGTTTGCCCTGATAGCACTGGGTGGTGGTTTAGCCTTCGCCATGCAGGTATCTGTCCTGGCAGGTATAGCGGTCACCCTGATTTCTTACGGTGAGTTAGGGCCAGGCTTGCTGTTATTGATTTTATACGGCGCTTTGCCCGTACTTGCGGCGACGACACTGGCAACGGAAGGTGGCTTGTCGAAAAGTGGTTTGAATCTGGCCATCGGGCTGGTCACGACCATGCTGGTAGTACTGCTAACGGGTGCTGCTTCGCAAGATGGCTCGGCGATGGCGTATGTTCAGCAGTTGCTGGCGCCACTGTTTGAGGCTTCAATGCAGGAAGGGATGGACCCGACCTTACTGGAGCAGATTGAAGTGATGACTGCCTGGATCTTCCCGGGCCTGACCGCCCTGTGTGTTTGGCTGGTTTGGTGGGGAGACGTAATGCTGGCGCGAAATATCGCTTCGTATTACGGCTTTTACAAAGGCGATGTGCGGCCAGTGAGTGCTTTTTCCCTGCCACGCAAAATCGCTTATGGTTTTATGCTGCTCATGGTGGTGGCAAGCTTCGCCGGAGGCACACCGCAATACTTGGCGGTGAACGCAGGACTGGTATTTGCCGGTCTTCTGGCAGCTCAGGGCCTGGCAGTGGTGCATACATGGCTGTATGCCAAGCGTTTGCAGATTGCAGCCATTGTGATGTACGTAATGTTGTTGATACAACCGGTGATGGTATTACCCTTCGCCATGATAGGTTTGCTTGATATTTGGTTTGATTATCGCCGGAACATCATACCGGCAGATGGAGGATTATGATGCAGTTGATACTTTTGGAGCGCGTCGAGGGTCTCGGCAATGTAGGTGATGAGGTGAGTGTTCGTCCCGGATACGGACGCAACTTCCTGTTGCCCAAGGGCAAGGCAGAACTCGCCACCGATGCCAACCGCAAGGTGTTCGAACGTCGCCGTGAATTGCTTGAGTCCAAGCAGCGCAACGCTTTAGAACAGGCACAAGCTGTGGCCGATAAGCTCAAGGGCCTGACCCTGAGCATTACCCGCGCCGCATCAGACGGTGAACACCTGTACGGATCCGTTTCAACGCACGAGCTGGCTGATTTGCTGTGCGAAAACGGTTTCGAAGTGCAACGACGCGAAGTTATCGTGGACAATGCCATCAAGGTGGTTGGCGAGCATGTCTTCCGTGTGCGCCTGCACCCGGATGTGACCGCTGAACTAACCCTGACCGTCGAATCCGAAAGCGTGTGACCCAAAAAATAACCCCCCTTCGAGCGGACTCCATGAGGGAGCACGTTCCACCGCACGCTATGGATGCAGAGCTTGCGGTGCTGGGGGGGATTATGCTCGATCCCGAGGCGCTGGAGCGCCTTGAGGGCAGTCTCATCCCCGAGCATTTCTACGTTGAACGGCACCGACTGATTTTCAATGCCATGCAGGAATTGACCGGCAAGGGTCAGCCTGTCGATGTACTGACTATCAAGGATTATCTGGAACAGCGTAATCTGCTCGACACCTGCGGTGGAGAGTCTTATCTGGGCGAGCTGATCAGCGCTATCCCGACATCCGCCAATGTGCGCCATTACGGCCACATTGTTCGCGACCGTGCTGTGCTGCGCGAATTGCTCAGCGTATGCTCCAAGGTTTCCCAGAAGGTCTACCAATCACCCGAACTGGAAGTCGAAAATCATCTGGATCAAGCTGAGATGGACATGCTGGCCGTAGCCGAGCGTTTCTCCCGCTCGCGCCCCACCTTCAGCAAGATGAGTGAATTGATGATTGATGGGTATCATCAGCTGGAAAAACGCTATGCCGAAAAGAAATCCATCACCGGCACGGCAACGGGCTATAAAGATCTGGATGAAATCACCTCCGGCTTGCAACCAAGCGATTTGTTGATCATCGCAGGTCGACCCAGCATGGGTAAAACCGCCTTCGCCATGAATCTGGCGCGTAATGCAGCCATGGAAACGGAGGATGCCAAAGCAGTCGCAGTATTCTCTCTGGAAATGTCGGTTCAGCAGATTGCTCTGCGTATGTTAGCCAGTGAAGCACGCGTTAACATGAAACTGCTGCGCACAGGTCGTTTTTCCGCCGACGACTGGCGTAAGCTGGCCTCAGCTTCCGGATCCCTCGCCGAGTCACCTATTTTTGTCGACGACACGCCTGCCATTTCAGTCACGGAATTGCGTTCCAAATGCCGGCGTCTGTGCAAAGAGGCTGGTGGGCTGGATTTGGTCATCATCGATTACCTGCAGCTGATGAGCGGTCGTGCCGATGCCGAACGTCGCGAACAGGAAATCTCTGAAATCACCCGCTCGCTCAAAGGCCTGGCCAAGGAATTGAACGTGCCGGTCATCGCCCTCTCCCAGCTCAACCGCTCACTGGAATCACGTGCCGACAAGCGCCCGATGATGTCCGATCTGCGCGAATCCGGCGCTATTGAGCAGGATGCCGACGTCATCATGTTTATCTACCGTGATGAGGTATATAACAAAAAACCCGAGAACGAAGGCTGGGCTGAGGTTATTATCGCCAAGCAGCGAAACGGCCCAACAGGCACGGTCAACCTGACCTTCCTGCACGAATTCACCCGCTTTGAAAACCACACCTCGCGCAGCGGCTTCGACGACTAGCAGCATCCAGCCAACTCCCTGATTGCATGGATGGGAGACATGTACAATATATTGAACAGGACATGCCCTTGTGCTAAATTTGGCAGTAACATGCACATCAGGAGCAGAGCCATGCAGGTAGTGAACTTCACCGAAGCGAGAAACAATCTGAAACGGATTTTGGACGAAGTTGTCGAAGATGCCGATTACACGGTGATCAATCGCCGCGATGCCTCCGATACCGTGGTCATGTCCCTGCAATCGTTCAACAGCCTGATGGAGACCGTTCACCTGCTCAAATCACCAGCCAACCTCAGCCATCTGGAAAAATCGATTTCCCAATACCAACAAGGCAAGGCAAGCGAACATCCACTGACCGATGAGTAAACTGCTCTGCTGGACCGACGAGGCATGGGTAGATTATGTCTGGTGGCAGACACAGGATCGCAAAATCCTCAAGCGCATCAACAAACTGATTCAGACAACCCTGCGCTCCCCCTTCGAGGGTATCGGCAAACCCGAAGCTCTGCGAGAAAACCTCACGGGCTTCTGGTCCCGCCGGATTGATGAGACCAACCGCCTTGTTTATGCAGTGGATGATAACCGACTGACCATCATCTCCTGCCGTTATCACTACTGATGCATTGGTGCTCCCGATAAGGAGTGCCTTTCCTGCACGAATTCAACCGGTTTGAAAACCACGCCTCGCATCCGTTTTCGGATACGCTGCATTGCCAGTTTCATCGCCATAATCCAGCCTGAGGCGCGTGAACACCTTGCACAGCCGTACTGAGACTGATCTCTCCTGTTTTTCCGTCGATTACCAACGGGCGCGTGCCGCTTTTCTCCATGCTGTAGAACAGTCTTCGGCAAAGCTTGCTTCCTATATCCATCCCCTCTCAGGACCTGAAGGTGAAGTGCTGAGCACGGATGTCGCATGGCTCGGCGATAAAGACGCTGAAACCGTGCTTGTATTACTAAGTGCCACGCATGGCGTGGAAGGGTTCAGCGGATCGGCAGCGCAAGTGGATTTCCTGCTATATGGTGACCTGCTGCCGCAGGGCGTCGCCGCTTTGATCGTGCATGCAGTCAATCCGCACGGCTTCGCATGGTTGAGGAGAGTCAACGAAGACGGGGTTGATCTGAATCGCAATTACATGGATTTCTCCACCCCCCTGCCCCTCAACCAGGGCTACGAGGAATTGGCCGATGCCATCGTACCTGAATCGCTTGATGCAGAGACCCTTCAGGCCTGCGATAAG
>Ga0316201_10003391_pt1 | contig 11745 bp, 9 predicted proteins | sample CS6wburrow_MG_FD_204516 | JGI IMG/M metagenome (GOLD analysis project Ga0316201, IMG submission 204516) | Coastal sediment microbial communities from Delaware Bay, Delaware, United States - CS-6 worm burrow | ecosystem: Environmental > Aquatic > Marine > Coastal > Sediment | place: USA: Delaware... | reverse complement strand
AGCCTACCCTCGGGCGGCGGACGCACCGTTCCGATCCTCAAGACCGGCCGGAAGGTCATCGGCGATTCCACGGCCATCGTTCGATTCCTCGATGCCGAACAACGAAACGGCCGGCGGCTCTATCCGGAAGATGACGGCCTCCGGGCGGAGGTCGAACAGCTCGAGGACCGTTTTTCGACCCGATTGGGCCCCCACACCCGGAGGGTGGTCTACTTCCACCTCCTGCCCATGCGAAAGCTGGCCCTCGAGGCCATTGAACCGGATGTGGGCGGAATCCAACGGATGATCTTCAGAACAGGTTTTCCGTTCTTCAGATTCATGATGCGTCGCGGGATGAACATCAGCCCCACTTCGGCCGAACGTTCACTCGACTACACCAGGCGGGTCTTCCACGCGGTGGATGAACGGCTCTCCGACGGCAGGGATTTTTTGGTTGGAAATGTCTTCACAGCTGCTGATCTGACATTCGCTTCTCTTGCGGCCCCGGTTCTCCTCCCCCTGGAGTACGGGGCGCCTCTCCCCGGCATGTCCGAGCTTCCCATCGACGTCATGACGATGATCGAGGAATTCCGCGAATCTCGCGCAGGCGCTTTTGCCCTCGGTATCTACCGGCATCACCGATGACGCCTCGCGATCTCACCATCGACCTTCCGCATCAGAAGATGGCGGCGCTGGAGTGGGGCCCCGCCGATGGCGCCCCGGTGCTCGCCGTCCACGGATGGCTCGACAATGCCGCGACCTTCGACACACTGGCGCCACTGCTCGGCGACTATCGGGTCATTGCCCTCGATCTCGCCGGCCATGGACGGTCGGATCACTGGCCGCAATCGTGCTCGCACTATTTTGTCGATTGGGTTCCTCAGATTCTCGAGGCCGCGGATGCCCTCGGTTTCGAGGATTTCCTGTTGCTCGGGCATTCCATGGGCGCAGGGGTCGCGTCCCTGCTCCCGGCGGTCGCGCCGGGGCGGGTTAAACGGATGGTGCTTCTGGAGGGCGCTGGACCGTTGACGACCCCGCCGGAAGAGGCGCCCGCACTGCTCCGCAACGCCCTCGATGACGAGAAGAGGATTGCCGGTAGGTCGCAGCGCATCCACCCGGATCTCGAGAGCGCGGTCGCGGCGCGATGCCACGGCACCGATCTCGATCCCGACTCCGCTCGGCTACTCGTCGAGCGATCGGTGACAAAGGTGGATGGGGGTCTCCGATTCACCTCCGATCCCCGCCTGCGAACCCGATCGAGATGGCGCTTCACCGAAGACCAGGTCTTCGCCTTTCTCGTCGCCATCGACTGTCCGGTGCTGGCGGTGCGTGCCGATCAGGGTTGGCCGGTGCCGGAAGAGCAGATGCTCGCGAGGCTGGAGGCCATTCCGGATGTCACGCGATTGGAAGTTGCCGGTGGCCACCACGTCCATCTGACCCATCCGGAACGGGTGGCATCGGCGATCTGCGACTTCTTTGCGGCTGACTGACGGACAGACCTCGACGCCGTCTCCGGCTCGCTCTGGTCAGTCGACTCGGCGAACCACCACGATGGTCCGATCATCGGCGAAGGGTTGACCCGCGACATATTCTTCGAGGGCTCGATCGACCTCGCCGGCGAGTGCTTCGGGTTCGAGGGTCAGGTTCTCGAGACAGACCTCGGCGAGACGCTCTTGGCCGAACTCCTCACCGGTGGGCCCTTCGGCTTCGGTGTAACCGTCGGAGTAGACGACGAGAGTGTCGCCGGTCTCCAGCGTTGTCTTGCCGAGTTGGAACTCGGAGGCGGGCATCAACCCGAGGGGCATCCCGGTGGAGCCCAGCCATTCGACCAACCCCGAGGATCGAATCAGACACGCGGGCGCATGTCCTGCGCTGGCGTAGTGAACACTCGCCGTGGATGGCGAGAGGACACCCAGAAACATGGTGGCGAAGCGGTTCGTGGGAGTCCGTTCATGGAGCTTGCGGGAAACGCGGTTGAAGATCTCGTGGGGCGGATCTCCGTCTTCGATGGGCACCGAGGAGACCGCCTCCAGATACCCGGTGAGAAGGGCCGCTGAAATACCCTTGCCGGAGACATCCGCCAGGGCCAGGACGAACTCATCGCCACCGGCACGCTCGACCAACTGGTAGTAGTCGCCGGAGACCCCGCGCGATGGTCGGGTGGCGCCGAAGAACCGGTAGCCGCCAACATGGGGAAGCCTTTCCGGTATCAGCGCAACCTGGAGGTTTCGGGCGATGGTGAGCTCACGTTCGAGCCGGTGTCGTTCTGCGGCCTCCTGGGTGAGCGCGAGATTGTGGATCCGCAGGGCGGCCACCGACGACAGGGTGACCAGAAGCTCGAGATCCTCCTCCGAGAACTGTCGCACGGCTGCATTGGATCCGAGGACGATGAGCCCGAGGGCGCTGTCGGAGGCGTAGAGCGGGGCGGCGATGAGTGATCGGACGCCGGCGGAAACCAGGCTCTCGGCCTCGGCGAAGCGGTGGTCGGAACGGGCATCGGTCACGAGGGCGGCCATGGTCTTGTCCACAACCTCTGAGAAGAGGCTCTCCGAGTAGAGGGATTGGACGCCGGCGTGGGGGGCTGAACGACTCGCAACACAGGCGTAGCCGCCGTCTTCGGCGCGCATGAAGACCTCCGCCCGTTCTGGCTGGAGCTGGGCAAAGATGTGATCGAGGATCAGCTCGAGGAGGTCGTCGAGCCCGATGGATCGGGCCATGGCCTGGTGGACGTCATTCAAGAGCGCCAGGCGGGCGGCGTAGCGGCCGAGGAAATCCGGGTCGGAAGCCTCGGCGTCGGGTGGTGGCGTACCGCTGCGTCGAAGGAGTTCTGCTGCGGACCGTAGAAAGCGATCGGTGGTCGGAGAATCGGTGTTCTCCTGGGGCGAAGCACCCGGGCTCGGGAGCCGTTCCACCTTGATGAGGCTCGCCGAGAGGGCGATGGCGTCCCCGGCCTTGATCTCGGTCGGTTCTTCGATCTTCCGGCCGTTGATGAACGTGCCGTTGCGCGACCCGAGATCTTCAATCATCCAGGCGTCGTCGACAAGGGTGAATCGCGCGTGGCGTCGGGAGAGGAACCGGTCGGCGATGGTGATGTCGCAGTGGGTCGACCTGCCGATGTCAAGAGACTCGCCCTCGATCGTGTGGTCGAAGGGGGAACTCTCAGCCGGCGTGACTCTGAGGAGAAACATGAATGTTCCCATTATGACACCAAAGCTCAAGATTGAGGCGATTCCTCTTCTATAATTCCGACCTTCGGAGGAGAGATCATGACGACACCTCGATACCTACTGATTCTGGTCTTCATTGTCGGACTGATGGGCGGCATCGGACTCACCACCCTGGCCACGGCGCAGAAGCCGACCACTGAGGCTGGGCCGAGGCATGTGGCGGCCAGGAGCGATCTGACCGAGGCCGAGAGGTCGGTCACTGCGCTCTTCGAGGAGGCCGGACCATCGGTGGTTTATATCACCTCCATCGCGCTCCGGCGAGATTTCTTCCGGCTCAACGTCATGGAGATCCCTCAGGGAACAGGGTCTGGATTCATCTGGGACGAACACGGCCACGTCGTGACGAATTTTCACGTTATCCGAGGTGGCATGAGGACGGGGAACCGGGTCGAGGTCACGCTTGCGGATCAATCGACCTGGGAGGCCGCGTTGGTTGGTGTGGCGCCCGAGAAGGATCTTGCGGTCCTCCGGATCAAAGCGCCGACGGACCGGTTGCGTCCTCTGAGGATCGGCACCTCCGATGACCTTCTGGTCGGACAGAGTGTGCTCGCCATCGGCAATCCCTTCGGTTTCGACCAGACCCTGACGATGGGGATCATCTCGGCTCTCGGCCGTGAGATCGACTCCGTCGACGGGGTGCCCATCCGCGACGTGATCCAGACTGATGCCGCCATCAATCCGGGCAACTCGGGTGGACCGCTGCTCGACAGCGCCGGACGTCTCATTGGGGTCAACACCGCCATCGTCAGCCCGTCCGGCGGCTATGCGGGAGTCGGTTTCGCCATTCCCGTGGACACCGTCAACTGGGTGGTGCCGGAGCTCATCACCCACGGCCAGATCCGGCGACCCGTTCTCGGAGTCGAGATGGTGGCGGATCACGCGACCCGACGACTCGGTCTTTCCGGGGCCCTCGTCGGCAACGTGTCCAGAGGTTCGGGCGCCGATGAGGCCGGGTTGCGGCCGACCTACCGGAGCCGTAGTGGGCGCTGGGTGCTCGGTGATCTCATCGTCGCCGTCGAGGGCGAGCCCGTACGGACGAGCGGCGAGCTTTGGCTGGCTCTCGAGCGGCGTTCCCCGGGAGAGTTGGTCAACGTCACGGTGAACCGGGATGGTCGGGAGGTCGACGTCGCCGTCAGATTGGGAGATCCGCAGCGGTAGAGGGGCCGCCCCCCGTCGGTCGCCCGTCGATCCGTGCCACAATAGTGAGTCATCAAACCGCTCTTTCGAGGAGGCTCTCGTGCAGAAGATCGTGCTCATCGTCGTCGTGATCGTCCTCGGCCTTCTGGCCTTCAATTACTTCACCACGGGTGAGCTGAGCCTGATGCCGGCGGGCGCCTCGAGCGATGACGGCAAGGAACTCAATCGGCTCCGCGGCGAGTTCCGCGCCGCGGCGCGTGAATTTCGCCAGGCCGGTCGAAGCGCCGGGCTGAGCGGGATGGACACGACCGATGCCGCAGGGGCTGCGCTCGCGGCCGTCGAGAGGGTCGAAAAGGCGGTAGAGAAGATCGTCAAGGACACCGAGGATCCCGAGGTCAAGACCGAGGCCGAGAAGCTGCTGTCGGAAATCCGGAAGTACAAGAAAGACATTTCCTAAGACTGTTCGACCCCGAGGGATCGAGAGTCGCGGAGACCCGTTGCGGGGATTCGCTGCGAATGTCGCTTGCCTGGGTGAAGAGGTTCTTCGGCAACCCTTGTGCCGACTTCTCGCAGTAGAGCTTTGACCCCGGGAGGAATCATGTCTCGAATAGAACACATCGGAAGTGTGATCATTGCGGCCACGTTGTTGGCGCTGCCGGCGACGGCCCAAGAGCGCGTCTGGACCGAGACCGGTGAGCCGGTGGCGGGCTGGGAGTTCGTGGATGACGGGGTCGAGAACTTCATGCAGACCTGGGCCGTCCCGGGGGCAGCCCTGGCTGTGGCGACGCAGGGACGACTGATCTTCTCAAGAGGCTACACCTGGGACACCGTTGATGCCGAGGTGGTGCAGCCGGACTCGCTCTTCCGAATCGGTTCCATGGCCAAACCGATCACCAGCGTCGCGATCCATCAGCTGATCGAGCGAGGTCAGCTGAGCTACGGCACGCGTGTCGTCGATGTCCTCGATCTCCAACCCCTGCCGGGCTACACACCCGATCCGCGGCTCGCCGATGTCACCGTCGATCACCTCCTGTACCACACCGGTGGTTGGGATCGTGACATGACCTTCGACCCCATGTTCATGGACAACCTCATCGCCGCGACCGTCGGCGTCGACCTGCCCATCAGCAAGCACGACATTGCCACCTTCATGACCAGTCAACCCATGCAGTTCGAACCGGGCAGTCGATATGTCTACTCCAACTACGGCTACTGTCTGCTCGGGCTCATCATCGAAGAGATCACCGGGCGCGACTACAGCGAGTGGGTTGCCGAGAATGTCTTCCAACCCATCGGAGTCGGCCGGCCCCGCCGAGGCCACACCGCCATCCACGAAAGGGCCCCCGGCGAGGTGCGTTATTACGGGGTACCGGGTGATGACGACCAATATGTCATGAATGTCGAGAACATGGACTCCCACGGCGGATGGATCATGGCTGCGGCCGACTATGCTCGCTTTCTCAGCGCCGTCTTCGACGATTTCCATGACAGCCCGTTGCTCAGCCGCCAGAGCATCCAGAACATGGTTCGGGTGAACCAGGCAACAAGCGAGTACTACGGCCGAGGGTGGGCCGTGACCGAGGAAAACGGTCGAACAATCTACGGGCACCAGGGGTCCCTCTCCGGAACCACCACGAGCGGGCGCTGGGCCGCCCCCGGGATCGTTTCGGTCGCTTTTATCAACACTCGGAAGAACATGGCCGATTTCGAACTCGATGACCCGACAGTCCTTCCGGCACACGATCTCTTCGAGTCGATGGGCATCCTCGGTGACAGGCTCGGCGCCGCGTTGGCCGAATCGTGGATCCCGGTGGTGGCGGCCGGAAGCGGCGCGGGTGGAAGTGTGTGGCAGTCGGATCTTGGGCTGCTCAACCGATCCGCCCTGACAAACCAGGTCCGGATTCAGGTGGAGAAACCCGGTGTCGCCGTGAATCACGATCTCGAACTCGCTCCGGGGCAACAGATCGTGCTCGACGATGTGGTCTCCGAACTCGGTCTCAGCGGCTCAGGATCCCTGAGAGTCTTCAGCTTCGAGCCCTTGACCATCGCGTCGAGGACCTACAACACGTCGAGTACCGGGACCTTCGGTCAATTCCTCGGTGGAGTCACCGGGCCCGGTGGGTTGCTCACCGGCGACAGTGCGGTCTTGATGCATCTGCGTGAGGACGAGGACGGGCGATCCAATATCGGCATCCTCAACGCAGGTCGACGCGAGGCCCGAGTCCGGGTCGATCTCTTTGACGGGTCGGGGGTCGAGGTCGCCGGGGTGAACCGCAGGATCAACCCACGTCAGATTCTCCAGCTCAACCAGCCGTTCGAAGCGATCGGCGATCGAACCGACATCGAGATCGGCTATGCACGGGTCACCGTACTCGATGGTGAAGAGGTCGTGGTCTACGGTTCGGTGGTGGACAACGGAACCAATGATCCAACCACCATCCCGATGAAGATCGGTAGTGGCGCGATGACCAGCCACGTGGCTGCAGCGGCGCGCGGCGAGGGTGCGGCCGGAAGTGTCTGGCGGACGGATCTCGGTCTGCTCAACACCGGCGATGCCGCTGCAGATGTGAGCGTTGTCTTTCATCGAACCGCCGGGCCCGATCTCGAGATCGATCTCAGCCTCGCCGCCGGTGAGCACCGATTGATCGAGGATCTGGTGGGTCAGGTTGGCGGTGAGGGTTCGGGTTCCCTCGAGATCGTGTCGTCGACTCCGATCCTCGTGAGTTCGCGGACGTTCAATCAGAGTCCTGCGGGGACCTTCGGGCAGTATCTCGACGGGCTCGGGTCTGAAGGTACCGTGGCGGCGGGGACCAAGGTTTGGCTTCCCCAGCTTCAGCAGAACGCGGATTTCAGGACCAATATCGGGCTGCACAACACCGGGGACGGATCTGCGAGGGTCAGGGTGGATCTCCACGATGCGGACGGATCGTTGCTTGAATCAACCCAGCGAATCATCGATGGCGGCGCCCGACTCCAGTTGCAGGAACCATTTGACCGGCTCGCCGGGCGGACCGATATCGATGCCGGGTATGCGGTGATCGAGGTTCTCACCGGCGAGGGGCTCGTGGTCTATGCATCGGTGATCGACAATCGGACCAACGATCCGACAACGGTGCCCATGGTTCGCTGAACGTTGCGGCTGGTTTCGCTCGTCAAGGAAACAAGAACGAAAGAGCCAACAACGCGAAGAGCGAGGTCGGGAAGAACCAGCGCGAATGGCGGTTGATTCGAGCGGCGCGTCGTCCGTGGTCCTTGTCTTCAAGGGCGGTGGTGAGGACGACCTGGATGACCGTGAGCAGGACCAGTAGCGTCGATCCGATGAGAAAGTAGTCCATGCGGGTGAGATACGAGAGCCGAGGCAGCACGCCGTCGAGAAGGAAGCGGTAGGCGATCAAGGTCAGCATGGATGTGACCGCCACGCTCAGTCTGGATGCGACGTACTTGGGATCGATCCAGAAGACGGCCCACGACATGGCGATGATAATGGCAATCGAGATGAATGCCTTTCCGGCCCAGAATCCGATGTGGCGCCGACCATCGAAGGCGATTTCAAAACCGCTGATCTCGCTCGCGCCGCCGCCCGCTCGGTACGGTGCGGGGCTGACGGTGATCTCACCGAGATCCCAGTCGGGGATCGAAAAGACCTCGGCGCGTTTTTCCGCCTGGACAGCCGCCGGGGCGGGAACCAGCCGGACCTCCTCCGGTCCGTGCCCCGGAACCACCAGCCGAATGGAAAACCGCTGCCGGTCGAGGGGGAAGTCGTGCAGAACGAGCGGCGAGGAGAAGGTGCCGAAGTAGCGCTGGCGTGTGGTGATGGTGCCGTCCGGGGCGATTTCGGCCTGATTCGGAAAGGCGGTTTCGATCTGACGACGGTTGAGGATCTGAATCGGTGGATTCCAGATTGAATCGAGCGGCACCCGCTGGGTCGTGTCGAAGACACCTTCGAGGCGGGGATCGTGCCAGTTCAATAGAATGAAGAGATCGCCCGTGAAGCTCTGGTCGGTGCCGTCGATCCTGGTGACATCGATGAGATAGGAGGCGACGGCGATGTTGGTAGCCTCGCCGTCCACGGTCGGACGGGTTCCCGATGCGTCGGTTGGAATCGTCGCCGCGGCCACGAAGGATGTGAGAATCGCGGTAACCAACAAACCGATCGCAACTGTCTTCATGGGTCCAGTCTCCGGTGGCGAACCATAGCATTCTCGCATTTCTGTCAATTCAGACGTACAATGCCGCGGATCTTCGGAATCCAGGGTTGAGTTTTGCTGGTTGTAGCAATTGGCCCCTCGGATGCCGCATCATTGATTTTAAACAGAAGGAGTGAATCGTGATTCGTTCGATCATCAAGACCGCCCTTGTTCTGAGCCTGGTCCTGGGCACCGCCGCCGGCGCGTTTGCCGCTGACAGCGCCCTCGCCCGCATCGTCGAGAATGACGAGCTTCGGGTCGGCACCTCCGGCACCCAGCCGCCGTTCACCCTGGTGTCCAAGTCCGGTGAACTCATCGGATTCGATATTGATTTGGCTACTCTCATCGCCGATGCCATGGGCGTCGAGGTGACCTTTGTCCAGAAGCCTTTCGGCGAACTGCTCGGCGCCCTCGAAAAAGGTGAGGTCGACATCGTGATGTCGGGGATGACCATGACCCCGGCGCGAAACCTCAGGTTCGCCTTCGTCGGCCCGTACATGGTTTCGGGAAAATCCATCCTGACGACATCGGTTGCCCTGTCCCGCGCCGAAGCGGCCGAGGATATCGACCAGTCCCAGGTCAGAATGGCCGCCCTCAAGGGGTCCACCAGCCAGGACTTCGTCACCGAAGTGTGGCCGCGGATGCAGCTCACCGTCACCGATTCCTATGATGAGGCGATCCAGTTGCTTCGTGAGGACAAGGTCGGCGCCGTCGTCGCCGATTTTCCCTTCTGCGCGTTGTCCGTCATGCGCTTCCCCGCTGACGGTTTCGCGACCCTCGACCAGCCCCTCACCATCGAGCCCATGGGTGTCGCCATGCCGCCCAACGACATGCTCTTCGTGAACATGATGGAGAACTACCTCGGCGCCCTCGAGGGCATCGGTATTCTCGAGCTTCTCGAAGAGAAGTGGTTCCAGGACGGTTCCTGGTTGATTCAGATGCCGTAACGCGGATTCAAGACAATATCAACGGCGGTGCTTCGGCGCCGCCGTTTTTTCGTGAGTCGTGAGTTGTGAGTCGAGAGCGGCGGTCAGACCGGCTGCTCGGGCTTGTCTGCCACGCCGACGAAAAACCGTCGGCGGATCCAAAGGGCGACGTTGACCAGAGCGATGAGTACCGGCACCTCGACCAGCGGGCCGATGACTGCGGCGAAGGCGGCCCCGTGGCCGATCCCGAAGGTGGCGATGGCGACGGCGATGGCGAGTTCGAAGTTGTTCGACGCGGCGGTGAAGCTCAGCGTTGCCGACTTCGAGTAGTCCGCGCCGACTTTCTTCGACATCGCGAACGAGACCAGGAACATCACCACGAAGTAGATCAGCAGCGGGATGGCGATCCGTACGACGTCCAACGGCAGCTGGACGATGACCTCTCCCTTGAGCGAGAACATGACCACGATGGTGAAAAGTAACGCCACGAGGGTGATGGGCGAGATCTTCGGGATGAAGACATCGTGGTACCAGGCTTTTCCCTTGCGGCTGATCAGCCAGAATCTGGTGAGGATTCCGGCGGCGAAGGGGATGCCGAGATAGACGGCAACGGTCTTGGCGATCTCGGAGATGGTGATGTGGACCGCCGCGCCCTCGAGGCCGAAGAGGGGGGGCAGCACCGTGATGAAGACATAGGCGTAGACCGAGAAGAAGAGCACCTGGAAGACCGAGTTGAAGGCGACCAGTCCGGCGCAGTATTCGGTGTCGCCGTCAGCGAGCTCGTTCCAGACGATGACCATGGCGATGCAACGGGCGAGGCCGATGAGGATCAGACCCACCATGTATTCGGGCATGTCGGCGAGCAGGGTGATCGCGAGGAGGAACATGAGCACCGGGCCCACGATCCAGTTCTGGATCAGCGACAGGGCGAGGATCCTCCAGTCTCGTAAGACCCTGCCGAGTTCTTCGTAACGGACCTTTGCCAGCGGTGGGTACATCATCAGGATCAAACCGATGGCAATGGGGATGTTGGTGGTTCCCACCGAGAATCGATTCCAGAAGTCGGCGATCCCCGGTCTCAGCCACCCCGCTCCGACACCGACGGCCATGGCAAGGAAGATCCACAGGGTCAGCCAACGGTCGAGGGTGGAGAGGTTCTTGGCAGCGGGCTCGCCGGAGTTCATTGGGGGTCCTTCCGTTTGTCGGGGACGGTCAACCGTTGTCTTCGAACTTGGCCTTGGCCGCGTCGTATCCGAGGCTGCACAGGTCGACCACGGGGAGCCTGCGGAGATCCGCGACGATCTCGGCATCGCGTTCGAGCTCCGGGTCGCCTTCAACCTCCGCCATTGCGGTCTCGAGCCAGCTCTGCGCCCGCGAATCGCCGGCAAGTGAGAAATAGACCCACCGACCGTCCTTGCGTTCACTGACGAGTCCGGCTCGTTTGAGCTCTTTGATGTGCAACGAGACCGTCGACGGGGCGAGCCCGAGGACCTCGGTGATCTGACACAGACAGAGTTCGCCCGAACGCAACATGGCTGCCGTCCTCATCCGGGCGGGATGACCGAGTGCCCGGGTTGCGGCAATGGCGGATTCGAGGTTTGATATTTCCATTTCGTTACATCGCAAAATGTAGTATTGTCGAAGTGGGCTTGTCAAGCCCTTCGGAGGACTCGATTGGACTGGAAATCCCAACGCGGACCCCTGGCATGGATCGTGGTGGTCTTTGCCGCCTGTTTCTGGCTGCCGGTGGGTGTGGCCCGGTTCGACTCCGCCGTCATGGAGGCGCTCCACCTGGTCAGGTGGTATGCCAGGGAGCATGTCCTGCTCTGTCTGGTGCCGGCGTTCTTCATCGCCGGGGCCATTGCGGTCTTTGTAAGCCAAGCATCGGTCATGAAGTACCTCGGCGCCCGAGCCAACAAGATCCTGGCCTATGGGGTCGCTTCGGTCAGCGGTGGGATTCTCGCGGTGTGTTCGTGCACGGTGTTACCCCTTTTTGCAGGGATCTCACGGATGGGGGCGGGCCTGGGACCGGCCACCACCTTTCTCTACGCCGGGCCGGCGGTCAACGTCCTCGCCATCGTGCTCACCGCGAGGGTGCTCGGTCCCGAGCTCGGGATCGCCCGCGCTGTGGGAGCGGTCGCATTCGCCGTCGTGATCGGTCTGCTGATGCATCTGATCTTCCGTCGCGAGGAACTCGAAAAGGCTGCCGCTCAGGCGGCGTTGCCCGAACCCGAGGTGCGGCGACCTCTGTGGCAGAACGCCCTCTTCTTTGCCTCGATGGTGGCGGTT
>Ga0316201_10003390_pt1 | contig 11745 bp, 10 predicted proteins | sample CS6wburrow_MG_FD_204516 | JGI IMG/M metagenome (GOLD analysis project Ga0316201, IMG submission 204516) | Coastal sediment microbial communities from Delaware Bay, Delaware, United States - CS-6 worm burrow | ecosystem: Environmental > Aquatic > Marine > Coastal > Sediment | place: USA... | reverse complement strand
AACGGCGTGCCTGTAAATTCGCAAGTGCTTCGCGGCATCGGCATCGGACTGATAAATGATCCCGGAGGCACGCCTGTATACGGCCTGGGTGAGCGGGTTTCTGCCAGGTGCGTTATCGCGATGAGTCAGCACGAAGGGTATGGAGCGCGTCAGCGTCAGGAGCAGGCCCGCCTGCCCGTCGGACGGGTCATGTATATGGACGACGTCGACGTGCGGCGTCAGGCAGTAGGCCATCACGGCTGACCGGACGGCAGGCCCGGCCGTCACACCATCAACCAGGTCGAGTCGTTTTGCGAGTGCGATATTTCTCACCAGCACGTACTGCTGTACGCCTTGTCCCCGAAGTGCTTCGACCAGGCTGACGAAATGTTCACCAGCGCCGTTGAATGACTTGGCGAGGTTAATATGCGCGATATGCATTTTCAGTCTGCAGGAACTGCCACGGCATTGCGTTCTTCTCCTGACGGCCGGGTGTTTCGGCTGCCTTATTAGACGGGGTTGAACGGAAAAACCGGTCGGGATGTCAGTCGTGGGAAGTGCTGCCAGCCATTAGCCGATGTTTTTCTCGTAGACAGGCAGATCGTCCCCGATTCGATGCCAGGGTTGCTTGTCTTCGGTCCAGATGTGCGCTCGCGGAAGCGGGGCGCCGGGATCGTCGAGGCAGTTCACGGCGATGTCGATTTCGCCGGGTCGCTTCTCGTTTTCGTAGGTGATGGACGAACCGCAGCTGCTGCAGATGCCGCGCGTAACACCGGGAGATGAGTGATGCCAGTGAAACTCGCCTTGCGTCACGACGAAGGTGTCACGAGCGTACGTTGCCCAGGCGACGGCCGGTGCACCCGCGGCGCGCTGGCAGCTCTCACAGTAGCAATAACAGGCGAATTTCTCGGGAGCGACCACCTCGAAATGGATACTTCCGCAGAAACAGCGGCCCCGAATCGTGCTATTGCTCATGACGGGATCTTGTCGAAGAACTCTACCTTGCCCGTCTCGATCGAATACTCGGCGCCGACGATTGTCAGCTCATCGGTCTCGATAAGTTGCTCGAGGATGAGCGAGCCGTGCGTCAGTCTTTCGACCGAGGCCAGGATATTGGCGCGCACGGCGGCACTCGTCAGCGTGTCCGTGTCATTGTCTCTGTGCGCCTCGAGCAGCGGTTCGACGGCGGGCCGCACGCGGTCCACGATCGCTCGCAGATTCGGCGAGCGATGCGTTTGTTCAAGCGCGAGTTCTTTTAGCGTTGCTATAACCGCACCGCAGTTCGAATGACCCAGTACGACGACAAGCGGGGTACCGAACTGACTGGCCGCGAACTCAATGCTGCCAACCTGCGACGGCGCAACCACATTGCCGGCCACGCGGATGACAAACAGGTCACCGAAGCCCTGGTCGAAGACCAGTTCCACCGGCACCCGGGAGTCGGAGCAGGCAAGGATGATTGCGAATGGGGATTGTCCGCCCGACATGCCGGCCTGGTGGGCACGGCTGGCCATCGATTCTGCGTCAATCTCGCCGGCGACGAATCGTCGATTACCCTCGCGGAGTTTCAGAAGTGCATCTTTGGCTGAGATCATACTGGCCAGTATCTGGTACCGCCCGGTCGGCTGCAAGGCCCGTTAGCTGGCGCGCCAGCGATGCAGGAATACCGGCGTACCGGCCGGGAAATGACTTTGCTGTCTCTCCAGCTCGACGTAGCCGTCGGTGGCCGAAAGGGCCGTGAAGTCGCCCGAGGTGTTGGTCTTGACGGGCATCGCCAGTACCTGTCCGCCGGCGCTCGACACGAGGCGGACCGGCTGGAAACAGGTGAGATCCGGTTCGAACGTGACGTCGCCCGCAAGTACCGCAAATTCGGGCATTCGTGGCGTTGCCGCCGATGCAGCCGCGAGCGCCGGAATGACGTATTGGCGGCAGCAAACCAGCGCAGAAACCGGGTTGCCGGGCAGTGCGAACACGGCTTGCCGGTTCGGGCCGATACCAAACCACATGGGCTTGCCGGGCCGCTGGCTGACTTTGTGAAAGACGACGTTGACGCCGAGTTCGGCAAGTACCGCGGGCACAAAGTCCGCTTTGCCCATCGAAACACCGCCACTCAGTATCAGTACGTCGGCCTCCGCGAGATGCGCGGCAATGCGCTCACGCAGTTCGTCCAGGTCGTCGAGCAGGTGGTCATGATCGCAGTCTGTGTAGCCGCGCTCCCCAAGCATGGCCTGTATCGCGGGTCCGTTCGACAGGCGAACCTGGTGTGGTTCTATGGCTGCGCCAGGCGCCACGAGTTCGTTGCCCGTCGAGATGACACGAACGACCGGGCGGCGGCTGACCTCGACGTCCGTCAGCCCGCAGGAGGAGATGATGGCGATATCCATCGGCGATATGCGCTTGCCGGGGGTAAGCAGATGGGCGCCGACCGCGTGGTCGGATGCGCGCGGGTGAATAAACTGACCGCTTTTTGCTTCGTAGCCGTCTTCGATGATTGCGACGTTGTTTTGTACCGCGATGCGCTCAACCGGAATGATGCAGTCAGCATGTTCAGGCAAGGATGCGCCCGTCATGATTTCAATACACTGGCCGGGCTGCAGTGCGAGGACGGGATCACCGGCAGCCTGCGTCGCCTGAACCGGGAACTCCCGCTTGCCCGGGCCGAGGTCCGCGAAACGCAGGGCGATTCCGTCCATCATCACACGATCAAAAGGCGGCTGATCTCTTTCGGCGCGCACTATCTGGCGTAGCACGCGTTCGTTCGCGTCGCCGACAGGGGTCTGCTCGGCCGCAAATTGCGGCATGGCGGCGAGTATTGCTTCGCGGGCTTCGGCGGTCGTCAGCATCTAAGGCTAGCCCTCTCTAGCAATTGCGCGGTGACCAATGTCGCGTCGAAAGTAGACGTCCTGCCACTCGATCTTGTCGACCGATTCGTAAGCGCGCGCTGCCGCTGCGGCGACGGTCCTGCCGAGGCCAACGACGCAGAGCACCCGCCCGCCAGTCGTCGTCACGGTCGCACCGTCGCTGGCGGTTCCTGCATGGAACACTTTTTGCGTGTCGCTGTCGGCGTCGTCGAGGCCGCTGATCGCTTTGCCTTTTGCGTAGCTCGCCGGGTAGCCGCCGGCCGCCATTACCACGCCCAGCGCGGCCCTTGGATCCCAGTCAGCACTTTGCTCGCGCAATGTACCCTCGAGAGTCGCCGCACAGATTTCCACGAGGTCGGATTCGAGCCGCATCAGAATCGGCTGGGTTTCCGGATCGCCCATTCTGCAATTGAATTCAATCACTTTGGGGGTTCCGTCTGCCATGATCATCAATCCTGCATACAGGAAACCCAGATACGAGTGACCGTCCGCCTTCATGCCGGCGAGCGTCGGCCGTATGACGAGATCCATGATCTGTCGCTCGATTTCCTTGCTGACGACCGGTGCCGGTGAATATGCGCCCATACCGCCCGTATTGGGGCCAACATCGCCTTCATCGCGTGCCTTGTGGTCCTGCGATGTCGCGAGCGGAAGGATGCTGTCACCGTCGGTGATGACAATGAAGCTCGCTTCCTCGCCATCGAGGTACTCCTCGACGACGATTCGTGCCCCGGCGGCACCGAAGCTGCCGCCAGCCAGCATGTCCGTAGCGGCCTGCTCGGCTTCTTCCAGGCTCATCGCGACGATGACCCCCTTGCCTGCGGCCAGGCCGTCGGCTTTGATCACGATCGGGGCGCCCTGTTGGCGGATGTAATCGAGAGCAGGCTGCAGTTCGGAGAAATTCCGGTACGCGGCCGTCGGAATATTGTGCCTGGCGAGAAAGTCTTTCGTGAATGCCTTGGAGCCTTCGAGCTGGGCCGCGGCCGCGGTCGGGCCAAAGCAGGGCAGTCCGAGCGCGTTGAAACGGTCAACGATACCGGCGACCAGCGGCGCCTCCGGACCCACGATCGTCAGGCCAATGTCTTCGCCTTGTGCAAGCGCCAGCAGTCCATCGATGTCATCGGACGACACGGCAACGTTGCGGACATTGTCTTCCCGGGCAGTGCCCGCGTTGCCGGGAGCGACCAGGACCTCATCCACCCTGGATGACTGGGCGCATTTCCAGGCGAGCGCGTGCTCGCGTCCGCCCGAGCCGATGATCAGTACATTCATCAGTGTCGGAAGTGGCGCATGCCGGTAAACACCATGGCCAGTCCGTGCTCGTTGGCCGCCTGGATGACCTCGTCGTCGCGCATCGAACCGCCAGGCTGGATGATGGCCGAAATTCCGTGCTCGGCGGCGGCATCGATGCCGTCACGGAAGGGGAAAAAGGCGTCCGACGCCATGACCGAGCCTTTGACGTCGAGGCCTTCATCGCCGGCTTTTATTGCCGCGATCTTCGTGCTGTACACGCGGCTCATCTGTCCGGCACCAACGCCAATCGTCGTGCTGTCCTTGCAAAAAATGATGGCGTTCGACTTCACGTACTTGACCACGGTCCAGGCGAACAGCATGTCCTTGACCTGATCTGCGGTAGGCGCTTTTTCAGTAACCACCTTCAGATCATCGGCTGTAATCACACCAAGGTCGCTGTTTTGTACCAGCAGTCCGCCGCCCACTTTCTTGAAATCGAAGCCGGCAACGGAGCCGCCGTGGCCGTCGCCGGTTTCGAGTACGCGGACGTTTTTCTTGGTGGCAATGACCGCGGCTGCGTCGGCGTCGATGGCCGGCGCGACAATCACTTCGACGAACTGGCGCTCGACAATAGCCTGCGCGGTGTTCGCGTCTAACGGGCGATTGAATGCAATTATGCCGCCGAATGCCGACGTCGGATCTGTTTTGAACGCTTTCTCGTACGCTTCCAGTATGTCGCCGGCGACTGCTACCCCGCATGGATTAGCATGCTTGACGATGACGCAGGCCGGATTGTCGAACTGCCGGACGCATTCGAGCGCCGCGTCGCTGTCCGCGATGTTGTTGTAGGACAGGGCCTTGCCCTGCAGCTGTTTAGCCTGCGCAAGAGTTCCTCGCGGCGCCTGCTGATCGACGTAGAACGCCGCATCCTGATGCGGATTTTCACCGTATCGCAGTCGCTGTGACAGTCCGCCTGAGTATAGAAAGCGTTCGCCAAGCGCGTCATCACCCAGCGACTGCGACAGGTATTTCGTTATGGCCGTGTCGTAGCTTGCCGTGTGCGCATAGGCTTTTGCCGCAAGACGCCGTCGATGTTCGAGGGAAAGTTCGTTGTTCCTGAGGTTTTCCAGTACGGCTTCGTAGTCGTCCGGACTCACGACGACAGCAACTCCATCATGATTTTTCGAGGCCGCGCGAATCATCGCGGGACCGCCGATGTCGATATTTTCGATAGCATCATCAACGCTTGTATCATCGCGTGCGATGGTTTCTTCGAACGGGTACAGGTTGACGACGAGCAGATCGATCGGTTCGATGCCGTGCTCGGCCATCACGGCCTCGTCCGTGCCGCGGCGACCCAGCAGGCCGCCGTGGATGATCGGGTGGAGCGTCTTCACGCGGCCGTCCATGATCTCCGGAAAGCCGGTCTTTTCGGACACTTCGACCACGCTGAGGCGGGCATCCCGCAGTTGACGACAGGTACCACCGGTTGACAGGACTTCGACGCCGAGCTTGGTAAGGCCGGTCACAAAAGGAATCAATCCACGCTTGTCAGAGACACTGACGAGCGCGCGTCGTACGTTAAACATGGGTGCACCTGAAAAGAAAAGGGAATGCCGAAGCAGCTTCTATTTTATGAGCAAGTAAGTCCTGAGTTTCTTTCGCAAGGTACCGCGGTTGATGCCGAGTATGCCGGCAGCCTGGCTCTGGTTGCCCTGCGTGTAATCCATGACGGCCTTGAACAGGGGTCGTTCAACCTCGCCGATAACCAGATCGTACAGATCGCCCGGCCGATCGCCGTTCAGGGTCGTAAAATACTGATCGAGTGCATCTTCCGTGTGTTTGCAAAGCGGTTTCTTGCTTTTCCTGGACGTCAGGTCCTTCTTATTATGCTTTTCTTGGGCCACGTTACCTAAATCCTGAAGAATTCTTTTGTCAATCTGATTTGTTCTGAAGCACAATCGACACGAACCACCTGGTAACGAAATGCGTCGGCATTATCCAGGCTGTTGCAGTACCAGGTCAGGTGCTTGCGAGCCACTCGAACTCCGGTTGGATCCCCATAAAACCGGTGAAGATCGCTCAAGTGGTCGAGCATAATATCACGCAATTCAATTTTTTCTAGCTGCGTATTTTCCGCAGTCGGATTTAGAAGTTGTCCAAGTTCGCGGAAGATCCACGGACGTCCCTGGGCACCCCGTCCAATCATCAGGCCATCTGCTTGAGTTACGCGCAGTACTTCGAGCGACTTCTCCAAAGTCGTTATATCTCCGTTAGCAATAACCGGTATTTTTACCGCGTGTTTTACGGTTGCGATCGTTTCGTATTCAGCCTCACCCTTGTACCCGCATGCTCGCGTTCGACCGTGGATGGCAATCGCCTGAATTCCGGCATCCTCGGCAAGCCGCGCGATATTCACGGCATTGCGGAACCCGGTGTCCCAGCCTGTCCTGCATTTGAGCGTGACCGGAACGCTTACAGCGCGCACGACGGCATTCAGAATTGAGGCGACCAGCTTTTCGTCGCGCAGCAGTGCGGATCCGGCGAGTTTCCTGCAGACCTTCTTGGCCGGGCAGCCCATGTTGATGTCGATAATCTGGGCGCCCCGGTCGACACAGGCCTGCGCTGCGACGGCGAGCTGCTGCGGGTCCGATCCGGCGATTTGCACGGCGATCGGTTCCGCATCGAGGTCCAGATCAAGCCGGTGGCGTGATTTGGCGGTCTGCCAGAGACTCGTGTCGGCGGTTGTCATCTCGGAAGTGGTCATACCGGCACCAAATCGCCGGCAGAGCCGGCGAAAGGGTGCATCGGTCACACCTGCCATCGGCGCAAGCACGAACGGGCTGGACAGCGTGTAGGGGCCGATGCGGAGCGGTTTTAGATCGATCGCGGTCATGCGGCATTTTACTGCAGGAAGCCACTACCCGCAGGACATAAGCCCGACTCGGGTTTTCTACTTGAAGCTCGGGCTACTGCAGCGCAATTGCCCGGCGGACTGGCGATAGCATACTTTCAGCTTGTAGCCCGTCGCGTCCGGGGCTGGTGACTGAATGGAGATCACGGCATTGAACGTATTGCCGGGCTGCACGGGCTCGCTCGGGTCCAGATCGTTACCCAGGTATTCGGCCGGGTCGAGCGTGCGATTTCCAACGGTTTCCTCGAAACGATCGATGAGCGCGACATTGATCAACGGGTAGGGCAGGGAGGCTTCTGAACTGTTGCCAATTCGCGAGTAGATCGTTAACTGGTCGTCGTTGTCATCGACAACGTCCCGGGTGGCCTCGAAACGCCAGCCGGTTACGTCCCATGCCGGTGACAGGGGCTTGCCGACCGCGCGATACAGGACTCCCGCGACATTATTGAACGCCGGAATGGTCGCGAGCGCCTCGCGTGACTGATGCATCAGTTGGGCGCCAAGGAGCAGGCCAAGCACGACGATCGCCGCTATCATGCCGCGGCGCCGGCCCCCTGACGGCGCGGCACGCTCGTTATCCCTTTCAGCTTTCGCTTGTTGAGCAAGTGCCGCCGCTGCGGCAATATCGGCCTCGCGTTTCTTCGTGTCGACTACCGAACGAATGGACTCGCCTTCCATGACGATGGTTTCGAAGCCCGCCGACGCGTCATCGTCGAGCAAATTCCTTTCTTTTTCGGCGATGGCTTTGTTTTCCGCTTCTTTATCGGGAATGACAATCGTCGACGCGAATCCGTCTTCGTCCTCGACCGCCAGGCTGAGAAGATCCTGGTCAATCATCATGTTGAGCGTCTGTTCTTCTTCCGTCTGCGGCGGGATTGCATAGCGGCTTTCTTCGCTGCTTTCCGCCGGGCCAGGCTCGGCCGCATCGGAATTTCCTTCGTCAATCCCGCTCCCGAGCGCTTCGTCGTCCTGCAACTCAAGCTCTTCGGAACCCTCGAAGAAGTTCTTGTCGAACACATCGGACTGCCCTTCGAGCTCGGCCATGGCTGTGTCTATGGAGCCGAATTCGAGCGGGGCCTCGTCTTGTTCCTCGTCGTCAATCGGGTAACGCCGCGTAGCAGAATCGTCGAGTTCAAGCTCAGGTTCGACGTCATCGTCCGCTTCGATCGCGGGCTCTTCCGCGGGCTCCTCGTCCAGTTGTTCGTCGCTATCGTTCGCTGCTTCGTCCGCGGTGATTTCAGGCGCCGGGTGCATGCCACTGAGGTCGATGCCCATGGCCTCGGCCTGCAGCGCGAACTGGGTATCGACGTCGAGGATTTCCTGCCCGGCCTCTGCCGGCGTTGCTGCGACATCGGCTGGGGCGGCGAGGGGTTCAGCAGCGACAGGCTCGTCAGCAACGGGCTCGTCAGTGACGGTTTCGACCGGCTCGTCGACCTCACCGAGAATGTCAGCCCACTCATCCGGTTCGCCGAGCATGATTTCGATGCGAGAGGCTTCTTTCTCGTAAGCGGGTTCGGCCTCCGCCACGGGCGAAGCATCGTCCGCTTCCGGCAGGTACGACGATTCGTCGTCGAGATCGAAGTCGTCGGGCAGCGGGGTGTTGTCGTCGAATCGCAGTTCCTCGACCGGCGTCTGCGCGAGGCCGTTGGCCGATTCTTCAAAGATCTCGCCAGCCTCGACGTCGGTCGGCGTTTTTGTGAGAAATTGATCGACGGGCGTTGGTGATTCGTCGAGCAGTTCATCAACGGCCGCCGAATCGGCCTCGTTCGGCAGCACATCAACGGCTGCTGAATCGGCCTCGTCGAGCACACGCCATTCGACGCCGGTATCTTCGATGCGAATGTCGGAGCCTGCCAGCTCGTCGAGCGTCTTCAGCAGCGCCGCACTCTGTTCGGCAGAAATGGATTGCGGCGCGCCGCCGTTCGTTTGCCTGCGTTCCGGTTTCAATTCCGGAAGCGGTGCCTCGGGTTTTTTGGCCGCCGCTTGCTCGGGCATTCCTTCGGACAGGAATTCGAGCGCATTGAACGGGTTGCCACAGCCACCACAACGCACCTTGCCGGAAGCCTGTTTCAAGACCTCCGCCGTAACACGAAATGCTGTGCTGCATTCAGGGCATTGCGTATACATTGCCTGGCCCTATCTCCTCGTTCCCGTCAGCCGCGACCACGTTTGACCATCCTGCTCCCGGAAGGCGGGCTCATCGAACTCGATCCAGGGCTGATACGCGGCCATTACGGACGCGGCTTGTTCACATAATACGCCCGATAGTGCAAGCATACCGTGGCCTGCGAGCGTTGATGTGATGGATTCGGCAAACTGGACAAGTGGCCCGGCGAGGATATTGGCAATCACGACGTCGAAAACGCCCTCGATCTCGTCCGCGCTGCCGCTAACACGCAACCCCCCCGCAACTCCGTTGTTGTCGGCATTCTGCCGCGTCGCAATCACAGCCTGGGGGTCAATGTCCATCGCGGTTGCAGCCACACAGCCCAGTTTCAGCGCTGCAATCGCCAGGACTCCCGAGCCGCAGCCATAATCGAGCATGGATTTGCCGCTTAATGGCAGCCCGTCCAGCCAGTCGAGACAAAGCGCGGTGGTTGCATGCGTACCGGTGCCAAAAGCGAGCCCGGGGTCGAGTCGAACGATGACGGCATCGTCCTGTTGAGCATCGCTGTCGCCAGGGCAAATCCACAGTCGCTCGCCGAATTTCATCGGTCCAAAGTCGGTCAACCACTCGCGCTCCCAGGCGCGATCGGCAAGCGTCTCGATAGAGTGCGGTGGCAGCTGCCGAAGATCGAGGTCGCGGAGCAGCTCGGCCTGCAGTTTGCCGAGATCGGCGTCGGCCGAGAACAGCCCGGTGATGCGGGTGTCCGCCCAGAGCGGCGTTTCCCCCGGGCCCGGCTCCAGCACCGGGTTGTCGCCCGCGTCGCTCAGGGTTACCGACCAGGCGCCGTGCCGTGTGAAGATTTCCTCAACGGTGGCTGGGTCCAGTGTGTCGAGGTTCATGACAAACTGCTGCCATTCCACCGGTGAGTTGCTCGCGATCAAACCAGGCCGAGACGTTTCTCGAGATAGTGGATATCTGTGCCACCCGCCTGGAACGCGGCGTGCTGGAAGATCTCCTGGTGCAAGGGGACGTTTGTCTTGATGCCTTCAATGACGATTTCGCTCAGCGCATTGCGCATACGAGCGAATGCCGCTTCTCGGCTTGCACCGTGCGCAATCAGCTTGCCGATCATCGAGTCATAGTAGGGCGGCACTTTGTAACCGCTGTAGATGTGGCTTTCGACGCGCACGCCCGGACCGCCCGGTGAATGCCACAGCGTGACCAGGCCGGGTGAGGGCATGAAAGTCTTCGGATCTTCGGCATTGATGCGACACTCGATTGCGTGCCCCTGGATCTTGACGTCTTCCTGTTTAAACTGAAGCGGCGAACCGTTCGCAATTCGAAGCTGCTCACGCACGATGTCAATTCCGGTGATCATCTCGGTGACGGGATGCTCAACCTGCAGGCGCGTATTCATTTCAATAAAGTAAAACTCGCCGTTCTCATAGAGGAATTCAAACGTCCCCGCACTGCGGTAACCGATTTCCTGGCAGGCTTTCACACAACGTTCGCCGATTCGCTTGCGCTGCTCTTCGGTAATTCCCGGTGCCGGCGCCTCCTCGATGACCTTCTGGTGGCGCCGCTGCATCGAGCAATCGCGTTCACCCAGGTGAATGGCATTGCCATGTGTATCGGCAAGGAGCTGGAACTCGACGTGCCTGGGGGTCTCAAGGTATTTTTCCATGTAGACGACCTCATTGCTGAAGGCGGCTCGCGCCTCGGCTCGGGTCACCGTGATTGCGGCCGTGAGTGACGCCTCGGCATGCACCACGCGCATGCCCCGTCCGCCGCCGCCACCTGCGGCCTTGATGATGATCGGATAGCCGATACTGCGAGCAAGGCGCATGTTCTCGTCGGGATCATCGCCGAGCGGTCCGTCCGAACCCGGTACGCAGGGCACGCCGGCCGCTTTCATCGCACGGATAGCGGAGACCTTGTCACCCATGAGGCGGATGGAGTCGGCTTTCGGCCCGATGAAAGTGAAGCCACTGGATTCGACGCGTTCTGCGAAGTCCGCGTTTTCCGACAGGAAACCGTAGCCCGGGTGGATGCCAGTCGCATCGGTAACCTCGGCTGCGCTGATTATTGCCGGCATATTGAGGTAGCTTTCACTCGACGGTGGCGGTCCGATGCAAACCGTTTCGTCCGCGAGCAAGACATGCTTCAGGTTGTTGTCCGCCGTGGAATGCACGGCAACCGTCTTGATGCCCATTTCACGGCAGGCGCGGAGAATGCGTAACGCAATCTCACCTCTATTGGCTATGACTATCTTGTCCAACATGTCCGCGTGACCCGCTAGTCGCCGTGGCGCTGATCGATAACGAACAACGTCTGGCCAAATTCGACAGGCTCACCATTCTGGATGCGGATCGACTTGATCACGCCCGACACGTCGGATTCGATCTGATTCATCATCTTCATGGCTTCGATGATGCAAAGCGTATCGCCCTCGTTGATTCGATCGCCGACCTGAACATACGGCGCTGCACCCGGCGAGGATGCGGCGTAGTAAGTGCCGACCATCGGTGAGGTAACTTCATAACCGTCGTCCTCGACCTCCGCCGGCGCGGCGACCTCGACCGTGGTGCCGACTGCAGCCGCCGCCGGTGCGGCCGCCGCAACAGGCGCCGCAACGGGTGCCGCAACGGGCG
>Ga0316201_10003389_pt1 | contig 11745 bp, 12 predicted proteins | sample CS6wburrow_MG_FD_204516 | JGI IMG/M metagenome (GOLD analysis project Ga0316201, IMG submission 204516) | Coastal sediment microbial communities from Delaware Bay, Delaware, United States - CS-6 worm burrow | ecosystem: Environmental > Aquatic > Marine > Coastal > Sediment | place: USA... | reverse complement strand
TGGCGGGGCCTGCGGCAGGCGCTCACTGGAAGGGACGTTTCTGTCCGGGTGTATTCTCACGGCCCGGGCTGCCGCCGAGTCGCTCGACTGATCAGATTTTGGGTAATGCCTGCACGGAAAGTCGGGCCGAACCGAGGATTGTCAATAACCTCGGTTCGGCCCCTGTTGCTTATGGCACCTGGATAATCAGCACGAATCCACCTGTGAGGGTAACGATGTCCTCGGGCAATATCGTAAAGACGGTGTTGTCTTCCTGTGTTTCCGACAGGGTGATGTCGTAAATGACACCGCCTGGCTGACCGCTCAGTCCGCCAAAGCCGATCTCGAACAGAGAGTTGTCGCTAAAGTCGACAGTCTCCGTGTAATTCTGGAGCGTGATCGTGCCGTTGATTACCTCCTCGTCGTCCACACTCCAGCACTGGTTGAAGGACCAGTCGAAGTCGTCACCATCAGACAGTTCGCCCGATCCCAGCCAGGTCACGGTGATATCTCCCTGATTAAGCACACCTGCAGGAGGTGTGCCGGGGAACAGGTCGCATGGGTCGATGACTGGATTGCTTAGCGTGACCAGCTCCAGCGTGTCGAGCACATCCGCTACGTCAAAGAACTGCTCGGTCAAAAACTCCAGAACGCCTGCGGCCAACGCTGCACGGCGCTGCCATGTTTCCTGCGTGTCATCTTCGATCAGGTCTGAGAATTCTTCCCAGGTGTTATACACCACGGGCTCCCCACCATTGAGGACCAGCTGTATACCGGTGGCGAGAATGCTCACAACGACAGTCTCTGTCGGCGTTCTTACCTCGAAGATGCCGGCGTCTGGCTCGACATCAATGTTGGCGCTTATGTCCTCGGTTACGATCACAGCGAAGGTGCCATCCAGCGCAGACGGCTGGACGCCTGCAACAGTGAGATCGACGCGGGCGCTTTGGCGGATGCGGTAGGCCACGAACGTGACGTTGTTACTCGCATCAGTATTGAGGTCGAGATTGCCTGGAAACAGGCCATCGATGTCCACCGAAACCGTGAACAGGTTGCCAACCGTCGCGGTCAACAGCTCTTCGGTAGAAAGATTGGCAAGAAAGAAATTGTAGTTGGGCAGGATGACTACGGGAAGATCATCGTCAATATCGACGATGCCGTCGTCGCCACTGCCACCACCACCGCCGGTCGCGACTATAGACAGTACGGCAAACGCTGCGACAGGAATTAGCCACAGCACACGCCACGGTCTGGCATTGTTCTGAAGCCTGGTCATCATGGTTCTCCTTGTAAAAAGACTCTGCGGGCTAGCCGGTACGCGACGACTGTGCCGATTGCGATAGAGAGGATATCCAGCAGGTCAAACGTACCGTGGGTGAAGTAGTCGGCAGTGATCTGGACTATCGGCGCACTGTCGAGCCACGGGGACATGGCCGCCGCGATGCGGCTGTCGAACGGTGTCATTTGACCGATCTCGAACAGGCACTCGATGGTGAACCATGCGGCGCAGATCGCCGGCAGCGTTCTGGGCCAGGGCCGTAGAATCGCCGCGGTGATCAATATGAAGACTGGTGGATGGAGCAACGTGGGCAGATGGTTTCCCAGCGGACCCAATATGGAAGGCGCTGCGGGCCCAAAAGACCAGGCGGTCAGGAAGTGCGCGCTAGAACCGCGGTCGAGCACATATACAACGATGCCGGCAACCAGAAACAGGGTCGCCAAAAAGAGCGCCTTGACCTCCGGGGCGCTCTGTTTTCCCGGCATCAGCACCCGAAATCTCCCAACTCTGGCCCTGGCGTGAACTCCGCACCAAGGCTGGTGAAACTATTTCACATTCTTGCGGCAGCCACTATCCGGAGCAGTACGTAGAAATAGCAACGCGCCAGGCTTGGCCCAGCTCGACCGGATCATTGCCCTCGCTGCTGATGTAAACTGGTGCCTTCGACGATCTCATTGTCGTGACAGCCAGCCACAGGAGTGATTCAGAACCATGCCAGCCGACCTTTTCAAAGTTATCGCCAGGTTTGAGGATGCCGAAGGACGACCGTTTTTCGGATCCGAATATAAAGTAGCGCTACTCGACAAAGACCGCTTGCTCGACGACAAGCTGGGCTTAACGTCACTGAACAAGGACGGCACGGCCGAATTCCTGTTTTCGGCTGCCGACATACTCTCCATCGACTCGATGGGCGAGCGAACGCCCGATATCTATTTCGTCATTACCGAGAACGACAACGAAGTGTTCCGCTCCGAGATCTTTCCCGAAGTGGATTTCGACACACCCGATCCTGTCACCGGCCGACAGGACGATGCAACGAAAGAATTCGGCCCGTTCCGCGTCACCGGGTGATCGGCAGCATCGTCTGGGTCGCAGCCAACACCGGATTTACGAACTAATTATTGCAGCAACCAGCTGCCATCCGCCTGCAGGCACGCGGTACCGTAAACATGCTCATGGTGGTTGTCGCCAACCGCCGCGTCGAGCCGAAATTCCCGACACGGTCCCGTACCCTGCTCGAATGTGCGGGTTGGCGTTACGGCATACCGATGCCCGGTATCCGGATTCACCCAGCTGGTCGATTCGCCAGTACGCGAGTCGTTCAGCACCATTGCGGTCCGCATACGGTCGGTGTCATCCATGCTCTCACCAACGTGCCTGCCGATCATCGAACCGGCAATTGTGCCGACTATGATTGCCGCAGTCCGTCCGCGCCCTTCGCCAATCTGGGCGCCGATCACGCCACCGATCACACCGCCGAGTATCTCTCCTTGTTGTCCATGCGTGGTGGTTTCGCAGGAAACCGTAGCAAGGGCGAAAATCATTCCCATGAACAGGCCAACGACGCGGCCGCTCATGCGTTGCCTTGAGTTGCTGGTTATCGAATACATGGTGTTCCTCCCCCGCACCGAGAAGACCCCACGGGACTTCGTTCCACTGCGGTGCGGTAGTCTTTGAATTTGTGGTCCGTGCGCGATCATCGAGAGCGCTACTTGCTAGAAACAGAGCCGGATTTCCCGGGCTCCTGGGCGGCCAAGGCGGCCAGCTCGAAGGAACGAAGCCGCGTCGGCACTTCCAATCCCTGAGGATTTCTCTACTACTCTATGGGCAGCGGCGCGTTTCTTAAATTGCTGCTTTCACGTATACGCCTGTAACGACAACAGGCGGCGAACGAGCTATTCTGGTGAGACCGTAAACCGGCCATTGCGCGACCGTGACGATTTATCTACTGGACATCGTTATCTTGCTGGCTGCCGCGGTAGTTGCCGTACCGCTGCTCCGCGCAGCAGGTCTTGGCGCGGTTCCCGGATTTCTTATCGCGGGCGTGCTGGTCGGGCCGTCCGGTCTTGCGCTGATCGATAATGTCGCCGAAATCGGCAAGCTGGCCGAGCTAGGCGTTGTCCTTTTGCTGTTCGTCATCGGCATTGAGCTCAAGCCGGCGAGACTATGGCTGATGCGTCGCCTGGTATTCGGGCTCGGTACCTTGCAGGTGGTCATCACCGGCGCCTTGATCACCACCGGCGTTTACTTCCTGATGGATATTCCGTTCTCGACAGCGGTTGTCATTGGGCCCGCGCTCGCGCTTTCGTCCACGGCATTCGTTCTGCGACTACTCGCCGAGCAACGCTTGTTGCACTCAGAATACGGTCGCTCATCATTGTCAGTGCTGCTGCTCCAGGACCTGGCCGTGGTGCCATTGCTGGCCCTGGTTCCATTGCTCGCGATACCGGAACTGACGATCGGAGTTAATATCGCGATCGCCCTGGCTCAGGCCGTCGCGATTCTACTAGTCGTTATCGTGGGTGGTCGATACCTGCTGCAGCCGATCATGCATCGCGTGGCGCACGCCCGTACTCGGGAGGCCTTCACAGCGCTTGCGGTACTACTGGTCCTGGGCAGCGCGCTCCTGACCGAACACATCGGACTGTCGATGGCGATGGGCGCGTTCATCGCCGGCCTGCTGATCGCGGATTCGCCTTATCGTCACGCGGTGATTGCTGAGATTCAGCCATTCCGTGGCCTGCTGTTGGGATTGTTCTTCATGTCCATGGGCATGTCCCTTAACGTGAACGAATTTTTCGCGCAGCCCTACGCGCTGCTAGGCATGCTTGTTCTCCTCATCATTATCAAGTTCGCCGTGCTGTGGCCGCTGACCCTGCTTTTCGGTCTGGGGGCACGGACCGGGGCGGCGGTTGCCCTGCTGCTTGCTCAGAGTGGTGAATTTGGCCTGGTATTGTTTTCATATGCCTACCAGGCCGAGCTGATGAATGCCGGTTTATACCAACAGTTACTGGTTGTCATCGTGCTTAGCATGCTCGTGACCCCGCTCCTTGCTTACATGGCGCAGCGGTTAGTGGCAATTCGTGCTCGCCCGCAAACTGAACATCACGAAATGCCGGCGAAAGCGCCTGTCGTGCTTGTCGGTTTCGGCCGTGTAGGACGGCGCATCGGAGAAATTCTGACAAGGGCCGACAAATCCTTCATCGCCATCGATCACAACTCGTCGCTGGTCCTGCGCGAACGCGCAAACGGTCATCGAATCTACTATGGCGATGCTCGCCGTCCCGCGTTACTTCGCGCAATCGGTGCTGCCGATGCGAACACGATTATCGTTACCCTCGACGACTTCGAGGGCGCCGAGCGTATCGTGGCGGCCCTGCACGAGGCGTATCCGGACGTCACCATTCTGGCCCGGGGGGAAGATGCAGATCAGTGTAAGATATTGCGAAAACTCGGCGCAGGCCTCGTCGTATCGGAAAACCTCGAGGCAAGCATGGATCTTGCTCACGAAGCGCTGACCCGCGAAAAAGGCAATTCCAGCGAAATCGAGCAGCTGTTGCAGCGTTTTCGTCAAGACTATTACGCCAGCATTGGGCCGGCCCGACCGCAAAATCGAAAGCGGGATTAGTTGCCAAACTGGGGTCGAACCGAGGTTTTCTCAAAATCTCGGTTCGACCCCAGTATTCTCCAGGATTCGCGTAGAATCGCGAGAATGAAAAAGATCCTGGTGCTACTACCCTTGGCAATCGTGCTGCTCGGCGGTTGCGATCGCCCCGCCCCGCAAAAAGCCAATCCCGTCGCCGATTTGCTGCTCGTCAATGCCGACGTGGTTACGGTGGACCCGGCGCTACCTTCGGCAGAAGCCGTCGCGATCAAGGGCGACGTCATTCTCGCTGTCGGTTCGTCCAAAGAAGTTTCGGCGTTTCGCGGCGAGGATACTGAAGTTCTCGACCTGCATGGCCAGACGGTGATACCTGGCTTCATCGAAGGCCACGGGCATTACACAAGCTTCGGCGGGTCGCTGATGATCCTGGACTTTCGTAATGCGGAGAGTTTCGCCGAGATCGTGTCGATGGTTGCAGATGCCGCGGCCGACACGCCGATCGGTGAATGGATAGTCGGGCGCGGCTGGCACCAGGACAAATGGAAAAGCAAGGAGAGCGTGCTTGTCGAAGGGCTGCCTGTTCACGACTCACTCAGTGAGGTAACGCCCGATCATCCTGTGATGCTCATTCATACCAGCGGCCACGCCGTGTTTGTAAATCAGCGCGCCATGACACTCGTGGAAGTCGACGGCAACACAGAGCCGCCCGCAGGTGGCGAAATCGTACGCGACGCAACTGGCCGGGCGACGGGCATGATGCGTGAAGCAGCGCAGGACATTTTTCGTGTCGCGTATTCCGGCCACCAGGGACGCCGACCGGCGGGCATCGCGGAAGCGGAGCTGCGACGCATGATAACGCTCGCCGGTGAAGAGTCACTACGTCATGGCATCACCTCTTTCCAGGATCTCGGGACGACATTCGCCGAGGTCGATTTACTGAGGACGATGGCCGCCGAAGGCAACCTGCCTGTGCGCCTGTACATGGCTTTCGAGGAACAGGCCGCGGACATGGCGGGCCGCCTCGACGACTATCGCATGATTGGTTACGGCAACAATTTCCTGACAGTGCGCAGCATTGGCGAAAAAGTCCTGGACGGCGCGCTTGGCACGCACGGCGGCTGGCTGCTGGAACCCTACTCCGATATGCCGCGCAGCTACGGTTTAAACGTCGTCCCGGTCGAGGAGATCGAAGCATCGGCAAAGCTCGCAATCGAGCACGACTACCAGATGGCCATCCAGGGCATTGGCGATCGGGCGTACCGCGAGCTCCTCGATATCTATGAAGCGGCGTTTGCCAGGCACCCCGACAAGACCGATCTGCGCTGGCGTATAGAGCATGCACAGGTAATACATCCCGACGACATCTCGCGGACGGTAGAGCTTGGCGTTATTCCTGCTGTGCAAGGGATATTTGCCTGTTCAGACGGCCCCTGGGTCGAGGAGCGCCTTGGTGAGGAGCGTACCCGTGAGCGGGGTTACATCTTTAACACGCTCGCCGAAGCGGGCCTGGTGCCGACCAACGGCACAGATCCGCCCGTCGACGAGGTGAGTCCGATTGGCAGTTTTCATTGTTCGGTCACGCGCCTGCTACCCGACGGCTCATTGTTCCAGCCACAGGAAGTCTATTCTCGCGATCGCGCGTTGTATTCGTACACGATGGGAAACGCGATTGCGGCGTTTGAAGAGGACATCAAAGGTTCGATAACGCCCGGCAAGCTGGCCGACATTACGGTGTTGTCGCAAAACTTGTTGACCGTTCCGGACGACGCGCTGCTCGACACCGAAGTCGTTATGACGATAGTCGGTGGCCAGATCCGATATCGAGACGGCGCGATCGTGCGATAGTATTTTTAAGGAGCTTGCTCGTGAAACTTAAGCGCTTTTTGCTGACTGCCATTTTGAGCGCCGCTTTATCGCTCTCCGCCAACGCAGATGTCAAAGTCGATGTCATCAAGAACCCGTACAGTGGCGCGCGCAACACGCCGGAGCTATCGACCAATCCGGACTACGTTCACGCTGCAGGGCTTGAGCGACTTATCGGTGAATGGGGTGGCGAGCTGATTCGACCCATTCAGGACGTTCGCCTGAATGCAGAGCAAGAGCAGCAGTATGGTGAGTGGAATCGCATGGCAATGGCGAATGCGAACTTCGCCGATGTGGTTCGTGAAGGACTGCAAGACGACCTGATCACAATTGGCCTGGAAGCAAACTGTAACGACCTGCTCGGTATGCTCGCAGGCCTGAAATACGATTCGGACGGCAATGCGCGGCGCGTTGGACTCGTCTTCATCGACGCGCATGGCGATTTCAATGTGCCCGAAACCACGCTGTCCGGAATGCTCGGTGGCATGCCTGTGGCCGTTGCCGCAGGCCATGCGCTGCACAATATTCGCAAGACGGCCGGACTGGTCGAGCCGCTGCCTATGAGTAATATCGTCTGGGGAGGCGTGCGCGACCTGGACCCACTCGAGGCCGATCGTTTTGCCAAGTACGAGGTGCAGCAGTTTTCTGTGCAGGACATTCGCGAGCTATCCGCCAACCTGAGAAAGCAGCTCGACAACCTCGCCGACCGAGTCGATGCTATCTACATTCACATCGACATGGATGTACTTGACCCGGCGGAAGTACCGGGGCATGACCTCGCCGTTGCCGACGGTCCGAGCAGCGTTGACCTGGCCGCGGCGATATCACTGATGTTCGAGAACCCAAAGACGGCCGCACTCGGTATAGCGTCTACCCCGGCATTCAATCTTGATCCTGACGGCGTGAGTCGCCAGGCAGCACTCAACCTCATAGAGGGCGCCATCAAAGGCGCGCAGGCTCGCTAGAATGAGTCGCGTCTGCGTAACAGGAGCGGCCGGGTTCATTGCGAGCCACATCATCGTCGACCTGCTCGACGACGGCCATGCCGTCAATGCGACCGTTCGCGACCTCGGTAACGAGGCCAAGCGTGCGCACCTCGACGCACTCAAGGAGCGGTATCCCTGGAAACTCGAACTGTTCGAGGCGGACCTGCTCGAGCCAGGGAGCCTCGATGCCGCGCTCGAGGATTGCGACGCGTTGATTCATACGGCTGCAGCCGTAGTGCTGGCTGCGCCTGACCCACAAAAACAGATCATAGATGTAGCGGTCAAAGGCACTCAGAACGTGCTCGATTCCGTAGCCAGGACGCCGAGTATCAAACGTATCGTCATGACCTCGTCGATTGCCGCTGTGATGAATTATGACCAGCAAGACAAAACGTATACCGAAGACGACTGGTGCACGAGCGACGACATCCGGCTGGACCCCTACGGCATGGGCAAGACGCAGTCGGAGCGTTTGCTGTGGGAGTTCGCGGACAAGCACGCTGATCAGGTAAAGGCGGTAGCCATAAACCCATCGGTGGTCATCGGCCGGCCACTTGCGAAACATCACATCCGCTCCAGCCTTTCGTTTATTCGCGACCTGGTTGGCTGGACCTATCCCGCTTGTGCGCCGATGCGGTTTCACCTGGTCGATGCAGGCGACGTCGCCGCAGGGCATGTGCGCGCATTAACGTCGGACAAAGCAGCGGGCCACCGCATCATCTTCTCGGATCGACTGATGTCGATGCTCGAGATCTCGAAGATCCTGTCGCGCACATACAAGACGCCGATGCGGGTACTGCCCAAGGTGGTCCTGTACATCGCTGCGTATTTCGACAAACGTTTTTCGCTACCCCTGGCACGGGCTACGGCCAACCTGCGCTACCGGTTCAAGAGCGACCGTCCCACGGAACTACTCGGGATCAAACTCAGGAATACCGAGGAGAGCATCCTCGAAGCAGCCGAGACGATGGTCGAAGAAGGTTGGGTCAAGCCACGGTCGTGATGCTGACCGGTTGCATAAATCAGGGTCGAACCGAGGATCTTGAGGAAACCTCGGTTCGATCCCAATTTGTTGTCTCTGTCCGTTATCATAAGCAGGCCGCGGCAGCTTGAGGCACAGCGCGGCGACTTGGGCACACAACTGGAATCATCATGAGAAAGAAGCAAACATTGCTCGCGTTTTGCCTGTGCATTTTCGCGGCACCGGCATTCGCTCAGACAACAGGCAAGGCGCTTGACCTAAACCTGAACAACGATGCCGTCCGTTTGGGCTTTAGCTGGCGGCTCAGCGAGCCGAATTACCTCGCCGGACTCGGCTGGCTCTACAACCAGGACAGGGGGGACGTAATCCACGGAAGCTTCCACCTTGTGGACGCGGCGAGCGGATCCAGCTCGGCATTGCAGGCGGGCCTGGGCGTGCGCCTGGTCCACACTCGCACCGACCCGAGCGTGTTTGACGGCACGGCGCTGGCGCTCGGTGGTTTTGCGCGGTATACGCTGCCAAGAGCCGATCGTTTCAACATCGGCGGTTATGGCTACTATGCGCCTGACGTCACTTCATTCGGAGACCAGACCGAGTACTACGAGATCGGTGTGCGCGTCGGCTACAGCGTTCTTCGGGCTGGCGATGTCTATCTCGGCCTGCGGCGTATCGAGGCCGAGTACAAGGGTTCCGGCGGGTTCAGGTTCGACTCCGGCTTGCACGCCGGCTTCGAGCTCCGCTTCAAGTAGCACAGGGAATAAATGGGGACATTCCTGATTTAGTGCATTAATACGTTAAATCAGGAATGTCCCCATCATGCGGCACTCATGAGGACCGGCGAATGAGCGAACAAGGTAAAGTCCCCTCCGAGTCAGCGGTCGAGCAGAACGTCTACAAGGTTTTTCCGAATGACCTGAACTCCAAGTACACGGTCTTCGGCGGGCTCGTCATGAGTCTATGCGATCGCGTTGCACTCATCGTTGCAGAACGTCACAGCGGCCGTCCATCCGTGACCGCGGCAGTCGACAGTCTTAATTTCCTGGCGCCGGCGCGCGCCGGCGACACGCTGGTTATCAAGGCTACCGTTAACCGAGCCTGGCGTAGTTCGATGGAGATCGGCGTTCGCGTCGCCGCAGAGGACAGCCAGATGCGCGAAACAAGGCACGTCGTTTCGGCCTATCTTACGTTCGTCGCTCTTGCAGACGACGGTAAACCGCACTCCGTACCGCCGCTATTGCCCCAAACGGAAGCCGAGATTCGCCGATACGAGGAGGCGGGGAAACGTCGTGAGCAGCGGCTGCGAGCCAAAGCGGATCGTTGATGATGACGTCGCCAGTGTCGACAAGCTGAGGTACTTTGCCGGATAATGCCGGTGCCCTGACCGAGATTCCCATGTTTCATGTTGTCGATACCACTATCTTCGACCGTCCACTTCTGGACGATCTCTGCGAACTAACCACCCTCGTACGCACGGTCGCGAAGTCACCTGAGGGGGCTCGACGGCTACAACAGCTTGCGCCGACAAAGCGCGCGATGCTGTACTTCACGCAGCCATCCACACGCACTTTCCTGTCAATGAATAACGCCTGCCACGTCCTCGGCATCCGCACCAGCGAGATCCGCGACGCGTCGGTGTCATCGGAGGTCAAAGGCGAGACCTTCGAGGACAGCATCCGCACGTTCAGCTCGTATGTCGACCTGATCGTCATGCGCACGCCGGACTCAGGCTATGCCGCGCGTGCCGCAGCCTTGATGGATTCCATTCCGCGACCGGTGCCGATAATCAACGCCGGCAGTGGCAAGGACCAACATCCGACCCAGGCCTTGCTCGACATCTATACGCTGGAGCGCAGCTTCGAGGATTCGGGCGGCATTGACGGCAAGATCATCGGCATGATGGGTGACCTGAAACGCGGGCGCACGGTACGGTCTCTCTCGCGCCTGATGCGCCATTACGAGGGAGTACGGGTAGTCTTCATTGCTCCGGACACGTTCGAGATGGAGCCGGATATCAAGGCGTTCATGGCCGAGCACGACATCCCAGTCACGGAGACGGGCCGCCTGCACGAGATCCTGCCCGAACTGGATGCCATCTACGTCACACGCATACAGTCCGAGCATGACGTCGACAATGAATCTTCGGCGGTCAACCTCGCGCCGTTTACGATCGGCACAAACGAACTCAAGCTGCTCAAGAAAACCGCGGTCATCATGCACCCGCTTCCGCGCGGGCAGGAAATCACCGTCGAGGTAGATCAGGACCCACGCGCCATGTATTGGCGCCAGGAGCGCAACGGCATGTGGATGCGCGTAGCCCTGATCGCGAAACTATTCGATCTCGACCAGGAGATCCGGGAGCTGGCGTCCAGCATTGGCTAAGCCGTCATAAAGAAACGGGGACATTCCTGATCTAGTCGTTCATTGAACCAGGAATGTCCCCATCGTTATTGACCCCCGCCGCGGTGTGACAGCCCAGGCATTGTTTGCCGATTTGCTCTGCAGCTGCGCGTGCCGCTGCAAGGTCTTTAGTCTCTTCGACGACGCGGCCCGCCTCACGCATGCGAACCAGGAACGGCTGTAGGTCCGTCGGAAGGCCACCCAGCGATTCGTGTCGCGACAACCAATACGCCGGCGTCATCGCCCCCTCAAAGTCGCCACCGTCGAGGGCGTAATTAAGATCGTCGAGATGCTCCGCGTGCGCATGCATGTGATCCAGGAAGTTAGAGCTGCGCCAATCCTCAATCTGCGCAGGGGCCGTTTCCGGTTCGACCGCCGACACTGCCGGTGGCCTTGCATTCGCCTCCTCGGTTGCGGTCTGTTCTTTCTCAGCGCAACCGGCTATGCCGATTGCTAAACCGATGAGGAATATCATGTTTGGTTTCATAGCAACTCCCAAGCCACATGATGCATGGCGAGATCAGGAAATTGATTGGCGACCTCGCCCGGCAAAATACGCGGAAAACGTACTGCGTCATTATCCCTCGGAGCGAGGGCGGACACTACTATTCCATAGCTGTATGCATCTCCATGGGCCGCCAGCAGCATCGGCGTC
>Ga0316201_10003388_pt1 | contig 11746 bp, 4 predicted proteins | sample CS6wburrow_MG_FD_204516 | JGI IMG/M metagenome (GOLD analysis project Ga0316201, IMG submission 204516) | Coastal sediment microbial communities from Delaware Bay, Delaware, United States - CS-6 worm burrow | ecosystem: Environmental > Aquatic > Marine > Coastal > Sediment | place: USA: Delaware... | reverse complement strand
GAGATGGGCCCCGTACTGGAACCGGATTTACGGAAGTGTCATGGCCCCTGCAAGACAGGTAATGCTGGTTGCTGAAGAAGGTGGTTACGATGTCTTCGCACAATGGGCGAAATTAGTTATGGTTACAGGTGCCCACCGTCTGTCTGCCTATCGCGGTCCCATTATCTATACCAATTATGGTACTTCGGGTCAGGACGTGTTGTACGATAGTGAGGAGACTCTGTATGACACCTGGTTTGCCGAGCTGGATGAAATAGTTTCTGTATTCAGCGCCAATCCGGATTATGCGGGCCTGTCAAAATTCGACGAGGTGTATGGAGGAGATATGGCCATGTGGGTCAAGTATGCCAACAGTTTAAGACTCCGCTTAGCCATGCGTATCTCTAAAGTAGATCCTGCTCTGGCCCAGGCAGAGGGTGAAAAAGCCATGAGCCACCCCGGAGGGTTGATCATGACCAATGCAGACAACATGATGCTGTCCCTGCAGGGAAACATCTTCGGGCCGGCTGTATGCTGTTTCGCCTGGGATGATACCCGGATGAGCGCCTCCATGGAATCTATCCTGATCGGCTATGAAGATAACCGGATACATTCCTATTTCGCGCCGGTAAGTGATCTCGGCCTGGTCGCCGACCATCCCGACTGGCCCTATAAAGGCGTTCGCGTTGGAGCAGAACTGGTTGCCAAATCCGATCATACGGTTTATTCAACCTTAAACACTGATTTCAATGATGCCGGTATCGTGACCAAGCGGGCCCTTTTCACCGCACAGGAGACACATTTCCTGATGGCTGAAGCAGCCCTGCGCGGTTGGGCAGGAGCCGGAAGCGCCCAGGATCACTACGAGGAAGGTGTCAGAGCCTCCTTCGCAGAGTGGGGAGCCTCAGGTGCCGACGAGTATCTGCTGAATAACACGGGTACTCCTCTTGACTATGATGATGTGGTTTATGCAGGCGCTGTGAATGATTTTGTAAGCAGGATTACGGTGACCGTGGCATGGGACGATGCTGCCAGCAATGAGATCAAGCTGGAGAAGATCATGACCCAGAAGTGGATTGCCGCCCAGCATAATTCCATCGAGGCCTGGGTGGATCACCGCAGGACCGGTTATCCGAAACTTCCTTACAACTATCAGAACGACAGTAGTCCGGATCATGGCATCATCGCCGACGATGATTTCCTTAAAAGAGTTCCCCTGTTCTTTGGTAATTCTGAACAGGTCAACAATCCGGTTGGGTATGCAGACGCTGTAGCCAAGCTGGGAGGAGAGGATCTGATCAGCACCCGTCTTTGGTGGGATACTGGAGGACCAAACTTCTAAACTGTAAATTATCTATCTTTTAGCAAGAGGGTGTCTCAAAAGGGCACCCTCTTTTTTACTGAATAATTTCTATCTTACGCTTTAACTGATTTTTGACCCATGTTCAGACCCGCCAGATATATCCTCTGTTTGCTGATTCCCTTACTCCTTTTTTCCTGTCAGCGGGAAATGAAACAATTCACCCTGCTTTCTCACAAAAGAACCGGAATTGAGTTCAGAAATCCAATTGAAGAATTCCCTGAATTAAATACCCTGGATTACAACTACATGTTCAATGGTGCCGGGGTGGCCGCGGGCGATATTAATAATGACAATCTGGTGGACCTCTTCTTTTCGGGCAATTTTGTAGGGAACCGGCTCTACCTCAATAAAGGTAATTTCAGGTTTGAGGATATTTCCGAGAAAGCCGGAATTTCCGCGGTAGATTCCTGGAGCAACGGAGTGACTATGGCCGATGTGAACGGAGATGGGTTGCTGGATATTTATGTGGCCAATTCCACTAACAGGAGGCAGCGATTCAGAAAAAATCTCCTTTTCCTGAATAACGGGGACCTCACATTTAGCGAACAGGCTGAAGAGTTAGGCATAGCCGACAATGCATATACCACGCACAGTGCTTTTCTGGACTATGATAAGGACGGGGACCTGGACCTCTTTTCGCTGAACCACTCTGTGGACATGTTCGCCATGTTTTCAGAGGATTATATTGGACTCAGAAACAGCAGGGATCCCTGGTATGGACAGAAGCTGTTTCGGAACGACGGCAGCAGGTTTACCGAAGTAACCTCCTCTGCCGGGATTTACACCAGCGCCCTGAATTTTGGGCTGGGCGTGGCTATTGCAGATTTTAACGGGGATCACTGGCCAGATATTTACGTCTGCAATGACTATTATGAAAAGGATTACTTCTATCTCAATCAACAGGACGGCACCTTCCGGGAATGCATGGAGGAGTATTTCAGCTACATCTCTCTTTCCTCTATGGGCAGCGATGCTGCAGATATAAACAACGACGGGTATATAGATCTTTTTACCCTGGATATGCTTCCGGAAGATCATTTCGAACAGAAACTGGTGGAAGGCCCCGATAATTATGAACGGTTGTCAGTTCGTGAAAAACTTGGGTTTTACTATCAGACCACACGGAACATGCTACAACTGAATGACGGGGGTACCCATTTCACCGAAATAGGACAATATGCGGGGCCCTATGCCACCAACTGGAGCTGGTCTCCCCTCCTGTGTGATTTTGACCGGGACGGATTCAAAGACCTTTTCATCTCTAACGGATACGGGAAAAACGTGACGCACATGGATATTCTCGATATGTCCGTGGAGGAAACCCTTAAACGTCGTGCAGGTGAGCCCACCATTGATATCATGGACTTCCTGGCCATTATCCCGGCTACCGTGCTGAGCAATTACATGTACAAAAACCAGGGAGATCTCACCTTTTCCAATGAGGGAGAGGCCTGGGGATTTACCCATCCTACCCTGTCTAACGGCGCCACCTATGCCGACCTGGACAATGACGGGGATATGGATCTGGTAATCAGTAATGTGAATGACTATGCTTCCGTTTACCGAAACAATGCGGAAACCCTCAGGCAAACGAACTACCTGAAGATACGACTGGAAGGAAGCGATAAAAATACCCGGGGGATCGGGGCACGGATTGATGTATACTGCGGCGATCAGGTATTCACCCAGGAGGCCTATCCTTCCAGAGGTTATATGTCCACGGTGGATCATGACCTGATATTCGGATTAGGAGCTGCCGCCCACATTGACAGCCTCACAATCATCTGGCCGGATCTGCGATCACAGACCCTTCGCAAACTTGAAGCAGACCAGACGATCATCCTCCGAAATGAAGATGCCATCCTCCTGGAAGAACTCCCTCCACCGGATCCACAAATGCTTTTCACCCGGCTGAACGATCCGAAACCCCTGAATTACCTGCATAGGGAAAATGACTATAACGATTTCATCAAACAGATCCTGCTGCCCTGGAAACTATCCACTCAGGGACCCTGCATGACTACCGGGGATGTAAATGGAGACTCCCTGGAGGACCTCTTTATCGGCGGAGCGAAGGGATTTCCCGGAAGATTGTTCCTGCATGGGAAGACAGGCAGTTTTGAGGTCAGGGAGCTGCCTTGTTTTGAAATGGACAAGGAGAGTGAGGATCAGGGTGTATTGTTCGTGGATGTGGACGGGGATAAGGATCTGGACCTGTATGTGGTGAGCGGGGGAAACGAATTCGCCCCGGATGCCGCTGAACTCCGTGACCGCCTCTACCTGAATGACGGAAAAGGCCATTTTTCCAAAACCGGGAACCGTCTCCCGCAATCGCTTACCAGTGGTTCCTGTGTAAAAGCCGCAGATATGGACAGGGATGGGGATATGGACCTTTTTGTGGGAGGAAGGCTCACTCCTGGAAGCTACCCGCTTGCACCCAGAAGCTTTGTGCTTGAAAACGATGGCCGAGGCAGCTTCCTGGATGTGACTGAAAAGCTAAACCCGGATCTTCAAAGGCCCGGAATGGTGACAGATGCCCTCTGGACGGATTTTAATAAGGATGAACTTCCCGACCTGATCCTGGTGGGAGAATGGATGGCTGTCAGGCTCTTTCTGAATACCGGGACAGGCTTTGAAGAGCTGGAGGGACAGGAATGGATGCAGCGCTCGGAAGGGTGGTGGAACAGCATTGAATCAGGCGACTTTGACAAGGATGGCGACACCGATTACGTACTTGGCAATCTGGGGAAAAATTTCCAGATAAAGCCCACACCCGGGGAACCGGCCACAATCTATGCCTCTGATTTCGACAACAATGGTTCGCTGGATGGTATCATGTGCTACTATATCAAAGGCCGGAATGCCCCCCTTTATTCCAAACTGGATCTGGAAGCCCAGCTGAGTCTTATTGGAAAAAAGTATCCGGATCACCAGTCTTTTGCCAACGAGACAATAAACGATATCTTTCCTGAAGAGGTGCTCAACAATGCACTTTTACTGAAAGTCACCAATCCCGCCTCCTCCTACCTGGAAAACCTGGGAAATAATCAGTTCAGTCTATCCGAGCTCCCGCTGGACGCCCAGCTGTCTCCCATCTACTGTATGTCAAGCGCTGACTATAACCATGATGGGAACCTGGACCTGATTCTGGCAGGGAATTTTTACGGGTCCAGATTAAAATTCGGACATCTGGATTCAAACAGGGGAGTCGTATTGCTGGGAAAGGGGGACGGAAGCTTTGTTTCCCTGCCAAATCAACAAAGCGGTTTATTCCTGGACGGCGAGGTGAGGGACATGGCCCGGCTCGGCCTCTCTTCTGGAAAAGAGTTGCTGATCTTTGCCCCGAATAGTGACAGCCTGCAACTCTATCTCCGGAAGGAATAAGCTGCTTATAACTGTCTTCATAAGATCTCCCTCAATTTGCTGTAGTCTTTCTTGATTTTCCGTGAAGATGTGCTGTCAATAACACTCAGCATTTCCTGCTTGATCAAGGCAGAGGCGTCCACATCGAACCAATCCATATTTCTTTTTACAGAGCTTGTGATACTATCGGATAAGAGTTCAAGCGTATGCTCCGGATAGCGGGATTCATTCAGTTGTTTTCCAAACAAATCGCTAAGCAGGTCCAGGTACATCTTCTGGATTAAGGAAAAATCAGATTGCATGGCGATATCTTCAGGATCCGAGGAGTTATTTATTTTTCCGCCCAGATCAAGCATTATTTGTGCGATTGTCAGGCTAAAGAGGTCTATGTCCATCAGCTCGGGGGCATATAGTTGTTTGGTCGTACCCACAAGGGTATAGGCTGCAGTGAACTCCTGCAGGATATTTCCATACCACTGAATCATCTCCGCTTTTGCGTGGAGGGGCAGAGACGTATCCTGAAGAAATGCTAAATTCTCGATATTTATCATCCGGGAAAAGAGCTGACCTGATTTTTTACTATCTCTGGAGGGAAGGGCCATTGGTTTGCCATACTTCAGTGTATTAATCACATAAAAAGCAATTGAATAATCCTCAAGGCTCCAGACCTTGTTATAATCGGGCATGCCCAGCTCCTGGTACTCCTCCGGAGTTAGGGAACGATCAGGCTCGTTTGCTTTATTACAGGAGCTCAGTGATACAGCCAGAATCAGAATCAGTAATAAGTGCTTCTTCATAACAATTCAACTTGTTTTTTGATAGATACGATGCATAAAGCGGGGTGAAAATAATACAAAAATTGATTGCAATCAGTAGGTGTTACGCTTAATTGTAAGCAGATGTTTCTTCCTCAACGCTTCAACTCCATTTTCCCAGGCTCCCCCTGCTCCCCATAAGTAATAGGTGAAATACATGGTGCTCTTCTGAAAAATAGGGACCCAGGGCTGAAATTCCGCGTAGTAGTAATGGGTGTCCTTGTTTGCGGGATGGTTCATCCACATGTGTAAAAACAGTGGCTGGTCCACGGGGAAAGCTCCCACAAAAGAGATATCCTCTACGGTATCATAGCCCGCATTCCAACCCTCTTTCAGAAACATCAATTGCCCGAAGCGGTCATCTGTGACCATTCTGTACTCCTGCAGGCCACCCAGCTCCGGAACGGTAAAGATATCCTCTGTCCAATGTTTCTCCCCAAGCGCAAGAATAGGTTGAGGTCCCAGGACATTGGCTTCGGGATTTTTAAAAGTCAGCGCAAAGCGTACCTCCAGCAAGGGGGTATTATCATAGAGGGTAAAGGTTTTTTCCAGGTGGTTGCCAAAATAATCGGTCCACATCCTGACCCTCACATAATCACCCTCCCCTTGCACAATCTCAGCCTCATACACCTGGTGATTCTCCATGCTCCCCTGCCCCAGAAAATCCTCGAATCCACCATAAGGGTAAAAAGCCCTCTCCCGAAAAGGCCGCTTATGGTCATCCACCTGCTCAGGCCATAACTTAAAGAGCACATTGTCCCTGCGGCTCTTCACATGGTATTCAATCACCCTGGCACCGGTGGATAGCAAGGTAATCTGCACGCTGTCGTTCTCCAGGCGGTACTCGTTAATCCCGTCGCCGTTCAGATCAGTTTCATAAGCCCTGGGGGCCCCTTTCGCCAAACCGACTCCCAGTTGAGAAGTGTACTCAAGCCCCAGAGCAGATACTTTTACATTATAATGACCGGCAGGAAGCTTTAATTTGAAGATCATATCCTCAAAAGAGCCTGTTCCGGCAGAACAGCTTTGCTGCGTTTCAAAAACCACCTTCTTCTTATTTTCAGCTTTAAGCACCTGTACATTTACGGGAAAAGAGCTTTGTCCGGTATAATTGTGAATGCTTACGGGGTAGCTTACCGAAGGTGCATGACCATACAACAGGCGGTGGACGGATATGACCGGTGGCAGGTCCAGCATCGTAAGGGTGCTTTTCTCTTTTCCATCCCACTTAAAATGGACGGAAACCGGGTTCGTTTGATCCATGGCGCCAGCTTTCGGCTGCAGGCCAAAATGTTGTGTTTTGGAACTTCCGGGGGGGAGTTTTATTTCCACGGATGAATTCCCCTTCACCCCCAGAGCTTCGGGAAGGTTTATTTCCAGGAGTCCCGAGACCGGTGTATTCAAGGTATTTGTGACAGTCACCTGCAGATCATAGCCCTCCGTTTCAGCCACCAGGCTCAGGCGATCATCAAAATAATCCTCCAGAAAGACCCTGTCGAGGAGCAAAAGCTGCAGGGCATTCCGGAAGTAAGACGGTCCCAGCATAAGTCCTTTTTCCAACACACCCACCTCACGCCGGTCGAGGATGGCCTGCCACATGGATGTACGGCTTAGCTCCTCCCCTTTTGGAAGGAAGAGGACCATACTTGAGGTGACATTCCCATCCAGATAGCCGCTTCGAAGCACAAAGGGGACCTCCTCCCTGTCAATCTGAACCTTGTTGCCTTCAGAAGCAAAATATCCATCAAAGCGGTAGGGATCGGCCAGGGTGTCATAGACGTTCCGGAACACGTACCCTCCCTTCTCTGCTGCGTAGTCCACCCAGACTTTCGGGTCTCGCCTGTCCAACCGCTGAAACTGATAGCCCTCCCAATCCTGTAAGCCGAAAATAGTCCCATAGCCCACATCCGTAACTATGGGCAACTTCGCCTGCCCTGTCCACCGCTCCAGTTCCTCTTTGGCCATGTAATCCATTAAGCCGCTGAAAACGAACCAGCTGTTCCCTTCATTCATCCCTGCTCCGATCACTTCCAGGGGGTGTCCTTTGGTACAGGTAACACTTTTCAGCAAGGTTTCAACTCCGAACCAGCCTTTGTGGAGCTCATAGTTCTGAATCACCTCCCGGGTGTTTTCTAATAGAGTTTTAAAATAATCCCGGGTAGCACGATCTGCCGAACTGACGACAAACAACTTTCTGTCTCCGGCCTCAAGCATAAAGGCATCAATTCTTTTCAGGTCTTTTGCGCCGTAGAGGTGACTGTTCAACTTTTCGGGCCAACTCCATTTTTCAGGAATATGTTCCTCTAACTCCTGTCCAGGGGCGCTTTGCGGGTCCAGGTAAACCAGTACATTTCCTGACCTGAGCGCCTGCTCCAGGGTAGTTTTGTCGGGCCTGTCGAGGACCTCGTAAGTGCTTTTAATCAGATTTGTTATAAATCCCTCCTGCATCAGCAATCCTGGGATGCCCATATCTTCTGCCATATCCACCTTACTTTGCAGGATATTCTTTTCCACATCCGGAATGGCCATCTTGAACAGATTCCCATAGCTGTACCAGTGGGTATAGGTGTCCTGCCAGTAATTGGTAAATCCGTTGAACTGGAAGTTTTTCCGGACCGCGTGATTCATGGGGCTTATGCCTGCCTCATGGTACCTGAACTCATCAAGTTCCTGGGATTTCAGGGGGATACTGCTTAATCCAAAAACCAGGATTACTAAGGATATGGTGTTACGTTTCATATGACAGTATGAATGACAATTGTTCTGTCTGGCTCAGCTTTAGAAGGGTTGAATGACCATGGTGGAGAACTGCTGGTCAAACAGGCTCCCTCCCCTGCGTTCCCCATACTTGCTGGTATAATCCTGGATTGCTTTCGCTGCCTCCCGGGAGAGTTCCTGTTGGCCGGTCTTATCGTAGATCATCTTTCTTAGGGTGTTCTGGTCCCTGAAATCAGGAGCAAAGGGTGCGCCAGATCCCAGGTTCTCAGGAAAGAGTTCCGATTGATCGATATGGCTGAGCGCCTGCTCGTATTCCCCCTTTTTATATTGCTCGTAGGCCAGCAAGAGATGGTTGTAAATGTGGAGCCTCTGCCCCGTATTCTCTCCCTCGAAGGGAAGCACCTTTGTTTTTTCCAGGACATCCAGGGACTTTCGATATGCTCCGGATACTGTCAGATACTTGCTGTAGGCCAGGTCCAGGATATAATTCCCGGGAAAAAGCGCATACCCGGTTTCCACCAGATTCAGGGCGGCCTGCTTATCACCCGCATTGTTGTAAATCTCTGCCAGGTCCCTGTAAGTACGCCATTGACCGGGATCCAGCTCCAGGGCCCTTTTCATATCTTCCAGCGCCTTTTGGGAGTTGATGCCTGCCAGATGGGCCCGTGAATAATAAAAGGGGATAAAATCAGGAGTATCCTCCCAAAGCTCCAACAAAGCCAGGGCCTCCTGTTTTCTTCCTTTGTCCCAGAGAATCAGTGCCATATAATAGTCGGTGACCCAGGAGGGATTCTCTTGAGATGCCCACTGAAGGACCGGCAAAGTTTTCATCCTGTAGGGAAAAACATAGGCGGGGCTTGCGCCTAAAGCCTTCTTAAGGTAGCTATTTGATTTCTCTTTGTTTTTTCTGTGAAGCCAGGCCAGCCAGTAATCAATCACCGGATAGGACGGGGCCTCTTCCAGCACCTTGCTTGCTTCATCGGAAAAACCAAGCCCTTCATAAAATAAAGCAGTTTCCAGGTACTCTTCCCGGGCCATTTCATTTTTGAATCCGCTATTAAATGCATCCAGAGCCGCTGAACCGGGATTAAGCAGGTAGGCTTCAAAACGTGCAAAATGATTCAGGGGATCAATTTCCAGGAGCCCGGTCAAGGCTTTTTTGGCCAGAGAAGGATCCCCGAGAAGACGATGGGCGACGGCCATGATCTTGTAGCTATTCAGGTTCAGTTTGTTGAAAGTCAGGGACAGAGATGCATTGCGCAGAGATTCCTGCAAAGCCCCTTCCATCAGATCCATTTCAGCCAGCTGCTGGTAGGCTGCACTGCGATACTCCAGGGAGCGCAGGGCCCAACGGAACCCATCGCGGGCATCGGTAAAGTTACCCTCTGCTTTCCGGATAAATCCATACAGGAAGTTGGCTCCTGGTAAATAAGCGTCGATCTCCAGGATCTCCTTTGCATATTCCAGCGCACGCTCCAGATCGCCCCTCCGGTAATAGAGCTCGGCCACCCGCTCTGCAGCATCGAGCCGCAGGGGATCTTCTTCCAGCAATTCCAGGTAGGTCTTTAGAGCTTCTTCGTAGGATCTGCGATTCTCCAGTTCCCTGGCCAGGACAAAGGGATCCTTAAGGGCATCGCCCGGGGATTGGTGGGGCCTGCCCACCAGATAGTCTTTCTGCGAGGAGTAGATCAGTTCATCGTTCAGCTTAAGCTCTACTGCTGTGCCTTCCTGAAACCCTTGCACCGTTCTTTCATACAAATCCGAGGGCTTAAGCATCACATTTTCACTTAAAAGCTCCTCTTCCCCTGATCTGACCACCAGTTTCCCCTCAATTTCAACGATGGGTGAGAACAGCAGGTGCATGCCTTCAGGGAGGTACTGTATATGAACGGAACCCGATTCAGCCACACGGGTGACTCCGCCGGTGCCCCGGACCGGGAACCACCGTTCCACCCAGGTGTCGGCATTATAGGGTTCAAAACGGGGCTGTTTAAATGGTGTCCTTGCGCTGCTGAAGCTGTTCTGATTGAGCATTCTTCCCGACTGCACTTCCACGTACTGCCCGTGAGTATCTGTCAGAAGATCCTCCCAGATGCCCCCGTTCCTGGCCAGCGACCACAACCAGATCTTTTTGCCGTATGCACCATCCACCGGGGACCAGTGACCCGATCCAAAGTCCTCGTCATGGTAATAGGAGACAAAATAATTATCCATGCTCCCGCTTATGTGATAGGAAGAATGGCCGAAGGGAACATTGTTCTTATACCAGGAACGGTCAACCCCGTCCTCATCCACCGGCCAGGGATCGGCCTCACCGCCATGGCCCAGCCGGTAGTTTCCCGGAAAATAAAAACGGAGATCCTCGGCACTCTTCACCGCTCCATTGTTCCACTGATAGTAGGACTGGTACAGGGGAGAGTCATTATACCAGAAGGTGCGGGTCTCAAAATAGGAGCTGTTAGGCGGCAGGGATATATCCACCCGCCACTGCAAATGGGAAGGAAGGTCCATCCCCCCCACCACACAATGAGCAGTGCCCTCTTCATCCACAAATACCTTATAGTTCACGGGAGCAGCCCCGCCCGGATGATGCCCGATCACCCCGGAATTCCATTCGATCCCTCCGGAGGTCCAGGGTCCCCTCATGGCCACGTCTCTGAACTTTACCACGTCATTCATGTAGATGAACTCCTTCCCCGTAGCCTTGTCTATGGCTCCCCATACCTTACCCCCGATCTCCGGGGTGATATAAACTTCCACGTAGTCGTTCTCCAGTTTCACCATCTTCCACTCCTGTTCCGCCCCTTCGTGGCTGAACCCATCTATGCGGGAATAAGGATAGATATCCGCACGTTTGGCAACAATGGGCAGGTAAGAGGTATCGGAGAAGGGATAGGTAAGGATCGTTTCACTGTATTCAGAATAACGGCTCTCCGTTTTACAGGAATACAGTATAAGAGGAAGAGCAAGTACAATAGTCAGGTGCAGCGCAAAGCGTTTCATATAGTTAGTTTTTTATGGTTTCAGATAAATTGGGTTCAGGAGATCTTTACTCCTTTCCGGTCTCCGCCACGGCAAAGAACATTCCCCGCTTCATCAGGGAATAGAGGCGTTCACCGGGATGATCCCACAGGAGGTTATACATGCTTGCTTCGCGGTCCGATTTAATATACCAGTCCCCGGTCATGTAGACACGGCCCTGGTCATCTGCTGCCAGGGCATTGATCATCCGGGCCGCCCGTCCATCCTGGTCCACGATCTTCCCGTGATCGGTGATCAGATTGGGGTCGTCCCCCTTTTTGAGTGAAATGCTTCGAAGATGCAGATTGGAATTATAGCCCACGATGTCGGGATCTTCATCCCTGGCCAGTTCCGGGCTGATGGTCCGCTGCACTTCCAGATCCTCATACTGGACGAAGTAGAGCCTGTCTCCTCCCCTGGCGGTCTCATGAAAGGTGGAGCCGATACTGGCAATGGGCTCAAAGGCCTCCCCGCTTGCAATATCTTT
>Ga0316201_10003387_pt1 | contig 11747 bp, 13 predicted proteins | sample CS6wburrow_MG_FD_204516 | JGI IMG/M metagenome (GOLD analysis project Ga0316201, IMG submission 204516) | Coastal sediment microbial communities from Delaware Bay, Delaware, United States - CS-6 worm burrow | ecosystem: Environmental > Aquatic > Marine > Coastal > Sediment | place: USA... | reverse complement strand
AGGAATGTTAAATAGCGGGTCGTTTGAAAAAAGGGATGGGAAACTCATGTCCCTGTTTTTCTGGCCCTGACGCTGAGCAGGAACGCCTTTGGATTCTTGACTTTCTTCATCCTTGAACCAGTTCCAAGGTGACCATTTTTGAATATCCATTGTCATCGTTCTTCTCCTTTATGAATGAAGTTTTTTTTACAAAAGACTTACGCTTTTTTACCTTCGCCATGCGAGACATGCCTTGACTTTTTCCTAAGTAACTTTTTTGTCTCTTTCATTGAACTCATCAATTGATCCCATGTCTTTTGCAGGCGTTGGTTCCATTTCACTTTCATACTCATTTTGACCTCCTGTATTGCTTTTAGCATTGCTTGGTGTCGGAGAGGCTGCCTGCCACAAGGACAGACAGCTTCACTCCAGCATTCCCAGAAAAAGGCTAGTTTTTCTTCTTGTTTTGGATCTGCTTGGCTGCGCCTTTGATCGGAATCATCCGGGGTTTCTTTTCCTCCGGAATTTCACGCTCAAGGCTAATGGTCAGCAAACCGTCTTTCATCTCCGCACCTGTGACTTTGATATAATCCGCCAGACGGAACGTGCGTTCAAAAGACCGCATACCAATGCCGCGATGCAAGAGTTGAACACCGTCTTCTTCGGCATCTTTGCTCTGGATATTTCCAGAGACAGTGAGTTCCCCGTGCTGCAAGACGATATCCAGATCATCCATGCCAAAACCGGCAACGGCCATGACAATACGATAATCATCCTCGCCATGCTTTTCGATGTTATAAGGGGGATAGTTGTCAAACCCGTCGCTTTTATCGCTCAGGAGCGTTTCAAACAGATCATTAAACCTGTCAAAACCTACAGTTTGACGCATTAAGGGTGTTGTGAGTGTCATCATGTTAGCCATCTCTAATCTCCTTTCGTTAAGCAAGATCAAACACAACTTCTATTAAAAGCCTATACAAAACCCCAGACGGGCCTTTTGATTCAGCCTTATAGGTAAAAATATACAAAAGAATGAGATCAAAATCAACAAAAATTAGCACTCCTAATATGAGAGTGCTAATCGAGGTTTATATAAAAAATATATAAATTTTGGTTTTCTTGACAAGAGGCAAAAGAATCATAAAAAATAGAAAACGTATCTGCTTCGTATGGAGAGGTACGACCGACGGTAAAGTTGGCTTTATCGAGGTGTTTTTATTGTGGTCTTGCTTTAACGAAAGGAGTTCATGATGACTATGCTAAAAAAGGCCCCAAAAGAGTATGCAGGAACAGTGCGCGATATTGTAAAAGATCGCGTGTGCGTGACATTAAGGCCAACAGATAAACTTCCAGATATCATCAAGAAAATGCACCATCAAGGTGGTGGTACCTGTGGCGTTACCGACAGGTCTGGAAAGTTTGTCGGCTTTATCACAGAAAGGGAAGTTATCCGAAAAACCTTCGGTAATTCCTTAAATGTGCAGGAAAGGCTGGATGGACTGTCCGAGCAAAAATCGGCGGAAGACATAACAGCTTGGGATATAATGATTACAAACCCGAACACATTGCACCCATCAGACTCCGTTGAAGATGCCCTGGAAGCCATCACGTATTTTGGATATCGCTATATGCCTGTGGTCAACAATCACGGCACGCTCTCAGGGATTGTTGATGCCAGAGAGCTACACCAGCATGCTTATGCAAAGTCCAGGGCTCTTTTGGATTCAAAAGATACTTTGCTGTCTTACTTCATGAATACAGAACCTTATTGTGCAGGTGTGCCTGTATAAACAAACGACCCCATGCACTTACAAAAGCGCATGGATGTCGTTATGTTTATATGCCATCAGAATAATAAAATTAATGTCTATATCAGATCCCGGAGAAATAAATATGAGCAAAGAAAACCGAGTCAAAAAGGAATATCCAAATGTTAAGGCCGAAGCATTATCTGATCTAAATATAGCTATTGGAAGCCGCATTATTGGCCAGAAGGACCTGATCCACAGCATGATGATCTGTCTGCTTTGTGACGGGCATATGTTGATTGAAGGTATGCCGGGGCTGGCCAAGACAACCGCGGCCAAAGCATTGGCAGAAGCCTTGGAAGGCGATTTTATGCGTATCCAGTTTACGCCTGATCTATTGCCTTCGGACCTGATTGGCACGGACATTTATTTACAGGAAAAAGGCGCATTTGAGTTCCGTAAAGGACCGCTTTTTAACAACATCATTCTAGCCGATGAAATAAACCGCGCCCCAGCCAAGGTGCAATCAGCGTTGCTGGAAGCGATGGAAGAAAAGCAGGTTTCTGTCGGGCACCAAAGCTATGTGCTACCTGACCTATATATGGTATTGGCCACCCAAAACCCGATTGAACAGGAAGGAACATATAATTTGCCCGAAGCACAGCTTGACCGCTTTTTGATGCATGTCGTCGTCGCTTATCCCGATCACGACGAAGAACTGCAAATTCTTGAACTGGATGAAAAACTGGATAAAGAGCAACGCGATAAGAAAAAAGCATCGGTTCCGGTCATTAAGCAAAACGATATATTTGCCGCTCGTAGAGACGTTCTTGAAATGTATGTTGATGAAAAACTCAAACATTATGCCGTATCACTGGTAAGCGCGACACGTCAGCCGGAAAAATACAGTGACAAACTGTCTGGATGGTTACAATTCGGCGCATCGCCGCGCGCCACATTGGGCATTGTCCACAGTGCTAAGGCTTTGGCTTTTCTAGAAGCAAGCAGTTATGTCTCTCCCCATCATATCCAGCAGGTTGCTCCCAACATCTTGCGTCACCGCATCATGCCAACCTTCGAGGCCGAAGCCGAGGGCATTTCGCGAGATGAAATCATCAGACACCTGCTGGAAGTCGTGGCCATTCCTTAAGGAGGCTGGTCATGCTTTACCCCAACTTTGAAGAGCTGTTGCAATTAGGATACCGGGCCGGGAAGCTACATCTGACTTCGAAGCGCCCTGTGCTATCCATTGTATCCGGGGATCATCGTTCGCCGTTTCGTGGCAAGGGGCTGGAATTTGAAGAGGTGCGTGAGTATGTGCATGGCGATGATGTGCGCAATATAGACTGGCGCGTCACCGCCCGTACCGGCAAACCGCATTTGAAGCTGTTTGCCGAAGAACGGGAGCGCAGCATCCTGATTTGCACCGATGTTAACCACACAATGCGCTTTGGCACGCGGGGCACTTTCAAGTCCATTCAGACCGCCCGTGCTGCCGCCCTTTTAGGTTGGACAGCCAACCACGAAAATAACCGCGTTGGCGGCAGCTTTTTCGGCAATGTTCCGGATGGCATGATTTTTATTGATCCTACACGTTCGCGCCATTCACTGTGGCGGATGCTCAAACAGCTTTGCAACAAACAAGATTACTTTGACGATTATGTACCACTGGAAGGCCATTTACGCTATTTAAGCAAAGCTGTCCCATCAGGCGCTCTTGTTTTCATTATCAGCGATTTCATGTTGCTGACAGGCAATCTCAAAAAGCGTATCTCTGATCTTAATCGCCGTGCAGATGTCGTTCTTGTATCGGTTAACGATCCGGCAGATGAATTTTTGCCACCTATAGGAGCGGTGGTTTTCAGCGATCATAAAGAGCAAAAAATCACGGTCGATACCGCTGACAAAAAAGGAGCAACCGCTTATCAAGACCTTTGGCAAAAAAATCGCGACACATTGCAGAGTTTCGTAAATAGTCTAGGGCTTGGTTATATCGCTTTATCAACTAACCACGATATTATGCTTGATCTAACCAGTGGTGTGAAAAAGCTAGGTAAGAAAGGAGGAAAAAGCTATGCAGCAAGACCTACTATCGCAACTGCGTGATATTCGCGGCCTTGACGCCATAAGCTGGTGGCCGCCTGCACCGGGATGGTGGGGACTGGTCGGATTGCTTCTGGCTATTTGCGGTGCGATTTATTTTTTCCACCACTATAGAAATAAAAAGGCTGCAAAATACCCGGCACAAGCTAAAGCTTTGTTTAAAAAGCTACGAAGTGAACAGGACAACAAGCAAAAAGCGGCGGCGCTTTCAGAGTTGTTACGCCGTCTGGCCATTAACAAGTATGGCCGGGAGGCTTGCGCCGGGCTGGAAGGTAGGGCATGGCTGGAATGGCTTACCAAGAAAGACCCGCAAGGTTTCGATTGGCATAAAAAAGCAAAAATTTTGATCGAAGCGCCTTACGCGCCGGAAGAAAAAATCACCCATGATGACTTCGGGCCTTTGATTGCAGCAGCGGAGAGGTGGATAAGATAATGTTTACTTTCTCCTGGCCTTGGATGGGATTGCTTTTGCTCTTGCCATTGCTGGTAAGGTTTTTATTGCCTGCCTTAAAATTTAAATCCGTTTTTCCTATCTTGCGCTTTCCTCACCTAAACATCCTACAAAGTGCTTTTCCTGCATATAGTCTGCAGGATAAAAAAACAGGAAAGCCATTTCTCATCTTACTTGCCCTGTTATGGCTTTGTCTCGTTCTGGCGATGATGCGTCCGCAATTCGTTGACCAGCTTACCGAAGTGGAAAACAAGGGCTATGACATTATGCTTGCCGTTGATTTATCCGGTTCAATGCGAGCGCTTGATTTCTCAACAGAAAAACAAACCGTCAATCGGCTAGATGTTGCTAAAACCGTAGTCAGTGATTTTGTAAAGGACAGGGAAAGCGACAGGATTGGCCTTGTCCTGTTTGGTGACTCAGCCTATCAATACGCGCCCTTAACGCTTGATACGCTGTCCGTAAGCCAAATGCTGAACGAAACTGTTATCAGTATGGCGGGTGATGGCACGGCCATTGGCGATGCTATTGGCATTGCTGTAAAAGGTCTACGCAACCGCCCGGAAAAATCACGCATTATTATTCTGCTAACCGATGGCGAGGATACGGCGAGCTCGATCCCGCCTATACAAGCTGCGCAGCTTGCCAAGGAGTATGGCATTCGCATTTACACCATCGGGATTGGTCATAAAGGCCAGGTTCCCTATCCAGGCCAGCTTGGCCGGATTGTCATGGTTGAAACCAATATCGATGAAGAATTGTTACGTGCTATTGCTGACAGAACAGGAGGGAATTATTTCCATGCCTCTGATACCAATGCTTTGCGGGAAGTTTACGAGCACATAGATAAGCTGGAAAAAACCGAAGAGGAAGCACGACAATATATGATCCGCACGCCGCTTTATCGTTATCCGCTCAGTGCGGGATTATTATTTTTACTCGCAGTTTCTTTGCTTCCCCTAGCGGAAGGAAGGAGGCGCTATGGCGTTTAGCACCATCGTACAAAATTTTCAGTTTGCTATACCGTTCTGGTTATGGGGTCTGGCGCTCATTCCCGTCATCTGGATTTTATATACGCTGTATTACAGGCAAGGCGACGGACAGACACAACTGGAAAGGTTCGCTGACCCGCATTTATTGCCTCACCTAATGGCTGAAGATGAACAAAAGGGTAGAAGAAAACAACGGATATGGCTTTCTCTGCTGGCATGGTCTCTGCTCTGGACTTTCGGGCTTTTAGCTATGGCCGGTCCACGTTGGGATTATACAGAGGTCAAGGCATATGCTCCGGCCAATAATCTCGTCATTCTGCTGGATTTGTCCCGTTCAATGGATGTGCAAGATGTAAAGCCCTCCCGACTTGCCCGTGCCAAACAGGAAATTGAGGATATTAACCGGATGACCGAGGGTGTAAATATTGGCCTAATTGCTTTTGCCAGCGTGCCGCATGTTATTACGCCGCTAACGGATGATAAAGAAACCATGAGCCGATTATTGCCATCCCTGAAAACAGACCTTGTTTATACGCAAGGTTCTAATTTATCGCCTGCGCTCAAAAGAGCAGGTACCATGCTTGAAAACGAGCTTGGCAAAGAAAAGCATGTTCTTGTTGTCAGTGATGGTGATTTTAGCGATGGCGATGCATCAATTTTCAAAGCTGGGCAAGAACTAATTAAGCAGGGCGTTCGCGTTCATGTGATGGGTATGGGAACGGCGGAAGGCGCTCCAGTTCCTGACGGCAAGGGCGGGTATGCTAAAGAAAATGGCACGGCTGTTATTTCCCGACTGGAACAAGACAGATTGAGCCGCATTGCAGAGGATAGCAAGGGGGCCTACTTAGAAGCCAGTTATCTTGAAAACGATACACGAGGCTTACTGGCCCGCATAGGCAGCGCTGCCGAAAGCGAAGGACAAAAAACAGCACGGTTTTGGGAAGAACGATTTTACCTCTTTTTAGCGCCATTAGTATTGCTGTTGCCGTGGTTCAGACGCAACGCGGCTTTTCCTGTGCTCATCCTGTTTTTTCTTCAACCAGCACAAGTGCAAGCCTTTGAATGGCGTGATTTGTTTTTAAATAAGGCGCAACAGGGAAAAGCTGCCATTGAACAGCAAAAATATGAACAGGCGGCAGGAAAGTTTGATGATCCATACCGGCGCGGCGTGGCGCAATACAAAGCCGGGCAATATGAACAGGCTGCGCAATCCTTTAGTGAAGTGGATAGGCCGGATGTTGCAATGGATGCACAATACAACCTTGGTAACGCCCAACTTATGAAAGGCCATATTCAGAATGCCATTGAAAGCTATGAAAAGATTTTGGAGAGCAATTCAGATCACAAAGACGCCGCGCACAACTTGAAAATTGCAAAAAAAATGTTACAGCAGCAAGAGCAAAAGCAAGATCGACAACAAAGCAATCAGGATCAACAGTCACAGCAACAAAACCAGGAACAAGAAGGCTCACAACAACAAGAAGGTAAGCAAGAGCAAGAGCAAAAACAAGACAGTAAAAAGTCAGGACGGCAGGAAACAGGTCAACAAGGTGACAATCAAGAGCAGAAAAAAGCAGGAAATGAAACTGACCAGTCCGGTAAGCAAGATGAGGCTGAGAATAAGGGGCAAAACGAACAGAACCAGGTAGAAAACAAAAAAACCTCGGAAAATCAACAGGGTCGGGATATAGAACAACCGTCACATCAGGCGCAAAGAACCCAGAAAGACATTAATGCCGACCAATGGCTGAACCGGATTGAAAATGACCCGGAAGCATTTTTGAAAAACAAATTCTATATTGAATCAAAGCGTCAGGATGCACAGGAAGGAGAACAAAGATGGTAAGAAAAACAGCGCATATTTTTCTTATGGCCTGCTTTATAGTGTTACTGGCGCAGGCCGCATTTGCAGCCTCTTTCACGGCTACCGTTGACCGGAATAATGTAGTTGTTGGCCGGAGCTTTACGCTTGAATTGAGATTGTCCGGTGCCAACCCGAAAGGTGCTCCTAACATATCACAACTGGAAGAAGACTTTACCGTTTACGGTACGTCGCAATCTTCACAGACCACGATTATCAATAACAAAGTGTCTTCCAGCATTAACTGGAACGTGACCCTTATTCCAAAAAAAGAAGGATCACTAACCATTCCGGTCATGACTGTCGTTACGGATGAAGGAAAACTGAAAAGCAAAACGATCACGGTTAATGCCGGCAAAGCATCAACAACACCGGAACAAGGTAGTCAGAACAGTAGCCTTTTTGTCGATACGAAAATCACAAAGCAGAAGCCTTACAAGAACGAACCGGTATTGTTAACAGCAAAACTGATTTCCCGCAAAAGCATCAGCGACATTGAATTACCCAGCTTGACAGCCGATAACGCGATTATCGAGCAACAAGGCGATCCCGAAGTCTATGACGGTGTATTGCAAGGGCAGCGCGCCAAGGTTATCGAAGTGCGTTATTTGATAACGCCGCTAGAGGCTGGAAACATGAAAATTTCCGGCATTGTGTTTCAGGGTAAAGTCGCGTCCGGAAAACGCCGCGATCCATTTTCAGGGGGGTTTTCCGATCCTTTTGGCATGTTCGAGGATTTTGGCTTTGCCTCTTATGAGCCTTTTTCTGTTGCTAGTGATAATATTACGCTGGAAGTTAAGCCGCCTGCCGCCGCCATACAGCCTTGGCTTCCGGCTTATATGGTCAAGCTCTCCGATGAATGGGAGGGGCTGGAAAATGCCAGGGTTGGTGAACCTCTGACCCGCAAGCTTACAATTATAGCCCAAGGCTTGACGGGTACAGCCCTACCAAATCTGGAAAGCCAGATTGACCTGAACGGCCAGTTTAAAATCTATAGCGACAAGCCTGTGACAGATAAAAATCTTGGCAAGGATGGAAAATCAGTTAGCGGTTGGCGCGAAGAAAACTATACGCTCATTCCGCAAAAAGAAGGCACAATTACTTTGCCGGAAATCAGGCTACCATGGTGGGATATTCTTAATAATAAAATCGCTTATGCAACAATCCCAGCGAAAACGATAAAGGTCAAAGGGAGCACTATACAGACCAGTACACCGCAACCACAGCAAATTCCACAGCCTGAATACACGGCAGAAGAACCGGCAGCCTCACCTGTCCAGCCACAAGCGTCTGTTGTTACAAAGGAGAAAACACCAACCTACCTTTATGCCGTAATTACGACCTTGGGCATTACCATTCTTATCATGGCGGGGCTGATTATTCATCTCTTCCGCAAGCTAAAACAGTATAAGAAAGGCTCGAGTGTTAGAGCCGAAAAATCTGTGCTACACCAGACCAATGAGGATAAAATATCGTTATCTAGTCTGAAGAAAACAAGAACGGCGGAAGAGTTGCGCTTTTTCCTGCAAAACTATGCACATCAGCATTGGGCATTGCCGCAAAACACATCGTTACAATCTATTGCCACTTACATAAAAACGCATAACCCGCAAACGGATGTAAAAGCCTTGTCCTATCTGGACGCGGCCTTATATGCTGGTGAAAAGATTGATATTGAGAGCATGAAAAAATGCCTTCCTGAGCTTTTAAAATCAAACAAAAACGACAAAGAAGACCAAAATTCTAAAAAAATTGGGACATTAAATCCGAGTTGATTAAGATGCCCCGAAAATCCAATAAAATCGAAAGGTCTGCTGCTTTAGTACGCAGCAATATAGATCCGTATCACTTACTATATTAAATAAATTATTTTTCTGATTTTCTTTTGAGCTTCTTTCAGCTTAGGCCAGCACCATATCTACACATCTGGCGCAGGATAACGCCTGTAAAACATGAATTTTTCAAACGGCATTTTTCGAAAGACAGGTGGCTGTTTGAATACAGTCTAACCCTAAACAATACCTCTCAGCATTTTTATAGCCTTATTAAAAAATTTTCATTATTTCCAATGTTTGGTCACTAATATGATGCTCAATACCTTCTGCATCATATTCTGCTGTTTCTGGATCAACGCCAAGGCGGATAAGAAATTCCAAAACAATCTGATGGCGTTCCTTGCATTTGTTTGCAAGTTTCTTCCCTTTGTCAGTTAAAAAGATTGAACGATAGGGTTTGCTTTCTATATAACCTTCTGCTTGTAAGCGTGATAGCATTTTGCTAACTGTTGGGTGGGCTACACCCAAACGGGCGGCCAAATCACTAGCCCTTGCCTCCTTTTGCACTTCGATCAAATCAGAAATCAGTTCAACATAATCTTCGGTTGTTTCAGTTTGATGCGCTTCTCGCACGCGCGCGAACCAGCTTGCCTGTGTTTCAGGATCAACCATTGTAAGTTCGGATTTCTTTTGAGCCTTAGGAGACATTTTGTAATCCTTTCGCTGTGCCCCTGCTTTTTCCAAAAAATAAAGCGAGTATAAACAACCCGGCTTGAATCAGCACGATGAGGGGGGCTGTAGCCACATCAATATGAAAGCTTACAATCGTACCTGCAATACAGGAGAAGAGCGAAGCTGCCAAAGCAATCATCAGCATGTTGTCAAAAGAATTGGTGAGCAAAAACCCGATTGCCCCCGGTGCGATGAGCATAGCAATCACCAGAATAATACCTGCGGCTTTTAGGGAAGATACGATTGTAAGTGCCAGCAAAATGAGTAAGCCAAAATGTAGAACGCGGATAGGCAAACCAATCACACTGGCATATGCTGAATCAAAGCAATAGAGCATAAGGTCTTTACGCTTAATCAGCATAATGATGGCACACAAGATCGCAATGCTTCCAGCCTCTATCAGATCGCGCTCTGAGATACCCAGAACATTACCGAACAATACATGTAGTAAATGCACATCAGTTTCAATTTTGGTGAGCAGCACAAGACCAAAAGCAAACATGCCGGAAAACACGATACCCATCACGGCATCTTCTTTTACACGGCTGTTCTCTTTTAAGTACCCGATAGCTAAGGCGCAGAACAATCCAGCAATAAATGCGCCGATGGCAAGAGGTATGCCAACGATAAAAGCAAGTGCCAATCCAGGCAGAACGGCATGTGAAACCGCATCGCCCATCAAGGACCAGCCTTTGAGAACCAAAAAGCAGGAAAAGATCGAACAGACAATGGCGATAAGAACGGACATGAGCAAGGCTCGCAGCATAAACTCATGTGCCAACGGCTCCATAATAAAGGCGATCATACTATCCATGTCCTGCTGCCTTTCTTTTGAGCAAACCGTATTTTGGTGCGAACATAAATACACCCATGAAAATCAACGTTTGAAGCGTGACGATGAGACCTCCTGGATTGACATCTAGGAAATAACTTAAATAAGCGCCTGTACCACTTGTTATACTGCCAAGCACAACAGCGATCATAATCAGGCAATTGAACTTGTCCGTCATCAAGTAAGCTGTTGCGCCCGGTGTAATGACCATCGCAATGACCAAACACGCACCGACGGTTTGGAGAGCGGCAACGCAAGCGGCACTGAGTAACGTAAAAAACAGAATTTTCAACATGTTGACAGGCAGACCGATACTCCGAGCATGATTTTCATCAAAAAACACCGCCATGAGGTCTTTCCATTTCAAGCACAAAGCGATCAGGCAAATAGTAGAAATAATAACAATCTGCCAGATATCATAAACGGAGATGGCCAGAATATTACCCAAGATGATCGCCTGAATGTTTACTGATGTTGGGTTTATGGACACAAGCAGCAACCCGATTGCAAAAAAGCAGGTAAAGACCAGGCCGATAATCGCATCTTCGCGAAGGTTTGTTTTCTGCTTAACGACAACCATACTAAAAGCTGCCAGAAGTCCGGCAAACAATGCCCCTATGGCATAGGGAAGAGCGAGAAGATAAGCCAAAGCTACCCCCGGCACAATAGAATGCGCCAGCGCATCCCCCATAAGCGACCACCCTTTGAGCATCAAGTAAGAGGACAAAAACGCACACACCCCACCGACAAGAGCGCAAACCCAGATCGCTTTGACCATGTAGCTATAAGTAAAGGGCTCAAGCAAAATTGCGATCATTCTTTAGCCTTTACGATCTTTTTGTCACTTTCTTGTCCATAGAGAACAAGGGGGCGCTCATCATCGGTGATAACTGTGACACCACGGGCATCTTCATCGTCATGCAGATCCGCTCCGACAAGCTGGTGATGGCGCAACATACCGCCAAAAGCTTTGGACAGGTTCTCCTGCGTAAAGGTTGTCTCAACCGGACCGTAGGCCAAAAGCGTTTTATTAATCAGCATCACCTCATCACAAAAACTCGGTACGCTACCGAGATTATGTGTTGATACGAGGATCAGGCACCCGTCTTTAACCAAAGAGCGAAAAAGCACAATTAACGACTCTTCTGTTTTGATGTCTACCCCTGTAAACGGCTCGTCCAATAATATGATTTGGCCGCCTTGTGCTAAGGCCCGGGCGACAAAAACGCGTTTTTTCTGGCCGCCACTCAGCTCTCCGATCTGGCGTTTTTTAT
>Ga0316201_10003386_pt1 | contig 11750 bp, 14 predicted proteins | sample CS6wburrow_MG_FD_204516 | JGI IMG/M metagenome (GOLD analysis project Ga0316201, IMG submission 204516) | Coastal sediment microbial communities from Delaware Bay, Delaware, United States - CS-6 worm burrow | ecosystem: Environmental > Aquatic > Marine > Coastal > Sediment | place: USA... | reverse complement strand
GGTTTTGCACCGAACTGCATGGTTAGGTTGGCTGTTGTAATCATTGAGAAAATCCTAAAACTGGGGGGTAGGTGCCGTTGCGCCACAATCCGATTAGGCGGCGTATTCTCTCACAATTTGCAGCCGATGAGGAACAGAACCCTCTAAATAAGGTAATATTGGCCCAGGTCATACAATTTGTTCACATGTATGTAGCTAACTAATAATCACAATAACGGTAACGAGCACCTCATTCCGGATTAATGAATTCCCTTCCCGCTTTTATGAGAGCTTTAGTATTGATAGTGCTGGGAATGACTGCTGCCAGTCACGTTCTGGCGATCTCATTGCAAAGTACTGCGCAGTCATCTCCTAACAGTCAAGAAGTTCTGACCCGTGCCATGGAAAGCTTTCATGGCAAAGATCGCGTAGGCAAGGATGGACCCATGGTCAAGGTTGGCCCCGATCTTTCTTTGACTTTTCATGAACACCGTGACTATCGTGCCCGAGGCGGCTTGGCTAAACTCAAGCATAAGTTTAAGCCGTCCAACCCGCTGATTCGTGTAAGAGACGAATCCATCATCGTTGATATTATTGCCAAAGATGATGTCAACACATTAAAAGCAGAACTCCTTGCTCTGGGAATGCAGAATGTAGAGGCCCACGGTCTCTATATCTCCGGACACCTGCCAATCGACAAACTCGACTCAGTTGCCAGCCTGAGCAATCTTCGCTTTGCACGCCCTGCCTATGCGATGACCCGTGCCGGAAGTGTTACTAGCCAAGGCGATATTGCCTTGCGATCAGATATTGCCCGAACCACATACAGTGTTAATGGTAGCGGTATCACAGTTGGCACCCTGTCAGACAGTTATAACTGCATGGGTGGCGCAACCACTGATGTAACATCAAACGACCTGCCATCCGGCATTGTTGTTTTGCAGGAAGAAGCAGGATGCGTTTCAGGCAGCGATGAAGGTCGAGCCATGATGCAGATCGTTCATGATGTTGCACCCGGTGCCAGCCAGGCCTTTCACAGCGCCTTTAACGGTATAGCCGACTTCGCTAATGGCATTATCGAACTGGCTACGACAGCGGGAGCCAATGTAATTAATGATGACGTAATTTATTTTGCTGAACCCATGTTTCAGGACGGAGAAATAGCCCAGGCTATTGATGCCGTGAAGGCGATGGGGGTGTCATATTTTTCATCTGCAGGAAACTCTGCAAAGCAATCCTACGAAAGCGTATTCCGTGACTCCGGCCAAACTGGTAATTATTCTGGCAGCACTCGACACGATTTCGACGCAGGACCGGGGACAGACGGATTACAATCAGTGACCATTCCAGGGGGCAGGCAGGTCATCATAGTCCTGCAGTGGGATGATCCAAGCGCTTCAATTAGCGGCAGCACTGGTGCGGACACTGATGTCGATCTCATTCTTTACTCGAGCAACGGAAATAAAATAGCAGAGTCCAGCAGCAACAACCTTATTAGCGGCGACCCTGTAGAAGTGATTGGATACGTAACGAATCCTGGGCCAACGAAGACCTATCAGATTGGCCTAGAACACTACGCGGGGCCATTACCTGGCAAAATAAAGTACGTTTACTTTGGTAGTATGACTATCAGCGAGTATGCAACTAACAGTAGCAGTTCCTATGGTCACCCGATCGCAGCAGGCGCCCGCGCGGTAGGTGCAGCATTCTACAACCAAACACCTGAGTACGGCGTATCCCCCCCCTTGCTGGAAAATTTCTCATCGTCTGGAGGCATAACGATTCTGTTTGATTCAACTGGATCGCCAATAAACGTGCAACGACAAAAACCCGAAATAGTCGCACCTGATGGTGGAAATAACACATTTTTCGGCTCGGACTATGAGGAAGACGGAAGTCCCAACTTTTTTGGCACCTCAGCAGCCGCACCCCATGCCGCTGGTGTTGCGGCGTTACTAAAACAATTTGATAACAGCCTTACGCCTGATGAAATCTATGACGCCATGCAATCGACCGCCATCGACATGAACGCCACAGGCGTTGATTTCGACAGTGGCTACGGGCTGATTCAGGCAGACTTGGCACTCTCCTCACTCAATCCGGACAGCGACGGTGATGGATTGAGTGATGAAACCGAGACTAACTTAAACACGGATCCAAATAATGTTGACACAGACGGAGACGGCCTAGCAGATGGTAATGGTGGAGTTGTCCCGATTGCTACACTGCCCGGCGGAGTCGACACCGACAATGATGGATTTGTCGACGGCGAACAGGATTTTGGAACCGATCCCACACTTGGTGATACCGATAGTGATGGCATCAGTGACGGCGACGAGGTCAGCACGTACGGTATTGACCCGCTAGAATCAAATCTCGGCGATGTCGGACCGCTGGATAATCCGGACAACCAGTGGAATGCCGCTGACCTCGTGGTAATGACGCGCCTGGTGACTGGTGCTCTCACACTCACACCGGGATCACTTCAGGATATCCTTGGTGACATGAATGACGACGACAAGGTTGATGTCGCCGACCTGCTACTGCTACAGCAACTCATTCTCAATTCGCCCTGATTCGAATTACCCTGTTCTCAGGGCTGTGCCTGTAATTCTAGAATCAGCTTTTCGACCTCCGGATGGTCAAAGTCACGCCCACCAACAGCCCGGTAGGCCAGCCGTCCCTTTTTGTCGATCAGAAACGACGTGGGCAATCCCTTGACGCCATAGTCCTGCGAGATGGCACTCTCCGGATCAAACAGGATCGGAAAGCTCGGGAACACGTTCAGATCACCGGTGTAGGTAAATACATGGTCCGGGTCTTCCCACTGGTTCACGGCCAGCACGGCAAAATCATCCGTCCCCAGCTTCTTGTAAAGGGCCTCGAGCGCCGGCATTTCTTTGCGACACGGCGGGCACCAGGTCGCCCAGAAGTTCACCAGCACGACCTTGCCACGATAGTCGCTCAGCGTGTGCGTCTCTTCATCCATATCCTGCAACGAAAAGCCCGGGGCAGCCTGCAACGGCGCCAGCGGCGTGAAGCGGTAACCCAGCTCGCCCTCTGCCCGCGCAGTTACGGCAAACACAGATAACAGCACCAGACAAACGAGGGGAACATACAGCGACCTAGTCGATATTCGGTGGCTCTGCGGGCGCACATTGCACCTCCTTGATGGTTCGTGTCTCGGTGTGACCGTCCTGAGACCAGTTGTATTCCAGTGAAAAGACATCACCGGGTTGCAGCGGGATGGTGGTAAACCCCTGCCCCCAGTCGCCCACCTCGAAGGTCTGGTCATCCGGCAACATGGACCAGCGAAAGGCCACGCCCATGTCACGCCATTCGGCGACCCAGTCGGACTTGGTGCGGATTTCGTGACGTTTGCCATCCGGCGTGATGTAGCGCCAGTCGGCAACGCGATAGCTCAGCGGCTTGTCCGTGGTGTTTTTCAGAATGGTACCGAACACACAGTAGCTGCTGACCTTGTCGATGAGGGGCTTTGGCAAACCGCGCGTGGTGAACACGGCGCGCACATAGTCGGGCAACACCTGCAGCAACTCGAAGTCCAGTGCATCGCCGGAAGATTTCCAGGAGACCAGGCCGGTGTCCGGGCTGACCTGCCTGTCCATTTCGGCCTGCCCCGCTTGTGGGCCCAACGAGCAAAACAGGATGACAAGGCCGGTCAGCCAGCCTCTGCTGCGGATGACCCGGACCGGGGGCACACTATGCCCCACGTCTCACCTCGTAGGCGAACTTCAGCAGCAGCAACACCAGCGGTGTGCCATGCAGAAACAGGTCAAAGATATCGATCGGCCGCACCAGCGTACCGGCAGACAGCATCTTGAGTTTTTCCCAGAGATGCGGTTCGGGACTGAACGGCGCCAGCGCGAGAAACACCGCCAGCGGCAGCAGCAGCGTGTAGGGTATTTTGTCCAGCCACTTCATTTCCCGGTCATCTCCTGTCGCATCGCCCTGCCCCGTTACGGTAACATTGGCCGCCAAATCCAGACCCTGCACATACAAGTGTGCGGCTAAAAGTATCCGGACACGACAATGAGACTATTCTTCAAATACTTTTTCAAGACCATTCACTTTATTGTTGGACCGATCATCCTGCTGCTGGATGCCTTCACCTCGCCGAAAGGTATGGTACGTCCCGCCGAGGCACAACAACAGGTGGATGCCAGCACAAAGAGCCTGGTGCTCTACCAGTTCAGAATGTGTCCGTACTCGGTGAAGGTACGCCGGGCCGTCAAGCGATTGTCCCTCAACATCGAGACACGCGATGCCATGCGCGAGCCGTCCAGCCGGGAAGAATTACTCCAGGGTGGCGGCGAGATCAAGGTGCCCTGCCTGCGCATCACCGACGAGCAGGGTGAGGCAACGTGGATGTATGAATCTGACGATATTATCGACTACCTCGAGGCGCACTACGCCTGAGAACGACTAGTAACGCATCAACAGCGGCTGGTAGGCATACACGGCATTCAGGTGATGCAGCATGGCGTGCTGCCCCTGATCCTGCCAGATATCAGTCATACCGGCCTGTACCTTGCGATACCTTTCATCCAGATCGCTGGTGGCATACTCTTCCGCCGCCAGCTCCGACACCATATCCAGCCACATGCGGCTGACACCCATGATCATCGCCGGCCAGGTCTTCTGTACCGGTTCTGGCCAGCGGTCATCGCTGGTGTCCTCGATATTCGGGCGGGTGATGCGGGTCACGTCATCGACAGCCAGCCGTGTCAGTTGTCCGCTGTCCAGTAATGATTTCACCACAACGTTGTTCTCAATGGCCGTATAGATACGCTGCGCGCCCTGCGGCGTACTGTAGAAGATAAAACTGAATATATGCCCGCCATCGCGGCTGGCCCGGCGATGCACGCGCCAGATATAGATGTCCTGGTAGTACTCGTCGAATACCGGCGCGATGACCTCGCCACCGATGAGGGTCCCCATGTGCCAGCGGATCGGTGAGTCTTCCGGCCAGTCTATGTGAAAGCGCGCATACCACCAGCCCTCACCCTCAGGCAGGGCGTCAGCCGAAGCGGCTACCACATCTGCAGTCTTGTCATCCCCTGCCGGCGTCAGCGAGGCACAACCTGAAAGCGCAAGCAGCGCAATGACCATGGTCGACAACCTGCACAGCGATACAAAACTAGTCTTGTTCATGGGGGACAATCATCTTGTTGTACTCGGTAGCATCGAAAATAGATTCAATGGCTGTCACCTTGCCTGCAACAACTGTCGCAATCTGGACGGTCGTCGTTGCATTCAGGGTGTCCATGGTGGTGTGAACCCGCAACAGGTTGCAGACATCGTTGCCACTGACAAAGGTCTTGACGCGTTCGATACGCTCAAGGATAGGCCCGACACGCGAGATATTGGCGATGAAGTCATCGGCGGAGGACATCGACTCGATAGGGCTCTGGTAGATAAATTCACTGTCGGAGAGGTAAGTGCGCGCACGCTCGAAGTCGCGCCCCTCAAAGGCATCCAGCAAGGCACTCACGACTTCTTCCGGAGCAGGTGAATTCATCGCGTCCATTGTACCTGCATATAAATGATTTCTCGAACAATTATGGAGCGATCGACAGACAGGATTTTTCGCCGTGAATCCACTACCATGTCGCCCCCGCCCAATCAGGATCATGGCATGAGCGAGTTTATCCCGGGACAACGCTGGGTCAATTACGCCGAACTGCAACTCGGTCTCGGCACCGTGCTGTCCGTTGATGGGCGCACCGTCACGCTGGTGTTTCTCGCCAGCGGCGAGACCCGTACCTACTCCATGCAAACCGCACCGCTGACACGGGTGCGCTTCAGCGCGGGTGACACGATTCGCGGCCACGAGGGGCTGTCGCTGACCGTCACCGGGGTCCATGAGCAGGACGGCCTGCTCACCTACAGCGGCAGCAGCGATACGGGTGAGGACATCGTCCTGACCGAGGGCGAACTGGACAGCCAGGTACAGCTCAACCGTCCGGCGGAGCGCCTGCTTACCGGCCAGGTGGATGATGACAGCTGGTTCGAGTTGCGTTACCAGACCCTGCACCACCTGAGCCGCCTGTCACAATCCGGTCTGCGCGGCCTGACGGGCGCGCGCACCAGCCTGATACCGCACCAGCTCTACATCGCCCATGAGGTCGCCGGCCGACATGCACCGCGGGTCCTGCTCGCCGATGAGGTCGGGCTCGGCAAGACCATAGAAGCCGGCCTGATCCTGCATCAACAACTACTGACCGAGCGGGCACGGCGCGTGCTGATCGTGGTGCCCGAGAGCCTGCTGCACCAGTGGCTGGTGGAGATGCTGCGCCGCTTCAACCTGTCTTTCAGCATCCTCGACGAGGAACGCTGCTGCGCCATCACCGAGAGTACCGGCCAGGACAACCCGTTTCATACCGAGCAGCAGGTGCTGGTCACACTGGAATCCCTGATGGCCCACCCGCTACGTTGCCAGCAGGCGGTCGAAGGCGAGTGGGACCTGCTGGTTGTGGACGAGGCGCACCACCTGCAGTGGGCACCCGGCAACGCCAGCCCCGAGTACCAGCTCATCGAGCAGCTGGCGCGCGTCACGCGCGGCGTGCTGCTGCTCACCGCGACGCCCGAGCAGCTTGGCAAGGAGAGCCACTTTGCACGCCTGCGGCTGCTCGACCCCGACCGCTTTCCGGACTTTGACGCCTTCGTACAGGAGGAACAGGACTACGAACCCATCGCCAGCGCCGTACAGGCACTGCTCACTGAAGACACACTTTCCGCACAATCACGGGCGACCTTGCAGACACTCCTGCAGGAACCGGGCAGTGAGGCGTTACTCGCCGCCACGCAGGCAGAAGACAACAAGGCCGCACAGCAGGCACGCGAACAACTGGTCGACTGGTTGCTTGATCGCCACGGCACCGGGCGTGTGCTGTTTCGAAATACGCGCAGTGCTGTCAGGGGGTTTCCCAACCGGTCACTGCATGCCTATCCCCTGCCCGTGCCGGCGGCCTACAGCAAGATACTCAACAATGTCGAACGGGTCGGCGAGGCCGGGGCGCAGCAACTGCTCTGCCCGGAACTGCTTTACCAGTCAGTGGAAACCGAAAACAGCGAACGCTGGACAACGTTTGATCCGCGCGTGCCCTGGTTGTGCGAGCAATTACGCACCCTCCGCCCGGACAAGCTACTGGTGATTACCGCCAGCGCAGAAACCAGCATGGACCTGGCCGAGTGGCTGCACAGCAGGAAAGGTATCCATGCCGCTGTATTTCACGAGGGCATGAGCATTATCGAACGTGACCGTGCCGCAGCCTATTTCGCTGATATGGAGTTCGGCACACAGGTGCTGATCTGCTCGGAAATTGGCAGCGAGGGCCGGAATTTTCAGTTTGCGCATCAGCTGGTGCTGTTTGACCTGCCGCTGAATCCTGACCTGCTGGAGCAACGCATCGGCCGTCTGGACCGCATCGGACAACACGAGGACATCCAGATCCATGTGCCGTACCTGACCGCTAGCGCACAGGAAACACTGCTGCGCTGGTATCACGAGGGACTCGATGCGTTTGAACACATCTGCCCGGCCGGTCAAACCGTGTACAACGAGTTCAGTGATGAATTACTGAATGTGCTGCATACGCAATCCGATCCGGCCACGCTGATCAAGGCCGTACACACCCGCCACGCCGCGCTGAACGAGGCCCTGCACCGTGGCCGCGATCGCTTGCTGGAATACAACTCCTGTCGCCCGCAGATCGCCAGCGCGCTGAAACAGCAGACCGAGGCGCAGGATGCGGACGCACAACTGCACGACTACATAGAGCAGCTGGTCGATTGCTACGGACTCGAGCTGGAACCGCATTCGAGCGGCAGCCATATCCTGCGGCCGGGTGAGCACATGCACAGCCATTTTCCGGGGCTGCGCGATGAAGGCATCACGTTTACCTGTGACCGCACCATTGCACTGGCCAACGAGGACCGCGAATTTTTCAGCTGGGAGCATCCGTTGATCACCGCGGCCATGGAGATGGTTCCGGCCAGCGAGACGGGCAATACCGCCATGGCGACCATCAAGTACAAGGGCGCCGCCGCCGGCACGCTGATGCTTGAATGCCTGTACACCCTCGACACGGTCTCCAGCGATGTACTGCAGACCCGGCGTTACCTGCCTGCGACCACGATCCGCGTGCTCGTTGACCAGTACGGCAAGGACCACAGCAGCGCCCTCAGCCACCGGCAGATCAACGACAGACGCGAGGCCATCCCTGCTGACACGGCCATCAGGATTATCCGCGGCTACGCCCGGCAGCTGCGCGAATCGCTGGTGCACTGCGAGTCAATGGCCAACCGCCAGTCACCTGCCCTTATCTCGAGGGCACGTGAGCAGTCCACCCAGATCCTGTTGAATGAAATCGATCGTCTCAAGGCGCTGGCCCGGGTCAACCCAAACGTCCGTGACGAGGAAATCGAATTCATGGAGCTGCAGCGCGAGGCCCTGACGATCGCCCTGGATTCCGCCAGCTTCCGCCTGGATGCGCTGCGCGTCGTTGTTGCAACCTAGTCTGTATGTTCAAGGTGGCTGACGACTTCAGCCAGCCGACCTTCATCGACGATCAGCAGGTGTGGCGTGTTGCCCAGCACCGGGTGGTGTTTACGCAACCAGTGGCGCATGGCAACGCCATCAGCGTTCATCCTGCCGTACAGTAATTGATAGAAGCGCACGAATAACTGCGCCTGCTCCCATGACGGGCTGCCACGATCGAGACAGCGCTGCGCCGCCGACAGTTCGCCAATGTCACTGCACTGCAACTGCAGCACCCTCGCCAGCTCTGCCTGGTACATATCCAGCAGGGCGATTACCTGCAACACCGACTGGGTCAGCTGGCGCGGTTCTGTTGTATCGAGCTGAATTTCAAAGACCATGTTATGCGTGAAACCGCTCCAGGGTTGACGGCAACGTTCATGCTGCTTCGCGATAGCCGGTAAATATGGCTATAATTATTAACAGGAGTATGTCATTAATCGCCCGCGGGCAATGCAGCCGTATCGCACAAGGAGAGCACGATGTTTTTAAAAAACAAGATCAACGATGACCTGGTTGAAGTCCTGACGCTGAAAGACCTGTTTGACCCGTTTTGCGAAAACCTGATCGGGCGCTACCAGCACGGCGAGGAAATGCAGGACCCGGAGAAATTCAGCAAGTCCGACCTGGTCTTTCTCTCCGGGGAGTCGCTACCCCGCTGCTGGATGGATGCCCATTACCGCGACAAGGAACTGCAGCGCTGACCTCGACCAGCCGAATGACCCGGCCATGCCGCGTCAATGATCTGATAATAACAAGAATTATCAGATTGTTAACTTCATGGCGGTGGGGTTAATTGCTACACAGTTAATTACCTGCTTACGTACAGATATTCTGTGCGCACGCCTTTCTGCTGTAACCCCGAGATTACCCTGAACCTCACCGGCAGCTGCAGTCCGGGATACCCGCCTGCGGCACAATGGCTACGGGGAGACAGGTCCGTTTGCCGGTCATGCCAGTGAATCCGGCCGTTCGCCGAGCCGACACGTTGAACTAGCGGGCCGCTAGTCTGCCCCCATCACTACAAAAAACGGGGACCGGCATAACCGGTCCCCGCAAGCAGGCCCTGGCTGTTCAACAACCGGTGATCACCGGATCCGCTCTACCTTGCCGTCTTTAAAATAGACCTCGATATCACGACCACCCTTTGAGTAAATCCAGGAATTACCCTCGCGGTACTTGGGCTCGCCGCATTTCTTGAGCACTTCGTACTTGGTCGGACTGTTGCGTTCACCTTCCTGGATAACATGCACACCGCAATTGAGGGACGCTGCCTGGGCAGACTGTACAGCGGACAGCCCCAGAAGACCGGCAAGCAGATACCATCGACTTGTCTGTTTCATCATAAAACCTCCGGATAGGAATCCAACTGTCTGCCTACTTGGCCAGTTTATAGGTCAGGTTTGGCAGGATGGCGAGACCGGTAGCGGCTCGCACCGCATCACCGTTACCCATGCCGACGACCAGCGTGTTGAGTACCGAACGCACCAGCATGTCGCTGGAGCCGGTCACCCCGGCGTACTTGCCGGTACCACCCGTCAACTTGAATGTACCCTCGCAGGCACCGACCTTGCCCTTGCAGTTCCACTCGGCGAAAACCACTTCCTCGCTGGAGATCGTGATGGTGCAATAGCCCTCTGCGCTGCTTTGCTTGCCGCTCACATCGATATGCTGACTGGCAGGACAGTTCGCATAGGCCGCATCCATGTCGCCGGCCGATGTCTCGACATACATAATGCCCTCGAACTCGCCCATGAAGAGCAGCTTGTCGGTGCCAATCGTGTACACCGAGCCTTCACCGTCCCAGGGCATGAGAATTTTTACCGACTTTTCCCCGGCCCGCGCCATGCCGGCCGCCCCCGCGATTACCAGGCCCAGCACCAGACCGGACCAGAACTTGTTCAACACCATGGAACCCTCCCTTTCACACCGTTAGAAAATTGATCGATCTATACTAGCACGCATAATGCAGCGAAAAGCCTGCGTGACTTCACAGCATCAGACTAGTCACGTGCATCGCCTGGCGTCACTGCGCGCAGCGACAGCGCCCAGTTGACGGGCTCCGCATCGCCGAGACGCACACTCTCGCCCACCTCGTTTTCATACCAGCCGGTGTCGTTGCGCAGCGGCTCGACACGGTAACCCCACACAACGCCGTCACTGTCCTGCGCGATCCAGTTGACCCATGGCGGGATCGCATACCGCACGTCGTCAGCGGCAGCCATGACCCTGTCCGCTGTCAATCACGTTTGCGCTTCTCGAGGATACGCTTCACATACCAGCAACTCGCCGTCATCGCGTAGTCCTGTTCCCTGGCCCAGCGCAGTCCGGTGCGCACCAGTTTTTCAGCAATGCCCTGCCCGCGCATGGACTCCGGCACGAAGGTCCGCCTGAAGTCGATGACGTTATCAGGCAACAGTGTATATTCAAGCACCGACTCTTCACCGCCAGACGACGACACAAAGCGATGCTTGCCAGGCTGATGGATAACTTCAACGGTCACGGGACAATGCAGCAACGGGCTGTTACTTGATAACCTGGTAACAGGGCACGTACTCCTTGCCCGGTAGTTTCATGCGGTGCTGTTCGACAAAGGAAGCCAACAGCGCATCCATCGGCTCCATGATGCTGGCATCACCGCGAATTTCGAAATGACCATGCTTCTCGATGGCGCGAATACCCTCGTCCTTGACGTTGCCGGCAACCACGCCGGAGAAGGCCCTGCGCAGGTTGGCCGCGAGCACGTGCCTGTCCTGGTCCCTGTGCAGGGCCAGGTTGCGCATGTTCTCATGGGTTGGTTCGAACGGCCTCTGGAATTCCGGGTCAATCGTCAACAGCCAGTTAAAGTAATAGGCATCATCATGCGCGGTTCGATAATCGCGCACCTGTCGCAGTCCGGCGTGCATCTCGCGTGACACCCGGTCCGGGTCGTCGATAATGATCTTGTAGCGCTGCTGCACCTCGATACCCAGGGTGTCGATAATGAACTGGTTAATCTGCTTGAAGTAATCCTCGGTGCTCTTTGGCCCGGTCAGGATCAACGGAAACGGAATACTGCTGTTATCCGGATGCAGCAGGATACCCAGGATATAAAGAATCTCCTCGGCGGTCCCGGCGCCACCGGGGAACACCACGATGCCGTGACCGACTCGCACGAAGGCCTCCAGCCGCTTCTCGATGTCCGGCATGATGACCAGGTCATTCACGATCG
>Ga0316201_10003385_pt1 | contig 11750 bp, 7 predicted proteins | sample CS6wburrow_MG_FD_204516 | JGI IMG/M metagenome (GOLD analysis project Ga0316201, IMG submission 204516) | Coastal sediment microbial communities from Delaware Bay, Delaware, United States - CS-6 worm burrow | ecosystem: Environmental > Aquatic > Marine > Coastal > Sediment | place: USA: Delaware... | reverse complement strand
CAGGCGGATTTTATGCGAATTCATTGGCATCACCCACCGTTGATCATGGGCAGGTCAACACCCCTTTCATTGGCAATGTCGATGGCTTCCTGGTAGCCAGCGTCTGCGTGGCGCATGACGCCCGTGCCCGGGTCGGCGGTCAAAACGCGCCGCAGGCGCTCGTCCGCCATTTCAGACCCGTCGGCGACGCAAACCATTCCGGCGTGTTGCGAATATCCGATGCCGACACCGCCACCATGATGAATGGATACCCAGCTGGCGCCGCAGGCAGTATTCAACATGGCGTTCAATAGCGGCCAATCAGCGATAGCATCGGAGCCATCCAGCATAGCCTCGGTTTCACGGTTGGGTGAAGCCACTGAGCCCGTATCAAGATGGTCACGGCCAATCACGATCGGGGCCGAGATTTTGCCGTCGCGCACCAGTTGATTGAACTTCAATGCGGCTTTGGCCCTCTCGCCGTACTCCAGCCAGCATATCCTGGCTGGCAATCCCTGGAAGCTGATCTGCTGCTGGGCTTTCTCGATCCAGCGCCGCAAAGCAGGCTTATCCGGAAACAGCTCAAGGATGGCCTCATCGGTGGCGCGAATATCCTCAGGATCTCCTGACAAGGCCGCCCAGCGGAACGGCCCTGCGCCGCGGCAAAACAGGGGACGGATATATGCCGGGACAAAGCCGGGGAAATCAAATGCTTCCGGCATGTCGCGAAAATCTGCAACCTGTCCCCTGAGGTTGTTACCGTAATCAAAACAAACGGCGCCACGTGACTGCATTTCAAGGATGGCCCCGACATGCAGAACCATGGAGTCGAGAACTTCGTTGTCATAGGCCTCCGGGTCGGACTCTCTAAGTTGCGCCGCCTCTTCCAGTGTGTATCCTGCCGGGATGTAGCCCTCGCGTAAATCGTGGGCGGAAGTCTGATCAGTAATGATGTCGGGGACGAAATCGCGGCGCACCAGTTCCGGCAATACCTCGGCAATATTCCCCAGCAGCCCGACTGACACCGGTGCCTGCGAAGTTCTGAATATCTCCAGCGCTTCATCGAGGCTATCGGTCATACGGTCACAGTATCGCGTTTCAACCCTGCGCTGGATGCGCCAGGGATCGACTTCCACCGCCAGGCAGTGGCCCTCATTCATTGTCACGGCCAGCGGTTGAGCGCCTCCCATTCCACCGAGCCCTGCGGTGACGGTCAACTTTCCACGCAGGCTGCCGTTGAAATGCTGGCGCGCGCACTCCGCAAACGTTTCATAGGTTCCCTGTACAATGCCCTGGGAACCGATGTAGATCCAGGAACCTGCCGTCATCTGCCCGTACATGGTCAGGCCTTTTTTCTCAAGGTCCCGGAACACATCCCAGTTGCCCCAACGCGGCACGAGATTGGCATTGGCAATCAATACCCGTGGCGCCTCCTCGTGTGTACGGAAAACTCCTACTGGCTTGCCGCTCTGGATCAGCAGTGTCTCATCGTTCTCGAGCCGCTTTAAGGTTGAAATTATCCGCTCAAGACATTCCCGGTTCCTGGCGGCTTTACCCGTTCCGCCATAAACAATCAGTTCTTCGGGTTTTTCAGCAACGTCAGGATCCAGGTTATTCATCAGCATTCGCATGGCAGCTTCCTGGTGCCAGCCCTTACAGCTAATTTTTGTACCCATTGGGGCCTTTATAGGTGCATTTTTTGTGTTCATTAATGTACAGTCACTATCCTGAATGAAGTTGTGTGAATTATAGCAGCGAAATGGCCCCTGGCCGTCGCCGGCACAGCAATCAAATGGAATGACAATGCTAAAAAAGATTACTCCGAGAATTTGGTTTTTGTTTGTGTTCTTATGTTGCTCAGCGCTACTTGGTTTCGCTTTCTACAACCAGTACGTTGACTATCTTGACCCCTGTCCCCTGTGCATTTTCCAAAGGGTCGTGTTCATGACGATGGGGATTATTGCCCTGTTGGCTGTTCTGCATAATCCCGCAAGAACCGGACAGCGGATATATGCCTGGCTGATCGTGGCGGGTGCGGCAGTCGGCGCCCTGATAGCCGGCCGCCATGTCTGGTTGCAAAGCCTGCCCCCGGGCGAGGTGCCGGAATGTGGTCCCGGCCTGAACTACATGTTAGAAAATTTCCCCATTACCGAGGTGCTTTCAACCGTACTCAGAGGGTCCGGAAGTTGTGCCGAAGTTATCTGGTCTTTCCTGGGTATGAGCATGCCGCAATGGACCCTGGTCTGGTATGTTGGCCTTGGGATACTGACCTTATGGATTGTCTGCTTCCGCAGTCGGCCATCGCACAACCATAACGTTTGACAGCTTGAGTATTAGATGATGAATGATGAAGTAATAAGCGTGGATTCCCTGCAGGAGGAGAAGCACTGGCAGCCGGCTTCCTGGCAGGATTACGAGGCGAAGCAACAGGCACAATACCCGGATCAGGACGAACTGCAGGCAGCCCTGGACAAATTGTCCAGCCTGCCGCCACTGGTAACTTCGTGGGAAATACTGTCCCTGAGAGAGCAAATCGCGCAGGCCCAGGCCGGCGAGCGCTTTTTTCTGCAAGGCGGTGATTGTGCCGAGAGCTTCGCAGAATGTAATTCCGAGGTCATAACCAACCGGCTGAAGGTGCTGCTGCAGATGAGCCTGGCGTTGACACACGGGCTGCAAAAACCGGTCGTCAGGGTCGGTCGTTTTGCCGGTCAGTACGCCAAGCCTCGTTCATCTGACTTCGAGACCCGGGATGGAGTGACGTTACCCAGTTACCGCGGTGACCTGGTGAATTCAGTTGAGTTTACCGCCGCAGCAAGACGGCCGGACCCGGGTCGCCTGATCCAGGGTCATGCCATGTCTTCAATGACGATGAACTTTGTCCGTGCGCTCGTTGACGGCGGGTTCGCCGATTTGCATCATCCGGAGTATTGGAACCTCAGTTGGGTGAAGCACTCTCCGCTCGCCGAGGAGTTCCAGCGACTGGCTGACAGCCTTGGCCGGGCGGTTAACTTCATGGAGACCATATCAGGCCGGCGGGCAGGCGCACTCAAACGGGTTGATTTTTATACCTCTCATGAAGCATTGCACTTGCATTACGAGCAGGCATCGACCCGCAAGGTGCCGCGGCAAACGGGCTGGTTCGACCTCACCACGCACTTTCCCTGGATCGGCATGCGAACTGCCGATGTGGATGGAGCGCACGTTGAGTATTTTCGCGGCATCCGTAATCCTGTTGGAATCAAACTTGGCCCCGGCGCAGATGCCGCGCAGGTGCAAAGGCTGCTCGAGATTCTCAATCCCCGCGCTGAACCCGGTCGCATGGTGCTGATTCACCGCATGGGTGCATCCCGGATTGAAAAAAAGCTGCCGCCGCTGATCCGGGCAGTTCAGGATACGGGGTCCCCGGTCTTATGGGTGTGCGATCCCATGCATGGCAATACGGAAACCACCGATACAGGTATCAAGACACGGCGTTTCCGCAATATCATGACTGAAATGGAGCTGGCCATTGAACTCCATCACCAGAATGGTTCGCACCTCGGTGGGGCGCACCTTGAACTGACCGGTGAAGATGTGACGGAATGTACCGGCGGGGCGAGGAACCTCAACGAGACCGACCTCGAGCGGGCGTACAAATCCATTGTCGATCCGCGCCTGAACTATGAGCAGGCCCTGGAACTGTCGATGCTGATCGTCAGTAAATTTGAAAAGCTGGCATAGTTTGCGTTTGTTCTGTCCAGTCATAAAGATAGGGTTTTACACGACTGGTCGCCAGGCGCTGTTGGGCGCCCTCGCGATGGTGCTCCTTGTTCCGGTGTCCGCTCTGGCTGCCGCTGAAGTACGCCATACCGTCAGCTACCCGGAAGACCGGGAACAGGTCATCCTGGTGCGCTCTGAATTTCCCGTGAGCGACGCCATGACCGACCTGGTCATGCCGAACTGGACACCGGGTTCTTACAAGATTCGCAATTTTGCCGCCAACATTAACCGTATCGCCGCCTGGTCTGAAAGCGGTGAGGCTCTGGCCCTGCAAAAGATCGCCAAGGACCGTTGGCAGGTTGACACGGCGCGGGCGGGGAAGCTGCTCGTGGAATACGAGGTACTTACACCTGACCTTGGCGTTCAAACAAGTTGGGCCAGCAAGGCATTTACGCTGATTAACGGTGCTTCGGTCTTCCTGTACACAGACGCTAGCCGCGATCTGCCACACACATTGTTCATTCAGCCGGGCGAGGCGAGAGGGGAGGTTTTCACCGCCATGTTGCCGCTGCCGGGAGGGGCGGGTTTCACCGCGCAGAATTATGATGAACTTGTCGACAGTCCCGTCGCCGTCGCCGATGCCCCCACCTACCGGTTCACGTACCGGCAACAGGAATACGTGCTGCTGAACGTGGGTGAAAACAGGTTCTGGGATGGTCAGCAAGCGGCCCGGGATGTTAAAAAGATCGTCGTCGAAAACCAGTTGTTCTGGCGCAGCAATCCGCTCGAGAGACCTTACTGGTTTCTGAACTTCATCGTCGAAGGGCGCGGTGGACTCGAGCATGATCACAGCACCGTGCTTATGACCGGCCGCAAGGACATGCGTGACCGTGAAAAATATATAAAGTGGTTGGGCCTGGTGGCGCATGAATTTTTCCACGTCTGGAATGTCCGCCGTATGCAACCGGTTGGACTGTCGGAATCCGAGTACCAGGTGGAGCAATATACCAGCCAGCTATGGCTCGCCGAGGGGCTGAGCAGTTACTACGATAACCTGTTGTTGTCACGCGCAGGCCTGGTGACGCCGAAAGAATACCTGGAGTTGCTTGCCAAAGACATCCATCGCCTTGAAACCACTCCGGGCAGGCTGATGCGACCGGTGACCGAGATTTCATTGGACACATGGATCGGTCAGTACCAGCCCAATGCCAATTCCATTAACAGTACTGTCAGTTACTATACGAAAGGGGCAATCATCGGATTTGTGCTGGATACCTACATTCGGAAAACGACAAAAAACCGTAGTAACCTGGACGAGGTGATGCGTGAAATGTACCGTCTTTACGCCAACGACCCCTATGATCGCGATGCGTTCATGAACGTTGTTATCGATTTGGCGGGTGCGGCTGCCGGAGAATTCCTGGCTCCGCTGTTAAACACAACCGCTGAACCTGATGTGGATAGCGCTCTTGAATGGTACGGACTCAAGCTCGACCGTGGCACCGATAATTTAGCCAGGGACGCCAGCTCTGATAAAAAACCGGGTCCTCCGCCCAGTGGTCTTGGCGTTGTCTGGGATGACGCTGAACCCGGCATGGTCGTCAAGGCTGTTCTTGCTGGCAGCAGCAGCGCCAGTGCTGGCGTGTTGCCGGGTGACGAGGTATTGGCGGTTGGCGGTGAAAGGTTGCTCGCCGGCGGACTGGAGGACTTGCTGGCCAGCTTCCGGCCAGGTGAGGAAACAACCGTGTTGATATCCCGCCGCGGCCTGATAAAGGAGTTGGACATCAAGTTGGATAATGCCATTCCGGAGCGCTTTGAAATCGTACTGAAGTCCGGCTTCAAAAACAACCAGGTCAACCGCCTGCAACGCTGGCTGGGACAAGAAGTGAAATAATCAGCCGGCCTCCAGAAGCCCGGCCGGCATTCCAATCAAATTAACTGAGGCCGGCGTCCTCAGTCTTCCTGTTTCTTTGCGCTGCGGCTGGCCGTCTTGCGCTCGTGTTCCTTCAGATGAAGCTTGCGAATACGGATGGATTCAGGCGTTACCTCGACCAGTTCATCGTCCTGGATGAATTCAAGCGATTGTTCCAGTGTCATGATCATGGGTGCTGAGAGCAATACGTTGTCGTCCTTGATAACGGTCCGTATGTTGGTCAACTGCTTGGCTTTCAGCGGGTTGACCGTCAGGTCGTTACCACGGTTGTGGAGACCGATAATCTGTCCTTCATATACATCAACACCGGATTCTATGATCATCCGGCCACGATCCTGGAGGTTGTACAGGGCATAGGCGACGGCTTTGCCGGTACTGTTTGCAATGAGAACACCGTTATTCCGCGTTGATATGGGTGCCGGGTTATACGGGCCGTATTTTTCAAAGCTGTGGAACAGCAGTCCGGTTCCGGCCGTCACGGTGCGAAACTCTGACTGGAATCCAATCAGGCCGCGGGCCGGGATAATGTAATCCATGCGTATGCGGCCCTTGCCGTCGGGCTGCATGTCCTGCAGGATACCGCGCCGCTGACCAAGCCGTTCCATCACTGCGCCCTGGTAATCCGCCTCGAGATCCACAACCAGCATTTCATACGGCTCTTCGGTTGCGCCGTCTTTGCTGCGAAGGATAACTTCCGGACGCGATATTGCCATCTCGTAGCCTTCCCTGCGCATGGTTTCAATCAGGATGGACAGGTGCAGTTCCCCGCGGCCGGAAACCCGGAATCGCTCCGCGTCAGAGGTTTCTTCAATGCGTAACGCCACGTTATGGCTGGCTTCGCGCAGTAAGCGATCACGCAGCTGGCGGCTGGTCAGGTATTTGCCTTCAAGGCCTGCAAACGGTGAATTATTGACCCGAAATGTCATGCTGATGGTGGGTTCATCCACGGTCAGCGGTGGCAGCGCTTCCACTGTTTCCCGGTCGCACAGGGTATCCGAGATTCCCAGGTTTTCAACACCGGTGACGGCGATGATGTCACCTGCATTGGCTTCACTGGTTTCAACGCGTTCAAGACCCCGAAAACCGAGGACCTGGAGGATTCGGGCATTGCGTTGCTCACCGTGGCGGTCAATGGCCGTTATCCTCTGGTTGGGCCTGACGCTGCCGCGCTGAATCCGGCCTATGCCAATGACGCCGACATAGGTGTTGTAATCCAGCGTGGTAACACGCATCTGGAAGGGACCGTCCTGATCCACATCAGGGGGGCTGACCTCATTCAGAATGGTCTCAAATAATGGTGTCATATCGCCTTCGCGTACGTTGTCCTCGAGACCGGCATAACCCTGCAGGGCAGAGGCATACACAACCGGAAAGTCCAGTTGCTCGTCGCTGGCGCCGAGTTTGTCAAACAATTCGAATGTCTGGTCCAGGACCCAGTGGGGGCGGGCGCCGTCACGGTCGACTTTATTGATAACGACGATTGGCCGGAACCCCATCTCAAAAGCTTTCTGGGTGACAAAACGGGTCTGCGGCATTGGGCCATCGACCGCATCGACCAGTAGCAGTACGGAATCCACCATGCTGAGAATGCGCTCGACTTCGCCGCCGAAATCGGCATGGCCCGGGGTATCAACAATGTTGATGCGGTATTGTTCTTCGCCCCGGGTCCAGGTAATCGCGGTATTTTTTGAAAGGATGGTAATGCCACGCTCTTTTTCCAGTTCATTGGAATCCATGGCGCGGTCCAGGGTTGCCGCGTGTTCACCCATGGTGCCGGACTGTTGCAGCATCTGGTCGACCAGGGTGGTTTTGCCATGATCGACATGGGCGATGATGGCGATATTTCTAAGGTTTTTTATCACGATGGATTCCAATTGACTAAGCGCGCGGAAGTTACACGTTTTGGCTGCTTTAAGCAATGTTTTTAATGAAAAAACAGCAAGATAAATGATGTGGGTTGGTCAGTTCCGCCGGTGTTTGCTGGCCTGTCCGTGCCAACTGTTGCACGGGAGCGGTTTCTGCCGTTGCCGATCGTGCCTGCCCCAGCCCTGCCAGGGTCGCTGATTCGGGCCGGGCGCTTGCTTTCAGATCATGCGCTGGCTATCCTAGCAAGCCCTCAATTCCAGGGTTGAAAACCGTGTTGGCTAACGATCAAAGTATCCTTTTTGCATTTCCCGGACAGGGTTCACAATACGTCGGCATGGGCAGTGACCTGCATGAAAAATATGCCGTTGCAAGGGACGTCTACAAGCGGGCCAGTGAAACACTTGGCTACAATATCGCCGAATTATGCTTTGACGACCCTGAGAACAAGCTCAACCTGACACGGTACACGCAACCGGCATTACTTACCCACTCTTACGCCTGCTTACAGGTTTTCAGGGAATTGACCAATGATAGCCTGCAACCTGCGGTGGCCGCCGGGCACAGCCTGGGCGAGTACTCGGCCCTGGTTGCAGCAAACGTGCTGGAGTTTGAAAACGCTTTGCAGTTGGTGCAAAAACGCGGGGAATTGATGGGCACTTACGGTGAAGGTGAAATGTCTGCATTCCCGATGGACCTCGATACGATCCGGCCGATTGCCCAACGGCACCACTGCGCGATCGCCGGTTGCAACCTGCCACAGCAAACCGTGATTGGTGGCAGCGGCGAGGACCTTGAAAAAGTTGAAAACGAGGTTTTGGAGACCTTTGAGCGTAAGCGTCCCGTGCGTCTCAAAACCGAAGGAGCATTTCATACCTATTACATGGTCAAAGCGGCGCAGCAGTACCGCGCAGTACTGGAGACCGCGACGTTCAATCCTTCCGGTGTGAAGGTTTTATCAAATTTCACCGGCGAGTTGCATGGAACTGACCCCGTTGATATCAAGGCCAGCCTGTTTTTTCAGCTATTCCATCCTGTGATGTGGTTTGCAAATCTCCAGCAGGCGTTCGAAAACGGCATTGACATGATCTTTGAGTTTGGCGGTGGAATCGGGCCCGGTAGCGGTCCGGAGAGTAAACGGCCAAACCTGCAGGGAATGATTGTGAAAGCCCAGCGCTCCATTGGCCAGAAAGCCGGTTATCAATCAGTCATCAATTGCGAGTCGCTTGAAAAAGCCGTTGAACTGGTTGCCGGTGACAAATAGGCGGCCTGCACATGCTGCAATCACCACGAAGCCATTACAGGCCAAATACACGCGAAGTCAGTTGAATGATCATACGTATCGTCAAGATGGAGTTTGAGGAAAACCACGTACCGGATTTTCTGAGAATCTTTGCGGCCAGCAAAGATCAAATAAGTTCATTTCCCGGTTGCACGCATTTACAACTGTTACAGGACGAGTCTGATTCAAGGACGTTTTTCACTTACTCGCATTGGGCAGGTGAAGACGACCTGGCATCCTATAGAAACTCTCAATTGTTCGAAACCGTATGGGGGCAGACGAAGAGGCTGTTTCGCACTGCTCCGCAAGCCTGGAGCTTGTGCGACCGGACGGGACTGGTTCAAGGGGCACAATAACAGGCTGTTTCGAGCGCGCATTTTCCGGTGATAGCGACTGCAGTGGAGTTGGTTTGTTATTTCAAGTGGGGCCAGGCGCCTGATAAAGCGACTAGACTTTCGCATCATTGCGTTCTTGGCATATCAAGGTGACAATGACTGCTTCCGGCCAGCGAGGCATGTTCTTTGCTGGTCTAACATGGTGGTATCACGATGACTGAGTTTTCAAAAAAAACACTCGATGACTGGCGCAAACTGGCCGCCAAGGAGTGTAGGGGCAAACCACTTGACGAACTGACCTGGAACACCCCCGAGGGAATTGCGGTCAAGCCACTTTATACGGCTGCTGACCTCAAGGATATCGATCACCTGGATTCTATGCCCGGCATGGCGCCTTTCGTACGTGGTCCGAAGGCGACGATGTATGCGGGCCGCCCCTGGACAGTGCGGCAATACGCCGGCTTTTCCACGGCCGAGGAATCCAATGCGTTTTACCGCAAAAACCTGGCGGCCGGTCAGACCGGGTTATCTGTGGCCTTCGATCTCGCAACCCATCGGGGTTACGACTCCGATCACCCGCGTGTCGAGGGTGACGTGGGCAAGGCCGGTGTGGCAATCGACAGCGTTGCCGATATGAAAATACTGTTCGACGGAATCCCGCTGGACAAGATGTCTGTCTCGATGACGATGAACGGCGCAGTATTGCCTGTTATGGCGATGTACATCGTGGCCGCAGAAGAGCAGGGTGTTGCCGCCGAAAAGCTGGCTGGAACCCTTCAGAATGACATTCTGAAAGAGTTCATGGTGCGTAACACCTATATCTATCCGCCGGCACCGAGCATGCGAATCGTCTCTGATATCATTGCATACGCATCATCGAATATGCCCCGCTTCAATTCGATTTCAATATCCGGCTACCATATGCAGGAAGCCGGCGCGACCTGCGCCCAGGAGCTGGCTTACACCATTGCCGACGGTATCGAGTACGTGCGTGCCGCGATAGCCAGCGGGCTCGACGTGGATGCTTTCGCGCCACGGCTGTCATTTTTCTTTGCCATCGGTATGAATTTTTTCATGGAGATCGCCAAGCTGCGGGCTGCGCGCCTGTTGTGGTCGACACTCATGGCGGAAAAATTCTCCCCCCAGGACGAACGTTCGTTGATGTTGCGCACGCATTGCCAGACATCGGGCGTGAGCCTGACGGCCAAAGATCCCTACAACAACATCATGCGCACCACCATCGAAGCGATGGCTGCAACGCTTGGCGGCACCCAGTCCCTGCACACCAATTCTTTTGATGAGGCGCTGGCATTACCGACCGAGTTTTCTGCGCGTATTGCCAGGAATACACAACTGGTGCTGAAAGAAGAGGCGGGAATCACCAAGGTCGTCGATCCCCTCGCAGGTTCCTATTACGTGGAGAGCCTGACCCACGAACTCTATGTCGAGGCCAGGAAGCTCATCGATGAAGTCGAGGGCATGGGCGGTATGACAAAAGCGGTGGAAAGCGGTATGCCCAAGATGCGTATCGAGGAGGCCTCCGCACTGCGGCAGGCGCGTGTTGACCGGGGTGAAGAAATCATCGTCGGCGTGAACAAGTACCAGCTTGAGCAGGAACCGCCCGTGGATATCCTGGATATAGACAATACTGCCGTCCGCGAAGCTCAGATTGAACGTATCAGGCAGGTTCGTGAAAACCGGGATTCGACGCGATGCAATGCTACACTTGAGGCACTGAGCCGGGCGGCGCAAGAAGAAACTGGGAACCTCCTTGCCCTGGCCGTTGATGCGGCCCGCGCTCGAGCCACTGTCGGAGAAATTTCAGATGCCCTGGAAAAAGTTTACAGCCGTCACCGTGCCATGACACATTCGATTCAAGGTGTATTCGGGTCGGCTTATGAAGGTGATCAAGACTATTCCGAGTTGCAAGGCCAGGTAGAAAAGTTTGCCCGAGAAGAAGGCAGAAGACCGCGGATGCTGGTCTGCAAACTTGGCCAGGATGGTCACGACCGCGGCGCTAAGGTGATCGCAACAGCATTTGCCGATATTGGTTTCGATGTTGATATCGGGCCATTGTTTCAAACACCTGAGGAGGCTGTCAGGGAGGCCATTGAAAATGATGTTCATGTCATCGGCATCTCGTCCCAGGCTGCCGGGCACAAGACGCTGGTGCCGCAAGTAATCGAGGGCTTGAAGCGGCAGGAAGCGGAGGATATCGTGGTTATTTGTGGCGGGGTCATTCCACCGCAGGATTATGAGAAAATGCTGGGTTTCGGCGTGGCGGCGATTTTTGGCCCTGGCACCAATATCCTGCTTGCCGCCAGGGAAGTCCTTGGGCTGATCAGGGACCGGAAACAAGAAAAATAGTCATTCAAACCAGAATTGAGTTCGTTAGCATCGCGTCGAATTCGTTCGTGACGGGGTTTAAGCATGAAGCAGATCGTTGAGCAACTCGAACAAAAACGTAAGGCCGCCGCCAAGGGTGGCGGTCAGCACCGGATAGACAAGCAACACGCTCGCGGTAAGTTGACTGCCAGGGAGCGGATCGACTTGTTGCTCGATGAAGACAGTTTCGAGGAATGGGACACCTTCGTTGAACACCGCTGCACCGATTTCGGCATGGCCGACAATAAGATTCCCGGCGATGGTGTGGTAACGG
>Ga0316201_10003384_pt1 | contig 11754 bp, 10 predicted proteins | sample CS6wburrow_MG_FD_204516 | JGI IMG/M metagenome (GOLD analysis project Ga0316201, IMG submission 204516) | Coastal sediment microbial communities from Delaware Bay, Delaware, United States - CS-6 worm burrow | ecosystem: Environmental > Aquatic > Marine > Coastal > Sediment | place: USA... | reverse complement strand
CCACCATTAAAGCCAAACCAGCCGAGCCACAGGATCAGCGTGCCCAATGCTGCAAGCGGCAGGTTGGCGCCCGGAATCGCGTTCACCTGGCCACCGGGACCGTACTTGCCCTTGCGTGCGCCGAGTAGTATCACGCCGGCGAGAGCCGCAGCCGCACCACAAAGATGTACGACACCAGAGCCTGCGAAATCGAGGAAGCCGGCAGCATCAAGGAAGCCACCGCCCCATTTCCAGAAGCCCTGCACCGGGTAGATGAATCCGGTCAAGACGACGGCAAAGGCGAAGAACGACCAGAGCTTCATGCGCTCAGCGACCGCACCCGAGACGATGGACATCGCGGTTGCCACAAACACGACCTGGAAGAAGAAATCCGACAGGTTCGAGTAGTACGTGTCCCCGCCGCTCGCGATGACGTCCGCGGCCGTGTTATCGGTGGATCCCAGGAGACCACTGCCCAACGTTGAGAGACTCTGGAAAATGCCGCCGCCAAAGTCGCCCGGGTACATGATCGAGTAGCCGCACAGCATGTACATGATGCAGGCAATTGAGTACAGGCCGACGTTCTTGGTCAGAATCTCGGCCGTGTTCTTGGCGCGAACCAGGCCGGCCTCGAGCATCGTAAAGCCCGCAGCCATCCACATGACCAGCGCGCCCATGACGAGAAAATAAAATGTATCTAGCGCATACGCGAGTTCAGTAACCTGCGCCGCTATCTGAGTTGTTTCTTCCACAACAAAACCCCTTCTAGTTAAACGGCTTCGCTACCGGTCTCGCCGGTACGAATGCGAATGGCCTGAACGAGTTCGGTGACAAAGATCTTGCCGTCACCGATCTTCCCGGTACGTGCTGTATTGGCGATTGCCTCGATAACCTGTTCGGCGACATCGTCAGCCACCGCCAGTTCGATCTTCGCCTTGGGCAGAAAGTCCACGACGTACTCCGCGCCCCTGTAGAGCTCGGTGTGGCCGCGCTGCCTGCCGAAGCCCTTTACTTCGGTGACAGTGATGCCCTGAATGCCGATGTCAGCAACTGCCTGGCGCACGTCATCGAGTTTGAAAGGCTTGATGATCGCAGTGATCATTTTCATTACAGATTCCCCTCTTGATTTGAGAAAGGGGCGACCGCAGGGCCGCCCCCGCGACAACTACTGCAGGTCGAACGACTTGCCGAGTGAGAAGATCAGTGACTCGTCGTCCTGGCCGATCAGATCGTCATTAGCAAGAATCAGCGCAACTCCGACGTCGATTTCGGCAATGGTCGTGCCGTAGCCGAGTTCCAGGTAGTCACCGTCGGCATCCTGTGAGAACGTGCCGTACGTTCCGTAGAAGCCGTTTTCGCTCGCCAGCGTCAGCGCCGCGTAGGTGTAGTCCTGCGTCGGTCCGGTGAAGTTGTCGTATTCGCCGATTGCGACATCGAGCGACAGCGGCCCATAGCTGCCGCCCAGGTTGATTTCCTGGTAGGTGTCGTCAAAGTCGCCTGTGTAGTAGTAGCCTGTGAATCCTATGCTGTAACCAAAGTCTTCGACTTCGCCGGCATAGCCAAAGTAGCCGTCGACCTCCAGGCCGTCGCTTACATCTGCAGCCCAGGTACCGACATAGAAGCCGCCGGATTCATAGTCCAGTCCGGCGCTCGCAGACGAGACTTTCTGCAGGATGCCGCGGAAGTGATACTCACTCGCCCAACCGACGTTGGCCGACAACTGCGCCTGTGCCAGGCCGCTGCTAAGTAATGCGATCGCGACGAACGCGGTTTTTCTTGCTGTCATTTCAAATTGCTCCCGATTTAAATTGAGGCCAGGGTGGCCGGTTTCGGTCTGTATAGAGCAGTTTGTGTGCCAGTTCTGAAAGTTCTTTTTAGAACAGGCGCTTACGAATTAAGAGCCGTCTCGCTTGCACCGTCGTGGTGCAAGAAAAAGCGGCCTTGCCCCGAAACGGGGAGCAAGCGCCGTTTTTGGGGCGTGATGTGGCAAATGCCGCTGGTGTTTTTGTTCGACCTCAGGTATCAAACCGCTATGAGTGATGAATCCATCGAAAACCTTGCAAGAAAACTCGTGGACTCGGTCCCTGAGGGCTTGCGTTCTGTCCGCGACGATCTCGAAAACAACTTCCGTTCCGTGTTGCGTTCGTCCTTGAGCAAGCTGGATCTCGTAACCCGGGAAGAGTTTGAGGTGCAGGAGGCGGTGCTGCTGCGTACACGAGAAAAGCTCGAAGTGCTTGAGGCTCAGCTGGAGGCCATCGAAAAGAACACGACCTGAGGGACGCCAGCGCGTGATGTGGGCCATGGAGGGCCGCAACAATGAGTCTCGCCATACTGCATTGCCGTGGCCAAAGCGGCATCGACGCGCCACCCGTGACCATCGAGGTCTTTCTCTCCGGAGGGCTGCCGGCATTCACGATTGTCGGCATGGCGGAGACGGCGGTGCGCGAGAGCAAGGATCGCGTGCGTGGTGCTCTGATCAGCTCCGGCTTCGACTTTCCGCAGCAGCGTATAACTGTCAGCCTCGGTCCCGCCGATATGCCCAAGGCGGGTGGCCGCTACGACCTGGCCATCGCGTTGGGCATCCTCGCCGCACGCAAGCAATTCTCAGTTAAAGCCCTGGAGCAACTCGAATTTTATGGCGAGCTCGCGCTGAGCGGCGCGTTGCGCCCGGTTCCCGGGATACTGCCGGCAGCGTTGCGCGCGCGCGAGTCGCGGCGATCGATCGTTGTACCGATCGACAATCGGAGTGAAGCGGCCGTCACGGACGCTGACGTCTATCCAGCCGGTTCCTTGCTCGAGGTCACGGCGCACCTTGCCAGGCGAAAGACCATCGAGCCTTATTCAGAATCACCTGACAGCGATTCATCGCCGCCTCAGCAAGACCTGGCTGACGTCAAGGGCCAGTCTCGTGCCAAACGAGCCTTGGAGATTGCAGCCGCGGGTGGACACAACTTGTTGTTGATCGGCCCTCCGGGAACGGGCAAGAGCATGCTGGCGCGTCGCCTTCCAGGCTTGTTGCCGCCGTTGAGCAACACAGAAGCCATAGAAACTGCAGCAATCAACTCTGTTCTGGGAATACCACTGGCTGCCGACAGCTGGCGCCGCCGCCCCTTTCGTGCACCGCATCACACGGCAACGGCACCAGCACTCGTCGGTGGCGGAAAAGGACCGCGACCTGGCGAGGTTTCCCGAGCTCACAACGGTGTGCTGTTCCTCGACGAGTTGCCGGAGTTCAATCGCAATGTGCTCGAGGTTCTTCGCGAGCCGCTCGAGACCGGGAGCATCACGATTTCACGCGCGGGTGGGCAGGCAGACTTTCCGGCGCGGTTCCAGCTGGTCGCCGCCATGAATCCCTGCCCCTGTGGCTACCTGGGTGACGAGCAGGCGGATTGCTGCTGCAGCGCAGATCGGGTGGCGGCATATCGGCACAAGATATCGGGGCCGCTGCTGGATCGCATTGATCTGCATGTCGTGGTACCCAGACCATCGACGAGTGATCTGCGCAGCGGCGGTGATGCGGCGGGATCAAGCGCCAGCGCGCGAGCTCGTATCGAGAGAGTGCGGGCGCTTCGCTCAGAACGAGGGGGTGAATCCAACGCTAGCCTGAGCGCTCAAGTCTTTGACGAAGTCTGTCACGCAGACGACGGTTGCTGGGCACTACTCGAAGAGGCGGCTAAACGATTCAGCCTTTCGGCACGAGGACACCAGCGGGTTTTCCGCGTTGCAAGAACGATTGCGGACCTGGCGGGAGAAACTGGTATTCGACCCTCGCATATCGCCGAGGCATTGTCTCTGCGAACACTGGACCGCGCGTAGCTAGCAAGGAGAGAAACTCAGGGTATGCCGAACAGGCGTTTTTGCGTAAGCGCTTAACGGGCGAGTAAGTACTGGTTGCGCAGGAAGTAATCCGTATCGCCCTCAAATCGAACCTCCTTGGCAATCGCAAAGGTCGTTCGTCCGACCTCGTACGTGACGCGAATATCGGCGCTGCGATTGTCATCCTTGCCCTGGTAGGTGGTGACCAGCACCAAATCACCGCTTGAGTTTCTCTTACGAGTACTAATCAAATCGCCATTCAGCTTGCGACCGTCACGGGAGAGCTTGATTTTTTCGCTGGAGTTGTACTGAGTTTCGCCCGGGTATTTGATCGAGTAGCTCAGCGAGCGGCCGTTCGGCTCATCGACCTGTATCTCCACCGGAATCTGCGAACGTGACCCGCTGGAGTAGTCTAAATAAGTCAGGTGTCCTTTCCAGCCGTTACCAGAGAGGACTCGGAAGTCCTCCGGCGAGGCCACCGGACCCGTGGGGGTGCTGTTCGCCTGATCCGACGTCACTCCCGCACAGCCAGTCTGCAACATAACTAAAGCAATAAGAATAAGGTTTTTCATGAGTTGTCCTCTTCAACCAATCGAATAAAGGTACCCGGCAGCGATATCAGCATCGCTCAGAGCGACAAGCACCGAAGACGCCTGATGTTCCGCATGCCTGATCTGCGGTAGCTGTATTTGTCATCGATTCGAGCCTGAGCTGCGTGACGCTATTGCTGCACGGGGCTCGAGAATGTCGGTATTTGTGGCCTGAATCGCCTCAGTTCAGGCAATGAGGCGCAATTTATCGATTCTGAGACGCTCTGTGCTGACTGGGCGTTTGTCCGGCGATGTCGCGAAACACGCGGTTGAAAGTCGCCTTGGAGTTGAATCCGGACGCGAGCGCAATCTCGACCATGCTTTGTCCGTCATCGCCGAGCAGCTTCTTGGCGTATTCAACCCTGAGCCCATTGATGAAAGCATTAAATGATAGGCCGAGGCCAAGATTGAGGGCACGTGAAATGTAGGTTTCATTTGACGCCATACGCTGGGCAAGATCGCGAATCGACAACCGTGGTTCCAGATGCCAGTCGCCCGCAAGGACTGCGCTTCGAATTGCCTGGCCTTCAGACTGCCAGTCTTTCGCGGGCACCTCGGGCTTCGTGTTGGCTGGCCCTGCGACTTCGGCATAGCGCATCTTCGGGAATGGAATCGATGTCCGTACAAGGGCATCAAAGCCCAGCCAAGCGAGTAGGCAGGTCATTAACACTTCTGCAGGAAAAGCATCGACGTAGCTGATGGGTCGCAAAAACACGGAGGAAACTTCCAGCGACAAATACATGATACCGGCGAGTATGACGACGGCCAGCAGCCGGGTCAGCCAGCCAGGGTCAAAGTCTCGTGCCGCCGACTCTGTGTTGTTGAGGTATTGCCGGTAACGCCTCAGTAAACGGAACACGGCGACGATAGCAATCACCATTAGCGCAACCCCGATCATTGTTTCGACGGGCGTTATGAACGGCACGTGGATCGCTTCGTTGTAGGCCCATTTTGACCTGAAGTCGCCCAAGGCCAAGAACGCCCAGCAGTAATAAGCGGTCTGCGCGCAACCTGGCAGCAACAACCATTTTCGCCAACCGAGCGGCCCACCCTGCATCAGGCGATCGGCATGCAGGTAAATAAGCGGACCGGCATACAGCTCGACGTTGAACGGCGCGAAGGTAAGGCCGGGCCAGACCTGGTAGAACCCCGCAAATCCGAGAATCTGCGGAATCTGAGCGACAACGGCTATCACTAGAAAACCGGCCAGAAAAACATTGGCAGCACGTTCCACGCGGCGAGTCGCGAGCATCGTCGCGATCACGATCATTGGCAGGCAAACAGCAAACATCAATGCCGAGCGCCAGCCGATGTCTAGATTGGAGAGATCACCCATGAGCTGGGAGTTTGGTCCTCAAGCCGGTATCTGATCAAGCACGTTGCAGCATGTTGGGCCAATTTGCGGGCGCAAAACGCATAACGCCCCCGCATATTGCGGAGGCGATATCGTTGCGTTGCCTGGACCGGCGGCTGCAAAGAACCGCGTTTCCGTCTGTCCTACTGCGATTCGGCCGCCATGAACTCCACGGCCGCCGCGACTTCGTCGTCGGAGAGGTCCATGCGGCCGCCCTTGGCCGGCATGTAGCCTGCTGAGCCGCTGTAGCCCTCGATCGCATGTTTGGTCAACGTCTCCATGCCTTGCGCAATACGCGCTGTCCAGGCTTCCGCGTTGCCAACAATGGGTGCGCCGCCGACACCTGCCGCATGGCAAGCAAGGCAGGCCGAGTTGTATACCTGCGGGCCCGATAGAGCTGCGGCGACCGGCTCTGGTTCGGGAGCGGCGGCAACAACGCGCGCTGGCTCGTCGTGCGATTCGCCGGGCAGATATACATCACCGACAGGTCGGATACGCTCTGCAACTGCCTGCCGGTACTCAGCGGTGTCACGCGTGTAGACGCCCTGCGTCCTTTCCGACATCTCCTTGGACAGTACGAAAAGTAATAGCGCCACAACGACAAGTGCGCCGATAACGAGGGAATACATATCAAAAAATTTCTGGTCCCGACTCAAGTCTCTGCTCCGGAGTTTCTGTGTCTGGTTTAGCCGTGCGAGGTGCCCGGCGGAGGCCGGCGATTATAGCCTATCAGCGCGCTTGCGCGAATTTTTCAAGCATCAGGATCATAAGTTCTTCGGCAAATACCACGGCGGCCCGCCGCGCGACTGTCCTGTCGGTTTCATCCCCAACCTCGTAGGTCGCAGCGGGAATCCCGTAGCGCTGGTACATGTAGTTCTTGGCGACGCTGGCGCGCTTCCCGGGCCCGGCGTCGTTGGTGAACTCATAGTCGGTGAGCCTTGGCGCAGCCTGCGCAAACCAGGTCTCAAAAAATTCTGGAGGTTCGGTCGGTACCGATGCGTCCTGTGTATAGAACACATTGCGGTCGGTCGAATGAAAGTCCAGAAACACACGAATACGGTTGCCCGCAGCATCCAGCCTGTCGAGCAGGTTGCCAACCAGGAGGGTCTCAGGCTGCTCGAAAATGCCCCAGTCGCGATTCAGATCGGTACTGCCCAGGTTATGACGCCAGTTACCGCCGACAACACCGTCCGGGTTCAGGAGTGGTATGGCAATGATCTGAAACCGCTCGCGAAAGCGCATGGCGAGTTCGGTATCGGCGAACAGCGTCTCTACAAACGAGAACATGGCGAAAGAACCGGATACTTCCGGCGGATGCTGACGCCCGACAAGCAGCAGCACATCTTTCGCGCCCGGATTGCTGACGAGGTAATGAATGGGCTGTTTGGCAACCGATTGGCCCAGCAGGAGCAGTTCTGCATCGCTTTGCGCTGCCGTCCTGCTATTCCACGCATTGTAGATGACTGGTGTGACTAGCTCCTGTGCTGCCACCCAGGTGACTTTCTCTTCAAGCTGCACGTCAAAAGTTGCTCGCGTGCCTTTCCTCGATACCTTTATGCCGTTGGCGTCGACCGGTCGCCAATTGAGTCCGTCTGTGCTGATCTTCGGAATGTATCGATGACGGCCGCCAACATACTGTAGTGAAACAATGGCGGTCGTATCCTCAGGCGCGGAAATCTTGAACGCGAACCAGGGGCTCGGATTGATGTAACCATCGTCCTCCGGGCGTATCGACAGCTCGACATGATTTTCAGAAAGGACTCGGCAGCTGCCACGTCGCGCAGCGGTAAAACCGTCCAAAACCGTGAAAGCTGTGGCCTTGCAGGGTTCACCGCTATCGTAGGAGACGATCGGTGTCGCGCAAGCGCCGAGCAGGAGAAAAACAACAAGACTCAGAGCGTATCGGTAGATCATTTCGTCCTCTAACGGAGAGACCAGGCGACGGTCCGTGCGACGCGGTGGCTGCTGGCGCAAGCGAGCGTCCAGCCAAGCATGCCATGGCCCGTGTTGAGAAACAGCCGATCGATCTTCGTCGGGCCGACCAGCGGGCGACCGTTCGGCGTCATAGGTCGAAAGCCACCCCAGTGTTGTTGGTCGGCACCATAGTCTGCTGCGTGCGGCGCAATTTCCCGCGCCACATCGAGCAGATCAGCGGTGCGGCGTTCATCGGACGAATCGTTGAAGCCGAGGAAATCAGCAAAGCCCGAGATTCGCAACTTGCCGTTGATGCGACTGAATACGGTCCGTTTGTTCAAAACAGTGACGCTCATCGCCGGAGCCGAAGTGCCGGTTGGAAGCGTCACGCTGTAGCCGCGCACCGGGTAAATATGCGGATTGATATGGACGGACTTTAACAGCTGGCCGCTCCATGCGCCGGAACAGACAATGGCCGCGTCGGCCGCGAGTTCACCATCGTCCAGTTCTACGCACTTCAGTTTTCTTCTCTCTTCAACAAGACGCTTTGCGTTAACACCCAGGCGGAACTGCACGTTTGCAGATTCTTCGAGCACGCGACGCATGCTGGTTGTGAACATGTACGAGTCGCCAACGCTGTCCTGTCGAGAATAGACAGCAGCGCAAAAATCGACCGGCATGTCAGCAAGCGCAGGTTCCAATTCGATACTGGCTTCTCGACTGAGTACCTCGGTCTCGCATCCGTAGTCTCGCTTTAATGCAACGCCGGCCTGCGCTTTTTGCACAGCCTCCTGTGAGGCTAGCAGTACAAGCTTGCCTGCGGGCCGATGCGAAAAATCGAAAGGCAATTGCTGTCGCAGTTTCTTCAACAATTGCTCGGATTCCAGCGCGATTTTCAGCACAGAAACCGTATTTTCTCTTGCTCTTCCCCGGGTGCACTCAGACAGGAAGCGCAATCCCCAGGGGATGAGCTCGGGATGAACACGCACGCGACAACCGGGGTCTCGGCCGCCAATGATGCCCGGAATCTTTGCCAGGAAAGCAGGGTTCGCGAGCGCATCCGTATAGCTGTAAGCGAGTTGCCCTGCATTACCGAAGCTCGCACCGTCACCGACGTCAGACGCGCGGTCGATAACAGTAACCTGGCAACCGAGCTCAGAAAGGTAGTAAGCGGTAGTTACCCCGATTACCCCTGCTCCAATGACGACAACGTGCATGAAATGCCCTCTGCGACTTGCCTTTGCGATGTTACCGAGCCTGTCGAAAGCCCCGCCAATGACCGTTGATAGAAGGCCTATAGCCGTCGGCTATGAGGTGGTCAATCCTTGAGAAAGGCCTTTAGGGTGGCGTCGAGGTGCTGGATGAAGCGCTGCGTGGGTAACGACAGCGGAGCGGCCGCAAGGCTCAGAGCTTTGATGTCGAAACGCAGGGGAGGGCTCAAGGGCAGGATCTGCACGCGACTCGTGTCACCCGATCTTGCTGTCACCTCGTCGACAACGGTCACGCCGGCACCGCAAGCGACCAGCGACTTCGCGACGTGATAGGTCTCCGACCAGATGACAATATCGAGGTCGGCCTCAACCGGCTCGAGATATTGCGACAAGGCGCGGCCGAGCGGTCCGCGACCATTCAGCCCAATGAACGGATGGCCTCCAAGATCCGCCGCCTTCAGGTTCTTCTTGCCCTGGAAATCGATATCCAGCGGCGCCAGTGCGACGAAACGGCTTGTCGCCAGTGTCTCAGTGACGATGCCGGGAATATCTCCGTCATCGAACGCAATACCGATGTCCACGCGGGATTCGAGCAAGGCCGCGGCCATCTGATCGATGTGTAACGTCTCGACCTCGAACTCCGTCTCGCTGTGCTCGTCCCGAAAAAGCTTGATCGCATTCGGCAATACCTCCAGGCCGAATGCAGGCGTGCACGCAACGCGGATCCGGCCAGAGTCACCGGCTTTGAGGTTTGCAGCGACGTGCCGCAGCCGATCGACGTTACGATAGACGGCGGAAACGTGGTCGAACAGGCGATGCGCTTCGGGCGTGGCAACGAGCTTGCCCTTCACGCGGTCGAACAGCAGGTAACCAAGCTGTTGCTCGGCGTGCGCCAGGACCTTTGAGACGGAGGGCTGCGAAACGTTCAGCATGGCCGCGGCGCTAGTCATCGATCCGGTTGAATACACCGCGTGAAAAACCTCGATCTGTCGCAAACGCATAGTCGTTCTCTCCCGCTTCACAGCTAGTATAACCACAGGTTATGCTGTCCGTATGAATCCAGCCAGACTGAACTTGCCCGCGACGATTGTTGCCTTACTGCTGATCGCCGTTAACTCGGCAGCCGAGTCTATTCCGGTCAATGGGCGTGTGCTCGGCGATGACGATGTGGCGCTTGCCGGCGCGATTGTGTCCATGCGCGGTATCGAGACCAGCGTCGACGGAAACGGCGGCTTTTCATTCCAGCTCGATACGCCGACGACAATCCGCCTGCGCGTGGCAGCGCCGGGCTATTACTCATTCATTCACACGGTGCACCGCTCCGACTTCGTCAGCGGCCGCGACGCATACCTGCCGGATATCCGCCTGGTCAAGAAAGCACCCGGCCGTACGCTGTTGATGTTTGCCGGCGACGCAATGCTCAGCCGCCGCTATTTTGAGCCGCGGGGCGGCGAGCCTGTCCTGGTGCGTCCGGACAGCGTGCTGGACGATGGCAAGAAGTTACTTGCGCCAATACGGCCCTATATAGAGCTTGCCGACTTTGCGTCGGTGAATATGGAAACGCAGCTGTCGAATAATGAGTTGACGGATCGAGTGCCGAAGTCCGTCACCTTCTATTCGCCTGACGAGCTCGCGACGTTACTGCAGTGGGCAGGCTTTGACTACGTGGCACTTGGCAACAACCACATGTATGACTATCGAGAGGCGGGCCTGGAATCTACCGTCGCGGCGCTGCAAGGGACAAGCCTTGCTTACTCTGGTGCGGGCGCGAATGACGCGGAGGCGCGCAAGCCTGACAGCGTCGACATCGGTGGGCGCAATTACGAGTGGCTGAGTTACGTTGGTTGGGCGGGTACGTTTCAGCCCAGCCAGGTCGCAGAGCTTGATAAAGGCGGTGCGGCGCTCGGCAACACGACGGTTATCGCGGAAGACCTGGCAGCGCTCCCGGAAGAGGCTATCTCGGTCCTGCAGCTGCACGCTGGGCTCGAATACGCGGCACGGCCCGCATTGAGCGAACAGACGACGATGCGACAGGCTATCAAGGACGGCGCGGATGTCGCCATTGGCCACCATCCGCACGTGTTGCAGGGCTTTGAGATCGTCGATGACCGCCTGATCGCCTACTCGATGGGCAACTTCCTGTTCGACCAGTATCACTACACGACCCAACTCGGCATGCTGCTGTACGTCTGGATGGACGGTGACACGCTGCACCGTGCCGAGGTCGTGCCCCTGCACGTCAACGGCTATATACCGACGCCGGCGACGGGGCTCATGCGGCACGCGATATTGACTCGACTGGCGCGCCTATCCGGACCGCGAGTCTGCATGAGGCCGAGCGGCTTTCATGCCGTTGTAGAAGCGTGTAGCGCCGAGAGTAAGGCCAGCAACACGATCTCGATGCCAGAGGCTGCCGAAGCTGCTGCCGTGCACGTGCGAGAACTGGGTGCCTCGCCGCTGCTGCCGGTAAAGGTTGCCGGTGCCGACAGGCCTTATCGCCTTGGTATCGACTTGCTGCGCCGCGGCGATTTCGAGTATGCGCGCCTGTTTGGAGCGCATGATCGCACCTGGATCGAAAGCCGACATGCGGCGTTGAAAACCGGCGAAAATAATAGTCTCGAGGTGCGTGTGCCGGCGGGCGGCAATCCCGTTCGCACCGGATTGAAAGTATTCGAACGGGTTTTCACATTGTCCAGTCCGGCAACGGTCAGTGGGCGTCTTCGCGTCGAGGGAGATGCGAGGATTCGCTTCCTGCTGCAGCGCCGCCGGGCGGATGACACGCTGGCAGATGCGCTGACGAATGGTCCGACAACCGAGATCGGTACCTGGGAGGGCTCAACAGATGGCTGGACGACGTTCTCGTTCGATTATATCCAGCCGAGGGTCGCTA
>Ga0316201_10003383_pt1 | contig 11755 bp, 5 predicted proteins | sample CS6wburrow_MG_FD_204516 | JGI IMG/M metagenome (GOLD analysis project Ga0316201, IMG submission 204516) | Coastal sediment microbial communities from Delaware Bay, Delaware, United States - CS-6 worm burrow | ecosystem: Environmental > Aquatic > Marine > Coastal > Sediment | place: USA: Delaware... | reverse complement strand
AAATGTTCCAGGCTTTGGAGGCGGTTTTTATACTCTGCGTACCAATATCGACATGGATGGTGATTGGCTTGTGGTCGGTGATCCTTATTTCGATAATGGCACTGGCTTAGACTTTGGTGTCGGGGCCGGTCGATGCCTGATCTATCAACGTGACGCCAATGGCGTCTATCAATTCAATGGCAGTATTTCGCCAGCAGGTTTAGTTGCCGGAGATGGCTTCGGGACTTCTGTCGCCATTTCTGAGATTCCATCACCATCCGATCCATCGACTTACGTTTTATCCGGTGCGATCGGACGTATCGACCAAAATGTATACCGTTCTGGTGCTGCTTATCTCTATTCAAATTTTACAGGCAATTGGGATTTGTCCAGGCAACTCGAACCAATTGTACGCGCAGAGAATGATGAATATGGTCATGCAGTGGATCTTTCTCAAGACGCAATGATGATCGGAATTCCTTTGCGCAAAGCTTATGATCGTGGAGCGGTGGAAATCAAGAATTTGCTATTGGCGCCGTTAAGCGTTGATGCAACAGATGGTATTTCAATCGGGAATGACCCATCAAAAACAACGGTCTCATGGATATGGCAGGGAAATAAAGACCTCGTTTTTGGTTTCAATATTTATCGCGATGATGAATTGATCGCCTTCCGAAATATGGCCACGACGACTGATATTGGTAACAACACCGTGAGTGGTGAATGGGATGATAATTCAGCCAATCCCGGACAGCGATATATATATACAGTGAAGGCTGTAAATAGTGTCATACCTTTTGAATCAAAGGGCACTTCAGACGAAGGAAATAATCGCGCGAATGGAATCATTTTTGGTTCAGTCAGAACTGAAATTGGCCAGGTGCCTGTGCCTGGAGTGACTGTCCGAGCAGTCGGAATTGTGGAGGGCGAGATTTATTCATACGAGACCACGACCCTCCCAAATGGAGACTATACTTTTAACCAGATCTATTACGACAGTGATCCCAATATTGCGTCTGTCTATACAATGACTGCAGAATATCTTGACCACATTATCATCGCCCAAAATACCGACCAGGCCACGCTTAATTCATTGAATGATCCGGTTCAGACGGTCATCAACTTCATCGATCAAACCGCCTATGTGATCAAAGGTCGTGTAACACAACCCAATGTAGATTGCCCGCTGGCAGGTGTCGAAATAGACCAGGTTGTGAATGGAGAAATCCAGGTTGGACTTGGTGCGACGACGGATGAAAATGGGGAATACAGTCTCGTTATTAATCCGAATCAGCCAGGTTTAAATCAACTACGTATAAGAATCAATAATATCATTCGTCAGGACCTTGAGGAAACAGAATACTTCTTCGTTCCGGATGGGGATACGACATTCAGCAGTTTCACCAACTTCCCGATCGTCACCGAATTGAACTTTGAAGATCAATTGATCTATCAAGTATCACTCAAAGTCAAAAATACTTGTCTCGATCCGATTTCAACGGGGCGTTGGAATATTCGGATTAGAACATTGGATGGATGTTTCGATGAGCAATATCAAACGAATACATCTGGTGATCTACTCGTTGACCTGTTGCCGCTCAACTATCAAATGAAAGTCGTAGGAGTCGATGATTTAAACGGACCAAATCAATTGGCTGTTGATTATTTTGCCAATTTTCCAACAACATTGAATCTTTTGGGTCTGCATCGAGATTCATCTGACATATATACACCGGCGCAGATTGAAGAGAAAGTAGCGCGTAATTTCACCTACCACAAAGCACCGGATGTTCAGGTCAATGGATTTGACGAATTCTTTTGTAACTCTGACGTTGCCGTTGTCCAGCAAGGTGAAGAATATACGCTCAATTTCAGTATCACTGAGATCCACGGTGGTTCCACTTGTGCTGTTCAGGAAGGCATTGTTACAGTGACAAATCCAGCCTCGACGAGTTCGCAACCAGTTGATATTCTATATGATCCAATCAGCGAATCATTTCCAGAGTACAGATTTGAGGCGGGGAGTCCAAATCAAAGCAGTCCGCACATCTATGCGGTTACTTTTGATTATAAATCGAATGATGGTGGTTTCCTTGGAAGAGTGACCAGGGCGGTGTTTGTCGAAGGTTCCGTGGCTCTTCCGGGAACAGATATTTTGGTCGATGCGGCGAATGGCAATGATGCTGTGCCTTATCCATTAATGGTCTTGCGCGATCCGCCGGGTGATGGCAGTTCTAGCTATATCGAATCAGGTGAAACATTCAACTTTACAAGTGCACTGACAACAACTGATGAATCAGGTCTTTCGGTCTTTGCTTCGCTGACCAAGGATATCCTTGTAGCGAGTACACAAACATCAGGATCAATCACAGCGAACTCGTCTGATGCGCAGAGAATAGAGTATTCAAACTCTGTGACAACTTCACAACGGATTGAAACGTCTTCAGACATTTTCAATATTGGCCGCAATGCCGATGTCATTGTTGGAGCCGGTCTTGTCATGCAATACGGCCTGGTCAATGAATTCAGTGTTGGAGAATGTGACACGATTTTGAAAGTGACAAAATATGGGATTTCCCCTAATGCAGCACCAACAACATGGTCATATACAGTCAAGCAGGTCGAGGACATCATCCAGGGCTATCTGAATGATTCTCTGAGAATCGAAGCCGGCACATTGATTATTGAAAATGCGGGACGCGAATTATCGAAAGCTGAAGCTCGCGAATTTGTTTCCACAAACATCGATAACTGGCGTGAAGTGATCAGATATCACAGTGTTGAAACGGTCCCCTATTATATCTTATGTACACTAAATCCGTATGCATTTGACCAGGCCACAGCGGATGCCATCAATGTCTGGCAATCGCAGCTCAAACCTTTTTTTGGTGAATTTGTAAATGGTGAATTTATATTGTTTGACGAAATCATCTGGGACGCACAGTTGATTGAATTCTATAATGCCGCTGCAACCGCCATTCGAAACCTAATTGAAGGAGGCGAAGTCACAACATGGGCCTTCCCATACCAGGGGAATCCGGCATTTATTGATTTGACAATTCCGCTTATTGATTTTGCACTTGTGAATTTCCAGGAGATTCTGAGTCTACCTGGTATACAAACTTATGCACAGACATTTGGACCTCAAGTTGAAAACATCACAACAGGCGGAAATGTGATGATCGAAAAATCGATTAATAATGTCCAGGCGAGTACTACGAATATTCAGAATAGTGTATTCCTCAGCAAGGAGTTTGAAGTGCAAGGAACGATCGGTTCCAGCATTACGGTCTTCGGTGGATTTTTCGCTGGTCTTGGGGCCGGTGTTGTAGGTGGTATTATTAAAGAGATCTCATCTCCAACATTTACGCTCGGTCGAAAAGCAAATATTAATTTCAGTCGCACCAATGAATATCAAACGACTGTTGAAGAATCTGTGACGGTTGGTTACACGATTTATGATGACGATATCACAGATGCATTTAGTGTGGCGGTGATTCAAGGTGCAGATCAATTTCATACGCCTTACTTTGAACAATTCGGCGGACATACGTCATGTCCACCTGAAGTGGGTACAGTTTGGGTAGATAATCCGTTGATTTCAATTCTTGATCCTGAAACAGGCGCCACTTCACAGACCAAGTCACTATTTAATATCCCTGCAGATGAGGCCGCGGTATTTCAGATCATCATTGAGAATCAAACACCCTTAGCTTCATTGCCGGATCGAGAAACCATCGTCTTCTTAGAAAATGAAGACAATGACAACGGTGCAGTGGTTCGCCTTAATGGTATTGACCTGGCAGTTGCAAACTTCATGGATTCATTAGCCGCTTTTGAACCAGATACATTGACTCTGACAATCGAACGCGGACCGGTTTTCTACGATTACGAAGACATCAAAATTGGTATCCAGCCAAGTTGTGATGATGAAGGGCCCAAGCGATTCATTTTTGTATCGGCCTATTTCCAGACACCATGTAGTCCTGTTTCAATTGTCACTCCTGATCCTCAATGGGTCATCAATGGCGATGATAATTTCCTCCAAATTGGCATCCAGGATTATGATCCCGATAACGAGAACCTCGACGAAGTCATCCTGGAATATCGACGACTCGGCACTGGAGACGACTGGACACCTGTTCCAATTCTTGAACTTGGACTTAGTACAATCGTTGATACTTCAACTTTAATCGGATATAACAGCATGTTAGCTGAGGGGCAAATCCCGACTTACTATTTCGATTGGACATTGCCCGACGAATTGTCGGCGTACCCAGATGGTGAATATGAAATTCGTGTGCAAATGGATTGTGGTGCTTCAGCAAACATTTCAAATGCGATTCCGGGTACAATAGCCAGGGAAGGTCTTCATTTGTTTGGCACTCCTGAACCGGCAGATCAGATCTGGACCTCGGGCGATGAAATTTCATTTTCATTTAATAAGGATCTCGATTGCGCATTGATCAACCAGTCCTTCATTGACCAAAACATTTTTGTATTATATGAAACGACAGGAGATACACTTGGCTTTACGATAGCCTGTTTTGGAAATCAAATCATCTTCCAGCTTGATCAACCGATGTCAGATTTTGATGGTCAATTTTTAACTATGGTCGTCAATGATATTCCTTCGATCTCTGGAAATGTTTCGGATGAAGAAAGTTGGACATTCCGTGTTGTGACACAGTCGATCTATTGGTCGGAAGCTGATACATTGAAAATCAGAATGTATGCCGGAGATACAATGTCGCTAATGACCCGATTAGAAAACTCTTCGGAAGTTCCTGAGGCGGTTGGATTACAAGCTAAAGACGGCATGATGGATGCATGGATCGGCATAACAGATCCTTCCAATCCGGCAAGCTTCACTGTTTCTCCATTTGGAAGACCCGTTAAATTATTTATCGATGCAAACGAAGAAATTGGATTATACGATGAGGCGATTGAAGTGACTGGACTTTCTGGAAATATTCCCACGCTCAATGTCCAATTGGAAATCTTAAGTCGGCCTCCGGATTGGATTGTTGATCCCGGAGATTTTTCTTCTTCCATGAATCTCATTACTAATTGGAGATTCTCTTCAGATCCAGATAGTCTGTTGTCCACAGATACTGTTGACTTGATTAGTGCCTGGTATGAAGGAGAAATCCGTGGAGTGGCACCTGTACGTCTTTCTGGAAGTTCATTTTACGCCGCATATCTCACCATCTATGGCAAAGCGTCTGATCCAATGAATATTGAGCTAGAATTTAGGGTATGGGATGCCGATAAGGGTTTTGAATATGATGCACATCCTACATCGACTGTCGTCTTTATAGAAAATGTGAACATTGGCACGACAAGCAATCCTGAAATTCTTAATGTAGATCGTGATACAGATCTTGCAAGATACATCCCACTCCGAAATGGATGGACCGGATTTTCATTGAATACGATCACGGCCAATATGGACGTGATGTATAAATTACGCACACTGAAAAATATCAGTGATGGTGATCTGATCAAGACAAATAATGCTTTTGCTATCTACGATCAATCCACGGGTTGGTTCGATCTCGGTTCAAACGGGCTGAAAACAGTGAATACTGATCGGGGCTATATGATTTACCTCCAAAACGGACCGGATACGCTCCGTTTGACTGGCGCAATTCCTATCGCGACAGACCTTCAACTTGAGCGCGGATGGAACTGGATTGGATTTCCATTTGAAAATACTGAATCAATTGATCAGGCATTCGACGTGACAAATGCCACAGGAAATGATGTGATCAAAGTTGATTTTCCACTGCCAGATTCACTACCGACGTTTGCTCAATATGATCTGGTTATGGATGAATGGGTTGGAACGTTAAATCATATGTCCAAGCATCAACTGTACAAGTTATATCTCGATAATTTAAATGGTGGCGATTTGAGTTGGACAGGCGGCAACAATGTGCAATCAGGAAACCAGCAATCATCTAATCGAAATTTCAATCCAATCGCTGATCCCACGGATGAGAGTACCTGGAATATGGATGTGTACAACTCAGATCTTGTGATGCCCGTTGTCGCTGAAATCTATATTGATAGCATCCTGAACATTGATACTGATGATCGGGTAGCATTTTTCAAAAATGATACGCTCTATGGTGTTTCGCAATTGATTGCTGAACCGTTGTTGGAAAAAACACTGATTGCAGCAATTGTGGAAGGTGATTTGTCTGATTACCAGGTCTTACTTTTTGATGCAAGCGAAAATCAAATCTATTCAGCGAGTCAGATGATCTCGTTTCAGGAAACCGGTTTTGGGACATTTGAACAGCCTTATCGATTTGACTTCAAGTCCTGCCCGCGTGATTTGATCCTGACAGTTGATGATAGCCCATTGAGTGGTATATACGAAGCAGAGGCAACCATCACGATTATGGGCGCTGTTGAAATCATGAATGGCGTAATGGTTGAATTGAGGGCTCCTTTGGTGCGGGTGATTGATCAGGTAAATACATTTCCAGCCAGCGAGGTGATCATCAGGCCAGACGGATGTGCTGAGTAGAGAAATTGGGAATTGAGTATATTCAGGAGTTTTCATAAAGAAAAACTCAAATGAAAGTAAACGGCAAAAACTACCGCACGATATGGATCCATCCGGAAGATGAAAAAGTAATTCAGATTATTGATCAGCGTAATTTACCACATGCATTCATCATTGAAGATCTGAGGACTGTTGATCAGGTTGCTTTAGCCATCTTGGACATGCATGTCAGAGGCGCTGGCTTGGTCGGTGCTGCGGCGGGTTATGGGATGTATCTGGCAACGCTCGAAGCATCCAGCCATGATTCCTTTGATGCACATTTGAAAAAGGCTGCACAAAAACTATTAGCAACCAGGCCAACGGCAGTGAATCTTTCCTGGGCAGTCAGCAGACAATTGACTGCTATTGAAAAAGGAAGGAGTTACCTGGAAAAAGTCAACATTGCCCTTCAAACTGCTATGGATATTGCTGATGAAGATGCTGGACACTGTCAGAAAATCGGGCAAAATGGACTGCATATCATCCGGGATTTTGCTTCCAAAAAGAATGGGAGTCAGGTAAACATTCTAACCCATTGTAACGCTGGCTGGCTGGCATTTGTAGATTATGGTACGGCAACATCTCCAATTTACGCTGCATTCGATCAGGGTATCGATGTGCATATTTGGGTGGATGAAACCCGACCCAGAAATCAAGGTGCTCGTCTGACGGCCTGGGAATTGAGTGAACATGGAGTTCCACACACTGTAATACCTGATAATGCCGGGGGGCATCTTATGCAACAAGGGTATGTCGATCTGGTGATTGTAGGTAGTGATCGAACAACTTACACTGGCGATGTAGCGAACAAAATTGGTACCTATCAAAAGGCACTGGCCGCCAAAGACAATCATGTTCCATTCTATGTCGCACTACCATCGTCGACTTTTGATTGGGAAATCAGAGATGGATGTAAAGATATTCCCATAGAAAAACGTGACGCCTCTGAGGTGAAATACATCTCGGGATTATGTAACGGAGAAATTAAGCATATGCTTTTGACCCCAAAAGAAAGCCCGGCAGCAAATTTTGCATTTGACGTGACACCAGCGCGGCTCGTAACTGGTCTGATTACTGAACGTGGCATTTGTGCCGCGAATGAAAAAAGTATTGGGCGACTTTTCCCAGATATCCTGGCCCAATACAACAAATAGGCTTCGGTCTTTTGTCTTCCGGCTTCTTACAGCCACGAATTTTCACGAATGCACACTAATAAATCAATGAATGTTTGCTGACAGGAATTCAATGTATCATTATTGCGAGCTAATCGTATGAACAGTATGGCATTTATTGGCTCATAAGAAATGGTCGCAGATGTCCGCCTGAAAGTGCCAACTCTGCATTGGCAGATTGGAGGGTGTTTAAGATCATGCGAGTTTTTCAAGCTCCAGCCCGTAGTCATATTGCAGATCTTCGTGCAATGCGGTCACTTTTTTCCTGATCATAGCAATTTGACGATCATACAAATTCTGCAATACGGTACTTCGGTAGACAGAAGGTGTAAAATTTTTGAGCTTCTCACAAAAGTAGAGGAGAAGTTGCACCTCAGTTTCCTTCTGGTTTGAATAGCGGATAAACTTCTTAATCTCTCTCAGGATTTTTCGAATACCTTTTTTAATTAAGTATAAGTTCGTGCGATTGATCAGATCAAAATGATCATCAACCAACTCCTTTACAGTTTGCACATAACCCTTTTCATCCTCTGCTTCAAAAAGGAGATAGGTCAATAATTCTTTATTCTCCTTTTTGAAACGGGCTAAGCGAAGGCAATACTCAATTAATTGTTCATTTGGACATTCCTTTAGCTCATCTTTCAGTTGTTTGATCGTTGCGGCTTTCATTTCAAGATAAATTGTAGCCACAAGATATCAGAATGTGAGGATGAAACCTTTTTACTTTCTCTTGAAACGACAAAACGTATAGTTCTGCACCCCTCCTCCAGGGGTAATATGGTCTGGATGAATGCATTTGATTTTCTCGAATGATGGGCTCAAAAGTTTCGTGATATCATCTTCAGAATATTGAGTAATTTTTAATCCACTACACATGGTAGGCCCCTTGTCGGAGAATGTACCCAAAATGAGCGCACCGGACTGCTTGAGACATTGATTGAGGATACTCAGGTATTTCTTGATATCCTGGTCTTCTCTCAAAAAATGAAATGCAGCCCGATCATGCCACACATCATATTGCTGAGTAGGAGTGAATTGTGTGATATCAGAAACGATCCAATTGACCTGATTTGCAAGGGGGCCCAATCGTTCTCTCGCTCGTTGGATCGCTTTTTCTGAAATATCAAGCACCGTCAGGTTTGTAAACCCGTCTTTCAGTAAATGATCAGTTAAAAGGCTATCTCCTCCACCAATATCAATAATGCTGGCATCTTTAGCGGTAGATAATTCCTCAATAAACTTTAATGATGTATGAGGTACTGGTTGATACCAGCCAACTTCTTTCAAAGGTTTTGTATGATATACATTTTCCCAGTGTTGCTTTCGATTATTTATGCTCATCCATCTGCTTTAAAATGCTGCATCAATACCTGGTCCAGTTTTCCTTCAAAAATTTGATTGAGCACTTCCAGGCTTTTCAGCCCAAAAATAAACGAAATTGCAATCGGATCTGCCCTCCAATACGTATGCCCTTCATAAAAACCATAGCGCATAATGTATTGTGGTTCCATTTCACCAATATTCATCGAACTGATTGATTTTTTGAGTTGGTCCAATGCTTCCGAGGTAAGATGCGAAAAACAAGCTTCCAATTCAATCATTTCTTCTTGAGTAAAAGGGCGCCATAATTTAATGAAGAATCCACCTTCGATTTGATCGTCGAAGATGGATTTTTGACCTCCCTTTGTATCTTCTACTTCCACGTATACTTTTTTCTCATGATACCAGAAATGATGGATATTTTCCCACTTATGTTTTGCCATATTCCACCTTTCCAATGCCAGGTCTGTGTCCATCATATTTAATACATGGAACAATGGTGCTGCCATTTTTGGATGGGTGAGCCCTATCTTTTTCACGATTTGATTGTCTCCTTTCAGCACTGATATTATATCTTCATCTGCAGCTAAAAACCCTGCCTGCGAAAGGGCATTTGGTCGAGCCAATGAAGTAATTTCATCAAGAGACCGACCTGTTATTTCTTTTGTTTTATTCAGTTCAACTTCAGAGTGGAGTCCTGTTTTTGCCAAATGGGGAAAATCAATTGAATCGATGATGAGTTGTTGGCAAATTTCGCGTGTATTTGTCAGGGTAACCTCTATAATAGCATACTGGTTCATTTTAGTTACTGCAATGACATATTCCTTGCCATTGTTGGTTTGGAAAGGGGAAGGAAGGTCAGGAGGATCAGGGAGCACTTCCGGATAAATTGCATATGGTATTGTATCTAGCAATGCCGGATAAGTCTGTGCATGCACTCTGAGCAGACTCAAGAGAATAAGCCAACTAAACAATAATCGTTTAATATGGATGGAATTCACTTTTTCTCTTTCCAAGTAGCGTGCGTAAATCTTTAATCGTTTCCGCAATGGCTGCTTCAAAACTTTTTTCATTTGATGACGCAAAGATGGTCGGACCTGGCAGGCTGAGTTTTATTTCGCAGATTTTCCCTTTCCCCTTTTGATCCTTGTGCCATCTGATAATGACATCTGCGTTGATGACCCAATTAAATTTCTGACCTAAAGTGTATAATTTTTCTGAAACCAACTTTTCAAGGGCTTCATTTGATGACATTTGAACAAATTGAATATCGTATGTCATATTGGTGTGTATTGATTCAATGCCAGATTACGGCTATTATTAGGTGATCCCAATGATGAAAATCAATGTTGAATATGAGAGAGGTTTTGGAAGGACTAGTGGTGGGATAGTCAAAAAATGAATTGATCGATACAGTTTCGAGAAGTGCGAACTGATTGGGTGCACATTGCGCACAGTTTCGAGAAGTGCGAACTGATTGATGGTCAAGTTTTACACAGTTCTCAAAAGTGCGAACTCATAAGAAAATTCTCATAAAATTATTCACCCCATCTTTAATTCTCTCACCTCGACTTCAGCTTTTCACTATCTTCCCACCTGATTTTGACAGCTTAATTGAGAAGTGTTATGAAGAAACAAGTCATCATTATTATGGGTGTCAGCGGAAGTGGTAAAACGACGATTGGCCAGCAATTGTCGGCCTTCCTGGGAGTGCCTTTTTTTGATGCCGATGATTTTCACCCGGCGGCCAATGTCGAGAAAATGAGTGCGGGCATCCCGTTAGATGATGATGATCGCACTCCCTGGCTTCAAATACTGGCAGAGAATCTCAAAAAATGGGAAATTGACTCCGGAGCGATACTTGCTTGTTCTGCCCTGAAGGAAAAGTACCGGGCCCAATTGATTCAAAACTGTCCCCAAATCCAGTGGGTGTACCTTGATGGATCTTTTGACCTCATCTATTTCCGCATGAAGGATCGCGCTGGACATTATATGCCCGCTGCACTGCTTACCTCGCAGTTTGATGCGCTGGAAATACCATCGTATGGCATGCACGTAGACATTTCCGGTCATCCGGATTCCATTATCAATACAATAATGTCTCAATTGAATCATATGCAATTATCAAAATTTGGGGTGATTGGCCTTGGTGTGATGGGCAGAAGTATAAGTTTGAACTTTGCCGAAAAAGGAGTTCCACTATCTGTGTATAACCGAACAGAAGGAGGAGAACATAAATTGATTGATTCCTTCCGATCGTTGAAATCTGATCAAATGACTGTACAGGAGTTCGGTGACCTCGAACCATTCATCCAGTCTATCGAACGACCCCGAAAAATATTGCTGATGGTTCAGGCAGGAAAAGTTACGGATGAAGTGATTGTAAAGCTCACACCTATTCTGGATGAAGGGGATATTATTATTGATGGGGGAAATTCCCATTATGAAGATACAAAACGGAGGTTTGAGGCACTTCAGAATCATCAGATTGGTTTCGTCGGTTGTGGTATTTCCGGTGGAGAGGAAGGTGCAAGAAATGGTCCAGCTATTATGCCAGGGGGCAACAAAACACAATATGAACTCATTGCTCCATATTTGAACAAAGTGGCTGCAAAAGATAAAGAGGGAACTCCATGTTGTGCGTATATCGGCCCTAATGGCGCCGGTCATTTTGTTAAAATGGTGCATAATGGTATTGAATATGCAGAAATGCAGCTCCTGGCTGAAC
>Ga0316201_10003382_pt1 | contig 11756 bp, 13 predicted proteins | sample CS6wburrow_MG_FD_204516 | JGI IMG/M metagenome (GOLD analysis project Ga0316201, IMG submission 204516) | Coastal sediment microbial communities from Delaware Bay, Delaware, United States - CS-6 worm burrow | ecosystem: Environmental > Aquatic > Marine > Coastal > Sediment | place: USA... | reverse complement strand
GCGGACGAGAGCGCAACGGATGAGGCCTCAGTGCCAGCCCGGGACGGTAGTGCCGGCAAGCCCAAGACCTTGTCGGGCATGTCGATTCTCGGCAATGAAGAAGCACCGAAGTCACTGGTGATCGTGACATGGTAATCTTCGGAACTGGGCGAGGACGTAAGCCTTGCCGATACACTGGACGACCGGGCGCTTCCGGTGGACAAAGAAGTATTCATGCGTGAGCTGCGCTTCTACGAGATTCGCTCCGGGGAAAAGTAAGCGCCGCGTAGTATTGATTGGAAAAACCCGTGCATTGGATGGAGGCAACGCCTGATCCGGCAGGGGCCCACTGCTAAACGAGGAATTGGTAATGGCTATTGTGTATACGATTGTAGAGTTCTTTACGACCGGCGGACTCTTTATGTACCCCATCCTGATGGTGTTCGCGGTCGGACTGGCTATCGCGATCGAGCGCTACATCACCTTGACGATGGTGACGCGCAGAAATCGACGCGTATGGGAGCAGGTTCAACCACTGCTCGATCAAGGTCAATTCGACGAAGCTCGCGAAGTAACAACTGAAGACCAGTCGACGATTTCGCAGGTCCTGAGCATGGGGCTGTCGCTGCAGGGAGCCGTACACCGGCGCGAAGACATCGAGATCGCGATGGAAGAAAGCATGATGGGCATCGTGCCGCGCCTCGAGAAACGCACGCCGTATGTTGCGCTCGCGTCGAGTATCGCGACCCTGCTCGGCCTGCTTGGCACGATCATGGGCTTGATTCAGGCCTTCACGGCCGTTGCCAACGCCAACCCTGCGGAAAAGGCGGATCTGCTCTCGGCCAGTATTTCTGTGGCGATGAACACCACAGCCTTCGGCCTGATGGTCGCGATTCCATTGCTCGTCATACATGCCGTTTTGACCAGCAAGACGGGCGACATCATTGACAGCCTCGAGATGGCGACGGTCAAGTCATTGAACGTCTTCTCGAGAAATGCCCGGCGAGTCGCCGGAGCATAATCACGATGGCGCGCAAACGACATCACTACAAACGTCGTGGTGGCAATACCTACGAGATCGACGTAACGACCTTCCTCAATCTTATGGTCGTTCTCGTACCGTTTCTTCTTATCACCGCCGTATTTTCACGGCTGACGATTGTGGAACTCAACCTTCCCAGTGGAACCGGCAGCTCCAGCGAAAGCCAGGACAGTTTTCGCGTCGAGGTCATCGTACGCGATGACGGGATCGAGATAGGCAATGGCACGGCCATTATCGCTGCTATTCCAAAAAAGGAAGAGGAGTACGATTTCGACAGCCTGTCGGAATTGATGATTGAGTTGAAGCGCGAATACCCGGACCACGAAGAAGCGTCGGTACTGATGGAGGCGCATATCCCCTACGACTACCTGATTCAAACCATGGATACCGTGCGTAGCGCCGAAGTGCCGACGGAGTTCGGGAACGAGTTTGAGCTGTTTGCCTTGTTTACCGAAATATCGGTCGGAGATGCGCCGTGAGGAATAACCGCCGCATGGCGCGCATGAGCCGCAACCGGGTGAAGATCACCAAGATGCCGCTCACGTCGCTGATGGATGTATTCACGATCCTCGTATTCTTCCTGCTCGTCAATTCAGGTTCCGTCGAGATAATGGAGGCCCCGAAAGACATGGCGCTACCCGTGTCGAAGGTTGAGACCAAGCCCCGTGAAACTGTCGTGGTGTTTGTTGGTCGTGAGGAGATCCTGGTGCAGGGCAAGCTCGTCGCCCTGGTCGACGACATTCTCGGCGATAAAGAAGGCGCCCTCGATCCGATCACGGCGCGCCTCGCGGAGCTGAAGACAAGCGTCATCGGCGACAGCACCGCGATCGTCGCTGATAGCGACGAAGTCACCATCCTTGCTGATAAGTCGGTGCCGTTCTCGGTCATTAAGACCATCATGTCGACGTGCACGGGCGAAGGCTACGAGAAAGTCTCGCTGGCCGTCATTCAACAGAATTCACAGGCTGCGGCGGGTTAGTAGCACATGGCAGACGGCGTGGAGCAAAATCCTTTAGCTGAAGACCAGGCGCTACAGGCGCAGGTAAAGCAGCGTAAGGAGTCTTTGCGGTCGCTGGAGCGCGAACTGGATGCCACCCGGCGCGTACTCAAGACACTGCAGTCACAGCAGCCCAAATACGACTTGCTACGGACCGCATGCCGCTCGCTGCAGGACCTCGACGGCGCTGGTGCCTCTAACCTGCTGTGGCAGGATCAGGACCCGAGCGACTACCTGCAGAATGCGCGCCAGGAGCTCGACAAATACCAGGCTGCCATCCAGAGGACAGAGCGAAGGCACGAGGAGCTGCTCGCCAGCATTGGTGACGAAAACCTCAGGCTCGAATACCTGAAACTCGATCTTGCCGAGGCCAGGGAGCGGGCTGAACTTCGTGCCAACGAGTGGGTACCGGAACGTGAACCTGGCGAGTTGCCGCCGCGGCCACTTGTCATGCCATGGGCTCGAAGCGGCCAGGAAGACCGGCATTTCAGGATATCCCTGGTACTCACTGTGGTCGCTGCGGCTGTGCTTTCTGTCCTGGTGGGCATGATCGCAATACCGGCCACCGAGCGGCCCAAGCAATTGCAGCTTCCGGAGCGCGTAGCGCGACTGGTTCGGGAGGAAAGACAGCCGCCGCCACCGCCGCCAAGACCGACCGAAGAGCCAGAGGCCGAAGAAGAACTCCCCGAGCCTGAGCCGGAACCGGACGCCGACGAGACGCCAGAAGAAATTTCGGAGCCCAGAGACGAACCCAAAGTCGCTGTGCTTTCGGAACAAGAGATCAAGGCGAAGGTAAAAACCAAGGGCATACTCGCGTTCCGCGACAGCATTGCGAGCCGCGCAACCTTAAGAACGACAACACAACTCGGCTCACAGGCACGCGTTCGGGCCGTTGACGATGAGGCTATCAACCGCCCGCAGCGGTCGATGGTTGGCACCGGCGCGCCCGGTCTGGACAGCGGCATAAACCTTGGCGATATTAGTCGAGACGTCGGCGGAGGGGGCGCGGTCGCGAGCATCGAGGTCACGCGTGTCACCAGTTCCATTGAAACGGAAGGGACGGTTGCACGGCCTCGCGCAAGTGCGGCCCTGGCTGGCCGCACTGACGAAGATATTCAGATTGTTTTCGACCGTTACAAGGCCTCGCTTTACAGGCTTTACAATCGCGAACTACGCAGAGACCCCAGGCTCCGTGGCCAGATGGTCATCAAATTGACGATTGAGCCGGATGGGTCGGTTTCAGCGTGCGCGGTTCAGTCCTCTACCCTGCAAGCGCCGCAACTCGAAGCGCAGGTGGTTGAGCGTGTCCGCGCGTTTGACTTCGGCGCAATGGAAGGCGTCGACGTCATCACGATCCTCTACCCGATCGACTTCATGCCCGCGACCTGACGCCGCACCCGCTCAACTGTGTCTTGTTACTTGACGCTGCTGACAAACAATATTTCTTCGAAGGTCCTGCCAAGCGTTGGACTGTTGAAATTGGTCATTTTGGAGGCACCCTGCCACTCAATATGTTGTCCTACCGCCAATTCCGCATTCGGTGCCGCAAGCCAAACGGTTGTCCCGGCGCCGGTTTCAACCTCCACGTAGGAGTATCCGGCCGCAGTCTGTGCCGATAGGACCGTCCCGGAATTTTGTGCGGTGGAAGCGCCAGCGGCAGATGGCGGCGGCACTGCGTCCCCCTGATACACGCCAGACACAAACAGGATTTCTTCAAACACTCTATCAAGCACGGTGCTCTTGAAATTTCGCATCACGGCCGACTGTCCCCAGCTGATAATCTCGCCTTCTTCGACCTCGACAGGAGTACCGGCAATCCAGACGGTGCGTCCGTTATTGCGAACTTCGATATACGTGTACCCCGGCACCTGAACAGAAGACAACACCTGTCCACGATTTCCGGTCAGCTCAGCGTCACTAACGGTGGCAACGTTGCCGGCAGGGGCTTTGTCGCCACCGCAGGCAGTAAGAAACAGGATCGTGAGAGTACAAATGACTAACTTGTTCATGTGAATTCCAATCTGGACGTGGCGCTTGAATGGCGAAACAGGGGATCATATGGGACTAGGCGACCTTTGCCAATGTGAGTTGCCGGAATATCGTACGTGCCATTCCGTACTGCATGCTGGCGCTCGAACAGCAGCTTGAGTGGAACACACAGACAATCACACGGAAGCATCACTATGGAATTTAAGAGTTTTTTGGTCATTTTTGGCACGGTTTTTCTGGCGGAGCTTGGCGACAAGACGCAGCTCGCGACAGTGCTTTTCGCGAGCAAGGAGCCATCAAACCTCCTGCTCGTATTTGCCGCGGCTTCGCTGGCGCTTATCCTCTCGTCGGCGATCGCCGTTGCCGCCGGGTCGACTCTGTCCAACTACATCGACCCCCGATTATTGAGCTACATCGCAGGCGCGGGGTTTATCGCAATCGGTATGTGGACCGTCTGGCAGGCGTAGCCCAGGGGCATATCGACCCTTCTGTTCGCATACTCCTTACCGATCAGAGGAATATGATATCGTCGCCTGATCCTGATCAAACAAAACGAGCTCGCGGTTCGCGGGCCAATTCCCAGAGAGTGAATGTATGAAAAATTTATTGATGGTGCTTGTTGTCCTGGCCATGTCGTCAACAGCCGTGGCGCAAAGCGACAGAGGCGGGATGTGGGAATTCGGGCTGATGCTGAATCACACTAACTCGGAGTCGCTGAGTGCGGAAATGGGGTCGAGGCTCGATATCGACAGTTCGCGTGGATACGGCCTGAACCTGGCCTACAACTTCAATAGCCGCCTCGCGATCGGCGGCGAATTCAACTGGTCAAGCCCCGACTATTCGGCCGTCATCGTGCCCGACGGAATCGGCTTACCCGAGACAATCAACCACAGGCTCGACACCTATACTTTTACGATCAAGGGCACCCTGAATCTGCTTGAAGGGCCTATCACACCGTATGTTGAAGCCGGACTCGGCTGGACCGACATCGATTCCAATGTCCAGAGCCAGCCGCCTGTGACGGGTTGCTGGTGGGATCCGTGGTGGGGATACATCTGTGACACGTTCTTCAGCACCTATTCCAAGAGCCAGGAGTCGTTTAGCGGGGCCGCCGGTATTCGTTGGGATATGGACAATGGTCTGACACTCAAGGCCGCCTATGGGTTGCTGAATGTGAAGGCGAGCAGAGCGAGTGGCGATGCGAACTTCGACATGTACCGTGTGGACCTCGCCTGGCGCTTCTAGACGTTTCGTCCTGAGGACAGAGTGTGCAAAAAACCAATTTTCACTACTTGCTTGTTGCCCTGTTGTTTCTACTGTTCTCGATCCCGCTCACTGATGATCTGAGCGGGATCAGCGCACCTGTTGCCAAAGCCGTAGTTTTCAGTGTGATGCTGCTTATCGGCATATGGAGCCTGAGGGGTAGCGGACGGTTCTTCTCGCTTGGCATAGCCTTTGTGGTCGCGGGCTTTGTATTCAACATTGTTGCCATCAACTCGCACATTTCGTTCTTTCAATACAGCGCTATTCTCGCGGTGATGGGTTTCCTGCTTGTCACGATTACGTTTACCCTGCGCAACGTGGTTGTTGGCACCGAAGTTAATGCCAATCGCCTTGTCGGTGCGATTTGTGTGTACTTGATGCTGGGCGTTATCTGGGCGCTCGCCTACTCTTTGCTCGAGTTGGCAGCGCCGGGGTCGTTCGGCGGCGTGCCAGCGGGGCAGGACGCCGGCTGGGACAGTGAGTGGCTGTATTTTAGCTTCGTCACGTTGACCACGCTGGGCTACGGCGACATTTTGCCGCTCTCGGCAGTCGCGAGGGCATTAGCGTATATGGAGGCCGTGACGGGCCAGTTCTATGTGGCCATCCTCGTCGCCGGACTGGTCAGCGCCTATATTTCCGACAGGCGCAGCACCTAGGAATCAGCGCCAGGCGCTATTGCTTGTTGCGCGGCCAAAACGCGTCAAAAACATACACCGCGCCTACGCCATAAAGCGTCGCCCAAATGAACATCAGCAGGCGATCGTAGAAACGCGCATCCGCACTGCTGCCCGTGTTCGTGTCCAGCACGGCCGGCGCCAGCACGACGATCAGCGTCAGGAATGCGTAGCTCCAGGTGGCCGCATCATGGCGCAAGCCATCACCTTCAAAGATGCGCTGCCCAAAAATCAGTCCCGCAAGACCGATCAGCAACACGTAGAGCGTCAGCGACGGCCAGATGCTCAGGACCTGCCAGGCGATAACCGCCGCAATGCCACCGGCCACTGTCGAAATTATCAGTGACCTCGCCGCATCCCGCGTATTCTTTTTCGAGACCTCCTGTCCCATACCAGCCACTTTGATCATCACCGCCATATTGGCCGCGCTGTTGCCGGACAACAAGAACCACAGGATGATGGGCGCGACTATGGTGAGCGAGCGCAGCGCATTATGAGCCGCCGTTGCGTTGTCGAGCGTTATCCCTTCCTCAGGTTGCGCTGCACTCTGCAACGTTGTCGACGAATCCGACGCTGGATCCCTTATCAGGACATGACTCAGCACAGCGACGGATGTTCCCACCGCGGCTCCAAACATCAGACCCTGCGCAACAGCGAGCAGTGCATCGACCGATACCGTGCCGACCGCGACGGTAAGTGCCAGGCCGACGGTAACCAGCGTGCCGACCACGGCCTTGCCACCACGGGCCGTGAAATAGAAGCTATGAAACAACGCCAGCGACAATAGCAGGAACCCGGCGGCTTTCTGGTGCAGCAAAAGTGGCAGGAAAATAAACGTTCCGTAGACGCTGACCGCCAGCGCCATGACGACTACGAAAATGAATCGCAGCTTTGGTCGCGGCATCGGCAGAGCAAGCAAGAACATCGTCAGGACGGGTGCCATGTAGGAGATGCTCCAGCCCACCGCCTGCGAAATCCACAGAGATAGCGCGGTGCCGAAGGCAAGCCGCAGAATGCGCGCACTTGCCAGCGGTGAGCGCGCACCGCCCGGAGTAGTCCAGGCAACCTCAATAGGCATAGGAGAGAATACTGCCTACACGCATGTAGAGTGATCCGAGAGTATTCAGGAACCCGCTGTCGCTGGCGAAAATAATTACGGAGGCCTGGGCTCCCACTTTGAGCCGGCGCATGTCCTCCTCCGACATTTCAAAATCAACGATGACCGGAAAGCGCTGCGCGTCCCGCAGCCACTGGCGGTTGTTATTGATTGTCGGCAGAGTGCCCAGCGGCGCGCTGTCCACGGCAACGCCAAATCCCGTCGCACGAACCGTGCCCTTGAAGACCCGCCCCGGAAAGATATCAAATGAAAGCCTGACGGCATCACCACGATCCACGTGGCCCAGGTTATTCTCGGTGAAGTCGGCCTGAACCCAAACGTCCTCGCTGGCAATGAACGTCATCTGCGGTGCGCCCGCTGCGGCGAAGTTGCCACGATCGACACGCACGTCGGTTACCACACCTGCAGCAGGTGCCCGTACGTTGGTGCGCTCAAGATCCAGGCGGGCCCGCTCGAGCGCGGCCATGGCCTGTTGAATACGGGAGTTCTCGTCACCCTCTATGCCGCGATTCTGGCGAGCTTGCTCCAGGTTTGCTGTGGCCGCTGCCAGCTGCTGCTCGGCAACAATGAGCGAGGCCTCAGCGGATTCGATCCTGCGGTCCGAGATAGCACCGGGGTCCTGATTTTTTATTCGCCGTAGACGCACAGCGTCCTGCTGCGTCCGTGTGAGATTGGCTCGTGCTGACACCACCGACGCTTCGGCTGCATCAACACCGGCAACCGAGGCGCCCGTCGCCTGACGAGCGGACTCGAGGTTGGCCTCTGCGCTCGCGACAGCCAACCGATAGCGTTCGTCTTCCACTCGAAACAGGACTTCGCCCGCCTGCACCGGCTGGTTGTTCGCAACCGTAACCTCGGCAACGGTGCCGGATACTTCTGCCGCAATGGGCACTACCAGTGTATGCACGCGCGCCTGCGTAGACACGGGCGTCCATCGATCGGCGATCAGATAACCGGCCAGCAGCACAAGAACGAGCACCAGAATTCGGATAGTCCACGTACGCACCGGGTCTTTTTCTTCTGCCGACCCTTTCTTGTCCTCAGCTTTTTCAGTCATTGCTTTTCTCTATTGGTGCATCCGAAATCGGCACACTGGATTCCACTGCAGCCCCATCAATGAGGTCACCCCAGTCCGTGCGCTCACGCATTACGTCACTTGTCTCTTTGCCAACAAAATCTGCGCCCTGTCGCTGCTGCCAGCCTCCGCCCAATGCCACGTACAGCGAAATGAAGCTGTCGACGATAGCGCTCTGATTCGAGACATAGCGGCCTTGCTGCGTGAACAACGACTGTTGCGCGTTGAGTACTCGCTGGTAGTCGGCAAACCCTTCGTTAAAACGCAACATCGCCACTTCGGATGAGCGCTGTGCATTCTGTACGGTGACAGCGAGCAGCGCCTCCTGTTGCACGGCACCATCGAGCGCCACTACTGCGTCTTCAACTTCTCTTGCCGCTTGTAGAACAGTCTCTCTGAAATTGACCAGCGACTGCTGCAGGCGCGCATCCTGCACGCGAACACTGTTTTTCAGGCGACCGTAGTTCAGAAACGGCCAGACGAAACTCGGGCCGATCGAATAGCTCAGGCTATCTGCATCAAACAGCTGGCCAAAACCGCTTTCACCCGTCCGGGTGGTCTCCGTATTCGCCGCAGCACTTAGCCCTACCGCGCCGGATAATGAAAAACTCGGATAGAGGTTTGCTTTGGCCAGCCCAACCCTGGCGTTCTGCGCCATGGCCGCATACTCTGCCTGCCGTACATCCGGCCGTCGGCGCAATAGATCCGCCGGCAAGCCCACGACAAGCTTCTCGGGGACCGTGGGTATGGAAACGCCGCCCCGCAACAGATCATTCAGGTCACCGGGCGGCATGCCAAGCAGTGTGCTGAGCGCGTGCCGCGCCTGGTAGAGTTGCGTTTGCAGTGCCGGAACTGACGCTTTCGTGCTCATTAACAAAGTGCGTGCCTGCAGCACATCGAGTTCCGACGTTGAGCCGTTTTCGAATTGCACGTTCACGATGTCATAACTGCGTTGCTGAATCGCAACGTTCTCATTGGTGATCCGCAGCTGCTCCTCGATCGTTCGAATGGCGAGATAGGTACCGCATACTTGTGCCGTAACGAGCACCATTACCTGGTCGTAACCGGCCACAGAGGCCAGAAAAGCCGCGTCGGCGGCCTCGATGCCACGTTGGAATTTGCCCCAGAAATCAATCTCCCAGGAAGCGCCCACTCCAAGGTTGTATTGCACGAACTCGAGATCGCCGGCCGCCGTATTCGCCGCATTCTTACTCGCCCGCAACGCCGTCGCATCGCCGGTAACAACCTGGGCCTGCGGGTAGCGGTTGCCAGTGGCGATACCGAGTTGTGCCCGTGACTCCAGCACGCGCAACCCGGCTATCTGCAAGGAGTTGTTTTGCTGGTGAGTCAGGCTAATGAGGCGATTGAGTACCGGATCGCCCAGAGCCTCCCACCAGAGGACCTGTTGCTCGGCCTTGACGTCATAACGGGCGTGTTCGGCCTCATACCAGTCCGGCCCTAACGGCGACTCAGGTTTTACGTAGTCGGGCCCGACCGCCGAACAGGCGCTCAGCCCGACCACGAGCAGTGGCAACAGCGCGCGTATTTCTGACTTCATCGCGCGGTATTACCCGTTATCTGCTGCATCCGCCGCTATCTGGTCGTCATCGGCCAGTTGCACCCAGTCGGAAAGAATGGTGTACCCGAGGCCCAGAATGATGGCCCCGAAAAACAAACCGATGATACCGAACTGGATCATGCCTCCCAGGGCGCCGACGAGTACAAGCAACGCCGGAAGATCAACGCCGCGTCCAAGCAATATGGGTTTCAAAATGTTATCGCTCAGGGCCACGAACAACGCATACACGGCGAACACGGTTGCCGGCACTGGTGCGGCAAAGGAAAACACCCAGACGACAATGGGCGCAATAATCAGCAGCGCAGGCACCTGGATGATGGACGTAATAAGTACGATGGCCGCGAGTATCCCGGCGTGCGGTATTTGCATTGCAAAGAAACCGATGCCGGCGAGAACGGCCTGAATAACCGCAACACCCAACACGCCGTTGGTTACACTGCGAATTGTCGCAATCGAAATATCGGTCAGGTGTTGTCCGCGATTCGGGCTCAGCCTCTTCGCGAAAGCGCTGCTCAGCTTATAACCGCTATCTGCGTACAACATGACAACACCGGCGATGATGATCGACGCTGCCATCTGAATGACGCTTATCGCAATGGAGCCAATCTTTCGCACCAGCCATTCGCTGACTTCGCGGAGCTGCGGCTCGAACTCGATCAGTGTGCTGGCGAGATTGCTCGCGGCGGCCGCCCAGACGCTGTAAAGGCGGTTGCCAATCAACGGCCAGTCGGCGACATTCTCAGCCGGCGGCGGCACAACAATCGTGCCGGCTTTCAGGTCGCTTGCCAGGGTCATGATCGAGGTGATCGTCGACTCGGTCATTATCCAGCCCGGCCACACGACCAGGGCCAGACCGGCAACGATAATGATAGTGACCGAGAGTTTGGATTTCCCGCCGAGTGTGGCGGTCAACTTCAGGTGCAGTGGGTACAACGCGACCGAGAGGATCACGCCCCAAATAACGAGACCTGAGAACGGGCCAACCGTCATGACACAAAAGCTCACCAGTACCGCGAGAGCGGCTATCTGGATGAACGACGTCATCATGTTCTGCTGAAACAACTGGCTCTCGCCGATTACTGATTTATCCATCGTCCTGTTTCCCACCGTGTAATTTTTATTGGGTACGCCGGTCACTCCGTGCGCCAGCATATCGTATTCGCCGCCTGGGGAGAGTGCTCCCCGTAATCCGATGCCTGCTAGCGCCCCAGATTGGCATCTAGAAATTGTCGGAACAACGCGGCCCATTTCTCCGCTGCGCTTTGTACGCTGCTCCAGTCAGTGTCAGTGCCTGCCGTCGCCGCCAACGTCGGCGTGATGGCACTGTCTGCGGCGCGCGCCAGGATGGCTCCGGATTCGGAGTCTTTCATTTCCATGAGAAAGACTATGGACCCCGTCGCTGCCATATCGCGAACCTCGCGTCGCATACCGGGCAGTGGAGCGCCCGACGAATTTCTCAGGTCAATCAGCGATGCCTGCACTGCCATCGTCCGGGGCCCGGGCTCCTGCACGATGTCATAGCCTTGCAGCTCAGCAATAAACGCCGTTCGAAATATCTGTCGAATGCGTTGCGTATCCTCATCGGAAGACGCTGCGTTCTGCGGGAAGAAAATACCCATGTCCTCGGCGAGCAGCCTGTCATATTTGCTGAAATCAGCGTCCGTGGAAATCTGCGCCGACTCAACCGCCGAATTCTTGCGCACGTTAAAACTCTGTGTTTCGACGGTCGTACAGGCCGACACGCTTAAGCCAAGTGCCAAAGCGGCCAGCAGGCCACGTGTAAAGCCACAACTTGTATCGTTCATGTGCAAGGAATCCCGTGTCTACGCTTGTGGATTTGTCAGTCCGGAGGACTGTTTTCTCACTATAGTCAGCGCACGCCAGCCGACGCAAATTCGGTGTAACCATAGCTGGACCGCTGTCATCATGAAAAGCATCAGCAGGATCTACGGATTCAGTGGCGGCAGCGCGTGCCGGACCCCGGCTGATGACGCTGAATGGTAGTGCCTGCGTGCCGCCAGAAGACTGGCCGCAAGTCGTC
>Ga0316201_10003381_pt1 | contig 11757 bp, 11 predicted proteins | sample CS6wburrow_MG_FD_204516 | JGI IMG/M metagenome (GOLD analysis project Ga0316201, IMG submission 204516) | Coastal sediment microbial communities from Delaware Bay, Delaware, United States - CS-6 worm burrow | ecosystem: Environmental > Aquatic > Marine > Coastal > Sediment | place: USA... | reverse complement strand
GCAACGTGCCGCCGTCTCCGGTCGCGCCACGCTGGCGAAACCGGTCGCAGTGGACAAGGTCGTGAACCGGCTGCTGCGCACCCTCGACAAGGTCTACCTGGAAAAGAACATTACCGTGGAGCGCAACCTTGACCCGGCCAGCAGCTTTGTCGGTGACGAGGCCGACCTGACGGAGATCCTCGGCAACCTGCTGGAGAATGCCTACAAGTACTGCCACGGCGCTGTGCGTGTCAGCGTGCACGCCCTGGACGCCGGCATCGAGATCCTCATCGAGGATGACGGCCCGGGCATAGCCCCCGAGCAGGTGCACGCCATCCTGCAGCGCGGCACGCGCATGGACGAATCGGTACCCGGCCAGGGCATCGGCCTGAGCATGGCGAACGAGATCATCAGTGTCTACGCTGGCCGCCTCGAGTTTGCCGCCAGCGATCTGGGCGGTGCCCTGCTGCGTATCCACTTCGCTAACTGATCATCTCGGCTCGGGTGACAGGCTGACCGTTACCGGCATGCGCTCACCGGGATCATGGGACAGCCGGGTCGTCTGCGTTTCCTCGCCGTAGCGATAGGTCACGCGATAGGCCACGATCTGTTGCCGTGCCCGTTGCCGCGTCACCGTGCGGCATGTCTGTTGTTCCTGCCACAGCCGGGTCTGCTGGCGCACATCCGCGCCGATGCTGGTCGCTGTCACGTTAAAATCTCGCGCACTGTTGTCCGGCGCGGTACACACCTGCTCGGTGTACGGCTGGTAGCGCGTCTCCATGACAGGTTCTACGTTTAATACCGGTGCATAAGCCTGGAATTCAACGGCACGTAGCGGACTGCCCACCAGCACGACCAACATTGCAAGGCCCGTTTTAATGCGTGTATTCATGGCAACCTCCTGTTATCCCCTGTTCCTCCGGAAGAGGGCCGGCAAGCGGGGATACAACCAGGCACATCACTCGATTCTCCTGTTACCCGTATACTTGCCCGGCACATTCGGGCCAGCCTTCTGATCAATCCTGTTTTGTCATTGCCGCGAAAGCGGGCATCCATAATGCATGCAGCACAAATCACTGGATTACTCGCCATGCTCGCCCTGCATGCTGTCCTTCGGACATTCAACGCGCTAGCGCTATTGTCCGGGTTTCCGCCCTGCTCCACCCGGAATGACGAATTAACCAGACCTTCCCTGATAACCCGCAGCTGTCCCATCACCCGAATCCCAGCCTGTCTATCAGGCGCAAGCCCATCTGTTTCTGCCCTTCATTCGCATACATCATGACCACATCAAAACCACCATCCACACGCCGGAACCAGTCAAGGCGCAACTCACCAAACTCGGGCTGCAGGTTGTTCACGAAGGCGGCCGCCCGGTAGGGACGCGAGAAGCGGATGACAAACAGGCGGTCTGCCACCACGTAACGCTGCGGCGTGTCGCTGTCGGTCTGCCCGCCACGGCCGTTCAGTACAAAATCCAGGTGGCGCATGATGTAGGCGCTGTACCAGATGGCGCCATCCGGCAGCTGTCCGCTCGTGACCGGAATGCGTGCCGGTCCGTAATTGTAGGCCGCCAGGGTACGGTGCAGGTCACCGTCATAGCGGGCCAGCAGTTCCTTCAGGTAGCGTGCACCGGCATCGACATTGGTACACGGGTCCAGCACCTCGGCGAGCTGCTCCAGTCCAAGGTGTCTTGCCGTTACCGGCCAGAGGATCTGCATCAGGCCAATGGCGTTGGCCTTGGAACGGGCCTCCGGCTCGAAATTACTCTCGCCGCGGGCAACGGCCAGCAGCAGGGTCTCGGGGAGTCCATGCGTGTTTGCGGCGCGTTGAAAACATTCGGCATAGGGAAATGCCATGGCCGGTCGGGAATCCTGTGCCGCGGCAGCATAATCCTGCCAACGTGCCTCGATCGAACCGATATCGACAGACGGGTCGGTTTTTGCCGGTAACAGGCCGGGCAGCACCAGGCCGGCAAGCAGTAATAACAGAGTGCGACGTAGCAAAATCATGGTTCCAGCTCCAGCCCGGTAATGGACTCTATGCGTTGCAGCTGTGAGCGTCGCTCGGCATCATCGCGATATCCAAACACGACCTGGTAGACACCCGGTGACTCGTTGACCACCTCCACGGGGACCTCGGTCGCCAGTGCAAGTCGACGCGCAAATCCCTGCGCCGCCCACTGGCTGCGAAACGGGCTCCACAGCGCCTGCCGCGACAGGCCTGCCACCTCTCCGCGCTCGGTTGCGGCGTGGTGTTCGGTGGCCTGGTTCCAGGTCTGCGGGTTCAGGTCAAGATGGCGTGCGCCAGGCACGGTCACGAGCGGCGCCGGGGTTTCGCCCGCGTCGGTTTCATCATCACTGCGTGTATTCTCGATTGCCTGCGCGACCGGTTCGGCAGACGGCGCCACAACGGTCTCCGCTACCCGGGGTGCGTCTGCCTGCCGCGATTGCAGTCCCCTGGTAGGACCGCTATCCATCAACACCAGGGCGAACACACCGAGCATCAACAGGCAGCCGAGCAGAAATCCCGTGGTACGCCTCATGGGATGCGCCTTGCGGCCCACACGGCCTGCAGCGGGTGTATTGCGAGCAAACGATCCAGCTGCTGCAGCCAGCGTTCATGCTGGTCAGCCTCGACAATCTGGCCGGCATTAGCGCCGCAGGCATCGGGCAGCTCCCGCTGCAGGCGTTTTAGCTGACGCGACGAGTCATCACCGCGAACCGCCACGGCATAGAGCGTGGGCCAGTCAGATGCTGAAAAACGTGCCTCCGGGTAACGGAACGCGTAGCTGCCCGAGGCACCTGACAGACGATTACCCAGGTTACAACGGCCTGACAACTGGCTGAGGCCGACCTTGATACCGTGCGCAATGACCAGCACCGCGTCAGCCGACTCGACATCCAGCTCCAGTACCGGGCACCCCTGGGCATTGCGCTCACAGTCCGCGGTGTAACCACCACCATTTGTGCGGCGCACCAGCTCCATGCGCGCTATCGCGGGGGTCGATTCAGGAGGGTCACGAACCATGCGATGCTCGCCCTGATCCTTCACGGGAGAGGCCACACGAAGATAGGTCGCCGTGTCCACACCGGACAGGTGCAGGCCGGAGTCCCTCGGCTGCAGGATCACCCAGACCTGGAACAGGTTCGGCTGTATGGAGTGCAGTTCGCCGCGCAATATAGTGTTCGCCTGCTGGCGCGCGTCGGTCACCTGCACCTCGCTATAACGCGACAGGTTATTGCCAATCAATCCCAGCAGCGTGCGCAGGCGTGCGTCATCGGTGTTGCCCAGGTCGACCTTGATCCGCACGTCCTCGACGTCCTGCCTGCGCAACAGGCAGCTCAGATTATTCGCGAGATAGGTTGCCGCCAGGTCTGCTTGTCCGCTGCTGAAGGGTAGAACACGCAGACCGCGTAGCGATTCATCAGTACGGCGCGTCTGCAGGGCACGCATCTCGCTGGCGGTCAGGTCACCGCTCCACTGCCGTGTAAACCCGCTGACCCATTCACCCGCACGCACGTCCAGCACCCGCATCGATACCCGGAACTGGCCGTTGAGGGTGCGCGTGGTTTCGATCCCTATAAAGTAACTGGCGTCACGCTGCCTGCCACACTGCAACTGGTCGAGCCGGCGATGGTGCTCCGCCTGGCGCTGCTGCGGTTGCCAGGGCACCAGCACCCCGGGGGCCGTCAGCAGGCTGTCCATCACCTGGTCACGCAGACCGCGCGTCAGGCCGTCAATGTCGGGCTGGATATCATCACCCTCAAGACGCACGATGATGACCGGTTCGCCCTTGAAGCGCGGGTGCTGACTGAACTGCTCTGCAACGTAACCTGACAGTTCCGTGTCGACCCAGTCCTGCAGGGATGATTGACCGGCCTGTGTGCTGCGTTGCGGACCATGGCTGCACGCGGCGAGCACGACGATCATGGCGAGTAACAGGCTATGGCGGGAGCGCTGCTGCATGACATCATTCCTCCACGGACACCGTGCCGTTTGCGAGAATCACCAGCTCCCCGCCCTGCCGGCCCTGCATCAGGGTGCGGATGGCATCACGGGTTTCCTCTGGCAGTTGCACACCCCAGGTCACGGTCGCATTCGAACCACCCCGTGCCGCGTCGAATCCACCCCGGTAGTGCAGCGGCACGGTTCGGGTTGCCATCTCGTGAAACCAGCGCGGCTTCTCCGCGGGCACCACGACCGCCTCACTGCCACGCAAGGATGCGCGCCAGGTCTGCCGCTCGGTCATGGCATACAGGCTGACCTCGCCCGAGGCAATCAACCGGTCCAGCGCGGTATTCGAGGCAAACTGTAGACTGAATCCCGGCTTCTTGACTGGCCTGGGCATCAGTTGCTTGCTTGCCATGACCACCCTGGGGGCAGGTTGCGTATCTGGTATCACTGCTGGTTTTGTTACTGGTGCCGGCCTTTTTTTCTGCTGCCTGTCGAGTTGAGAACCTTTTGTAGCCTGCTGCAGCCGGGCAATCTCATCGCGACCCCTGTCCAGCTGCTGCCCTGTCCGCTGCAAGCGGTCTTCCAGTTCAGCCAGCCGCTCGGCCTGCAGATGCGAGCGAGCCTGCGCTGTAGCCAGCGACTGGCGGGCCTGTACCAATGCATCCTCGACCTGTGCAAGTTCGGCGCCGAGCCGTTGCCGCTGTGCACGTAACTGCTGCAGCGCGCTGTCCAGCGAATCGGACTGCGCCTGCACATCGACAGCGCGTTGGTCTGCCTGGCTGGCAATGACCTGCAGGGCACGCAACTTGTCCTGTAACTGTTCAAGCTGCAGTTGCTGTGTCCGAACCACCTCCCGCAACCGGGATGACTGCGCAACGGCGGCGGCCTTGCCCTGGTCCTGCACGGGAATGCCCTGCACCAGTGCAAACACCGCCATCAGGCACAGGCCGATAATGGACATGAAGCGCATCACGTCTGTCTGCAGGGCATCGGTGTCGTTACCGGCAACACCGGCGGTCGCAGACAGGCGTAGCTGGCGCGAGCGGCGTATCATGTCCCGCCCTGCCCGGCGACGACGGCGCCTGTACCGATACCGTCGACCGACTCGCGTATTTCACGCAGCAGGTCCTCGACCCGGAGCGCGTGCCGCTGGTCCTGCGCCTCGTAGTAATGGTTCAGCCGGGTCCCCAGCAGCGAGCTCTTGATGACCCGCATCAGGTAACCGCCGACACCGCCAACGATGGTCGTCGTCAGTGCCGTGAGGATGCCGCCATCCACGAGACGGCTGAGCACGGCATGGGCGCCGGCCTGTGTCGCGACCCCGGGATCACCCAGTGCAAACAACAGGGCGCTGCGCATCCCGATCGCGGTCCAGATCACGCCGATACCAAAGAACAGGCTGATCCAGACATCACTGAGGTGTTCCAGCTGGGCAATTTCATCCTGCGGACGCTGCTCATCCAGATACTGACCCAGCAGACGCAGGCTGCGGATATACAGGCCCAGCGTGACAGCAAAGGGAATAATCGATAGACCCAGGTTACGCTGGCACCATTCCAGCAGACGTTGCAGCTGCGGGATCCCGAGTAACGAGACCGAGATGATATCGAGCACGCTTAGCAGGTACAGCGTGACCGCCCCGGCCGTCAGGCTGAGCAGCATGCCCAGCACCAGGCCATTGAAGAAGCCACTGTCCGCTGAATGCTTCATCACCCCTACTCAAGCGGACCACAGGCCTCGCAGGTCGCTTCCAGCACCAGCTCGGTTTCCTGGTAGAGGTTACTGGCACGCGTGTAGTTGATCCGGTCGGCACTGACCTTGAGCAACCCCTGCTCCTTGTCGCCGAGCTCGCGGTTCATCTTGCGCATGACATCGGACTGCTGCGGGCAGGTCTGTGAACAGACGCTGTAGTCACTGACCAGCGAGACGTACTTGACCCCGAAGTAGCGGTTATAGGTCTCGCGCGCCTGGCGCTTGCTGAGCAGGCCGGCATCATTCGACCACAGCAGGAAGTCACTGAAGCTCGCCTTGTTTTCCTTTTTAGGATCACCCTCGGCGATGCTCAGCAGCCGCTGGAAATAGGCGTCGAACTCGTGCTCGCAGCCGGTCTCGAGATCGAAACGTGCCTGGCTGATGGCCTGCTCCAGGTTGGGCCCCTCGGGCAGGCTGCACGAGGCAGTTTTCGCAGGGCTGTTGCTGCAGGCAGCCAGCGAGGTGGCCATGGCCGCAACTGTCGCGATAGCGGTCAGTTTCATTTTCATGGTTATGTTCATAGCAATTCTCCTGTTGAGTGCGCTCACATCTGCAACGCACTTTCATAGCCGTACTCGACGGGACCCGCCGGCGGGATGGCCATCGGCAGCACATCCTGTTCCTCGCCAAACAGGATCGCCTTGACGCCGGCAACCACCTCCTGCATCTCCGGCGTGATGGTGCCGAACGACTGGTTAAGCTGTTCCATCAGGGTGGCCCGGGCAATCTCCTCGCGCGTCCGCGCGATCAGGCTGGAGGTTTCCTGCATGTCGAGATAGATATCGGAGGCGATGACGGCCAGCGAGGAATTGGTCTTGCCGCCGGAGCGCGCGACCAGCTGGTAGTACTGGCTGAAGCGGTCACTGAGACGCATACCCGAACGGCCACGCAGGGAAGGCTGGGTAGTACTCGCCGCACTTCCCCCCTCCTCGCCAATCAGGAGTTCCTGCAGGGTCCAGGAGGTCTTCTTCTGGCCAAGCTCCTTGCGAATACGCTTCTCAAGGCTGCTCGACGTGGCATTCACCGCCGTCTCCATTTCCGGCAGCTTGTCTGCCATGACATCAAGCATCTCCAGGTAACTCTTGCCCAGCTGCCGTGCAATGCGTTCACAACCGGGATCGCCCTCGTTACCCTCGCACTTGCTGTCCATGTAGAGCTTCTGCTGCTGGTCGAGCTGACCAATGACACCCTGCAGCCCGGTCTCCATCTCCGCGGCCACGTTGCCGGTGTGCTTGATCTCTTCCAGCACGGTCGTGGGAAACAGCTTGATGGTTGGTGCTGTCGAGCCGGCATTCGCACTCATGGGTAGCAGCAGTCCGCCAATCAGCAGTGCGCCGAGTAGATTTCGAACCCTGTTCGATTCATCGATGGATATGGTCTTCATGAGAACCCCTCCTTGTCGTCATTGCTTGCATGTTTCACCCCTGTGTCCTGGTGGCGTTTCTTCGTTAGGATTAATATAAGCGCGCCATCCTGAACGGAACCTGAACGGCCCTTGCAGGGCAGCAAGGTGTGACTCAGCGGACAACCCGCAGGCAGAATCTGCCAGCGACTGCTGCAAGCATCTTTTCCGGTATGGAGACAGGGATGGGTGTAAAATCAGGATTGCCGGCAGGGTCGCCCGCACGAATCGCGGCCGTTTCCGGAATACGGTGAGAATCCCGGATCAGTTGACCAGGATCAACTTTACCGGGCAAGAATTCGTTCAGTATCCGGGAAGAATTCCCACGCAAGATTATTTCGTTTAATTCGAGGTGCGCCATGCAACGACTCCTGACAACACTTATTCTTGGCTTCACTGCAGCAACAGCGAACACACAGGCTGCCGACTACGAAACCGAACTGGCTGCCAGCAGGGAGACGGTCAAGGAGTTCATGCAGTCGCTCAAGCAGGAATTGCAGGCAGGCATGCAGGACGGTGGTCCGGTCAACGCCATCAGCGTCTGCAACCTGACGGCACCGGCCATTGCAAACACCTACAGCATACGTAACGGCTGGGATGTCGGGCGCACCAGCCTGAAACTGCGCAACCCGGCCAATGCGCCGGACGCGTGGGAACGCTCGGCACTGGAATCATTCGAGGAACGCAAGCGCGACGGCGAGGACCTCGGCACCATGGAATACCACGAGGTGACGGGGAAGAAAGGCAGCCAGCAGTTTCGCTACATGAAGGCGATCCCGACAGGCAAGATATGCCTGGTCTGTCACGGCGAACAGGTGGACTCGGTCACGAAGACACGCATCGAGACGCTCTACCCCGATGACCAGGCAACCGGATTCAACGAGGGTGATATCCGCGGGGCGTTTACCATTACACAACCGCTACAGGGTAAATAGCACTTGCTGTCAAGCACACCCTGACCTGCTGACATAAACATTGGGAGCTGATTGCGCTGGCGACTCAAATATAGAGTGCGGCCCGAATGAAACGCAGCGTAATCCGCGAAGGATGTCTCCCGGATTACGTTTCACTCCATCCGGGCTAGTTCATTTGAGTTTCCGGTGTCGACCACACACCTGCCGTTCAAGGCCGGGATATCTCATTCCCGGACACTACTGCGTACGATTAAGTCCGGCCATGGGCGCTCCTGCAGATGGTGCTTCAACCTGCACTGGCATTAGACAGCTGGCAGGTACGGACCTATGGTGTTTTAAACATGAGATTACCAGCCCGTCATCTCATGTTATGGGTCAGGGACGTTTCCGCTTGAGCAAATCATCAATATAGCTACACCACGCCTGGCTACTACGATCAGGAACCCCCGGCTTTCCGCGAATACCCAGCTTGAACTCTACAACGGACTTCCACTCCTCAGAGCCGACATCCGGTCCATGCCCCATGCCATCACCGGACGTTATGGCTGACTCCACAGACTGGTACCAGGACCCGCTACAAAGACTGGCTGTTTCGGTTGGCGGTACCTGTTGCTGACAGGCAAACAGAGCGCACAATGATGCGACCAGGAGAATTGCTGGTAATTGATTCATGCGGGGCAAGCCGTCTGGCGCATGTGCTCAGTGTATGTCTGGCATAGCCCCTGCGGGCTATTCCCTTTCAGCCTTTCGGGTGACACCGGCACTCCAGATTCGGTATCGGACTTCGTATCCTTCCGGTATATAGACGACGATTGGAAGACGACTGTTATAGGGGATAAGGAGCGGAGCACCCGCAACAAATCTCTCGATCTTCCGGCCTCCCTCTGGTGCAGCCATCAGGGTACTCATGGCAACATCGCTGCCGGCAACCTCGTAATAGGTATATCCCCAGCCTTCGAGTGGCCTGGGGGCAATGGTGCTGCCGAGACGCATCAGGTTCACACCATCGGTCAGCATCATTTTTCCCGGGGTGAGCTCAACCTTGAATCCGTCTTCTTCGCCTCGCTCCTTATGCGGCAGTACAATAACGAGACGCTCCATTCCCTCCCTGGCATCAGGAAAGGCCTTCAACTCGGGATGCCCGGCAGCAAGGGCCCCGGCACTTAATAGTGCCAGGCTAATCGCCAGAAACTGTGTCAATCTATTTCTCATACCTGCCATGCCTCCCGTGGTTAATCAGTTCTCAGGCCAGACTATCATCAGGCGATCGCCTGCTCTACCGGAAAAGGATACTGCGATTCCACAACATTCGCCGGCTTACTGTATTGCAATCTGTTATACCCTCATTTTGCATGTTGTGGAACATTCGACACAAACCGGTAAATGCGGGTTTAACAATGCCTGAGTAACGGCAACCCGGGTGCGATCCCTGCATGTTAGTGAATCTGACAGTTATCGACCAAAGAATCGGTTCAGGACGGTACTCGTCGTTCCTGGCAATCCACTCACCGGGTGTTGCCATGGATGGCGAGATCCGGAACCGGCCCTCTGCCAGAATCAGCATGCCGCTTTCTTGCGTTTCGCTGGTCCGGTAAAGCCGATGCGGGATGATCCGGCACCCTGCCTTTCATGACCAGTCGGTAAAAACTACCGGCAGGTCATATTGAGGTTGAGGACTTCACACGGGCGTCGCTCTGAATGAATACCGTAGCAGTAACCCGTGATCAATATGCGGACCAGCACTTCAGGGTCGACCGGGACAAACGGTATAACCGTATCAAGTCAGGCCCGGTGGCTTGGGAATAACGCTATAATCGCGCCATATGGCACTGCTGTTCATGTATGTATTTGTCGCACTAGGATTTTCGTTTCTGTGTTCCATCGCCGAAGCGGTCATCCTCAGTGTCAGCACTCCCTATATCACCCTGCTTACCCGGGATGGCAAACCGTCGGGCGCAGTACTTGGACGCATGAAGGCGGATATCAACAGCGCGCTGGCCGCCATACTGACCCTGAATACCATCGCCCATACTGTTGGAGCCGCAGGTGCGGGCGCACAGGCCGCACAGGTTTTCGGCAACGCCTGGGTCGGTGTTACCTCGGCTGTACTGACACTGCTGATCCTGGTGTTTTCGGAAATCATCCCCAAGACACTCGGTGCGTACTACTGGAAGCAACTCGCACCGGCGACAGCCTACGTGCTGCAGTTCATGGTCTGGCTACTATGGCCATTCGTGAAAATGGCCGAGCTGATCACGCGCGGCCTGTCCCGCGAACAGGTACTGACAGGCTTTAACCGCGACGAACTGGCGGCCATGGCGGACATCAGTGCCGGTGAAGGCCTGCTCGGCAAAGAGGAAACCCACATACTCAAGAACCTGCTTCGACTCCGGGACAGCAGGGTGACAGATATCATGACACCTCGTACGGTCATCTTTTCGCTGCCGGAAGACCTGCGTGTCGAGGAATTCTTCTGGAAATACGAGAAACAGCGGTTCTCGCGCATCCCGATCTACGCAGACGACCCCGAGCATCTGAACGGTTTCGTGCTGCGCAGCGACCTGTTGCTGGCACAGGCACGTGGCAACACGGACACCCCGTTGGCGAACTACCGCCGCGAGCTACATGCCCTGCCCGCTTCAATATCGCTATCCAGGGCCTTCGACGCCCTGCTGAAGATTCGCGCCCACCTGATGATCATCGTAGATGAATACGGCAGCACCATCGGGTTGGTCACGCTCGAGGACATCCTCGAAACCCTGCTGGGCCTGGAGATCATCGACGAGAGTGACCAGACCGTGGACATGCAGGCCCACGCGCGGCGCCTGTGGCGCAGGCGTGCACGTGAGATGGGGCTGGACGGGATAGATGACCTGTATCGCGAGCCCTAGTCGGCAGCACCCAGAGGGCGAGGCGTGCCGCCCAACCATTGCTGTGCATATTTAAAGTGCTTGCAGAGGGAACGGCCGAGATTGAACGTGAGCACACCGTTCGTTTGGCCCTTTGGTCTGGGCACATGCCGGGTTTTCAATGACGACTATCGCTGCGATTACAACCGGTCATTCCCAAAATGGCTGTTTATGTCTCGAAAGCAACATTCCCTGTGTTCACCAGCTGAAACTCCACTCACTGCTTGAGCACTTCCGGCAGAGGAATACCGATTGCGCCAGACGGTGGCTTCATACCGAGATAAGCCGCGAGCGTAGGCGCGATATCATACGGCGTGACGGGACGACTCACTGTTGCAGACGACAGGCCAGCTCCGGCAAAGATCACCGGCACGAAGGTGTCGTAGCGCCATGGCGAACCATGGGTTGAGGCCACAGTCAATCCGTCAAAGTCGTTAATGAAAACGTTTGGCTCGAACACCAGGTAAATGTCACCGGAGCGTTTCGGGTGGAAGTTGCGCAAGATCGAGCGCGTCATCAACGTGTCGGGCAGATTGTCCGTACGCAGGGCCGTGCTGGATACCGCATAAGCGACGCCATCGAACTTCAGTAATTCCGCAGCGACTGCCTGTTCAACCTGACCCTGGTCCAGCCCCTTCTCCCGGATCAGGTCATGATTCAAATAGAGATAAGGCTGGAAGAAGGCCTCGATCAGTTCTTCGCCAAGGCCAAATTGCTTTTTCAGGGCCATTATGGCCGGCGTTTTGTCCAGAGCCTCGGTATCAAAGTAATGCGCATTATTGATGTCCAGCTCATGCAGATGCCCAGGTACTTCCGGCTGACCGTGATCAGCAGACAAGACGAT
>Ga0316201_10003379_pt1 | contig 11758 bp, 10 predicted proteins | sample CS6wburrow_MG_FD_204516 | JGI IMG/M metagenome (GOLD analysis project Ga0316201, IMG submission 204516) | Coastal sediment microbial communities from Delaware Bay, Delaware, United States - CS-6 worm burrow | ecosystem: Environmental > Aquatic > Marine > Coastal > Sediment | place: USA... | reverse complement strand
TCATCGCGCCACCCGCGGTATGAGTAAACATCGCCATGCGAGGGTCGAAAACGAAAGACGCGATCATCGTGTCGACCAGCTCCTGCGTCCATTCCTTAACCATGCCGTTCTTCGCATAAGAGCGCACGCCATGAGCAAAAGCCGCATCTTCCTGGGTCTGCATGACGGTGTAGTCCTGCATCTTGATGCCGTCATCCATTGGCGTGCCCAGCGCCCGAAGCGGCGCCAGCGCCTTCTCGCCTGCGGCCGGATCCGCGGCGCAAACAACCTCAACCATGATCACCCCGGTACCGTCCGGCATCGTCGCCATCATCGGTCCGGTGTACAGGTTGTCTGACAGGCCGTGAGACCACTCCGCATAAAATTCGAGCACATCGCGAGCCTGCTCAATAGGCCAGACGATGTTGCCTGACAGCACATTGCGATCACACGGATGCAGTTGAAACTCAAACTGGGTAACCACGCCAAAGTTGCCGCCGCCGCCACGGATCGCCCAGAAAAGATCCGCATTCTCATCGGTGCTAACGTTTCGTACCTGGCCATCGGCCGTGATGATCCTTGCGGAGCGGAGGTTATCGATCGCGAGGCCGTGTTTGCGGTTCAGGCGGCCATAGCCACCACCGAGAGTGAAGCCACCGACGCCGGTATGCGACACGACGCCGGCCGTCGTGACGAGACCAAGCGGCAAAGATGCCTGGTCCAGGTGGCCAAGCAGAGCGCCACCGCCAACATGAGCCCGATTCTTATCGGTATCGATGGCCACGTCCGTTAGCTGCGACAGGTCAATCATCAAGCCATCGTCACAGACAGACTTGCCCGGCCAGCTGTGGCCGCCGCCCCGCACCGCCACAAGCAGCTCGCGCTCGCGGGCAAAGGTCACCGCATGCGACACATCCTCGCTGTTCATGCAGCGGGCGATCAGTGCCGGCCGCTTGTCATGCATGCCGTTCCAGATGGATCTGGCGCCGTCGTAGTCGGGATGGCCGGACAGCATCACAGGGCCGTTCATCGCATCGCCCAACTCTTTGATCGCAGCTTTTTCGAGTTCGATTTCGGCACCATCCAGCGAAATGCCGCGAATACTGGTGTTGGCGTGCGTTGCGACCGCGCCTTTTTTCTCGCATGCAGCGAGAAGTGGATATGCAGCGGCCACACCGGCCGCAATTGTTGTCTTACAGAATCGTCGTCGGTCCATAGCTAATCCCCTGTTTTCTTGTTCTTGTTGTAGTGCCCTAGCCAAAGCGTGCTGGACAGGGGTGTATCGCCATTACTGCTCGTCGTGTTCTGATTTCAGCTTGCGTCGCATGAGTGTTTCCACCGCTTCTCGTGGCGAAGTACCTTCATACAGAATTCCATAAACCTGCTGACAAATAGGCATGTCAATTTCGAGCTTGTCAGCAACCTCTTTGACGGCGCGAGCCGCCAAAACGCCTTCCACGACTTGCTGAATTTCTTTCTGCGCTTCGTCGATCGACATGCCGCTGGCGAGCGCCAGGCCCATACGCCTGTTTCGAGACAGGTTATCGGTGCAGGTCAACACCAGGTCGCCCATGCCGGCGAGTCCCATAAAGGTTTCCTTGTTGGCACCCAGGGCAACGCCCAGCCGCATAAGTTCGACAAGCCCCCGGTTGATTAACGCGATGCGGGTATTGGCACCGAAGCCAAGCCCATCCGACATGCCAGCGGCGATCGCGAGGACGTTTTTTACGGCACCGCCAACCTCGACGCCAACGATGTCGTCCGAGGTATAAGCGCGGAAATTATCGCTGGACAATGCTGTTGCCAGGGCCTCGGCAAACTCGGTGTCCTTCGAGGCAATCGTCATTGCCGTCGGCAGGCCGGCGCCCACCTCTTTGGCAAATGTGGGCCCCGACAGTACGGCCGTCGGTCGGTCCGCGCCGAGCACTTCGGCTGCTACCTGGTGCGGCAGCTTTCCTGTGCTCAGCTCAAAGCCCTTGGTTGCCCAACATACGCGCGAATCCGACTGGAGCAAGGGCTTGATCGTTGTGAGCGTATCGCGAAGACCGTGACTCGGTACCGCGACAAGAATGTCGCGCGCGCCGTCAAGACAATTGGCAAGCGTCGGATCAGCACTCAGGTTCGACGGGAAACGGATGCCGGGCAGATAACGCTTGTTCTCACCGTTCGCCGCCATGGCCTCGAGCTCGTCGAGCTCGAGTATTCCGCCAAGCCGCACGTCGCAACCTCTGCGCGCAAACTGAAGTGCCAGCGCTGTACCCCAGGAGCCGGCGCCGATGACCGCAACGGTCCGTGGCGCGTCGCCCTTGATCAGTGCTTCTCCGCAGTATCGGCAGCAGCCGTCATCTGCTGCTGTTTGGACTGCATATACAGTGCGTCGAAGTTAATGGGCTGCAACACGAACTCCGGAAAACCGCCTTTCTGGACCAGTGACGCGATCGTTTCGCGCGCATACGGGAACAGGATGTTTGGACAAAAGCTGCCTACGATTGCCTCCAGTTCTTCGCCTTCGTAGCCTACAATCTCGAACAGACCGGCCTGTTGCAGCTCGATCAGGAAGCAGGACTTGTCATCTTCCTTGGCCTCGATCGTAATCGTCAGAACGATTTCATGATGATCGTTTTCAACGGCATGATGCGCGCTGCGCAGGTTAAGGTTCGTCTGCGGCTTCCATTCGCCGCGCCGAAAAATAGCCGGCGACTGAGGTGACTCGAATGAAGAGTCCTTCAAGTAGATCTTCGTAATTGATAAGCGTTTTTCAGCGGCGTTTTCGTTGTCTGCCATTTCCCTTCCTGTTGTCTAGTCGAGAGCCGCCGATTCAGGCGGCGAGTATTTTGTCCAGCTCGCCATTTTTGTCGAGCGCATAGAGTTCATCGAAACCACCAATTGATGTATCGCCAATAAAAATTTGCGGTACGGTCCTAGCGCCGCTTCGTTCCTGCATTTCGGCGAACTGCTCGGGGCTACCCGCAACGTCGATGTCCGTGAACTTGATGCCCTTCTTTGTCAGCAACATGCGCGCTGCGCCACAATAGGGACACATCGCATTGCCGTACATCGTCACAGGTTTCATGCCGCGATCCTCAGGCGTGTTTCTTTTGTTTCTTGTGTTTAGCCGGTTTGCTGCGGGTCTTCTTGCCCGTGACAACCGGGAGCCCGGCCTGGCTCCAGCCGGACATGCCGCCTTTGAGGCCGAAAACGCTCTCAAAGCCAGCCGCACGGAGCTTGTTGACGACACCGGTCGTTGTAACACCGGTATCACAAACAGCGACGATCGGCGTTGCCTTGAACTGTTGCAGCTGTTCCAGCTTTGCGTCCAGTTCGTCGTTGGGTACGTTCCTGGCGTTGACGATGTGGCCTCGTGAAAAGGCGTCAGCGCTGCGAATGTCGAAGACTACGGCGTCGTTATTAATCAGCTTGACCGCCTCGCCTGCATCCACGTTAACGAGGCCGCTTGCTTTGCGGCGCAACTCGGAGAAGACCAACACGAAAAAGCTGACCATCAGTGCGGACACAAGCAACACGTTGTTACTTGAGAATTCTAGAAATTTGTCCATGAATCAATAATTTCGGCGCGGGGTGTTGCGCCATGAGCAGCCCTAAACCGGGGATTATACGCGGTTTGGCGGGCGGTCATAGCCTTGAGCTACTACACTCGCGCCCATGAACTGGCGAAAGACCCTTATCGTAGGAATATTGGCTGCCTCTGCCATGGCACAGGCACAGCGGCCAGACAGCGGGCCGGGCAAGACCAAGGAACAAGAGCTCGAAACCGTTCGGGAACGCATAAGCGAGCTGAAAAAGAGCATGGATACCGCGGCCGAAGAGCGAGACCGACTGGCCGGAGAGCTGCAGGAGCAGGAGGTCGCGATTTCGGAACAGCGCATACGGATTGCCGAAATTGAGCGCGAACAGCGCTATACGACGAGCAAGAAGGAACAGCTGGATGCCACCCTTCTGCAACGTGAGGCGCACCTGGACGACGAGTCCGCGGCGCTGGCGGCGCAGGTCCGGTCCGCCTATATGAGTGGCAGCCAGGAGAAGATTCGGTTGCTTCTTAACCAGCAGGACCCGGCAACGCTAGGCCGATTGATGGCTTACTACGATTATCTGAACGATTATCGGGCCGAGAATATTGGGGCCGTTATCGCTGAAATCCGAGAGCTCGATGCTTTGCGCGGAAAGATCGCCGCGGAGGAGGCGCGCCTTGGCGCCCTTGCAACGTCGCGCTATGCCGAGCTGACGCGCCTCAATCAAGCGCAGGAGCGGCGAGCGGCATTGCTTGTGTCGCTGCGAGAGAGAATTAGTCGCGAAGGTGAGGAGGTCGAGCGGCTCGCCGCGCAGGAAAAAGATCTGACGCGCCTGATCGCCGAACTCACCAGCATACTGTCTGACTATCCCATCAGCTCCGAGGAGCCCTTCAGCGACCACAAAGGCAAGCTTACATGGCCGGTTGCCGGAACCTTGCTACACGACTTTGGCCAGCCTCGTGGCGGCGGCAACATGACGTGGAATGGCGTCGTGATGGAGACGCCCCGCGGTACCGAAGTGCGGGCCATCTATCACGGCCGAATCGCATTTGCAGACTGGTTGGCCGGCATGGGCCTGCTGGTCATCGTCGATCATGGCGAGGGCTACATGACGCTGTATGGCTACAACGAGACCATTCTTAAGAAAGCCGGCGACTGGGTTGCGCCCGGCGACGTGATAGCGACGGTGGGAGATAGCGGCGGCCAGTCGGAAGCCGGCCTGTACTTCGAGTTACGTAAGGGAACGCAGCCGGTTAACCCGCGCCGCTGGATAACGCGCCGGCCAGGGGACTGAGGCCCCGGCCTCGAGCGTCTCGGACTGCTGCCTCGCCCGAGTCGCTGTGCTAAGGTCGAGCGTCCTGTCGAAAACAAGAATGTTGGCGCGTGGAAAAACCTATGTCATTGAAAGTTCGTGCACTTCTGGTCGTGGTGATCGGCGTCGTACTGGGCCTGAGCCTCTCGGTGGGCGGCGGCCTGATAGGCGACCACGGGGCGCCGGACCGCGAGGCGCTCGACTGGGAGCAAGCGCGCCTTTTTGCAGAGGTCCTCGAGCGCGTCAAACGGGATTATGTCGAGCCGGTCGATGATGCCGTATTACTTGAGAGCGCAATCCGGGGCATGGTCAGCGATCTGGACGCGCACTCGCAATACCTGGATGCCGGCGAGTATCGCGATATTCGGATCAGCACGTCGGGCAGTTACACCGGCATTGGCATTGAGGTCGACGAGGTCGACGGCGCGCTGCAGGTGGTAACACCGATTGCCGGGTCGCCGGCTGCGCGTTCCGGGATAAAGGCGGGTGACCAGATCATCGCCGTAGACGGCGTTGCGATCGAGACGAATAAATTGCAGCAGACTGTTGGCCGACTTCGAGGCCACGCCGGCAGCAAAGTGACAGTGACAGTGCTGCACGACGACGTCGCTATTGATCATGAAATGCGTCGCCAGACAATTCGGGTTGCGAGCGTACACAAGGCGTTCCTCGGACCCTCTTATGGTTATGTTCGCGTCAGCCAGTTTAGTGAGAACACTGCGCGCGAACTGGGCCGGGCGGTCGATGCACTGCAGGAGGCCAACGCCGGCATGCTCGAGGGCCTGGTGCTCGATTTGCGCAACAACCCGGGAGGCGTACTGGATGCCGCCGTAGACGTCTCCGACCTGTTCCTGGACGCGGGCGTGATTGTTACCGCGGATGGCAGAACACTGGAGTCGCGTTTCGCGCGTTCGGCCCATCGCGGCGACATCCTGGATGGCGCAAACATGGTTGTGCTGGTCAACAGGGGCTCAGCGTCAGCGTCTGAAATCGTGGCAGGCGCGCTACAGGATCACAATCGCGCGCTTGTCGTCGGTACCCCGACATTCGGCAAGGGGCTGGTACAAACGGTCATGCCACTTTCGAAAGGGCGCGCGATAAAATTAACGACCTCGCGTTACTACACGCCCTCCGGCGATTCGATCCACGATGTTGGCATCGAACCGGACATCCTCGTCGAGGATACGCCCGGCTTTCCGGACCTTACGCTGGCCGGCGTTCTTGATCGCGAGGCCGATGCGCAGCTGGCCGAGGCGATGGCGTACCTGAATCCTCGCTCGGTGATGCACAGCAACGCCCAATGAGTTTGCCGAGAATATTTCTGGCGGCGCTGCTTTTGCTCGCCGCACCGGACTCCGTCGATGCCGGGCCGGCACGTGTCGCCATCATTATCGACGACCTTGGTTACCAGCTCGCTGCAGGGCGGCGCGCAATCGCGCTGCCTGGCCCGATCGCCTTTGCCGTTCTACCGGGCACGCCGCGTGCGGTGGCGCTGGCCAGGTGGGCGCATGATCAAGGCAAGGAAGTGTTGCTCCATTTGCCATTGCAGGCGAACAGTGATGAAGACCATGACGAACCGATCGGTATTGATCTCGACATGAGTCGCGAACGGCTGGCAACGACTTTCGAGGCGGCAATTAACTCGGTGCCGTACGCCATTGGCGTCAACGGACACAGGGGCAGTTTACTCACCCGCCATCCTGGTCACATGCAGTGGTTGATGGAAGAGATAGGAGCACGAGAAGGCCTTTTCTTCGTGGATAGCTATACGACGGCGCACAGCGTGGCGCTGCAGATGGCGACCGAGGTCGGCATCAGTGCGTTGCGGCGCGATGTTTTTCTGGACCCGGACCCGTCGCCCGAAACCGTCTTACGCCAATTCGAGCGCATGAAGACTCTGGCCCGTAAGCGCGGCTTTGTCGTGGCGATCGGACACCCATACGAGGCGACGCTGGCGCTTTTGGAAGCAGAGCTGCCGAAACTGGGAGAGCAAGGTATAGAGCTCGTCAGGATCAGTGAGCTCATCCATTGAGCTGGTATGAAGAACGCATACTGCCGTCACTGATCAATCTTGCCTGCAGCACTAAACCGACGCGCAAACAGCGCGAGAAGATCGTGCCGCAGGCAACCGGGGATGTACTTGAGGTCGGTTTCGGCAGCGGCCTCAATCTCCCGTACTATGATCGCAACAAGGTCCGCCGCATTTGGGGGCTCGAACCGTCGGTTGGAATGCGACGTCTCGCACGGGGCGCTGTTGGCGAGGCAGGTCTCGAGGTCGAGTTCATCGACCTGCCCTGCGAGGAAATACCTCTGGACGATGATAGTGTCGATACGGTTCTCATTACCTATACCCTGTGTACCATTCCTGACCCGGCGAAGGCGCTCGATGGTGTGCGCCGCGTCTTAAAGCGGCCCGGGCGGCTGTTGTTTTGCGAGCATGGCAAGGCACCGGATGAAAACGTACACCGGTGGCAGGAGCGACTGAACCCTCTGTGGACCAAGGTTTCGGGTGGCTGCAATATGCATCGCGATATCCCGGACATTTTGCACCGGTCCGGATTCGTCCTTGAGGACGACAACCGCATGTACATACCGGGCGCAAAGGCACTAAGTTATAACTACTGGGGCAGTGCGCGAATTCGTTGAACCGCCGCCGCTTTCTGCGCTCTAAGCTTATAAATCAAAACCGACTTCTTATGACTCGAATCCACACTTATCGGATACTGCTGGTCCTCCTCAGCATCCTGCTGGCCGCGCCGGCCGGCGCCGCGGATGTTGATCTGGACGCCCTGTTCGCGGCGACAAGCTCGACCGCTCTCCAGGCTCAGGACGACGACATCGCCTGCACTATGCAATATGACCCGGTTTGCGGCGACGACGGCCAGACCTACAGTAACGATTGTGTCGCGCGGGTCGCCGGCGTGAACGTCGCGAGCGCCGGTATTTGTCCTGAGGTAACGCTCGGCTGTCCGGAGACCTTCGATCCCGTCTGCGGTGTTGACGGAAATACATATATTAACGAGTGTTTCGCGCTGAAGTCAGAAGCCGAGATCGCCGGGCTCGGCGCCTGTACGCCGAACGGCTGCCCTTCGATTAACGCGCCCGTCTGCGGCATGAATGGCCGCAGCTTCATTAATCGCTGCGAAGCCGACGCGGAGCGCATTCCGGTCCAGCACAAAGGACCGTGCGACCCGGACAACTGCCCCAAAGTATTTGCGCCCGTGTGCGGAGGCGACGATGTAACCTATGACAATGCCTGCTTCGCCGACCGGGCCGGACTGACCAAGTTCAAGCCGGGTATCTGCGGAGTACGCCCGTGTCCCAACCTGTTTGTGCCCGTTTGTGGCTTCGACGGTATGACTTACGGCAACGCCTGCCAGGCGGAGCGTCGCGGTGTGCGCATCGAGTACGCGGGTGTTTGCGATACGCTCGGGCGAAATTGCCCACGAAACTATTCACCGGTCTGTGGTATGGACGGGGTCACTTACGACAACGAATGCCAGATTGAAAACGCCGGCGTAACCAAAGCCTATGCAGGGTCCTGCCTCGGCGATTGACCGTCCTGCCGCGCCCGGCAGGAGCGGCGAATTAATTCGCCAGGAACCTACCAGGCCGGTCGCAGGCGTCCCTTTTCGTCAGCCGTGTACGGCAGCCAAACAAGGCCGGTCAGAGCAACATTAATATCGGTGCTCTTGGCTCGCACGACGACTTCATCCAGAGCTTCGGACTGCGCGTCGAAGGACGTGTCGAGATCCACTATTTCTTTTTCCAGTGCCGCACTAAGCGCCGCGATTTCTTGTTTGACCTTTTCAGCCGTTTGTATCGCGCGCCCGACATCGGCCGCTTCCTTGCTCGCACCGCCCGCGGTCTTTATGGCGGAACCGATCTTCGTCGCCGTAGTGCTGGATAGTTTCTTGCGCCCCAATACGGCGCCAAGAATCGCGGTGCCGAAAGAGATGGCGGTATCAAGCTTTTTCTTTGTTGATTGCTGTTTCTCACGTGCGATGGACTGTTGCGCACGCATGAGGCGGTTTTCAAGCGTATTTACTTTGCCTGCGTAACGCTTGCGAATTTTCGCGATCGATTGATCGCGTAATTCGCTGGCAGCATCCTGCAAGCGCGCGCGAAAGTCTCCCTCGGTCTCGTTGCTTGTTGACGTAAGGCGAAATCGCTTGCTCTTGTACAGCGTGATGTTCTCGTTCTGCCGCAGCCATCGGCTGTAGTCCTTGGCCCAGCGAGCATAAGCCTTCGGGTTGTTGGCCGACGCCGGGCAATCCGCGAAGCTTGCGTCCGCTTCGCCTTTTTCAAGAAGATCTGCTATCGAGAGCTCAAGCGGCTCGGAATTATCCCAGTCGATTTCTACCGGACCATCTTCGAACTCGACGGTGTGAAGAACCTGGCGTTCGTCCTCGATGTTGTAACGAGCGCTGGTAAAAACGACATCGCCGGCACCGATCAGGCGGGGGTGATAAATGATCTCCTCCCCCTGCCCCTTAACGAAAAACTGGTCTATCGACGGCGGCAATGCAGGCGCACTATCGGCCGCCTTGCGCCGGGGCTTTGACACAGCCTTCGCGACCGCCTCGAGCTTGCGCTTCGCGCCAGACATCAATGTGCGAATGTGGTCGCGAGTGAGCGGGCCGGCAAGGTAGGACATGACCCAGCGCGTATTAAAGACGACGGCTTCATCTTCGTGCACGTTGTGCAGCAGGAACCGGCGCTTGCCGAGCCCGGCAATCGTGCGCTCCATTTTCTGCTTGTTGAAAGTGCCACCGCTGGCGCCTTCCAATCCTTCCATGACACGCGCTTTGTCGCGCTCCGTTTGAAGGCGACCGATAAACCAGGTGCCGGTGTTGGACAGGCCCTTGTAATCGAGGTCGACAGGATTCTGAGTAGCGAGGACAAGGCCCAGGCCGTACGCGCGCGCCTGTTTTAACAACGTGAGGAAGAGCTTCTTCGAGGGCGGGTTCGCGACCGGCGGCATGTAGCCGAAGATCTCATCCATGTAGAGGATTGCACGCAGGCTCGAGGTGCCCTGCTGTGCCCGCATCCAGGCGATGAGTTCATTAAGCAGCATCGAGACGAAGAACATTCGCTGCGCATCATCGAGATGCGCGATCGACATGATTGAAATTCGTGGCTTGCCTTCTTCCGTGTACAGCAGGTTCTTCGCGTTAAGCGGCGTGCCTTGCATCCAGGCTTCGAATCCCGGCGCGGCCAGCAGGTTGTTCAGGCGCATCGCCAGGGCAAACCGATCTTTCGCCGGGAAGAAGGAGTCCAGGTTCATGACGCCGACCTTGGCAATAGGCGGGTCCTGGATTTCCGTGATCAGCCCGGCAACGTCAAGATCACGGCCCTCGCGCCAGGCCTTATCCAGCAGTCGGGATATCAGGATGTGTTCACGGCTGGCGACCGGGTCCGCATCGATGTTGAGCAGCGTCAGGATTCCGGTCGCTGTCGATTGTACGCGCTCCCGATACAGGTCGACATCATCGATGAGCGCCTGCCCCGGCGCGCTGAACGATTGCAGCACCGAAACAGGGACACCAGAATTGCTGCCAGGCGTATAGATGTTTAGGTCGACGTTCTTCCTGAGCTGGGCAATTCTCTTGCCGGTCTGACCCCATTCACCGAGGCCCTTCTTCCACAGCGCAGCCTGCCCGGCAGCAAACTGCTCGACGGTCTGACCTTTGTCCATCGCCGTGCGCGCATTCACCCAGGGCTGAAAATCTTCGGCCGCGAGCTTCGGAAAAGTCAGCAGCAGGTTGCCCATGTCGCCCTTCGGGTCGATGGCTATGACCGGAATATGATCGAGCGCCGCCTCTTCGAGTATGCCGATACCGAGTCCGGTTTTGCCCGAGCCGGTCATGCCGATGATCACGGCATGGGTGTTCAGGTCCTTTGAGTCGTAAAGGACAAGCTCCTCCGTGAGTTTCTCTGAGTCCGTGTCGTAGCGCTTGCCGAGATAGAAAGCGCCGAGCTTCTCGAAGTCATGCATGCCGTCGTATCCTTAGCTTGCCGGGTAGGTGTAGCTGGAGCCGATGCCCAGCGGAATCCCAATCGTCCAATAGATCAGCAGGAACACAGTCCAGGTCGCAAGGAAGGTCAACGAATACGGCAACATCATCGCGGCAAGAGTGCCAATACCCGTTCCTTTCACGTAGCGCTGGCAGTAAACGACCACCAGCGGGAAGTAAGGCATCAACGGCGTAATGATGTTGGTGCTGGAATCACCGACGCGATATGCCGCCTGCGTCAGGTCCGGCGAGATGCCGAGCGACATCAGCATCGGTACGAAAATTGGTGCAAGCAATCCCCACTTGCCGCTTGCTGAACCGACGAAAATATTAACGAAACCGGTCAGCAGGATGATGCCGATGATCAGTACGGACGGAAAGTCCTTCAGGTTCGTTAGTGCTTGTGCACCTTCGAGTGCCATCAGCGTGCCGAGATTCGAGGCCGAGAAGGCGTATACGAATTGCGCGATAAAAAACATGATTACGAGGTAATAAGCCATGCTGTTCATCGCATGCGACATACCCTGAATGATGTCCTTGCTGGTCTTGAACGCGCCGGTTGTGTAACCGAATACGATGCCCGGTATTAAAAACAGGAAGAAGATCAACGGAACGATCGAGCGCATGATCGGTGACGAGAAGTTGACCAGGGCGCCTTCCGCATCACGCCAGGCCGACGACTCCGGCCACATTGAAACGAAGAGCACGACCAGGCCAATGACCATGACCAATAGAGATCGACGCAAGCCCTTGCGCTCCGGGTCAGTCAATGCGTGCAGCTCAGGCAGGTCATCCGCATCGCCATCTACAGCGGTACTCTGCAAGCGCGGCTCGACGAGCTTGTCGGTTAGCCACCAGCCGAGACCAACGATCAACACTGAAGAGGCCGTCGTGAAGAAGTAGTTATTAAGCGTGTTGAC
>Ga0316201_10003378_pt1 | contig 11761 bp, 10 predicted proteins | sample CS6wburrow_MG_FD_204516 | JGI IMG/M metagenome (GOLD analysis project Ga0316201, IMG submission 204516) | Coastal sediment microbial communities from Delaware Bay, Delaware, United States - CS-6 worm burrow | ecosystem: Environmental > Aquatic > Marine > Coastal > Sediment | place: USA... | reverse complement strand
CACCTCGTGCGGCGCGATGGGCAGGGGCCAGATGATGCCCTTGTCATCGTGGTTCTGTTCGATGGCTGCGGCCATGGTCCGGCTGACCCCGAGACCATAGCAACCCATGATCATGGGTTGCTCCTTGCCGTCGGAATCGAGGAAGTTGCAGCCCATCGCCTTGGAGTACTTGATCCCGAGCTTGAAGATGTGACCGACCTCGATCCCGCGATTCTCGACGAGGGTCCCGCTGCAGCGTGGGCATGGATCGCCTTCGCGTGCGAGCCTGACATCGGCCACCTGATTGGGCTCGAAATCGCGGCTTGGAACGACCCCGATAAGGTGGGTGTGATCCGTGTTCGCTCCGGTGGCGGCCACGTCGAGTTCCATGATCGACGGGTCGGCCAGAATCCTGATGCCCGTCAGACCCACCGGTCCGGAAAAGCCCTGCGGCCCACCGGTGATCTCGAGGATCTTCTCCTCGCTCGCCAGTTGGAGGTGGAGGCAGTCGAGGGCGTTTTTGAGTTTGATCTCGTTGACCTCGAGATCGCCGCGGATGAGGACCGCCGCGAATGCTTCGTCGGTCTCGAAGATCAGGGTCTTGATCAGATGGGACGGCGAGATCCCGAGAAAGTCCGCGACCTCATCGACGGTGCGCTGATCGGGGGTGTCCACTTCTTCGGGTGCATCGGAGGCGGCGAGCGGCCACGGCGGTGCGGCCTCGAGGGCGCCGGTTTCGGCCTTTTCGACGTTGGCGCCGTAGTGGCACTCGGGGCACGAGAGGATGGCGTCCTCGCCGGTGTCTGCCAGGACCATGAACTCGTGCGACTCGGAGCCGCCGATGTTGCCGGTGTCGGCCTCGACCTGGGTGTAGCGCAGTCCGCAGCGCGAGAAGACACGTCGATAGGCCCTTTCCATGGCCCGGTAGGCGAGGTCCAGGTCCTCGGCATCGGCGTGGAAGGTGTAGGCATCCTTCATCAGGAACTCGCGGCCCCGCATGAGACCGAAACGGGGTCTGATCTCGTCGCGGAACTTGGTCTGGATCTGGTACATGTTGACCGGCAGCTGTTTGTAGGAGGTCACGGTGCCGCGAACGATGTCGGTGATGACCTCTTCGTGGGTCGGCCCAAAACAGAAATCGCGGTCGTGGCGGTCGTTGATTCTCAGGAGCTCCGGGCCGTACTCGGCCCAACGTCCCGAATCCTGCCACAGTTCGGCCGGTTGGACCGCGGGCATGATCAGCTCCGCCGATCCTGCGCCGGTCATCTCCTCCCGGACGATGGCCGAGAGTTTGGCGAGCGATCGCGCAGCCAGAGGGAGATAGTTGTAGATCCCGGCCGCGACTTTGGAAATGAAACCGGCTCGAACCAGCAATCGGTGGGAAACGACCTCCGCGTCGGCGGGGTCCTGGCGAAGGGTGTGAATGTAGGTCTGGCTCCAGCGCATGTTGTGCTCCAGGTCGGTCGTTTCGATCAGTGACGCTCAAGATCGCGGGCGAGGCTCGAGAGTCGGCGGACGTGGGCCAGAAGCTCGTGGTCGATTCCGTTCACGAGGGTCTGCTCGGCGGCCGCTGCGGGGTTCTCGCTCGTGGGTTCGGTTGATTCCGTTGGGACGGAGAGTTCGGAAGATTCTCGTATCTCGGTTGCTCGGGCGAGGTAGGAGTGCGCCTCACCGAGACGGCCGCGTTGCAATGCGATGGCCGCGAGGGCGGCAAGGGGATAACTGCGGAGTTCCTTCGGCGTGATCTCGAGCGCCTCGCGGGCGAGCGCCCGCGCTCGTCCCAGGTCGCCGTCGAGCTCGGACTCCACCAGGGCGAGTTCATACGCGGCGATGCCGCGGCTGAAATCGTCCTCACCGCGCCGATAGATGGCGTCTGCGAGGCGTCGGGCGGCTCTCGGGCGTCCTGCGGCCCGCAGGGACTCGAGAAGGGCGGTCGTGGCGGCTGCTGCAAACGGGGTGCCCGGCGTCTCTCGGTCGAGCACCCGGCGCGCGAGTGCCACCGCCCGCCGTGTTCGCCCCAGGGTCGATGCCAGCAGAGCGGCAGTGGCGAAGAGCGCCGGTTCACCGGGCGCCTGATCCCCAGCGGCCTCATACAGGTCGAGGGCTGTCTCGCGCTGGCCCAATGCGAGCGCCTGGTCGGCGCGTTCGAGGAGACGTGCCACTCCCGTCGGCAATCCGGTCGGAGTCCGTTCCGCGAGTAGCCGGACGGTTTCGCGGTAGCGGAGCTTCTGGGGATCCAGCCGTTCCAGTCTCTGGAAGGCCTCGAGGGCGAGATTTTTCCATCCGCGGCGAAGATAGGCGGTTCCGAGGTGGTCGATGGCCTCCTCGAAGGATGGGTCGAGTTCGACGGCTCGTTTGAGCGCGGTGATGGCTCGCCCGCTCTCGCCGAGCTGCAGGTGGCAACTGCCGAGGAGATAGAGCGATTGCGGGAGTTCTTCTCGGGCGACGCTCGCTTTGAAGTGGGTGGCTGCCTGCCGGTGATTGCCTCGTTTGAGTTCGATGCCGCCGAGGGCGAAATCCGGCAGGAATGACTCGGGCGCCATGGACTGTGCCCGTTCGAGGGCCGAAAGAGCTTGGTCCCAGTGCCCGAGGTCGGCTGCGGCGTTTCCCAGGTAAACCAGGGTTTCGAAATGAGCCCCTCTGAGGTCGAGAACCCTTTTGAACGCATCCTCGGCGATATCGGGTTCACCGGTGGAGAACGCCGCCTCCCCGATCAGGCTCCAGAGTTCGTCGTTGTCCGGAGCCATATTCCCGAGATCATCGAGGATGTGGCGCAGGGTGTCGGTGTCGCTGTCGAGAAACGCGGGTTCAAGCGCAGAAAGCTTGCTGGCAAAGGCCTCCGATGCGTGCCCCTCGTGCTTCGCGTACGAGAGGATTCGTCCTTCACGCACGCGAAATCTCCTGGCGAGGTCCCGGGCGACGAGTTCTCGCTGAGCGGTTCGTTCCCAGCCGTCCGCGATCTCGGAACGAGTCACGACCCCCTCCTCATCTAGAAGGTTGGCGACGTTCTCGACACCGGCGTGGGCGACGGCGAGGCTGTGCTCCACCTGACTCAGACGATCGCCCACGGAAGAAACCGCGGCGCCGAGCTTGCGGATCGCCTCTTCGAGCGAAGTGATGCGCTCCAACAGATGCTCGTCGAGTTGCTCCTGGGCCTCGAATAGGACGTCGTCGTCGGGTTCGAGTTCGGTGGGGGTGATGCCCGAAACGACCAAGAGCTTGTGGCCGCAACTGCGGCAGTTCTCGAGACCATCGGGGTTAGCGACTCCGCAGAGCTGGCACAGCACCGGATCAGTCCTCCGGGTAGGTGTAGAACCCTCGGCCGGTCTTGCGGCCGAGACGTCCGGCATCGACCAATCGGATGAGGAGCGGGCTGGGGCGGTACTTTGGATCACCGAGCTCGGCGTGCAGCGTGCGCATGACTGAGAGACAGTTGTCCAGACCGATGAGATCGGCGAGGGCCAGGGGGCCCATGGGGTGGTTCATCCCCAAGGACATGATCTGATCCACCGCCTCCGGGGTCGCGACGTTCTCGGCAACCGCGAAAACGGCCTCGTTGATCATGGGCATGAGCAGGCGGTTGGAAACAAAGCCCGGGTGGTCGGCGCACTCGACGGGAACCTTGCCCATGGCCTGGGCAACCTGGTTGACGACTTCAACGGTCTCGTCCGCCGTGTCGAGGCCGCGTACCACCTCGACCAGACGCATCATCGGAACCGGGTTCATGAAGTGCATGCCCACGACACGATCGGGCCGCCCGGTGGTCGTTCCCAATCGCGTGATCGAGATCGACGAGGTGTTGGAAGCGAGAGTGGTCCTGTCCGGACATGCTTGATCGAGCTGGCGAAAAATCTCGGCCTTGATGTCGAATCGCTCGACGGCCGACTCGACCACGAGGTCCGAGTCCTGGTGGGCCTTGACGTGGGTGCTGGTAGCGATCCGTTCGAGAACGGCGGTGCGGTCCGCCTCGTCGACGGTCCCACGCCGGATCTGGCGTTCGAGATTCTCTGCGATGGATGCCTCGCCGTCTTCGAGAATCGCCGAATCGATGTCGGTCAGGACGACGTCGAACCCGGCAATTGCAGCCACATGGGCAATGCCACAGCCCATCTGACCGGCGCCAACGATGCCGATGGTTCGAATCTTCATGAGTCTTCCTCTTCCGGTCGCATCACGAGTTCGACCGGACCCGGTCTGTCGTCGAAATGCTTGCTCCATGGAGGAGCCATCCGGTGATTCCGGGAGGTCCTTGGATCAAAGAAGTGCGTCGAGCTTTGCTTTGATGTTGTTCTTGTCCGCGACGTTACCGACGATCTTGTCGGCAATCTCGCCATCCTTGACCAGGAAGAGAGTCGGGATCGCTTGGATTCCGTACTTCATGGCGGTGTCACGATTGCTGTCGACATCGAGCTTGCCAACAACGGCGCGCCCGTCGTACTCCTCGGCGATTTCTTCGACGATGGGGGCCACGGCCCGGCAAGGACCGCACCACACCGCCCAGAAGTCGATCAGGACCGGTTTGTCGGAATTGAGGACCGTGTCCTGGAAGTTCGCGTCGGTGATTTCCACTGCTTTTCCTGACATCGAGATCTGCCTCCAAGGTGGCTGTCGGCGGTCGGCCGCCGAGACGGCCACATGGTACTACACGTTTGCGAGGTCCTCGATTAACAGTTTCGCAACCCTCTCGCCATAGGCGATCGCGTAGTTCTGCCCCCGGTCCTCGGGGAAGATCTGCGCCATGGAACAGAGGTAGAGCCCGGGCACGGAGGTCCGCATCTCCGGGATCTTTTCCCGGTATCCGGTGGTGACCACCGGCTGGGCGTAATCGGCTCTGAAATGGTGGCTGGCGAGGATCCACGACGGGTCGAACTCCGGATTGACCCGCCGCAGGTGAGGGACGTACTCCTCGATGATCTTCGATTTTGGGGCCTTGTAGAGAGGGTGATCGGTGAAGAGATAGTTGGAGATATAGAGCAGAACTCTCCCGCCGTACCGTTCGGCAGGGATGTAGTTCGTGTGTTCGATGAGACCGCCGAAGGGCATCTCAGGGTCGGCGATATTGAGCCAGTAGTAGGGGGTCAGCGATCGCTCGAGTTCGAGAATGGTGCAGATGGCGCCGGTGGCACGCAGGTCGCTCAGGGCGTCCCGTTCGTCAGACGCAAGGAGGTGTCCGGCAACCGCAAGGTGATCCGGAATGGGTGCGGCCACCAGGACGCGGTCGGCAGGATGGGTTCCTTTCTTTGTCACGATCGAGAATCCGGATCCGTCCTGCTCGATGCTTTGAACCTCTTCGGTGAGGTGGAAGGTGCCGCCACCGTTCTCGATCTTCTCGACCAGGGCCTCCACCAGTCGGATGAAGGACCCTCGCATGTATCCCAAGCATTCACCCATCCCGGATTTCGATCTCGACCGGCCGCGGAGGGATATCTTGCGCCACAGCCAGACCATGGCGACCCGTTCCGCGTCATCGGCGAACTTCTGGTAGAGCAGTGGCCCCCAAATGGTCCTCCACGTGCCTTCGCCCTGGTTCTTCCTGATCCAATCAGCAGCGGTGACGTTTTCGAAGGGCCGTGGGTCTTTCTGCCGTTGAAGCCAGAGCGTGGACAGTCCGAAACGAATCTTGTCCATCAGACTGATGGGCTTGAACCCCAGCAGCGAGGCCGGTGTGCCGAAATCCCAGAGCTTGCCGTCGGCCCAGATCCCCATCTTCGACGGCAACCATTCGATGGCGTCACCGAGTCCGAGCTCCTCGGCGAAGTCGATGTAGTCGGTGTCGGTGGTGAAAATGTGGTGGTAGAAGGCCTCGAGAGGTTCGCCGCTCACATCGAGGGCGCGAGCCAGTCCGCCGGGTCGAGGATAGCGTTCGAAGAGCCGGACCCGATATCCTGACTGGGTCAGCCTGAGCGCGGCGGTGAGACCGGCGAGGCCGGCGCCGACGATTGCGATTTCATTCATGACTCAACGCTATAAGAACACCGCGGTCCCGTCAAAGCAGGCCGGAGCGTTCTATGCCGCATATTTCGGCGTGCTCGGAGTGGTCCTCCCGTTCCTCGGACCGTTCCTCACGGAACGCGGGCTCGGGGCGGTGGCCGTCGGGCTCGTGACGGCCGCCTTCTCACTGGCCAAGCTGGCGTACGCCCCCTTTCTCGGCCGTTGGGTCGATCGGGGCGGATGGGTGCCCGGGCTGCTGAGCCTCCACGTCGGGTTTTCACTGGCGGCGGCATTCGTGGTGGTCAAAGCCGAGAACCCGTGGATCCTGGGCGTGGCCTTTCTCGCCGTGGGGCTCGGCTATGGAACGGTCCTGCCGTTGGTCGAAGCCGCAGTTCTCGAGCGGCCGCCTTTGAAGGGCTACGGCTTTGTTCGGTGGTGGGGATCGGTGGGCTTCATCGCCCTCGCCGGTTTCTCCGCGCTGGTTTTCCGGGGAGAGCGGCTCGATGGGTTTCCGATCCTGCTCATTGGTTCACTGGTCGTCCTCGGTCTCGTCGGCGCGACCCTGGAAGGTGAGTCCCGACCGCGGCGGGGCGCACCGTCATCCGAACGGGTCACGGGCGCGGTCTGGGTCCTCCTGGTCATCCTGACCCTGCAGCAGGTGTCGCACGGGCCGTACTACGCCTTCTTCTCGATCCACCTCGGCACGCACGGCGTCTCGACCGGAGCCGTGGCCGCCTTGTGGTCGCTGGCGGTCCTCGCCGAGTTGGTCGCGTTTGTCAGGGGTGGATTCCTCCAGAAGCGGTTCGGGCTCGAGCGACTCTTGGGGTGGGCTCTCGCGCTGACACCGGTGCGGTGGCTTCTTTTGGCGCTTCCACCGTCGTTGCCGATCCTCGTTCTTGCACAGTTGGGGCACGCGGTGACCTTTGCGATGATCCACCTCGCTGGAGTCCAGCTGGTCCAACGCATGGTCCCGGCCGGAGCTCGCCGCAACGCCCAGGCTCTGTACTCGGGACTGACCTTCGGTCTCGGGATCGTTGTGGGGACGGCTGTCGCAGGCCCGCTCTACGCTGCGGTCTCCGGGGCCGGATCGTTCCTCGCCGCCGCAGGGTTTTCGGCGGCCGTCGCTGTGGCGTGGTTTGTGCTGGCTCCGAGGATGCGGGACTGAAGGGCAGCCAGGATGGCTGCCGCTGGTCCCTGACCCTGATACATGTCATCTTGAGCGAGAGAGTCCGCGAACGAGTCGAAAGATCCCCGCAGGTCAGGAGGCGCGCCTCTCGCGAAGGAGCGCCTCGTTCCATCGGGGGACCTTTCGACTACGCGGCCTCGGAGGCCGCTCCGCTCAAGGTGACATTGCGGGGGCGTCCCGGGGCGCTGGCCTTCTGAGTCGCCTCCGGTTCGGAGGCTCCCGATCTCGTGCCATCGGCGTCGTCGCGCGGGGGCGAGTTGAGGGGCTGCGACCCCGCCGATGACACGAGATCGGGCGACCTTGATCGCGATGGGAGCGGAGCCAGGCACCTTTTCGCGCGGCGAAACGAGAGCCAGGCACCGAGCCCGCGCTGGTTCTTGTGCGGTGGGTGACGGGCAACCGGAAAGGCGTCGGAGGCACAATGTCAAGGACGGCACGCCCGGTCGAGGCCATATGTCCGCGAACTCGGGTCGAACCCGGCACGCCCCGGTGAGCGCGAGAAGTCCGCTCGCTTGAGGAATGCGATGGGAGCGGTGCCAGGCACCGTTTCGCGGCGAAACGAGCGCCAGGCACCGAGCCCGCGCAACATCAGCTTGACAGTCGACGTGGGCGGGATACCGTTCGCTGTCGCTGTCGCTGTCGCTGTCGCTGTCGCTGTCGCTGTCGCTGTCGCTGTCGCTGTCGCTGTCGCTGTCGCTGCCGGTGGGCGGCCTGCGTCTAGAAGATGACGTTCTTGATGTAGAAGCTCTGCACCGAGGTGGAACCGTTGAGCAGCGCCACCGCGTCATCAGCGGTGATCCTGAAGGTGCCGGCGGCCTTACGCGAGGTCTGGACCATCTGCAGTTCGACCACCTCCGGGGCGATCTCGGGATCCGCCTGGCGGATCAGATAGAAGGCCTGGCAGACGGTTTCGAGGGCGTGGAAGACCTGAGCCTCGGAGTCGGTCACTGCCTGGACGAAGAAATACTTCGGCTGGGTCCCACCGCTGGTGTGGAAGAGATAGAGCTTTTCGTCGGAGAACACCTTCTCGAACGCACGGGTGACCCGCTCGTCATGGTAGGGATAGGTTTGCAGCCGAATACCTGGAGTCGGAGTCGGGGTCGGGGCCAATGTCGTCGAGAGCTCGGGGTTCCGTTCCATGGAATCGAGAGTGACGAAGTTGCCGAGCGATCGGCGTGGCGTGGGTGTCGGCATGACCTTCTGGCCGACGGCCAGCTCTTCGATCTCCACCGCATCGCCGTAACCCTGCTGGTTGTAACGCTCGGTCTCGATGAGATCGATCTGATCGAGTCCATAACTCGCGATGGTTCCCGTGACGAGGGTGATGAGGGCCACGTCTCCGTCCACCTGCATGGGTTCCTTGCAGCGGATCTTGTGTCCGTTCTTCAGGATCACAACATAGCCGGCAGCGCTGGCGAGTTGGGCGATGATGAGAATGATGATGATGGCCGCAAGGGCGAGGGAACGCCGCATGGGGTGACCTCCTGTGTCCATTGGTGCCTCCATTGTAGAACAAGTGCCCTCGAGACACATGGCTGTTACTACTTTGTTACCTGGATGGAGGGTTGATGGCTCCGGTGAGCGCGCTGAGCAGTTCGCTTCGCGATCGGTTCGATGTCTTCCGAAAGACGTTTTTGAGGTGGTCCCGAACGGTGTGTGGGCTGATTCCGAGGCGATCCGCGAGGCCCGCGGTGTCGAGACCCTGGACCAGGAGGAGGATGACTTCGCGTTCCCGTGGGCTGAGGCGGAAGTGGGACGCAAAGTCCTCGACGCGTCGGTTCGGTGATCGCGCAAACTCACGCAATACCGCCAGCACGATTCGATCGGATCCATTGGTTCCGGTGGAAAGGGCCTCGATCTCGCCGGTCATCTCTCTACCGTCGGAGAGTTCCAACCGATCGTGCCACGTTCGGCGCCCGGGATCCTCGAGGAGTTCCCCGACCTTGGTGCACAGAACCTCGAAGAGAGGTTCCGGTCGTGCGTTCCCGATGGTGACGGTGAGTTCATCCTCAGTTTGTTTAGAAATGAGTTCGTCTGCCCTCCGGTTGGCGAAGAGGATGGTTCCGGATGGCCCGAAGAGCAGCACCGCCGCTGTCGTGGCATCGAGCGCTCCCCTCAATAATCTCGATTCTGCAAGCAGCCGGAGCCTGTGGAATTCGCGGCCGAGAGCGTCCGCAAAAAGATCGAAGACGTCTCGAGATGGCGAGTTGTCGCCGGCGTAGTCGATGACGGCCGCAATGTCATCGCCGAGCTCGAGATCGATGGTGACGGTGGTTGGTTCAATCTGGCCGAACTCGAAAACCTGCTCACGACCCGACCGGCTCGATCGAATGACGAGCTTGGCCCAGCGGGCTTCGGTGGTCTGAGCGAAAAGCTCGAAAACCCGGCGCACACCGAGGTCATCACCACCCGCTGCCTCCGGCGGCAGGATGATTGTGTGGGCGTCCTCCATCTCGACTTTCAATTGTACACCCGGTGGATTTCAACCAGAGATCGGGTCGAGCCCGAACGATTCATGAGCTGTCCACTGCGGCCGACGATGCATCCGCGGCAGCCGGGCTTTCTCACCTTGGGTGCTCACCGTATCGTCAACAAACACCCCTCCGCGCCCCAAGATGAGAAAGCCCGGCCTGCATTGGCGCTTCGCCAGCCTCGGGACGAAACCTCACGAATAGTTCGGGCTTGGCTCTTGACCGTACCCGACTCATGGCCTTAGACTTCCCGTCCCATGTTGGAGGGGTTGCAGGAACGTCTCGGTCGGGTCACTAAGACCCTGCGCGGTGAGGGACACCTCACCGAATACCACATCGACACCGCGTTGCGCGAGATTCGACTCGCGTTGCTCGAGGCCGATGTGGCGGTGGAGGTTGTGACTGGTTTTGTCTCCAGGGTTCGCGAGCGCGCCGTCGGCAAAGAGGTTCTGACCTCCGTCACCCCGGCCCAGATGGTGACCAAGATCGTTCACGACGAGCTGATCGGTCTGCTCGGCGGGTCCACCACCGAGCTCGAGTTCAAGGGACGACCCGCGGTGATCATGCTTGTCGGCCTCCAGGGTTCCGGTAAGACCACGACCGCTGCCAAGATGGCCAAGTGGATCAAGGAGAAGAAGAACCTCTTCCCGCTTCTGGTGCCGGCCGACACATCGCGTCCCGCGGCGAGAGAGCAGCTGCTTGTACTCGGCGAGCAGGCCAAGATCCCCACCATTGACACGCGTGACATGGACGATCCCGAGGCCATTGCCAAACGCGCCATGCGTGAAGCCCAGATCAAGGGCTACCAGGTTCTGATCTTCGACACCGCCGGCCGACTCCACATCGATGACGAACTCATGGATCAGTTGGAGCGGCTCAAAAAGATCCTCAAACCCCAACAGATCCTGTTTGTCGCCGACTCCATGACCGGTCAGGACGCCGTGCGATCGGCCCGCGCCTACCACGAACGGCTCGACATCACCGGTGTCATTCTCACGAAACTCGACGGTGACGCCCGCGGCGGCGCCGCGCTCTCGGTGCGCGAAGTGGTGGGTCGACCCATCGTGTTCGCAGGCGTCGGCGAACGGATCGATGCTCTCGAGCAGTTCCACCCGGATCGCATGGCCGGCCGAATCCTCGGTCTGGGCGACGTCGCCAGTCTGGTCGAGAAGGCTCAGGAAGTCGTCGATGAGAAGAAGGCGGCACGTCTCGAGGCCAAGCTTCGCAAGAACAAATTCGATCTCGAGGATCTTCGGGACCAACTGCGCAGCCTCAAGAAGATGGGCCCCCTCGGGCAGGTCATGGAAATGATGCCCGGAATGGGCAATATGCTTCCCAAGGGCGGTGTGACGGAAGGCCAGGAGCGGCAGCTCAAACGCTTCGAGGCGTGCATCGACTCCATGACGCCGAAAGAACGACGTCACCCCCAACTCCTCAACGGATCCCGCAAGAAGAGGATCGCCAGGGGCTCGGGAACAACCGTTGAAGAAATCAACCGGCTCTTGCGCCAATACGGCCAAATGCGTAAGCTGATGAAACGCCTGGGGAAAGCCGACGCGAAAGCGTTGAAGCGACAACTGGGTCTTTGATAGCTTGAAGAGCAGATACTGACAACGACACGCGCTGAAACGAGAAAGGACCGATTCGATGTTGATGATTAGGTTGCGCCGCGGAGGCGCCAAGAAAAAACCCATGTACCGGGTTGTTGTTTCGGACTCTAGGAAGACTCCGAATGCCGACTATCTCGAGCAGGTGGGTTTCTACGATCCCAACCAGGAGCCACCCGAAATCCGTTTGGATCTTGACAAAATCGACGAGTGGCGGAACCAGGGTGCGGGTGTCTCCGATACCGTCAAATCGCTCATCCTCAAGGCGAAGAAGCAGCAGTAGTTTCGTGCCGGGGCGCGCCGCCCCTCGTGACGCCTCTTTGTGAAAGGAGTCCCCCGTGAGTGCGATGAAAGAGCTTCTTGTAGAGATTGCAAAAGCGCTGGTGGACAGTCCCGAAGATGTTCAAGTCACCGAGGTCGAAGGCGAGCAGACAACGGTACTGGAGTTGCGGGTCCGCAATGAGGACCTCGGCAAGGTGATCGGCCGCCAGGGCCGGACCGCGCGCGCCATCAGAACTCTTCTGTCGGCCGCCGGGATGAAGGTTCACAAGCGCTTCGTGCTGGAAATCCTGGAGTAGTGAGCCCCG
>Ga0316201_10003377_pt1 | contig 11761 bp, 8 predicted proteins | sample CS6wburrow_MG_FD_204516 | JGI IMG/M metagenome (GOLD analysis project Ga0316201, IMG submission 204516) | Coastal sediment microbial communities from Delaware Bay, Delaware, United States - CS-6 worm burrow | ecosystem: Environmental > Aquatic > Marine > Coastal > Sediment | place: USA: Delaware... | reverse complement strand
TGTTTTTTAAACATCAAAATGTTCCTGTTGAATTTATAAAAGTGCATCATAAGCCCGATGGTAATTTTCCAAATGGTATTCCTAATCCTTTATTACCAGAAAATAGGTCTGATACTGCCACTGCAGTAATCAAACATAAGGCTAACATGGGCATCGCTTGGGATGGCGATTTCGACCGTTGCTTCTTATTTGATGAAACAGGCGCGTTTATAGAAGGGTATTATATTGTTGGCTTATTGGCGCAAGCATTTTTAGACAAAAACAAAGGGGCTAAAATAATTTTCGATCCTCGGGTGTTTTGGAACACTGAAGACATAGTGTTAAAGGCTGGTGGCAAACCAGTTAAGTCTAAAACTGGCCACGCATTTATTAAAGAACGCATGCGCAAAGAAGATGCAGTATATGGCGGTGAAATGAGTGCTCATCATTATTTCAGAGACTTTGCTTACTGCGACTCGGGCATGATCCCTTGGCTCTTGGTTGCTGAACTGCTGTGCAACACAAAACAACCCTTGTCGTCGTTAGTCAAAGATCGTATTGCTAAATTCCCGTCATCTGGAGAAATTAACTACAGAGTTGAAAATGCCGGCACGACTATTAAAAAAATAATCACGCATTATGAAGACAAAGCAGAAGTGATTGACCGCACAGATGGCATTGGTATGGAATTTGGCAATTGGCGGTTTAACTTACGTAAGTCTAATACAGAACCCGTTATTCGATTGAATGTAGAAAGTAGACAAGATCAAGCATTAATGGAACAAAAGACCAAAGAGCTGGCCGCACTAATTACTGGTTAATTGGCATATTAGAATATTTGTAAAAGCGGTTTGTAATGTGTGAAGTGTTATTAGAAAAAGAACACTTCACTGATAAAATATTAATGTTGTGCTTAGTTATACGCCATTATTAAATGACTAATGACAACTACGGTGGTCAGAAAAACACGCAATTGAGTGTAGTCAATCAGAATGTCTTTTTCGAGTACAAGTACGTATTTATCGTAAACAAGAACACTAATATGGGCGAGTGATAACATACCTAGTAGTGTAGAACCGTTTAAAAACATTAATGATAGCCAGGCTACAATGCTGGGTAACATTGAAACAAAAAGTTGATGGTTCTTACGTTTATTTTGAAGCGCGTCAAGCCAATGAATTCCACCCAAAAAAGACAAAATAATGGCAGAATATTGGACAAAATGAAGATAGCCTAAGTAGGCATCTAACAGGCCAATGATGACCAAAATTGGGATGATAACAAACGGTATTAAACCGGCATATCCCAGTAGTTTAGCAGTATTGTGCATATATTTTAGAATTACCTTAGTGCTTGATATGTTTTGAATTTACAGCGACATATTCATAAATGCAGAAAATAGATACAAAAATGGCGCGTTACCGCGCCATTGTATACTAGCCAAGATTATTTTTTAATTGGTTTATAACTGCGTTTATGTTCGCCAGTATATAACTGACGCGGACGACCTATTTTTTGTCCAGGTTGACTTAACATTTCATGCCAATGTGATATCCAGCCTACTGTTCTTGCTAAGGCAAAAATACAAGTAAACATATTGGTAGGAATGCCAATTGCACTGAGAAGGATCCCTGAATAGAAATCAACATTAGGAAACAGTTTCTTTTCAGCAAAATATGGGTCGCTCAATGCTATCCGTTCTAGTTCCATTGCTACATCGAGTAAAGGATTATCAAGTTTTAGCTCATCTAATACTTCATGACAACTTTCACGCATTACAGTAGCACGTGGGTCGTGGTTTTTGTAAACGCGGTGTCCAAAACCCATTAACCTATATGAATCGTTTTTGTCTTTCGCGCGAGCTATAAATTCTGGAATACGGTCAACCGAGCCAATTTCTTCTAGCATATGTAAGCAAGCTTCGTTAGCGCCGCCGTGAGCAGGACCCCATAGAGATGCTACACCTGCTGCAATACAAGCGTATGGATTAGCGCCCGAAGAACCAGCTAAACGAACTGTTGAGGTTGAAGCGTTTTGCTCATGATCAGCATGAAGAATAAAAATTCTGTCCATTGCTCTTTCCACAGCAGGACTAATCTCATATTTTTCGGCGGGTACTGAAAACATCATGTTTAGAAAGTTTGCAGCATAGCTCAAATCATTGCTTGGATAAACAAATGGTTGGCCTACATTATACTTATAACACATAGCTACAAGCGTTGGCATTTTCGCAATTAAGCGGTGTGCTGAACGTACACGTTGCGCTGGGTCAGAGACATCTAGATCGCTATGATAAAACGAAGACATTGCACCAACTGTACCGCAAAGCATAGCCATTGGATGGGCATCATTTCTAAAGCCGTGGAAGAACATATTTAATTGTTCGTGGACCATAGTATGTCTAGTAATTGTAGCTTTAAATTCACTGTATTCTTCTGCTGTTGGCGCAGCATCGTGCAGTAACATGTGACATACTTCTAAATAGTCGGCATCTCTTGCTAAGTCTTCAATAGAGTATCCGCGGTGCAGTAAAATACCTTTTGCGCCGTCAATGAAAGTTATAGAGGACTCACAAGAGCCCGTTGCCATAAACCCTGGATCGAAAGTAAAATAACCACTAGCTCCCAACTTTCTAATGTCTATAACGGGGTGACCCTCAGTACCTTCTATAATTGGAAATTCGATTTCTACATCACCGGCTTTAAGGGTCGCAGTCTTATTTGACATGTATAACTCTCCTAAGGTTTTTGTATCCGCTTACAACGGAAATTTTAACAATTCGTGCGTTTATATCGACTGACATGTTCATATCTTTGTGAAAAGTGCCGATATTCTTAACTTAAATTTCTGATAAGTCAATTCTAATACATATACCCATACTATATATATTGGATTAAAAAGAGACTTAGACGATGGTCGCATGGCATTTTTTATAGGTACATTTACTCTATAAACAAATGTTTACAGAATATGGACTAAGGCCTAAGTATATATTGCTATTGTTCGGCTAGGTTGATATATTCAAACTCGCTGAATTTAAAGGGTTATTTGTTTATATTTAATGAATGTCTCATTTACAAAGCATTAACAAACATTGTCTAAATTTAATGTGCGTTAGGCCCTAAATTCACAACCAATATTGGTATGCATACGTATTTAGTTATTGTTATTGGTGCCAACACATTATAAAAATATTACAAACTAAGATTATAGCTATACAAATGGCTAAATAGTTATTAACACACAATCGCTAAACATAATGCGAATAATTAATCACACTGACTAGTGTTTTATTTCTTACGAAATGCTATAGAGATAAAATACATTAAATAAAACAGGCTATTTATTGTGAAAAAACAAAGACCAGTCAATCTAGACTTAACCACAATCAATTTTCCCTCTGCCGGCAAAGCATCTATTTTGCATCGAATTACTGGCGTTGCCATGTTTTTCGCACTCATATTTGTTGTGTGGGCATGGGCAACATCCATAGGCTCGCTAGACGGGTTTAATTTGGTTAAAGAATTAATAGATGGCCCAATTGGGTTCATAATAACGGTAGGCACATTATCTGCGCTTACCTTTCATTTTATAGGTGGTATTCGTCATGTTGTTATGGACTTAGGCCATTGGGAAGAACTGGAATCGGGTAATTTAAGTGCGAATATTGCTATTGGTTTGTGGATAGTCGTCACTATCGTGTTAGGAGTAGTATTATGGTAACTAACCAAGCGTCTATGAAACGTAATGGTATTCAAGACTATGTGTCTTTGCGTACTTCCGCGGCAATCATCTCTTTATTCTCTATTTATATGGCGTACTTTTTTATTGCCACCCCACAAATCACCTTTGAGTTGTGGCAGTCCTTATTCGCCTCAATATATATGAAAGCATTCACGCTAATAACATTATTGGCTATTTTGATGCATGTGCGCATTGGTCTCTGGCAAGTACTTACCGACTATGTTAAACCGCACAAACTGAGAATTGCATTGCAATTTGTACTGAATTTAATGGCATTCGCTTATGTAGCGGTTGGCCTTTTCGTTTTATGGGGTGTTTAATATGACCTTACCTGTTCATGAATTTGATGCAGTAGTAATAGGTGCTGGTGGTGCAGGTATGCGCGCAGCTCTTCAAATCTCAGAGTCTGGGCGTTCATGTGCCTTGCTCTCTAAAGTATTCCCAACACGTTCACATACTGTGTCTGCTCAAGGTGGAATTACGGTTGCATTAGGAAATTCCCATGAAGATAACTGGGAATGGCATATGTACGATACGGTAAAAGGGTCAGATTATATTGGCGACCAAGAAGCCATCGAATATATGTGTAAAACAGGCCCTGAAGCCATTATTGAAATGGAAAACATGGGATTGCCGTTTTCACGCACTGAAGAAGGTAAAGTTTACCAACGTCCTTTTGGTGGGCAATCTAGAAATTTCGGTGGTGAACAAGCTGCTAGAACAGCTGCTGCAGCCGACCGAACCGGTCATGCCTTACTGCATTTGTTATACCAACAAAACGTAAAGAACAAAACCAAAGTATTCTCTGAATGGTATGCCTTAGATTTAGTTAAGAATCAGCATGACCAAGTAGTAGGTTGTACAGCTATTGATATTGAAACTGGCGAAGTGGTTTATTTCAAAGCCAAAGCGGTTGTATTAGCTACCGGTGGGGCAGGTCGTATTTTTGCCTCAACTACAAACGCACACATAAACACCGGTGATGGCGTAGGCATGGCGGTTCGCGCTGGTGCACCATTACAAGATATGGAAATGTGGCAATTCCATCCAACCGGAATTGCGGGTGCCGGAACGTTGGTAACGGAGGGTTGTCGCGGAGAAGGTGGTTACCTATTAAATAAAGACGGTGAACGTTTCATGGAACGTTATGCGCCGAATGCTAAAGATTTAGCCGGACGCGACGTTGTTGCTCGTTCAATGATGACTGAAATTCGTGAAGGCCGCGGATGTGAAGGCCCTTGGGGTGTACATTTAAAACTTAAACTCGATCATTTAGGTAAAGACGTATTAGAATCGCGTTTGCCGGGTATATTGGAATTGTCTAGAACCTTTGCCCACGTTGATCCTGTTAAAGAACCTATTCCGGTCATTCCAACTTGTCATTATATGATGGGCGGTATTCCTACTAATGTCGATGGCCAAGTTATCAATATTGATAAAGATGGCAACGAGAAACCTATGGACGGATTATTTGCATGCGGTGAAATAGCTTGTGTATCTGTGCATGGTGCTAACCGTTTAGGCGGTAATTCCTTACTCGATTTGGTTGTGTTTGGTCGTGCTACTGGCTTGCACTTAGGAAAGAGCATTGATCAAATAAACATCAAATCTGATGCATCTTCTTCAGACTTAGACGCCGCGATGGCTCGATTCAATCGCTGGGAATCTTCTGAAAAAGGTAAGGGTGAAGATCCTGTGCAAATTAAGAAAGATATGCAGAAATGTATGCAGCTTAACTTCTCTGTATTTAGAGAAGGCGATTCTATGGCTGAAGGTCTTAAAGAATTATCAGAAATTCGTGAGCGTTTACAAAATGCACGTTTAGATGATAAAAGTAGCGATTTCAATACACAACGTATTGAGTGCTTGGAGTTAGATAATTTGATGGAAACTGCATATTGTACAGCAGTTGCCGCTAACTTTAGAACAGAAAGTCGTGGTGCTCACAGTCGCTTTGATTTCCCAGAGCGAGACGATGCAAACTGGTTGTGTCACTCAATTTACGTACCTGAAAACGAATCAATGCGTAAACGTGATGTCAATATGGCACCTAAACTTAGAGAGGCGTTCCCTCCTAAAGCACGTACATACTAATAGGAGTATTGATGATGCAATTACAATTTTCAATTTACCGATATAACCCAGACGTTGATGATGCTCCTCATATGAAAGAATATTCATTGGAAGTAGAAGAGGGTCAAGACATGATGGTGCTAGATGCACTTATTGCGCTAAAGGAAGACGATCCAACTTTATCATTTCGCCGCTCGTGCCGTGAAGGTGTGTGTGGCTCTGACGGTATGAACATGAATGGTAAAAATGGCTTAGCCTGTATAACGCCATTGTCTGCTTTGGGTAAAGGTAAAGTTATTGTTCGTCCATTACCTGGTTTACCGGTTGTGCGTGACTTAGTAGTCGATTTGACACAATTTTATACACAATATGAGAAAATTAAACCTTTCTTAATTAATGACGATAAACAACCACCAGCGCGTGAACATATACAAACACCTGAAGAACGCGCTAAACTGGATGGTTTATACGAGTGTATTTTATGTGCATGTTGTTCAACATCATGCCCTTCGTTTTGGTGGAATCCTGATAAATTCATTGGCCCTGCTGGTTTATTGCATGCATATCGATTTTTGATTGATAGCCGTGATACCGCGACTGATGAAAGGTTAAACGATCTAGACGATGCTTTTAGTGTGTTCAGATGCCATGGCATTATGAATTGTGTGAGTGTTTGCCCTAAAGGCTTAAACCCCACTAAAGCTATTGGACAGATAAAATCAATGTTATTGCAACGTGCTGTTTAATAGGGTTCACTTTGATTAGCATAGTTTGTTTTTAAACGAAACTCGAATAGCTATCCAGTAATGGATGGCTATTTTTTTATAAAATAAAGCTTATTTTTGCTTAAAACAAAAAAATAACCTAATACATTAGTATATAAGATTTATTTTAAAAATTACTTAGAATACAATACATATAATTACACAAATCAAGGCTAAACGATGCAAAATGGCGTGATGAAGGCATGGTTGGACTCTTCTCATATGGCAGGCTCAAATGCTGCCTATGTTGAAGAATTATACGAAGCGTATCTTGAAAACCCTCTTGAAATTTCTGAAAGTTGGAAATCTGTGTTCGATAATCTACCCAAAGTAGACGGCGCGGAGCTTGAAGTAAACCACACTAATATACGTGAAGAGTTCAAGAAAATGGCCGCTTTGGGTCCCTTGGCTAGAGCGGGCGCTTCGACCCCCGCTGCAAGCAGTTCTGAGGGTGACGTAAAACAAGTAAAAGTATTGCAGTTAATCAATGCTTATCGCTTTAGAGGACATCAACACGCGAATTTAGATCCCCTCGGCTTGTGGAAGCAAGAACGCGTAAGAGATTTAGAATTATCTTACCACAATTTGTCAGACGCTGATTTCGACAAAGTTTTTGGTCTTGGTTCTTATGCTGTTGGTAAAGAGAAAATGCCATTGGGTGACTTGTTCAAGTCGCTAAACAAAACATATGGTGGTTCTATTGGTTCTGAGTACATGCACATTACCGATACTGAACAAAAACGTTGGATTCAGCACTATTTAGAGTCTGTCGAAGGAAGCCCTACCTACGATAGAGATGCAAAAATTAATATCTTGAAAGGTCTTATTGCTTCCGATGGAATGGAAAAATATTTGGGCAACAAGTTTACTGGCGCTAAACGATTCAGTTTAGAGGGTGGAGATGCGCTCATTCCTATGCTTAAGGGCTTGATTACCGACGCAGGAGCAGCAGGCGCTAAAGAAGTCGTGCTTGGTATGGCTCACCGAGGTCGTTTAAACGTTTTAGTTAACGTGCTTGGTAAAAATCCATCTGTATTATTCGACGAGTTTGCCGGTAAACACGACGGTACTTTGGGCGCGGGTGATGTAAAATATCATGCAGGCTTTTCTTCTGATTTCGCTACCCCTGGCGGAAACGTTCATTTAGCCTTGGCATTTAATCCATCTCATTTAGAAATAGTGAATCCAGTTGTAATGGGCTCGGTTAGAGCTCGCTTAGATAGACGAAATTGTACAGACGGTTCAGCAGTATTGCCTATTACAATACACGGCGATTCGGCAATTGCTGGTCAAGGCGTAGTGCAAGAAACATTCAACATGTCACAAACTAGAGGATTCTCTGTAGGTGGCACGGTTCGAATAGTGATTAATAATCAGGTTGGATTTACAACTTCAAAAGTAGAAGATACGCGTTCGACCCAGTACTGTACCGATATTGCCAAAATGGTACAGGCGCCTATTTTTCACGTTAATGCTGATGATCCTGAAGCGGTTTCATTTGTGACAAAAATGGCCTTAGATTATCGTAATACCTTTAAGCGTGACGTTGTCATCGATTTAGTATGTTACCGACGTCATGGGCATAACGAAGCCGATGAGCCTAATGCAACTCAGCCATTAATGTATCAAAAAATTAAAAAACACCCAGTTCCGCGCCAAATATATGCAGATTATTTAATTGCTGAAGGTACTATAGACAAGCACGAAGTAGAACGCTTAATGGCGGAATATCGCGCTGCTCTTGACCATGGCGCATGCGTGGTAAATGAATGGCGGCCAATGACTGAACATTCGGTAGATTGGACACCTTATTTAGGTCACGATTGGGATGCACATTACGACGGAAGCGTGAGTAAAAAACGTTTAGAAGAACTTGGTCAATCAATCACTAGCTTTCCAGAAGACTTCAAGCTTCACTCGCGCGTGAATAAACTCTATACCGACAGAGTTTCCATGGTAAACGGGGAGAAAATGCTAGATTGGGGTATGGCAGAAAATCTTGCTTATGCAACCATCTTAGATGATAGTATTGATATTCGACTTACTGGACAAGATTCTGGTCGAGGTACTTTTTTCCATCGCCACGCGGTTTTACACAACCAAACAGACGCAGCAGAATATTTGCCTTTACAGCATTTGCATGCAAAACAGGGCAGTATCGAAATAATCGATTCAGTCTTATCTGAAGCAGCTGTAATGGCATTTGAGTATGGCTTTTCAACGGCAGAGCCCGCGACACTAACTATTTGGGAAGCTCAATTTGGTGACTTTGCCAACGGTGCACAGGTAGTATTTGACCAATTTTTATGTTCTGGTGAATCTAAATGGGGTCGCTTATGTGGTTTGACCGTATTATTGCCTCATGGTTACGAAGGGCAAGGTCCTGAACATAGTTCGGCTCGCTTAGAAAGATTTTTACAGCTTTGTGCAGATCATAACTGGCAAGTGTGTGTACCTTCAACTCCAGCTCAAGTATACAATATGCTGCGCAGGCAAGCTGTTAGGCCTATGCGTAAACCGCTTATTGTAATGTCACCAAAATCTTTGTTGCGTCATCCTTTAGCTGTATCGAGTTTAGATGATCTAGCGCAAGGCGTTTTCCATAACGTCATTGATGAAATTGACGATATTGAAGCAAAGAAAGTCGAGAGAGTGGTTATGTGTTCTGGAAAAGTCTACTATGATTTATTAGAACAAAGACGCGAAAATAAATTGAATAACGTTGCAATAGTAAGAATAGAGCAACTGTACCCATTCCCAAGTCAAGAGCTTGAAACTGTTGTGACTAAATATGCACATGTAAAAGATTGGGTATGGTGTCAAGAAGAACCGCAAAACCAAGGCGCTTGGTATTGTAGTCAACATCACTTCCGAAATACTATTCCGAGCAGCGCTACGCTTACCTATACAGGAAGAGATGCTTCGGCTTCTCCCGCTGTTGGCTATATAACAGTTCACAACCAGCAACAAAAAGCATTGGTTGAAAACGCACTTACAATAAAATAAGGAACCTAAAATGGCTCATGAAATAAAAGTTCCCGTACTACCTGAATCGGTTGCAGATGCAACAATTGCAATTTGGCATGTAAAAGCAGGGGATACGGTAACGCGCGATCAAAATCTGGTAGATATTGAAACCGACAAAGTGGTTTTAGAAGTAGTTTCTCCAGCAGATGGCGTTCTTGGTGAAATTCTTTTCGCTGAAGGTGAAACTGTTTTAGGTGAACAAGTTATTGGTTCAGTTTCTGAAGGCGCTGTTTCAAATGCCGGAAATACGGCTGCAGCGCCAAAAAACAATGATGTAGCGCCTGTTGCATCGGGTGGTGTTGAGTCAGATATAAATGTACCTGTTTTACCAGAATCGGTAGCCGACGCTACTATTGCGACTTGGCATGTTCAAGTTGGTGAAGCGGTTACTCGAGACCAAAACTTGGTTGATATTGAAACCGATAAAGTAGTTTTAGAAGTGGTTGCACCAGACAATGGTTCAATTAGCGAAATTATTGCTGCAGAAGGTGCGACAGTAATGGCCGAAGAAGTTATTGCTAAATTTGTAGCCGGCGCAAGTGCCGCCGTAGCTAATCCAGTTGCTGTAGAAACTAAAGATGAACCTTCACAGGAAGGTGATTCAGATGCGCTTAGCCCATCGGTGCGACGATTGTTAGCAGAAAAAAATATTGACCCTGCTAGTGTTAAAGGTACTGGCAAAGGTGGTCGAGTTAGTAAAGAAGATGTTGAAAAACATTTGAAATCGGCGCCATCAAGTGCCGCTAAAACACCTAAAGAATCAGCGCCAGAAAATGAGCAAGCCAGTATTGCGGCAGGCAGTAGAACTGAAAAACGTGTTCCTATGACCCGTTTACGAAAAACCATTGCTAAGCGTTTGTTAGAAGCTAAAAATACTACCGCAATGTTAACTACGTTTAACGAAGTAAACATGAAGCCAATTATGGATTTGCGGAAACAATATCAAGAAGGTTTTGAGAAACGTCACGGAATTCGCTTAGGCTTTATGTCTTTCTATGTGAAAGCGGTGACTGAAGCTTTAAAACGTTATCCTGAAGTAAATGCATCGCTTGATGGTGACGATATTGTTTATCATAACTATTTTGATATTTCGATCGCGGTTTCTACGCCACGTGGCTTGGTAACACCTATATTAAAAGATACCGATACTCTAGGTATGGCGGGTGTTGAAAAAGGAATAAGAGAATTAGCGCTGAAAGGTCGCGATGGCAAATTGTCATTAGCCGAAATTCAGGGCGGAAACTTCACTATTACAAATGGTGGTGTATTCGGTTCATTATTGTCTACTCCTATTATCAACCCTCCACAGAGTGCAATATTAGGAATGCATAAAATTCAAGACCGACCAATGGCTGTAAATGGTAAAGTAGAAATTTTGCCAATGATGTATCTAGCTTTATCATACGATCACAGAATTATTGATGGTAAAGAATCGGTTGGCTTTCTAGTTACTATTAAAGAAATGCTTGAAGATCCAACTCGTTTAATCTTGGATGTATAAAATTTTTCATTGTGATTAACAATTCGCAGAAAGTTGGTGTTTAAACCAGCAAATGCGATTTGTTTGTCTTTTGGACTGCAAGAGCGCCGGACATGTTTTCACTATTGTGATAAACATCGGCGCTGTTTTTAACCGGGGTTGTTCATACGCATCCTCAATCAATTACAAAAACGGATAAATAACCATGAATTTGCATGAATATCAGGGTAAACAGTTATTCAAAAAGTACGGTTTACCCGTTTCTGATGGATACGCTGCTGATACACCACAAGCCGCTGTTGAAGCAGCCGACCGTATTGGCGGAAGCGAGTGGGTAGTTAAGTGTCAGGTACACGCAGGCGGTCGCGGTAAAGCGGGTGGCGTTAAGTTAGTTAAAACTAAAGACGAAATTAGAGCGTTTGCTCAAAAGTGGCTTGGCAAAAACTTAATTACTTATCAAACAGATGAGAAAGGCCAACCAGTAAGTCGTATTTTAGTAGAGTCATGCACAGACATTGACCAAGAGTTATATCTTGGCGCGGTAGTTGATCGTACTTCACGTAAAATTGTGTTTATGGCATCTACTGAAGGCGGCGTAGAAATTGAAAAAGTAGCTGAAGCAACCCCAGAGAAAATCTTAAAAGCGGAAATTGATCCACTTGTAGGTGCTCAGCCATTCCAAGCCCGCGAAATC
>Ga0316201_10003376_pt1 | contig 11761 bp, 9 predicted proteins | sample CS6wburrow_MG_FD_204516 | JGI IMG/M metagenome (GOLD analysis project Ga0316201, IMG submission 204516) | Coastal sediment microbial communities from Delaware Bay, Delaware, United States - CS-6 worm burrow | ecosystem: Environmental > Aquatic > Marine > Coastal > Sediment | place: USA: Delaware... | reverse complement strand
ACTTTTTTCTATCGATGCCACCTGCACGGCCTCGACGACCGGCATACGAAACAGGTTGAATACCGCAAACACGCTGATCAACACGCTGGCCGCAATCGCAAACGACACGAGACGGCGGCGCGACTGACGACGGCTGCTGACATTCTGCCACTCGGCACGAACGGCTCGTCGTACCGTCGCCTCGTCCGCAGGCGATGGCATCGGACGCGGCGTCGCGCGCCTGAGCAATTGCTCCAGTGCTTCATCCGATGCTGCGGCCGTGCTGCGCTCAAGGTCACTCATGATTTCACCAACTCGCTCTCGTTCAGTTCCACGCCTTCTGTCAGCGACGTATACACGTCGGCAAACGCGCGTTTCGCGCGCGCCAGCAAGGATTGGGTTGCCTCCGGACCGATATCCAGCCGCGCCGATATTTCCTTTATTGAGTGCCCTTCGATGTACTTCCACTCGAGAACATCGCCGTAGCGTGCCGGCAATTTGTCCAGGGCAACCTGTATCAGGCGCAGCAGCTCGACGCGACGATAGTGTCGCTCCGGGCTCATCTGCTCAGGCGCGTGGAAGGAATCGACGGCGGCCTGGATCTCGGCGAAGTCTTCGGTCAAAACGATGTGCTCGCGGTATCGACCCTGCCGCGCGAGCCAGTCGCTGGTTTCGTTGCGGCAGATTGCACACAGCCAGGTGAACAGCGCCGATTCGGCGCGGTAGGTGTGCAGCTTTCGGATAGCACGCGTGAGCGACAGCTGTGCCACCTCGCGAGCGGCATCCGGATCGTCCGACAGGCGCGTCAGCGCAAAACGGTACAGGCGCGCGAAGTTCTCGTCGAAAAACCGGTCAAAAGCCCGCGCATCGCCGCTAAGCAGCTGTTTTGCAAGCTTTTTGTCTTGGAAATAGACCGCCATGTCGAATCACTCCGGGTACTCGATTATCAGACGGTCGCTGCCGCCATAATCGGTCGGACGATCTGACAAGTGTACGCCGGAATGCCCGGCACGGGGCGCCAAGCAGACCTAAGCGAAAACAAATACGGGGCCAATGGCCCCGTATTATCAATGACTTAAGCGCAGAACCGGGCTATCTTTTCATAGCCTCGAAGAACTTCGCGTTGGTCTTTGTATCCTGCAGCTTGTTCAAAAGGAATTCGACCGCAGCGAGTTCGTCCATCGGATGCAGGACTTTTCTCAGGATCCACATCTTCTGCAGCTCATCAGGATCCGTCAGGTACTCTTCCTTGCGCGTGCCGGAGCGATTGATATTGATGGCGGGGAACACCCGCTTCTCGGAGATACGGCGATCCAGGTGGATTTCCATGTTACCGGTGCCCTTGAATTCCTCGTAGATCACTTCGTCCATCTTGGATCCGGTGTCGACCAGGGCTGTTGCAAGGATCGTCAGGCTGCCGCCTTCCTCGATGTTGCGCGCCGCGCCGAAGAAACGTTTCGGGCGATGCAGGGCGTTGGCATCCACGCCGCCGGTCAGAACCTTGCCCGAGGACGGCACAACGGTGTTGTAGGCGCGCGCGAGGCGCGTGATGGAGTCAAGCAGGATGACGACGTCGCGCTTGTGTTCGACGAGACGCTTCGCTTTTTCGATGACCATCTCGGCGACCTGGACGTGGCGGCTCGCGGGCTCGTCGAACGTCGAAGAAACCACCTCACCGCGCACTGTGCGCTCCATCTCCGTAACTTCTTCAGGACGCTCGTCAATGAGCAGAACGATGAGATCGACTTCCGGAGTGTTGGCACAGATTGCCGAAGCAATATTCTGCAGCAGCATCGTCTTGCCGGCTTTCGGCGGTGAGACGATCAGGCCGCGCTGGCCCTTGCCGATCGGCGCAACCATGTCGATGATGCGCGCCGTCAGGTCTTCGGTGCTACCGTTGCCCTGCTCGAGCTTCAGGCGCTGGGTCGGAAATAACGGAGTCAGGTTCTCAAACAGAACCTTGTTGCGTGCATTTTCCGGAGCGTCGTGATTGATCTGGCCAACCTTGAGCAGCGCAAAGTAGCGCTCGCCTTCCTTCGGTGGCCGGATCAGGCCTGATACCAGGTCGCCGGTACGGAGATTGAAGCGACGAATCTGGCTCGGGCTGACGTAGATGTCGTCAGGACCGGCGAGATAGGAACTGTCCGAGGAACGCAGGAAGCCAAAGCCATCCTGCAGTATCTCGAGCACGCCATCACCGTAGATATCCTCACCCTTGCTAGCATGCGCCTTGAGGATGGAGAAAATCATGTCCTGCTTGCGTGAGCGCGCGAGATTCTCGACACCCAGGGAAACACCGAGCTCGACGAGCGCCGCTGCCGGCCGCGTCTTCAGCTCCGACAGGTTCATGATGTTCTTGCTTTGCTCGAGCTGCTCCGGCGTGATTACGTCGAGGCTGCCCTCTTCGTCATCAGGATATTCGGTGTGTTGCGGTCGTCGGCGACGACGGCGATTCGGATTGCCCTTAGTTTTGTTGCCCGACTTTTTCGGGCGATTTTTCGTTGAAGTACCCAAGTACCCTCTCACAGATTAGTGTCCAGAAATTCTTCCAGTTGCGATTTCGGCATCGCCCCCATTTTTTGCGCCTGCACAGCGCCGTCCTTGAAAAGGATCAGCGTCGGAATGCTGCGGATACCGAACTTCTGAGCCGTGTTCGGGTTCTCGTCGACATTCAGCTTTACGACCGCAAGCTTGTCAGCATGCGATACGGCGACTTCTTCGAGCAGAGGCGCGATCATCTTGCACGGCCCGCACCATTCCGCCCAGAAATCGAGCAGTACTGCTTTTTCGTTTTGTAATACGTCGGCATCAAATGTGCCGTCCGATGTGTGCACAATATTGTCGCTCACCGGCTACTTCCTCCCAATGAAAGTGATAGTTGGTTGTGGTTTTGCCCGTTGTCGCGTGTTCTGACGAACGAACATTGCAAAAATGGATGACGCTGCCTTAACTATCAGGCACTATGTCGCAGCTTTATTACCGGCTAATTCCGGTTATTTCCGGCTTCTTTACGGGTCGTTACGGGAAGCGAAATTGGCGAGTGCGACGGTTGTCGCGTCGAATTAGGCCCAATTTGAACGTTTCGCGAGCCATTTTGCAAGCTTTTGACGCATATTTTCTGGTCTCATTTCTATGTCTGAAAATCACCTGAGCGAACTCCGATTCGACGCCCTGCCACTCGATGACAGCATTCGGGCCGGCATTCGTGATGCCGGCTTCGAGTTCTGCACGCCGATACAGGCCAGCACCCTGCCTATTGCCCTCGAAGGGCGCGACGTTGCCGGACAGGCGCAGACGGGCACGGGAAAAACGGCGGCGTTCCTGATAGCCGCGTATCAGCGCCTCATCAACACGCGCTCAGACTCCGGCGAGAAACGCCAGCCGCGGCTGTTTGCGCTCGCACCAACGCGTGAGCTTGCCGTCCAGATCGCGAACGATGCCGAGGTTTTGGGCAAGCACACCGGTTTCAAAATCGGGCTCGCGTACGGCGGCACTGATTATGACAAGCAGCGCAACATACTCCAGGACGGTGTCGATCTGCTTATCGGCACGCCGGGACGCATCATCGATTACTTCAAGCAGGGCGTGTTCAAACTCGACCAGGTCGAAGTCGCCATTCTCGATGAGGCTGATCGCATGTTCGACCTTGGCTTCATCAAGGATATCCGCTATTTGCTGCGGCGCCTGCCGGACCCTGACAAGCGTCTCAATATGCTGTTTTCGGCGACGCTGTCACAGCGCGTCATGGAACTCGCTTACGAGCACATGAACGAGCCCGAGCTGATTCGCATCGAGCCTGACAAGGTCACGGCCGACCGCGTTCGCCAGGCCATCTTTTTTCCCTCGAACGAAGACAAGATGCCGCTGCTGGTCGGGTTGATTCGAGAGATGGGCGAGGGCCGCATCATGATCTTCGTGAACATGAAGCGCGAAGCCGAGCGTGTTCAGGATTACCTCGAGGCAAACGACATCCAGGCCCAGGCAATCTCGGGCGACGTACCGCAGAAGAAACGCCTGCGCATGCTGATGGATTTCCAGAGCGGCAAACTGGCCGTCCTTATCGGGACCGACGTCGCATCACGCGGTTTGCACATCCCGGACGTGCAGTACGTCATCAACTACGACCTGCCGAACGATGCCGAAGACTACGTACACAGAATCGGCCGCACTGCGCGCGCCGGAGCGGCCGGTGACGCTATTAGCCTGGGCTGCGAATCCTACGCAATCGGGCTACCGGCAATCGAAGAGTTCATCGGCCACAAAATACCGGTGGCGAACTACAATCCTGACGACTTGCCCAAGCTGGTGAAGCCGAAACCGCGAAAACGCAAGCCCTCTGGCAAGCGCGGCGGGCCCGGCGGCGGCAAACCCGGCGGTGCCAGGTCGGGTGGCGGCAGGCGGCGCGGCCCACCGAGAAGGTCCTAGGCGCTCCTACAGCATATCGGCCACGGTCTCGACGCCGCGAAAGTCCGAACCCTGCTGCAGCGGCCGCGTCGTATCCGGCCGTGTCACGGTGACCAGCATTTCGACGCCGTACGCTTTGGCACTCGACAGCACCGGCTGGCTGTCGTCGACAAACAGCGTCGTCTCGATATCAAACCCAACGTCGTCCTGCAGCGCATGCCAGAAGGCCTGGCTTTCTTTCGCGTGACCGTAGTTGTGCGAGCTGAACACGCCGTCAAAGTAGTCACCGAGTCCGGTAACAGCGTCCTTTAGCGCGAGCGTATCGGGATGCGAATTGGTCACGAGCAGTACACGCCTGTCCTGCTTTTGCACAGTGCGCAGAAAATCCAGGGCGCCCGGCAAATACCCGATACGATGATTGACATCGTGGTGCAGCTGCATGACATCGATGCCCAGCCGCTCGCACCAGTGATCCAGGCAGTACCATTCCAGGTCGCCCTGCACGTTTCGATACTGGTCGAACAGGTGATCGCGCGCCGCCTCCAGCGTCATGTTGTTCGCCGCCGCGTAGCGTCGCGGAACCAGGTCGCGCCAAATGTAATTGTCATACGCGAGGTCGAGCAGCGTGCCATCCATATCGAGCATCAGGGTCTCGGTGCGCTGCAACGCGGTTTTTGGATCGATTTTCATTGTTATACTGCGCGCCCTGAAAATTTGCAGGATTAGAGCATGGATCTCAAATCGTTCATCGAACCCATCGTCGCGCTGGCTGAGGATGCCGGCCGTGCGATTCTCGAAGTCTACTCGACGGATTTTGAGGTGCAAAGCAAGTCCGATGAATCGCCATTGACCACAGCCGATCTCGCGTCCAACCAGCGTATCGTTGCGGGTCTTCGGCAGCTGACGCCCGACCTGCCCATTATCTCCGAAGAATCAGGGCTGCCGGATTTCGACGAGCGCCGGCAATGGGATTGTTACTGGCTGATTGATCCTCTGGACGGAACCAGGGAATTCGTCAATCGAAACGGTGAGTTCACGGTTAACATCGCCCTGGTCGAGAAAAACCGGCCGGTATTCGGCGTTGTGCACGTCCCTGTACAGAACAAGACCTATGTCGGCTGCGAGGGCTACGGCGCAGAGCTGCGTGACGCCGGGCAGCCGCCGCGGCCCATTCAGGTTGTCGCAGAAAGCCGTGAGCCTGTCCGCGTGGTTGGCAGCCGCTCGCACCGCGGCGCCAGCCTCGACGCCTATCTCGCGGCGCTCGGGCCACACGACATGGTGCCCATGGGCAGCTCACTGAAGTTCTGCGTCATCGCCGAAGGCGGTGCCGACCTGTACCCGCGGCTCGGGCCAACCTCGGAATGGGACACGGCAGCCGCCCAGGCGGTCATCGAGCAAGCCGGCGGCAGCGTTGTTACGCTGGACGGCAAAGCAATGAAGTACAATACGAAAGCCGACATCCTGAACCCGCATTTTTTTGTCATCGGCGCTTCCGACAGAGACTGGTTGGCGCCGTTACGCGACAGCGAGTAGCATGAGTCCATGACGGACAAGATCGACACAGAATCGTTTAAGCAGCTCGAGCGCTTGCGCGAGCTGCGCGTCAGTCACCGCGACCTCGATTACCTGATTGACCGTTTGCAGGAAGACCCCATGGTCGATCAGCTGCGTATTCGCCGCCTCAAGAAACGCAAGTTGTTGCTCAAGGACATGATCACGAACCTCGAGAGCGAACTGATACCAGATCTCGACGCGTAAGCATTGTTATAGCGGCGCGTTGCGCAGCCGAAGCGCGTTCGCAATGACCGACACCGAACTCAGGCTCATTGCTGCGGCCGCAATCATGGGGCTCAACAACAGGCCGAAAAATGGATACAGGATGCCGGCCGCGATCGGTACTCCGGCGGTGTTGTACGCGAATGCAAAAAAAAGGTTTTGCCGGATATTCCGCATGGTTGCCTGGCTCAGTGCGCGTGCTCGCGCCACCCCCAGCAGATCGCCACGTACCAGCGTGACGCCGGCGCTTTCCATCGCCACGTCGGTACCCGTACCCATAGCGACACCAACATCGGCCTGCGCCAGCGCCGGAGCATCGTTAATTCCGTCTCCGGCCATTGCCACGATTGACCCCTTGGCCTGCAGCTCACGCACGATGCGATTCTTGTCTTCCGGTGAGACATCAGCGTGTACTTCGTCGATACCAATGCTTCGCGCTACCGCGTGCGCGGTCACGGCACTGTCGCCCGTCAGCATCACAACGCGGAGACCGGCTCTATGCAATTGCTCGATCGCTTGTGGTGTCGTTGCTTTGACGGGATCCGCAACACCAATCAGGCCCGCAGCCTTGCCGTCGACCGCGACAAACATGACGGTCTGGCCTTCCTCCCGGTAAGCCTCCGCGTTCTGTTCCAGTTCGGGATCGTGAGCACCGACCGATTTCATCAGTTTTTCGTTGCCGACCGCGACCTTTTTGCCGGATACCGTCGCGCGCGCGCCCTGGCCCGTAACGGATTCAAAATTTTCCTGCGCAAGCAGGGACAACGATCGTTTTTTCGCACCCTCGACAATGGCGCCCGCAAGAGGATGCTCGCTCGCATTCTCGACCGATGCAGCCAGCGACAGCAGCGAGTCTTCACTGAAGCCCTGTAGCGCACTCACCATGACGAGCTCGGGATGGCCCTCAGTTAACGTCCCCGTTTTATCGACGACGATAGTGTCCACTTTTTCGAAGGTCTCGAGCGCTTCTGCATTCTTGATCAGGATTCCGTTTTGCGCACCCTTCCCAGTTCCCACCATGATCGACATGGGTGTCGCGAGGCCGAGCGCGCACGGGCATGCAATGATGAGCACGGCTACGGCGTTCACAATCGCGTAGGCCATTGCCGGCTGCGGACCGAGCCACGCCCACACGACAAATGTTATGACGGCGACGGTAACGACAGCAGGAACAAACCAGGCGGCAACCACATCGGCGATTCGCTGAATAGGCGCGCGACTACGCTGCGCCTCAGCAACCATTTTTACAATTTGTGACAGCAACGTGTCGTCACCGACGTTGGTAGCCACCATTACAAATCCGCCCGTGCCATTGACCGTGCCGCCGACAACCGTATCGCCTGTCCGTTTTTCGACAGGGATCGGCTCGCCGCTGATCATCGACTCGTCGACGTTACTGTTGCCTTCAGAAACGGTTCCATCCACCGGCACCTTCTCGCCAGGCCGAACGCGAAGACGGTCGCCCGTGGCAAGCTCGTCAAGGGAGACCTCTTCTTCACTGCCATCGGCAAGGATACGTCGCGCCGTGGGTGGCGCGAGCTCCAGCAGTGCGCGGATAGCACCCGAGGTCTGGCTACGAGCGCGCAGTTCCAGCACCTGCCCCAGCAGTACCAACGTTGTAATGACTGCCGCCGCTTCGTAATAGACGGCAACCTCGCCTGCCATGTTGCGAAATGCCGCGGGAAAGACGCCGGGAATTACTGTAGCTACGAGTGAGTATGTGAATGCAACGCCGACGCCGAGCGCGATCAGCGTGAACATATTGAAGTTCATTGAACGTACCGAATTTGCACCGCGCACGAAGAACGGCGAGCCGCCCCACACTACGACCGGAGCCGCCAGAACGAATTGCAGCCACGGTGCCCAATTTGCCGGCACGAGGTGCATGAACGGCTGTCCTGGAATAAGGTCGGCCATCGCATAAACAAACAACGGCAGCGTAAGCGCGGCGCTAACCCAGAATCTCCGCGTCATATCGTCCAGTTCGGACGTATCCTCTTCGCCCGCTACGATTCCGGCAGGCTCGAGGGCCATGCCACAAATGGGGCATCCCGAGTTTCGGACGTCGCGAACCTCAGGATGCATTGGACACGTATAAACAGTGCCAGTGTAATCGGCGGGTACCAGATCGTAATCACCGCTCGGTACAGGCGCGGCGGCATCGTGTCCGCTGTGACAGCATGCATGTTCGTTGGATTCGTGTGATTTCATGGCCTGTCCATCTTAATGCCGCGCCCGCGCCAGAACAGGAACAAGGCAGGAATGACAATCAAGGTGAGAACTGTGGCGCTGACCATACCACCGACCATTGGCGCAGCAATGCGGCGCATGACTTCCGATCCGGTGCCACCGCCGAACATGATGGGCAATAATCCCGCGATTATGGCAGCTACAGTCATCATGATCGGACGCACCCGAAGCAGCGCACCGTCGATGATGGCCTTCTCGACGTCATCCCTGGTCACGGCACGTCCCTCCGCTTCCGCTGTTGCCATGTGCTGGCGCATCGCCTGATTGAGGTAAACCAACATCACGACTCCAATTTCGACCGCGACACCGGCCAAAGCAATGAAGCCAACGCCAACAGCAACCGACAGGTCGTAACCCAGCAGGTACAGGAGCCATAGCCCACCGATCAACGCCATCGGCAGAGTACCAATTATGATCGCAACTTCCGCGAAGCGCCGAAAATTCAGGTACAGAAGCAGGACGATGATCGCCAGCGTCAGCGGGCCGACCACGGACAGTCGTTCTTTCGCACGCTGCATGTACTCGTACTGCCCGGACCAGGCCAACGAATAGCCTGCCGGCAACGGCACGGAGTCCGCAACCACGCGCTGCGCCTCACCGACATAGGAACCGAGATCCCGACCCGTGATGTCGATATAGGTCCAGCCGTTCAGCCGGGCATTTTCGCTTTTTATGAGCGGCGGCCCATCGACCACCCTGACGTCGGCAACATCCGCCAATGCGATACGCGCGCCCTGCGGCGTCACAATGGGGAGTAACCTCAGCTGTTCTACCGAGTCCCGCACACGCTGCGGGTAGCGAACATTGACAGGATAACGTTCGAGTCCTTCGACCGTCTGCGTTACGTTCATGCCGCCGACCGCGGACCGAACAACGTCCTGAACGTCATTGATATTCAGCCCGTATCGCGAGGCGCGTTTTCGATCGATGTCGACGTCAACATAGCGCCCGCCGCTAACTCGCTCGGAGTACACGGAGGCCGTGCCATCCACATCGGCCAGCACGCGCTCGAGATCCTGACCGATACGCTCAATTACCTTGAGATCCGGCCCGGCCACTTTGATACCGACCGGCGTCTTAATACCAGTTGCCAGCATGTCGATGCGTGTCTTGATCGGCATGACCCAGGCATTTGTCAGCCCGGTATACCTGACGACCCGGTCAAGCTCGGCACGCAGCCCTTCGGGCGTCATGCCTTTTCGCCACTCGTCGCGAGGCTTTAGCTGTATGACCGTCTCGATCATCGTCAGTGGTGCCGGGTCCGTCGCTGTTTCAGCGCGCCCGATCTTGCCGAAGACCTGCTTCACTTCCGGGACCTGGAGGATCATCTTATCGGTGTTTTGCAGGATCTCGCGCGCCTTGTCGATCGACACCGCGGGATAGGTTGTCGGCATGTACATCAGGTCGCCTTCGTCCAGCGGCGGCATGAATTCGGAGCCGAGTCTGGTTGCAGGCCACAGGCCGATCAAAAGCACAGCGCCCGCCAATACCAGCGTCCCTTTGGGAAACCGAATCACGGCACGGATGATCGGCTGGTAAGCAGCAACGAGTATGCGATTGATCGGGTTCCTGTGTTCCGGCGTCACATTACCCCGAATGAAATAGCCCATGAGCACCGGCACCAGCGTGATCGAGAGCCCCGCCGCTGCCGCCATGGCATACGTCTTTGTGAATGCAAGCGGGGCAAACAAGCGCCCCTCCTGTGCTTCAAGCGTAAATACGGGCAAGAAGCTCAGCGTGATAATCAGCAGGGAGAAAAACAGCGGCGGCCCCACCTCCGCAGCAGCATCGGCCATTATTCGCCATCGATTCTCGTCTGTAAGCGGCTCTTTCTCGATGTGCTTGTGCGCGTTTTCGATCATCACGATGGCTGCGTCTACCATGGCGCCGATTGCAATTGCGATGCCACCGAGCGACATGATGTTTGCATTGATGCCTTGCATTTTCATGACAATAAACGCGGCGAGAATTCCGACCGGCAGGCTCAGGACGATCACAGCGGATGAACGCAGGTGGAACAGAAACACCGCGCAGACCAGTGCCACCACGAGGAATTCCTCAAGGAGTTTTCTTTGCAGCGTGTCCACCGCACGGTTGATCAAATCCGAACGATCGTAGGTCGTCACGATTTCTACGCCATCCGGAAGACTGCGCTCAAGTTCTGCGAGGCGCTTCTTGACGCCATCGATTGTCGTCAGCGCGTTCTCGCCCCAGCGCATAATGATTACGGCACCAACGACCTCCCCTTCACCATCAAGGTCCGCGATTCCGCGACGCATTTGCGGGCCCAGTCGAATCTCGGCGACATCGGACAGTACGAGCGGTGTGCCCTCCTCATTGACGCCCAGCGGTATATCGCTGAGATCGGCAATATTCTCCAGGTAGCCGCTCGCTCGCACCATGTACTCGGCCTCGCCCATTTCGATGACCGAGCCGCCACTTTCCTGGTTGCCCTGCTGTATTGCCATTTTGAGCCTGGCCAGCGAAATGCCGAAAGCGCGCAGCTTGTCGGGATCCACAACCACCTGGTATTGACGCACCATGCCACCAATGGTGGCAACCTCGGCGACGCCCGGCACAGTCTGCAGCTCGTACTTGAGAAACCAGTCCTGCAGGCTTCGCAACTCGGCGAGATCGTTCTGGCCGGTGCGATCGACAAGCGCATACTCGTAGACCCAACCCACACCGGTTGCATCGGGCCCGAGCGCCGGTTTGGCGCTGGCCGGAAGTCTTGCGGACACCTGGCTCAAATATTCGAGCACGCGCGATCGTGCCCAATAGAGATCCGTCCCGTCTTCAAAAATAATGTAAACGTAGGAATCTCCAAAGAACGAATATCCGCGCACCGTGGTTGCTTTGGGCACGGACAGCATCGCAGTGGTCAGCGGATAGGTCACCTGGTCCTCGACTACCTGCGGCGCCTGGCCCGGGAACGAAGTCTTGATAATGACCTGCACGTCAGACAGGTCGGGCAATGCGTCAATCGGTGTCTGTTTCACCGAATAGACGCCCCAGGCAACGAGGAATCCCGTTGCCAGCAAGACCAGGAAGCGGTTCCTTATCGACCAGCGGATAAGTCCGGCAATCATTCGTCCGTCCTCATTTGATGCTGGCTGTGATCCATGGGCGTCTCCCGGGAATCGTCAGCTTGCGGTTCGTCTGCCGCCTCTTCGGCTGTGTCCTGCATGCGCCGCAAAGCAGATTCAATGTTCGATTCAGAGTCGATCAGGAACTGTCCCGAAACCACAATGAGCTCCCCGGCTGAAATGCCCTTGCGTATCGCAACGCGATCGCCGGATTCGATGCCGGTTTCCACGGCCTGGGCCCGGAATCGACCGCCACCGAGCGCCAG
>Ga0316201_10003375_pt1 | contig 11764 bp, 12 predicted proteins | sample CS6wburrow_MG_FD_204516 | JGI IMG/M metagenome (GOLD analysis project Ga0316201, IMG submission 204516) | Coastal sediment microbial communities from Delaware Bay, Delaware, United States - CS-6 worm burrow | ecosystem: Environmental > Aquatic > Marine > Coastal > Sediment | place: USA... | reverse complement strand
TGCTCGAGCGTATCAGTTCCGTGCTGATGGCCATTCACCAGGGCAACGAAATCAACCAGGTTTTTTCCAAGCTACTGGTTGGCCTTGACCTGGTCGAGTCGTCCAGCATGGAATTTACCCTGGCGAACGGCGAAAAGCACACGCTCACAGGCTTACACATCATCAACGAGGATCGCTTGAGAAAACTAAATGGCGATGCACTCGAAGCGCTTCATCAACAAGGTCTTTTGCAAAGTACTTACATGATGCTCGCTTCCCTGCCGAATTTTCGAAAATTGATCGATCGCAAAAATGCGTTGCTGGAGTCGCAGGGCGGGGCCGGCACATGAGATGTCGAAATGACCTCCACTGATCTCCTGGCCTCAATGGCCCCGATCATCGAGCGGGAACCGGGGCCGGCACAGCAGGTGCTGGACGTGGTGGCTGCGACGGACGAGCCCTTTGTCGTTCGTGGGCTCGCTTCGCAGTGGAAGGTGGTTCAAAAGGCAAAGATGTCGAACAGCGAAGTGTTCAAATATCTGCGCGGCTGCGCCGCCGATGTACCCGTGTATGCCAGCAGGGGCGAACCCGACAACGAGGGCCGGGTCTTTTACAGTGATGACTTGATGTCCATGAATTTCGAGCAGGTGGAAACCCGGATGACGGCGGTCCTGGACGATCTTGAACAACATGAACATGATGCCCGGCCACCCACCATCTACATGGGCTCGACAGAAACCGAATACTGCATGCCGGGGTTTGCGGCCGATAACCACCTCGAGCTTCCCGATATCCGGCCCACCGTGCGAATCTGGCTGGGTAACAGGCACCGGGTGGCCGCCCATTACGACGTGCTTGAAAACATAGCGGTCGTGGTTACCGGAAGGAGGCGGTTTATCCTGTTTCCACCAGAGCAGATAGCAAACCTGTACGTAGGGCCGATCGACTTTACCCCCGCCGGCCAGCCGGTCAGCATGGTTGACTTCCAACGGCCGGATTTCGAGCGTTTTCCGCGTTTTGCTGAAGCAGTAAAACACGCCCGGACAGCCGTGCTCGAACCCGGTGACGCGGTGTATATCCCGAGTACCTGGTGGCATCACGTGGAGGGTCTGGAGAACCTGAATATCCTGATCAATCACTGGTGGCTGCCCGTGCCGGCCTATCTTGGGGCGCCTTTGGATGCCCTTTTACATGCCATCCTGAGTATTCGTGATCTGCCAGCCCCGCAACGCAGAGCCTGGCGGACGTTCTTTGATTATTATATCTTCGATCCGGATGAACAATTGGCAGCACACATCCCCGAAGGTCGGCGTGGGGTACTCGACCCGCTCGATGCGAACTCCGCGCGTAAAATTCGCATGATGCTGCGCAATAAGCTGAACAAGTGAGAGGAACTCGATGAGTATTTTATTCAAAAAAAGCCGGTCGGGGCGATGAGCCGGATTCGACGCGTCGTCATCGTGGGTGGCGGTACCGCCGGTTGGATGGCGGCAGCCGGGCTGGCCAAGAGTCTTGGCGGAACTATCGACATCACCCTGGTTGAATCGGACGAAATCGGAACCGTCGGCGTGGGTGAGGCGGTCATTCCCGTGATCAAATCTTTCCACGCCCTGCTTGAACTGGAAGAGAAAGATTTTATTAATGCCGTCAACGGCACCTATAAACTCGGGATCGAATTTGAAAACTGGGGCCGTTTGGGGGAAAGCTATTTTCATCCGTTCGGCTCACCCGGGGTCGAGGCCTGGGCGGCACAGTATCATCACTACTGGCTCAAGGCTCGCCGGCAAGGTGAGTCGCACGCGTTGCGAACCTTCAGCCTGGAGGCATCGATGGCACAGGCGGGCAAGTTCACACTCGACTCTGAACCGCAGCCGCAATATGCCTATCACTTCGACGCCAGCCTGTATGCAAAATTACTTCGAAAAATCAGCGAGGCGCACGGTGTAAATCGTGTCGAGGGCAAGGTCGTCGATGTAAATGTGCATGGGGAATCCGGCTTTATCCAGTCGGTTCAGCTGGAATCGGGTGAGCTGATAGAGGGCGACCTGTTTATTGACTGCTCGGGCTTTCGCGGTTTGTTGATCCAGCAGGCACTGCAAACGGAATGGGAGGACTGGTCGCACTGGTTACGTAATAATAGTGCCGTGGCGGTGCAAACAGAGTCGGTTTCGCCGCCGGCACCCTATACCCGGTCTACGGCCCGTGCCAGTGGATGGCAGTGGAAAATCCCCTTGCAGAACCGGGTCGGCAATGGTCTTGTTTACGCCAGTGATTATATCTCCGACGATGATGCGAAGAAGGCCTTGCTGAACAATATCGAAGGCAATCCGATCAATGAACCGCGTATTATCAAGTTCCGCACTGGTCGACGTGTGCAGCAATGGGTTAAAAACTGCGTGGCGGTGGGCTTGTCCAGCGGTTTCCTGGAGCCCCTGGAGTCGACCAGTATCCACCTTATTCAGAACAGTGTTCTGCGACTGGTCAGGATGTTTCCGGCCATGGAAATCGATCCGGCCGAGGTCAGGCAGTTCAACAATGAGACCACGGCCGAGATCGAAAATATCCGGAACTTTATTATCATGCACTACAAGGTGACACAGCGTTCTGACTCGAAATACTGGGTTGACTGCAGGCAAATGGCAATTCCGGAGCAATTGGCCCACAAGATCGCATTGTTCGAGAGTAACGCCCGCGTCGTGCGAGAAAACAACGAGATGTTTCGCGAGTGCTCCTGGGCGGCGGTGATGCTGGGGCAGGGCATGGACCCCAGGGGCTACCATCCGTTTGTCGATAACCTGAGCGATAAGCAGTTGCATGCCCTGATGGCCGAGGTCAGGACGAACGTCAGCCGAATCGTGGACGCGAGCACGTCCCATCAAGATTTTTTGGCTCGATTCTGAGCGCCTGACTAGATGCTTGCAGTGCTTAACTCACCATTGACCAGGCGATAAATCCCCAAGGGATTACCATTTTTCAAGGCGTCCGGCAGTAAGGCATCCGGTGTTCCCTGGTAGGCTACAAACCGCGCAAAGCGCACAATGGCGCCAACACCCACACTGGTGGATGTAGAAACGGACGATGCCGGATAGGGCCCGCCGTGCTGTTGTGACGGGCATACCTCAACACCTGTCGGGTAACCGTTATAAATCACGCGGCCGACTTTCTGTTCCAGTACATCAAACAGTTTTTCAGCCAGTTCCTTGTCTTCATCAGCGTGAACACTGGCGGTCAGGTTGCCGTTCAGGTTTTCGGCGACTTCCACTATCTGTGCTTCGTTTTCGCATACGACATACAGGGTAACCGGGCCGAAAACTTCCTCCGAAAGGGTTTCATCAGCGAGGAAATCCCTGCCACTGGTTTTAAAGACAGCGTTCGGCGGGGTCATGCTGCCGGCTTCAAAGTCTGCCCTGTTTAGCCATTCAAGCTGTGGATGATTGTTCAGGTTTTCGAGACCCGCTTGTAGCGAGGCGGCAATCTGGGGATTGAGCAGGTAGCCACGGGGTGCTTCGGATAACCTGGTTTTCAGCATGGTTTCAAAAACCTCGCTGGCAACCGATACCACGATTCCAGGTGAAGTACAGAACTGGCCGGTACCCATACACACCGAACCACTCAAGCCTGTGGCGATGCTTTCAGCCTGTGCTTGCAGGGTTTTAGGCCCAACAAATAGTGGATTGATACTACCCATTTCCGCGTATACCGGAATCGGTTGGGGACGCGCCGCTGCAATATCCATCAATGCCCGGCCACCACGTTCTGAACCGGTAAAACCTACCGCCTGAATAACCGCGTGTTTTACCAGGCCGGTGCCCAGTTCATTACCCACACCTTGTAATAAGGAGAACACACCTGCGGGTACACCACACTTTTCTACCGCCCTGGTGATGGCATGTGCGAAAAGTTCTGATGTTGCAGGATGGGCGGGGTGACCTTTAACAATAACGGGGTTACCTGCAGCGAGGGCAGATGCCGTATCTCCACCCAGCGTACTAAACGCAAATGGAAAATTGGAGGCACCAAATACCGCAACAGGCCCGATAGCTATCATCATGCGACGCAAATCCGGTTTAGGTACAGGGGCGCGGTCGGGTATGGCGGTATCAATACTGGCTTGTACCCACTCACCTTTTATCGCCAACCCGGCAAAGGCTCGAAGCTGACCGCAGGTACGTCCGCGTTCACCGGTCAGGCGAACCAGACCGAGGCCGGTTTCAGAGTCACACACTTCTAAAAGCTGATCACCCAGGGCTTCAATTTCGTCGGCAATGGAATTTAGGAAAAAACCAATGGTCCTGCCATCCAGGTTACGGTAAATCTGAAATGCCTTGCCGGCCGCCTCAGCCGCCTTATCAATGTCACCGGCACCACATGAAGCAAATTGATACATGGACGTTTTGTTATAAGGATTGAACGACTGGAATTTCGTGCCTTCCGGACTCACCCAATGACCTGCAATATGGGATTGCCCTGTGATGTCTATCATCTGTTATTTCCTTGAAAATTGTATGGATTAATTAAAGCAGTATGGTAGCAACTTCCAGTGCCTGATGTATTCGGGTCTGCTGGATAATAATCAGGAAACAACTTAGGCTTAGAGTTCACACCTGACAAAAGGGATTGGAGAAAACATCATGAGTGGCGAAGAAACCTACCAGGGAAGTTGTTTTTGCGGGGCGGTTGAATTTACGGTAACCGGTGAACCCGCGGCCATGGGTTATTGCCACTGTGAGTCGTGCCGGCACTGGTCTGGTGGGCCCGTCAACGCGTTCAGCCTGTGGAAACCAGAAGCGGTAAAGATTACCAGGGGTGCAGACAATATCGGCAGCTATAACAAGACAGCGCAAAGTGATCGCAAATGGTGCAAAACCTGTGGTGGTCACTTTTTATCTGAACATCCGGGTATGGGGCTCACCGATGTTTATGCTGCGGCCATTCCAACATTTCCGCACCGGCCTGCTTTACATGTAAATTATCAGGAGGCAACGCTGCCAATCAAGGATGGCTTGCCGAAACTACGGGATTTCCCTGCGGAAATGGGTGGTTCAGGTGATATGCTGCCGGAATAGGAATACAAGCCGTTTTATTGAAGAATGTACGGTTTGAGAATAAGAGCAGCAGTACCCGAAGATTCGAAATGCATGTCGTGGTTTTTTATCCAATGAAATTAGCGGTCCAAAGTCAGCCTTGAACCAGCAGCTACCCATGTCCTATGCACGTATCATGAGTCTGACATGCGTGGCTATGATTGCATTCGCCGGGAACTCTCTTCTTTGTCGGCAGGCGCTTAAACATACCGCCATTGACCCGGCAAGCTTCACAGCCATTCGCCTGGTATCAGGTGCACTGGTGCTTTGGTTGCTGGTGCGAATGAAGCATACCGCCCCGGCGGGCGAGGGAAACTGGGCATCAGCATTCGCGCTATTTGCCTATGCGGCCGGTTTTTCATTTGCTTATATCAGCCTGTCAGCAGCAAGTGGCGCTTTGCTGTTGTTTGGTGCAGTGCAGGCTAGCATGATCGGACATGGTCTGTGGACGGGTGAGCGTCTTCGGGCGCTGCAAACATTTGGTGTTCTACTCGCGCTCGGTGGTCTGGTTGGTTTATTGTTACCGGGTCTCTCAGCGCCACCGTTGTCGGGAGCCTCGTTGATGATAAGCGCCGGTATCGCCTGGGGTGTCTATTCCCTGCGCGGCAAAGGTGCAGGCGATCCGACCAGGGTAACGGCCGGGAATTTTTTACGTGCGGTTCCCATCACCCTGGCTTTGAGTTTACTCATGATTGAGTTCGTTTCCGTCGATGCCGCCGGTTTTTACTATGCGGTTTCTTCCGGTGCGCTTGCTTCCGGCATGGGTTACGCCATCTGGTATACCGTGCTACCGGCATTGAAAAATACCAGCGCCGCCACTGTGCAGCTTAGCGTTCCGGTCATTGCGGCACTGGGTGGCATTGTTTTCCTGGGCGAGCCCGTGACCCTGCGGCTGGTTCTGGCATCTGTTGCTATACTGGGTGGAATCGCACTTGTGATTGTGCAAAAACGATAAAATCGTTGAGGTGCAAACTTAAAAAGCGTTTAGAACTGGAGGTGTTATCGTGGCCGGGAATTTAGTTGAAGGAAGCTGTCTCTGCAGAAGAGTGCGCTACCAGATCACCGGGAACATGGGTGTATTTCAATATTGTCATTGTTCACGGTGTAGAAAATTCACCGGTAGCGCGCACGCGTCTAACCTCTTCGTATCGCCCGGAGACTTCAGCTGGTTGAGTGGTGAAGAATTGGTCGGCCGGTACGATCCGGTTGATACGAAATACTTTGCAACCTGTTTCTGTAAGAACTGTGGTTCTTCATTGCCGTGGTTATCCAAAAGCAAAAAAGTGGTCGTCATCCCGGCAGGTACACTTGATGAAGACCCAGGTATCAGGCCGGCACAAAATATATTTTGCGGCTCAAGACCGGCCTGGTATACACATGTGAGTACCCTGCCGGAGCATGAAGAAATGCCACCAAGAAAGGCATAGGGTCAGGCGTTTGCTTTCAAGATCCGTGCACCGGTTGGGTGATAAATGATTCGCGCAATCGCACCTGTTGCTGCACTGCTGTTCGGCACTGCTATCCTTCTCACCGGCCAGGGTCTTCAGGGTACGTTGATACCCGTGCGTGCGACCCTGGAAGATTTCTCCACAATTTCAATTGGACTGATTGGCGCGACCTATTACCTGGGTTTTACTTACGGTTGCTGGAAGGGCGCTGTTCTATTACGCAGGGTCGGGCATGTTCAAGTGTTTGCCGCAATGACTGCGGTCGCCTCAGCCACGCCGTTACTGCACGGTTTATGGGTCAACCCGTGGGTATGGGGATCGCTTCGTTTTGTTTCCGGGTTTTGCTTTGCGGTACTTTATCTTGTTATTGAAAGCTGGCTGAACGAGAGTTCCACAAATGAAAATCGTGGTAGTGTTTTTTCCGCCTACATTTTGATCAATATGACAGTGCTGGGTGTCGGCCAGCAGATGTTGTTGTTTTCCGACCCTATCAACCTGAACCTGTTTGCGCTGACGTCCGTTCTGGTTTCACTGGCGGCAGTACCCGTGGTTTTTTCAACATCTGAAAAGCCGCAACCCATTGAAAATGCAAGACTGGATTTTCGTTACCTCTATAAAAACTCAACCGTGGGAATGCTTGGCAGTCTGGTCTGCGGTCTGGCCAATGGCTCATTCTGGTCCCTGGCGCCGGTTTTTTCAGTCGGTTATTCAACTGACATTAGCTTAACAGCGAACTTCATGACGGCGGTCGTAATTGGCAGCGCAGTGGGCCAATGGCCACTGGGATGGTTATCGGACCAGATTGATCGTCGATTCGTGCTGGTAGGGATTTCGTTTGGAGGCGTTTTCGTTGGTGGCATTTTGTGGCTGATGGCAACTGAATTTTCGGAGACCGGTTTAATCTTACTTGCCGCGTTATGGGGGGCAATGGCCTTCCCTATTTATTCAATATCGGTTGCGCATGCCAATGACCGTGCAGATGCCGGAAGTTTTGTGATGGTTTCTGCGGGACTTCTCTTGATGTACGGCATCGGTGCCATCATCGGACCTTTTATCGCATCGACCATGATGTCCTTTGGTAGTTCAGGAATACTATTTCTATTCACTTGTATTGTCCATTTGCTGTTGGCAATCTATGTGGTTTCACGCATATTGATCAGGGCGCAACCAACAGTACTTGAGCAAAAACCTTTCAGCGATGCTTTGGCTTCCACACAAACCAGGTCTCAGATTTTTGAGGATGCATTGGAAAAAGAGAATTAGAAATGCCTTTTGACGAGGGTCTGGCACACCGGCTCAGCGAGGTTTATAGCTCTGTTCCGGGTGTGGTTGAAAAGAAAATGTTCGGTGGCCTGGCTTTTATGGTTAATGGTCACATGTCATGCGGAATTGTGAATGACACGTTGATGGTACGTGTCGGACCGAAGTTGTATGCCACGGCACTTGAGCGGCCGTTTTCACGGCCAATGGATTTTACCGGCAAGCCGATGAAGGGCTTTGTTTATGTGGCACCGGAAGGTTTTGAATCAGATGAGGAATTAATGTCGTGGGTACAATTGAGTCTCGGTTTTGTTATGTCGCTTCCCCCGAAATGACATCAATGTCAATCAAGAACGTCAACGGTTTCAGGATCAATTGCCGGCAAACTGTCCGATCACACTTTGTAAAAGTACTGTCCATCATGCTGATGCTGGCATTTGCGGTAGTGCCCTTGTCAGGATCGGCTCAGCAGACAGCAAGCGTCAATACCTACGAGAATTTACTGGTCCTGTTCGAAGAGTGGCGCGAGTTTGAAAGCCCGCCCTTGCTTGACGGTGCGCCGGACTACAGCGCGGAAACGACCGCACGGCGCCACCAGGAGCTTAAAACCTACCAGGCCCGGTTGAAGTCATTTGAAATCGAAAACTGGCCGGTGGGGCAGCAGGTAGACTGGCACCTGGTGCGGGCAGAGATGAATGGCATGGATTTCAATATCCGTGTTCTTAAGTCCTGGGTTCGCGATCCGGCTTTCTATACTTCGGTCTGGACCGATCAAAGTGATACACCCGCCCATGAAGGTCCGACTCATCATGCGCTGGTGGAATTGTGGACTTATGAGTTCCCGCTAAATCCACAGGCCGAGGCCCAACTCAGTGCACAATTGAAGACCATTCCACCACTCCTGCAACAGGCACGTGTCAACCTGACGGGTAATGCGCGTGAGTTATGGATTGCCGGTATCCAGAACCTCAGGGATCAGGAGCTTGCGCTTGTTGAACTGGCAGCCAAAACCGAAGCGACCGGTGATGAATTCAAGACTGCTCTTGAGAGTGCCAGTGACGCGACCACCGGTTTTATAGAGTGGCTGGAGGCGCAGTCTCCATCAAAGACCGGACCATCCGGTATTGGCAAAGATAATTACACCTGGCAACTGCGCAATGTACACCTGGTACCGTTGAGTTGGGAGGAAGAGGTCGCTTTACTTCAGCGGGAGCTGGATCGTGCCGTTTCCATGTTGGTGCTGGAGGAGTTCCACAATCGTAATCTTCCACCGCTGGTGCCGATTGCCACTCCAGAAGAGTATCGAAAACGTGCCGATCAGGCGGTAATCAGGTTTACGGCGTTCCTGCGCAACGAAGATATATTGCCTGATTATGATTACATCGAACCGGTGTTACGCGCCCATATGGGTGAGTTTGTACCGTTAGCGTCACGTAATTTTTTCTACACGGTCTCCCACCACGAATTGCTGGCACTATGGACCCACTGGTACCACTGGTTCGACCTGGCATTGATGGAAACACAACCACACCCCAGCCCTATCCGCCGTGAGGCCTTGCTCTACAACATTTGGGATAGCCGTTCGGAAGGCATGTCGACTGGTTTTGAAGAAATGATGATGCACGCAGGTTTGTATGACGACAATCCACGTGCACGTGAGGTTGTCTGGATCATGCTGGCGCAACGCGCTGCACGCGGTCTCGGCTCCTTATATGCGCACGCCAATATATTCACCATGCAGGAAGCACGCAATTTTCATGTTGCCCGCACACCGCGTGGCTGGATGCGCGATGACCTCGACCTGCTGGGTTTTGAACAACTGCTCTATATGCGTCAACCCGGTTACGGCACCAGCTATATTACGGGTAAATACCTGATCGAACGGTTACTGGCCGAAATGGGCCGCCAGTCGGAAGAGGAAATCATCTTGTCTGATTTTTTCGGGCAGGTAGACCAACAGGGTGTGATTCCCGTGTCATTGATTCACTGGCAACTCACCGGCGATGGTACACAGGTCCGATCGTTGATGGAGTAGGGTGGGTGGGGCTGGGCTCTGGACACGCCGATGACATTCCCCATGGACAGCACTCCCCCTTGGCGGTCGACAGATCTGGTTCCCATGTCCCACGGGCACTTTATTCTCACAAGCCCCTGACTGGCCTATGTTCCAGCTTGAGGAAACTAGATTAAGTGGGACAGCAGTGGGTCAGAGTAAAAACCCTATTCGTCAAAGAACCAACAAATCCCTACACCACAAAGGGCAATTCGCCACTCAAATGCTAAGATACGTCGAAGTAGGCTTGGGGCATGCCTACAACATTGAGAATTGGTCCTTTTCGTTTTTTCTTTTATAGTAATGAGTATGGAGAACCCGCACATATCCATGTTCAACGAGACGGGATGTTGGCAAAGTTTTGGTTGGAACCAGTGTCTCTTGCAGGTGCAACAAGGTTCCCATCGAAAGATATTAGGAAAATTCGGGTAATGGTGATCGAAAACAGAGAGTTTTTGCTGGAGGCATGGAATGAGCATTTTGGCCGTTGAGTTACATGCGCAGGCGCGCGACGTGAAATTTACCGATGATTCAATATCCGTCGAGTTACTGGATGGCCGCACAATCACTGCTCCTCTCAACTGGTTCCCCATGCTTTCAAAGGCCAATGTTAGCCAGCGTCAAAACTGGGAGCTAATGGGTGACGGTGAAGGAATTCACTGGCCGGATATAGATGAAGACCTGAGTGTTGCGGGTTTATTGGCAGGTACCCATTAGTATTCAGTAGACACCCGGTCCACATTCCCCTGATTTAATCTCTTCATTAGAAATTTTTATTTTGGCTAAACGGCTAACCTAAGCCGTACCCCTCCCGTCTATACTTCTGAAATGAGCCAAATCGAACAAAAAATCATCCGCAAGGCAGCCAGGGGCGATCGCGCTGCGTTCCGTGAACTGGTGCTGGAACACAGCCATGCGATGTTCCGCCTGGCCTGGCGTCTGAGCGGTGACGAAACTGCCGCTGAAGATATTGTCCAGGAGGCTTTTATCAAGGCTTGGCGAAAAATTGGCGAATTCCGGATGGAAGCCAGTTTTAAATCCTGGTTACACCGGATCACTGTGAATACCGCTATGGATTACCTGCGTAAACACGTCAGGCGTAAACAGTTCGAGACCCCGGAACCTGAATGGGAAACGATCGACCGTGCGGCATCGTTACCGGATACAGGTACCCAGATCGATATCAGCCGGCATACACAGGTCGCCATGATGGATTTGAGTGAGGCGGAACGCACCGCCCTGCTACTAAAGCACTACGAAGGCCATTCCATCCAGGAAGTCGCCCACATCATGGAAATAACCACGGGCGCCTGTAAACAGAACATTTTCCGCGCAGTCAAGAAGATGCGCATTGCACTAAGACCACTGGTGGCAACATGAGACATATCACTGACGAAGACCTGGCCCTGCTTTATTACGGCGAACACGACGACCCGGCCCTGGCCGTGATGGTTGCTGAATCAGAAGAGCTGTCAGCCCGTTACGATGCTTTGTGTGCCGAACTTAAATTGGCCGATGCTTATGTGCCTCCACAGCGTGGCGATGATTATGGTGCAGAAGTCTGGCAACGAATTTCATCGCAACTGGGTGAAGCAGATACAAAATCCACGGGCCGTTTGGGTGATTGGTTTGCTACCCTGGTTCAACCACGATTCAGCCTGGCCGGCGCACTTTCCATTGCCCTGGTTGCAGCGCTGGCATTTACGCTGGGTCGTAATGGTGGACAGGAAATCATCAATGACCCCACTGCTCCGACAGGCGTGATTCCGGTGGCTCTGGCAAACATAGATTCCGGCCGCCTTTTAAGCCACTCGGTATCCACCCACCTGGAGCAGGTCAACCTGGTATTGACCCAGTTCGTCAATACTTCAGAGACCAGCGCCAATGAAACTGAATACGCCACCGATATGCTGGTTGCCAATCGTTTATACCGGCAGGCA
>Ga0316201_10003374_pt1 | contig 11765 bp, 9 predicted proteins | sample CS6wburrow_MG_FD_204516 | JGI IMG/M metagenome (GOLD analysis project Ga0316201, IMG submission 204516) | Coastal sediment microbial communities from Delaware Bay, Delaware, United States - CS-6 worm burrow | ecosystem: Environmental > Aquatic > Marine > Coastal > Sediment | place: USA: Delaware... | reverse complement strand
TGCTGTTCTGAATTATGCGATATTGACGGTATCTGTCTTGATCACGCGCGAGCCCAGGTGCGGGATGTCTTCCAACGCGACTATCTCGATCCAGTGGCCCGTATCTGTTGCCAGTGCATTCGTCGTCATAATAATCAACCTGCGATCTTGAGGGGGGTAAATTCGTGAGCCGCCTCACCTTCCGCCCGCGCTTTCCACGGATCGATCTGTGCATAGGTCTGGCTGACCCTGAATCGATCAAATAGCGCCTTGCGTTCCTGTTCATCATCTATGATGCACGCTTTGATGCTGCTGAGGCCGACTCGCTCGACCCAGGGCGCTGTGCGCTCCAGGTAGTGGGCCTCTTCGCGGTACTTCTGAATGAAGGCACCACAGTATTCCAGTACTTCCTGTTCTGTTTCGACTTTACACAACAGATCTGTGACGCGGACCTTGATACCGCCATTACCGCCGACGTGCAGCTCATAACCGGAATCCACACAGACGACACCAAAGTCCTTGATCGTGGCCTCTGCACAGTTACGTGGACACCCGGAAACAGCGAGTTTGAATTTATGCGGCATCCATGAGCCCCAGGTCAGCTGTTCCAGTTTTACACCCAGACCCGTTGAATTCTGTGTACCAAAACGGCACCAGGTTTTACCCGCGCAGGTCTTGACCGTGCGCATCGCCTTACCATAGGCGTGACCCGATACAAAGCCTGCATCGGTCAGGTCCTTCCACATGGCCGGCAGATCTTCCTTTTTGACGCCGAACAGATCGATGCGTTGCCCTCCCGTGACTTTCATTTCCGGCACATGGTATTTATCGGACACATCAGCGATGGTACGAAGATCGTTCGCAGTACATAAACCGCCGAACATGCGCGGCACGACGGAATACGTACCATCCTTTTGAATGTTGCCATGCGCGCGTTCATTGATGAAACGCGACTGTGCATCGTCCTGGTATGTTTCCGGCCAGTTGGCCAGCAGATAATAGTTCAATGCCGGGCGACAAGCGGCACAACCATCCGGTGTTTTCCATTCCATAAACTCGCGTACAGCCTGCATGGTTGTCAGTTGATGCTGTTTGATGGCCCTGATCACATCATCGTGGCTGTGCTCGGTGCATCCACACATCGGTTTTTTACTCGGTGCTTCGTCATAGCCCTCACCAACGGTACTCGCGAGCAGCGCTTCCACCAGGCCGGTACATGATCCGCACGAGGAAGATGCTTTTGTGTGCGCGCGGACATCTTCGAGCGTGAACAAACCCTGCTTCGATATCGCGTTGACGATGTCACCTTTACAGACGCCGTTACAACCACAAATCTCTGCACTGTCTGGCAGCGCCAGCACCTGCGCATCGCCATGCCCGGCATCACCGAGATCATGCTGGCCGAACATAATGGTCCGCCGGAAATCTGCAATATTGGTGCCTTCACGCATCAGCTGGAAGTACCAGCTACCGTCCATCGTGTCCCCATAGAGCACCGCGCCTTTAATTTGGTTATCGCGGATGACCAGTTTCTTGTACGTTCCACTGGCAGGATCCTGAAGCACCATGGCCTCATCGCCCTCTTCCTCATTGAAATCGCCCGCTGAAAACAAGTCGATGCCTGTTACCTTTAACTTGGTCGATGTAACCGATCCCTCGTAACGGGTACTGCCCACCATGGCAAGATGGTTGGCGGCAACACGCGCCTGTTCGAACAGTGGCGCCACCAGACCATAACACTGATTGCGGTGTTGGACGCATTCACCCACTGCATAAATTCGCGGATCGTAGGTCTGCATGGTGTCATTGACGACAATACCGCGTTCGCAGTAGATACCGGCCGCCTGTGCGAGTTCGATATTGGGCCGGATGCCAACCGCCATAACTACCAGGTCGGCACTCACTTCGGACCCATCGGCAAAACTGACACCGGCAACACGTTTGTCGCCCGTGATTTCAGCTGTCTGCGCTTCCATCATAAAGTTCAGACCTTTCTGTTCCAGCGAGGCTTTCAACATCGCCGCAGCAGGCTTGTCCAGCTGGCGTTCCATCAGGGTATCGAGCAGATGCACAACCGTTACCTGCATACCCTGCTTCATCAAGCCATGGGCCGCTTCCAGTCCCAGCAGACCTCCACCGATAACGACAGCATTTTTATACTGGCGCGCGGCAGCCAGCATGGCTTCGACATCATGGATATCACGAAAACCAATGACACCCTCTTTGTCCGCACCGGGCACCGGTATGATGAATGGATTCGATCCGGTGGCGAGCAGCAGGCGATCATAACGGACCTCCCTGCCACTTTCGGTAATCACCGATTTCTTGACGCGTGAGATTTCAGACACCGCATCACCGGTGATTAATTCAATGTCGTGCTCGGCGTACCAGTCGCGGCTGTTGAGAATGATCTCATTGATAGTCTTCTCACTGGCCAGCACAGGTGAGAGCATCATGCGGTTATAGTTTGGATGGGGCTCAGCACCGATAACAGTGATGTTATATTGATCATTGCCGTGCTTGAACAGCTCTTCAAGGGTGCGCACACCTGCCATGCCATTGCCGACTAGTACCAGGTTCTCTCGCATTTTCGCCTCGTTGCGTTTACTGAATATAATCATTTTTTAATATAAACAAGATCCGTGCCATAACTGCAGGTTGATAGATCAATGTCTTACGACGTTCACTTGACACATCAGCACCGACCGGGTGCAGCGCAAGCCATCTTCGCACTGCCCCGGTGCATTAGCAGCAATAAGAGCCAGCGTTTGCGCTGACCCATCCGTAATAGGAACCATCCATGGAAGTACAACATCCAACCAGAGGAGCTTTATTCTTTCATTTCCGATTCAATTCACACACTGGTCACACACTGGTGTGAAATTCCTGTTATGCCGCTTCAGACTTGACGACACTGAGCGACTGCGTTGATTCATCCTCTTGCTCTTGATCTTGCTCTTTCACTTCCACTTCTTCACCAGGACGGCGCTGGCGTTCATAGAGGAACTGCAGAACTTCGTGCCGGTAGTGGTTGTAGGCGGCATCATCAGACAACGCAACCCTGTCGCGGGGACGCGGTAAATCAATCGTCAACACTTCGCCAATGGTTGCCGCGGGACCGTTGGTCATCATGACGATGCGGTCCGACAGCAGCACAGCCTCATCGACATCGTGTGTAATCATGATTACGGTGTTACCCAGATCGGCATGAATTTCCATCAGCGAGTCCTGCATGTGCGCGCGCGTCAGCGCATCCAGCGCACCAAAGGGTTCGTCCATCAGCAGTACCTTGGGTTGCATCGCTAGCGCACGCGCGATACCGACACGCTGTTTCATGCCACCGGAAATTTCATCGGGACGCTTGTGCATGGCATGATCCATATGCACCAGGTGCAGGTTGTGTTCAATCCATTGCTTGAGTTCTGCCTTGCTCTTGCTTTTACGAAATACCTGTTTAACCGCCAGCTCAACATTCTGATAGGCCGTTAACCAGGGCAGCAGGGAATGATTCTGAAACACGACGGCGCGATCCGGACCCGGCTCATTGACTTCGGTACCGTCCAGTATCACACCCCCAGCCGTTGCCTGATAGAGACCGGCCACAACATTCAGCACCGTTGATTTACCGCAACCCGAGTGACCGATAAGGGATACGAATTCACCCTTCTCAATGACCAGATCGACATTATCAAGCGCCACAAACGCGCCCGCAGGCGTTGGGAACTCCATCGATACATGATCGATATTCAAATGTTCTCTTTTCATATTCCTATCCTTTACCGGTTTCGTTGAATCAGCGCAACATTGCCGTCTTGTCCCACGAGGCACGGCGTTGCAACATCAGCATGCCGCGATCGAGCAGAAAGCCAATGAAGCCGATAGCAATCACCGCCACCATGATGCGGCCGAGTGAATTAGAACTGCCGTTCTGGAACTCATCCCAGACAAACTTGCCGAGGCCGGGATTTTGCGCCAGCATCTCAGCCGCAATCAGAACCATCCAGCCAATACTCAGGCTCAGGCGCAGGCCAGTGAATATCATTGGCACGGAAGACGGCAGGATGATCTTGTAGACTTTGGTGAACCAGCCCAGCCGCAATACCTTGCTCACATTGATCAAGTCCTTGTCAACGGACGACACCCCCACTGCGGTGTTGATCAGTGTTGGCCACATGCAACACAGCATTACCGTAATTGCCGAATTCAGGTAGGATTTGTCAAATATCGGGTCATCCGATATGTAGACGGCACTGACAACCATCGTGACGATAGGCAGCCACGCCAGGGGTGATACCGGTTTCAAAAGCTGCACGATCGGGTTGATGGCCTTGTACAGATTGTTGCTCAAGCCAGTAACAATGCCAACGGGTATCGCAATCAACGATCCCAGCAGGAAGCCGGTAAATACCGTCACCAGGCTGGTGATAATCTGGTCGAAAAAGGTGGGTTTCCCGGTATACGGACGTATCTTTATTTCTGCATCGGGATTCTTCGCCAGTTTCGCTGCATTGCGTTTTTCCTGGCGCTGATAAAAAGCGGCTTCCTTCTCCCGCTCCGCGAAATGCTCATCAACCAGGTTACTGGCCTGCTCGAACACAGCCGCCGGTCCTGGTAGCTGCCCCAGCGATGTCTGCACCTGTTGTGCGGACGCGCTCCAAAGCACAAGAAAGATCGCTAAAGCGATCAGCGGAAGTACGGCTGAGCTGATGAAAGCTCTGTAATCTTCAACGGTAAACGTTTTGTTACGAGATTGCAGCATAATCCTCACCGATCACTGAGCCGCGACCGGCCCAGGCCTCTGTACATGACGCGGTAGCGTTAATAAAAGACTCATTTGACGGCATCTTTACCCTTGAGACCGATGTCGAATTTCGTTAAATAGTCATTCGGCCGGGTACCATCGAAAGTCACCTCATCGATGAACTCGGTCTGCGGTGGACGGAAACCGCTCTCCTTGTCGAAATCGGGAAAATCACTGGCCTTGGCCTTGCCTTCGGCAATCAACTCTTTCGCAGCCGCAGCATAGATATCGGGACGATAGACCTTTTTTGCCACCTCCATGTACCAGTCATCCGGCTTGTATTCAGAGATCTGACCCCAACGGCGCATTTGCGACAGGTACCAGACCGCATCGGAGTAATACGGATAGGTCGCGTTGTATCGAAAGAACACGTTGAAGTCTGGCAGCGAGCGCTTGTCACCCTTCTCATATTCGAAGGTGCCGGTCATGGAATTGGCGATGACTTCGTAGTCAGCGCCGACGTATTCGGGTCGTGACATAATTTTTGAGGCTTCCTTGCGGTTTTCAAGCCCGCCCTGATCCAGCCACATGGCAGCACGTATCAGCGCCTTCACCACAGCCTTGTGGGTATTCGGATGTTTTTCCGCCCACGCCTTTGACACGCCGAAAACTTTTTCCGGATTGTTCTTCCATATTTCGTAATCGGTAATCACCGGCACACCAATCCCCTTGAACACGGCCTGCTGGTTCCACGGTTCGCCGACGCAATAACCGTAGATGGTGCCCGCTTCAAGTGTTGCCGGCATCTGCGGCGGCGGCGTCACGGACAACAGGGCGTCTGCATTGATTGTGCCCGAGGTATCGCCCTTGTGGGGCGCATAATAGCCTGGATGAATACCACCGGCAGCCAGCCAGTAACGCAGTTCATAGTTATGGGTTGAAACCGGGAATACCATGCCCATCTTGAAGGACTTACCTTCGTTCTTGTATTTGTCGACCACAGGTTTCAGGTAATCCGCCTTTATCGGATGCACGGGCTTGCCGCCTTCGTGCGGAACATTGGGTTTCATCTGTTCCCAGATGCTGTTCGATACCGTAATGCCATTGCCATTCAGATCCATGGAAAATGCTGTGATGACATCGGCCTTGGTGCCAAAACCAATGGTTGCTCCCAATGGCTGGCCGGCGAGCATGTGTGCGCCGTCGAGCTCACCGTCGATGACCCGGTCGAGTAAAACTTTCCAGTTGGCTTGCGCCTCGAGCGTCACGTAAAGGCCTTCGTCTTCGAAATAGTGTTTCTCGTAGGCTATGGCCAACGGCGCCATATCGGTCAACTTGATAAAGCCGAATTTCAGATCTTCTTTCTCCAGTCCCTCTGTTTCGGCAAGAACTGTAATGCTGCCACTGAACAGCAATGCCGAAGCAGCAATGCCAACGGCCAGATTTTTCAGGAAGTGGCGTCGAGGAGCCGGGGCTCGTTCAGACGTCTCGAGATATTTCATTAAAATCTCCTGATATTTTTAACTAATTTTTCAATAAAAAACGCCCAGTCCACAAACGCGGCCTGCGTGTGGAATGAGCGCCTTTGCTCGTAGCTACATAGTTAACCAGCCGCCATTAGCCGGCACATTGCTATAAAGTGATTGCATGTACCGTGCCAATGTTGAGAAATGCTGACAGGAGGGGAATAGCACGCAGTGTATGCAGACAGGTAGGCGATATTCGCACCACGGGGGTGCCGATTAACGATTTCTGCACCAGAACAAGCCCTTGCTCAACGTATTCTAAAGACAGTGGTAACGCAGCATTTCTGTTATAGAGGTAAGCCTCTCTGCATCGTCGGTTGTTCGCTGCTGAAGCCACCCCTACAACTATGCAGTTGTCACAACCAACCGTAGGAGCGGCTTCAGCCGCGAAATTCTATGGTGCTGATTCATAATCACACTAGTGATTTAAGGAAACTCTGATTTATTCCGCGTCTACGCACGAAAAATAAAAATCGCATTTTTATTTTTCGTGCGCTGATAATTCCTGAATGGAACTATTCAGAGCTTCCGTAACCGAGCTCGACGCTATCCGGGAAAGCCAGAATCACGCCGCTTGTTCTGCCTCGGCCGCGCCTGCCTTCATGGTATTAGCCAGCACGTCGTACACAGCAGCCCAGGCATTCCTGACTTCATCGGTGAACGCGTCACCGAGTCCCTGTTCCAACGTCCACAGGAGTGCTGCGCCGACAACATTGTAGTCTCTGTCGACAACACCGTAGCCGGCATGGTCTGCGCCCATCTGTTTCAGGGTCGGCACCAGCGGTTCGACATCATCCAGGGCTTCAACAGCGATATTGATGGTTTTCATCAGCTTTTTACCCTGTTCGGTCATATCATGCTTGAACATCGCCCGGTATGAAGGCTCGAGTTCGAACAGGCGTCCATAAAACAGCTCGGCCGCCTTATCGGCAATCGGCACGACCAGTACCCAGGTTTTTTTCACAAGCTCAATCTGTTGTGGTGTCATATCTTACCTCTTGTTTAATATTTCGTTGGTTAATGTAATAGCTGGCGAGGAACATCATATAATCCACTGCCAACTTGACTTCGTTATCCGTTAAATTTTCATTACCTCCCCTTGCCGGCATCATGCTGTAATCGGGTCCGATGAAGCCGTTGATCGCGTGTTCATACAGAACCTGCTTGCCTTTGGATAATCTGAAGATCCATTCTTCAGCCCGCATCGGAATCGGGGCATCGGCAACGCCGTAGCCATGACAGGTTTCACAGTTGTTGATCCAGATCTGACGTCCCTGTGAAATAGTCTGGTCATCAGATCTGATATATTGCTCGTTAGCCTGTAATGGCATCACAGCATAAATTCCGGTCATGAGCAGAACGCAGACTGTGAACACGGCACGAGCGGGAGTACACATCAGCTTTCGATCGGGATGCGTATCACAACACCACCCATGACATCACCCAGCTTGAAATCCTTCTTCGGTGTATCAGGATGCTTGTTGTGACAGGACACGCAAACGGGAGCAACACCGGTATCAGCATATACCGCCGTGAAATATTTCTGCCCAGCCAGTGTTTCTGTGGTGTAGTAGTTTTTTCCCTTGTTTTCCGCAACGAATTTCAAACCTGCCTTTTCAGCGTCGGTCTTGGGCGCGTTCTGCTTGTTGATCGGCCATAGCGACTGCAGCGTATAACTGAAATTGACATCATCAAGCTTCTCGGCACGCTTCATCGCCATTTCTGAACCAAAACGGAACATCTGGGCAGGCAGCGCCAGTGACTTGTCATCTTCAAAATGTTCGGTCGCCTTGATGACTTTTTCCTTTTTGACAAGCCTGTTAACAATCGTCTTTGTGTAAACGGTGCGATCCGAGTCCATCACGAGATGCAGCGCATCAGCCATGGCTTTGACGGATACGGTCGCATCAGTACCCGCAACGCCGGCTATTGATGCACCGGCGATACCGATCGATACTGCAGCAATGGCGCCAATGGTTACTTTTGATTTCATCATTTTCATATTTTCCTCACTTGTACAAGTAGTTAATGGAGCTGAAAAACCCGAATTTAATACCGCCTAAAAACCAAACATGTCTGCGTCTTCATCATCCGACGCTTCTTCCTGACGTCGAATGCTTTCTTTTTTCGCCAGTTGCATCGACTGCACCTGTTGACCTGCTGGCGCACCTGAAAAATTGTTTTCGATCAACGACTGATCGGCCAGCGCGCTCAGCGAATATTCCAGTCCGTGACAATGCAGGCAGCTGGAACGAATCATCTTGGAATTGGGCGACAGATTCGCACTCTGGTTATGATCAACAACGATGCGGCTCATCCACTCACTGACGTCTCTGCTGACACGTGGCATATGACAACTTGCACAAGAAACACCGGTACCCGTCTCGGCTTTAGCCAGCAGTTCCTGTTGCCAAAGCCGGTAATGAGGCGATGCCTCATAAGCCAGGCTATGCTTGTCATCATGGCATTCAAGGCAAGCCTCGACCGCCGCTTTTTTCACATCGAATCTGTGAGAGCCATGGCAACTGGTGCATGTCAGACTGGTATGCCTGGCCTCCTGTTTCATCGGAAGCACAGCTTGATCAGGTGTCATCGGAGATAAGCCCTGTTGCAGACGCATGCCGTGTTTACCCTTAAAGAAGCGACTGACTTCGACGCTGTGACAGTTCTCACAGACTGTATGGTCAGGATGGTCATTCCAGCTTGGCTCCTGTGCTTTGTCTCTTGCCTGCATATGGCATGCGCTACAGTTGACGCCAGAACGTGCGTGGGCAGTTTCGAGCCATTCGGTGCTGATGTCCTGATCGAAGGCCCGGCGCTCACTGGCATCGATATCATCCTCATCCAGCCTGACCACCGGATATTCTTCGCGTGGGTACTCAATGATTTCCTCGAGCAATGATGCAAATTCTTTTGATGGCAAGACTCCTTGATCGAGTAACGGATCTTCATCAAGGTGCTTGATTAGAAAATCGGTATAGAGCGCACGATTATTGTGATAGTTATGACAACCAGAATCCTTGCAGGTATCAAAGCCCATTCCCTGGTGCGACGGCCGGTCTTCTGCGATCTCCTGATGACAGTGAAAACATAGATCCAGTGGCTGGGTTAATCCGTCTTTTGCGGTAATTTCAGGTTTGTGTTCTTCATGACAGCCAATACATTGCAGTGCATCGATGCTCGCCAGTAAATCCGCATTTCTCGGATCCTTGAATTTCTTTGCCGGATGTGAATCGAACGGCTTCACCCGGTCTTCTCCATGGCAGTCGACGCATGCACGCTGCAGCACTTCACCACCACCAAACGCATCAATGTGGCACGCACCGCAAGCATCTGCCAGCTGATGATGCCCCGGTGACAGCTCACCTGGCATGAATATCTGCTTATCTGCATTTTCATTCAGCATTGCATGTGCCAGCCAGGCGCCCAGCAAGCTTGACAGCAGCAGCCACACGATCCAGTAGATTCTGTTGTTTTTTACTGCCATGCGGTTTAAAAGTAATAGCTCTTGACAACATGGAAAGCCAGTAGCACCGGCAGCGGCCAGAACAGCAGTATATGTATCCAGGTCCAGTAGCGGCGTTGTTTCTTTGCAAGCGCAGGTGACAGGCTGTGCCCTGTCGCTATGATCGCGCTTGCGCTCGATCCGGCAATGGCCAGCAATAGAAAATTGAGCATCAGCATAAAATTGAGCGCATCGCCGAGTCGGAATCCGGTATGAACCACTAAAGCCACTAGCGCAAAAACACCGAGCACCACGTGTGCATAGCGCCAGACATTAAAATCACCAAGCTTTACTTTCTGAACACGCTTGCGCAGCGAGACAAACAAACCCACCACCACCAGTGCCAGCATCGTGAAGCCACTGATTTGTTTCAGAAATGTATCACGCCAGAACTCATCCCATCGGAATGACACCTGCACGGTATCTGGATAGGGTAACGGCAGGAAGAACAGGCTGAGTACAGCCAGAACCATCGCGACCAACGATAATGCGAGTAGACTGCGCCATGACTTAAGTGGCTCAGCCTGCGCGTCTTCACCTAACATTTCGGCAAGCAGCGGTTTACACGAGCCACATACACTTGCTGCGCGGGTTGTTTCAGTCAGGCAGGTGATGGTTCCACATCCGGAATTGACTGCCTGTGTCAGTCGGCCGCGTGTGACACCAGCGCAGTTGCAGATAACGGCACTCGCCGGCCATGACATGACATCCATGTCTTCTTCGCTGCCCCAGATATTGCCACTCGATTTGAATCTGGCCAATTGCCAGAACATCAGCCGCTTTTTCGTCTGAATCGCGTCCTGCAACCGCGCTAATTCGTGCCAGTCACCGACCGCAACCACACCTACCAGGCGATTTGCAAGCAGTCGTATCTTTCGGTATACGCCTTTTTTTTCCGAGCCATAGACGAACTCGTTCACACCACCGGCGACCTCCTCATCAACACCGGTGCGGCCAACGCTGAATACGGTATGCTCCATCACTTTCAGTCGAGTTGATTCCACTGAACCCTGATAGCGTGCATGGCCACCGGTCAGTCGGTCTGCCAGCACCGCTGCCTGTTCCAGTCCGGGTTTTACCAGGCCATAGACATTAGTATTGTGTTCTGCGCATTCGCCTATGGCATAGATGCGATCATCCTTTGTTTGAAGACAATCATTAATGCGTATACCTTTGTGGTACGAAAGCCCGCTGTCCCGAGCCAGTTCAATATTTGGGCGTATACCCGCTGCAACGATAACGGTATCGCAAGCGATCTCTCTGCCACTGCGCAGACTGATTCCTTCTACTCGATTTTGGCCCAGTATACTGACGACGCTATCGCCAAGCTCGACATATATACCCTTTTGCTCAACCAGCGTTTTTAGATATTGGCCGCCGCGTTGGTCGAGCTGCTGCATCATCAACCACTGATTGTGCTCAACGACGGTAATTTTGGTATTGTACTGCTGCATTGCGCGTGCTGTTTCGAGACCAAGCAGGCCACCGCCTATGACAACCGTGTGCCTCGAGCGTATTCTGCGCGCAAACAACTCATCGGCTTCACTCAGAGAGCGAAAAGTGAACACGCCTTTATAATGGATATTTCCGATTGATGGAATAAATGGCCTGGAGCCTACAGCAAGCACCAGATGTGAATAGTGCTGCACTCCACCCGCCTCATCCGTGACTGTTCTGGCGTTACGATCAATCGAAAGCACGGTACAGTTGAGCCGAATTTCAACGCCCGCTTTCGACTGCATTGAGGCATCCAGCTCGAGCTCATCCCTGGCAACTTCACCCGCAAGATAAGAAGATAACCTGACTCTGTCATAAGGGTGCCAGGGTTCACCACCGTATACAACAACTGGTAATCCACAATCTCTTTTCAACAGCTCAGTGATAAAGTGAATACCGACAGGACCGGTCCCGACGACAACAATCGCTTTTGTGTCATAAGGCACATATGAACTCGAACAACTTTGTTCGAATAAACGACCAACAGACTCTGTTGCTATATTCATTACCTGTAATA
>Ga0316201_10003373_pt1 | contig 11767 bp, 8 predicted proteins | sample CS6wburrow_MG_FD_204516 | JGI IMG/M metagenome (GOLD analysis project Ga0316201, IMG submission 204516) | Coastal sediment microbial communities from Delaware Bay, Delaware, United States - CS-6 worm burrow | ecosystem: Environmental > Aquatic > Marine > Coastal > Sediment | place: USA: Delaware... | reverse complement strand
CGCTCGTTACCAGGGACCTTGGCCAACCCGTGTGCACCTCTCCAGCCGCACTCATGTTCCATGCACTCCAGCGCCAACTGACACCCAGTTTCCCGGTATGCGTCTGATCCCAGCTGCGCTTTATCCTGCCGCTCGCCGTCGTATCGACCACCTCGGCCCAGGAATAGCCCAGCCACCAGAACAGTTTGTCTTCACCACCACCGCGGGATGCCAGGATTTCTATACCCCTGGACTCTGCCTCGGGGGCGTCGACCCTTGCACGATCGAACTGCAGCTCCGGCGCCAGTGTTAGCGCGTTGAACGCATTCTCGAATCGTGGGCGCAGCGAGCGGTAGGCTTTTCGATACAGCGAGACGTCGAGATTGATCCCGGATCTGAAGCTGTGCTCCAGGCTCGCAACAACGTGCGTCGTCCGCTGCGCAGGATAGAACGTGCTGATGCCGTCGCTGACCTGCAGCTCATTGATCTCCTGCGCCTGGTAAAACTGGCCGAGGCCGATGCGTAATTCCGTACGATCACCCGCGCGAAACAACACGCTGGCCCTCGGACTGTATTGTTTATCGTCACTGGACGTCGTGTAGGTCTGCTGGTCCCAGCGCAAACCGAGATCGACAACCACGTTGCTCATTGGTTGCCAGCGCAGTTCAGTATAGACCGCGTATTGTGCGCCTTCTGGCGACAATTCGAGGTCGCGCGAAACGAAAGCTACGTTGTCAAGAATTTGATCAAACGGGGGCAGCGTGGTTTTGGCGAGGGTATGCCGGTATTCGGCATCCTGGTGCCTCGCCCGGAAACCGAAGTTCAACATCCAGGCGTCGGATGGCGAATAAGTCCAGTCCTGGCGAATTTCAAACGCCGTGAAGTCTCGCGTCTCGTCCAGCGCGCCGAAGACGATGCCCGGCACGTCAACCGATGCGGTGCGTTTGTTGTCGATGTCATTGAGCGAGATGATCGTCTCGCTTTGCAGCACCTCGCTCCAGTCCGCAAGCCACTTCAGCCACAGGACCCGGTTATCGTAGTCCGCATTTGCCGTCTCCCCGACATCGTCGTCCGCAATGCTGATCTTGTCGTGCGAGGCAAGAAAGTTGGCGCTGAATCGTGCGCGCGGCCCGAATTCCCATCCGAAGTGCAGCAACAGGTCCTGGTAATCGGGACTCCCATAGTCGGGGTCGACGACGTCCGCAATCAGGTCCAGGTTTCCGCGTCGTGCGGATACCAGCCAATCGCCCTGCCCCTGGTTGCCAAAGCGGCCAAGCGAGAGTGCCGAGGCATTAAAGAAACTCAGTGCGAGCTCGGTTTCTGGTCGGTCGGTCGGCTCCCGTAGCTGCATGTTCATGACACCGCTCATGCGATCGCCGTAGCGCACAGGATAGGCGCCGGTATAGAAGTCGATACCCGATATCGCGGCGCCGTTGACGATCGAAGCAACGGATTGAAAGTCCTTGAGATGGTATGGCTCGTAAAGCCGCAGGCCGTCAAATAAGAACAATACTTCGTTCACTTCACCGCCGCGGATGTGATTGCGGCTGGATATTCCGCCGCTCGCTGTGCCAGGCAGCCTGTTCGTCAGGCGCACCGCCTCCTCGGCGGCCGCCGGTATGCGTGTAGCCAGCTCGCGTTCGAGGTAGGTGTGGCTGCCGGATTCAGCGTACCGCAGCTGATGCAGGCTGGACGTAACGATGATCTCCGGAAGTGCTTGTTGCACCGCCGGCTTGTCGACACTCGAAACAGTCGAAGCAGATTCGTCGCGAACAATGAGCAGACTTCCGGACGGCCCGTCGACTGCCCTGAGCCCGTACGTCCTTAACACGTCTGCCAGGCTAGCGCTCGGATCCGCCTGATCGGGCTCTATCGACAAGACCTGATCGGCGCTGACCAGGTCGCTGCTGTAAATAATGCGCAGGCCCTGCTGCGTCAGCGAGTCCAGGTAGTCGGCGAGCGAGGTGCCCTGCTGATTGGGCGATTGCGCGAATACCGCCTGGAATGAACAACAGGCGAAAAACGCAATCAAAGATCCGGTCATCACTCGCATGCCGGGATCTTAGAGCAATCGCAGATTCGCGTCCCCTACTTGCTTATGGAATTATACCGACATGGAAGTCATGGCTCGTAAACTCGTTTGGCTGCTCGCTTTCCTGATGCTGGTGACGGGCTGCGAACACAAGTCGGATTCGGCCTTATCATCGAGCTCTCGCTCGGTGATCACCCGAGGCAACGGCGGTGAACCTGGTTCCCTTGACCCGGCACTCGCCGAGGATATTCATGCCTTCAATATCCTGACCGACATCTACGAGGGCTTGATCGCCGAGGCAGCGGACGGCGAGCTTGTGCCGGGTGTCGCGGAATCGTGGGTGACCAGTGACGATGGTCTCGTCTACACCTTCGCAATCCGTCGTGACGCCCGTTGGTCTAACGGGGACCCCGTGACTTCGTACGATTTTGTCCGTGCATTTCAACGTGTTGCGGACCCTGCGACGGGCTCTGTCTACGGCAGTCTGTTAGAACCGATCCTGAACTACTCTGACGTGCAAAATGGGTCGCTGCCGCCTGAACATCTCGGTGTTACAGCGCCCGACGCCCTTACGCTCTCAATTCGACTGGGACAGCCTGTCCCGCATTTGCTTGCCGTGCTGGCGATGCCAATTGCGTTTCCGGCGCACGAATCCGCGGCCGCTACCGGAGCGTTTTCTGTTCCTGAGCGGTTTATTGGCAACGGCGCCTACGTGCTTGCCGCTCGCTCTTTCGGCGGGCCAACGAAATTGCAGGCCAGCCCGACGTACTGGGATGCCGACTCCGTTGCGGTGAAGGAAATCGTTTACCTGCCAATCGTCAATTCTGCCACTGAATTCAATATGTATCGTGCCGGCGAAATCGACATAACTCATAATATTCCCGTCGAACAACTGGACTTTGTGCGACGAACAATGCCCGAGCACTTACGCATTACGCCTTATCTCGCGCTCTACTACCTCGCGTTCGACACGACCGAACCACCGCTAGATAACACACGCCTTCGACAAGCATTGAATATGGCAATCGATCGCGAGCAGCTCGTGCAGCTAATCGGACGCGGTGAACAACCCGCTTACGGCGTCGTGCCACCGGGCACGGCGGGCCATGCAAGCACCAGCTTTGCTTGGCGAAGCCTCACCGACGAGGAACGCCAGCGGCGCGCACAAGAACTCTATTATGAGGCGGGCTACTCTGATGAATCGCCGCTCGCACTCAGCTATCTGTACGATACCGAAGACATTCACGAAAAAATCGCGTTGGCCATAAGCAGCATGTGGCGCGACGTTCTTGGCGCAAAGGTCATATTGGAAAAAAGAGAATGGCAGTACTTTCTCGAGACACGAAACAGGCGCGCCGACTGGCAGGTCATGCGTTTCGCCTGGTTCGGCGACTACAATCATGCGTCGACCTTCACCAATATCTTCCGCTCGAACGATCCACAGAACCTGTCCGGCTATCGGAACACGATGTACGACGACGCTCTGGAGAAAGCCATAGCAGACCCGGACAATCTCACCGACAGCGATCACCTGGTCGAGGCAGAATCACTACTTTTGGACGACCACCCGATCGCGCCACTCTACTTCTTCGTCAGCAAACACCTGGTGCGTCCCGACATCAGTGGATTCGACAACAACGTTCTCGACCGACATCCGAGCAAGTACCTTGGCATCGCGGGAGAAGACTAGGTGTCATTCTCTCTCAGGTGCACATTGGCTGCATTGCTGTTCGCTTGGTCGGCGGCCGGGATGGGTGCCGATTTCTCAGGGTATGTTGCATTACGTTCTGACTATGTAAAGCGTGGCGTATCCCAGAGCGACAGTGGTCCGGCAGCACAACTTGGTATTGACCTTGTTTTCGACAATGGCTTTTTCGCTGGCGCCTGGGGTTCAACGACCGATATAGACAATGGTCCGACACGGCAAAGGGACAAGGAAACTAACTTCTATGCGGGCTACGCTCGCGATATCTCCGACCTATGGAGCATTACTGGCCATATCGTCGCTTACCGCTACCCAGGCCAAACCGGAAGCATAGACTACGGCTACGAGGAATATTCGGTCGGTATGAGTTACGACGACCGCCTGTGGCTGGAGTACTCTCATACGCCGGATCTTTACACGACCGGCAGATCTGCAAGAAATATCGATCTCTATTATGAGCTGCTTGAGACGGGGCGCTGGGCATTAGGTGGTGGCGGTGGCTACAGCGATGCGTCTGACCTGACAGGCGACACCTATTGGTACTGGAACCTTGGCATGACCGGTTCTTTCCGGTTTGTGGACATCGACATTCGGTTCCACGACACGAGTGGCTGGGTTCGCATCATCAGCTCACCGGACCGGGCAGACCCTCGCGCGGCTTTGACTATTCGTTTTCCGTTTTAGCTGAGAGTCGGTTGCCACACTCTGGCGACAGACCCGCAAAGTCCAATGCGGCGCAGGCATTTATGGACGTCCTTATAGTCAACTCCGGTCCGCGCGAGCGTCGCAGAATATCCCGTATAGAAGTGGCGCTGAGCTGCGGGGCTCGCGATAACAACAATGCAACCACGCCACTTACATGCGCGGCGGCGAGGGAGCTTCCCGATCGAAAATCGTAGGTATCTGCGGGGACCGCCACCAGTATGCGGTCACCGGGGGCGTATAAGGTATCGCTCGCAAGCGGTGCTGTATCTTCGTTTTCGGAGCTACTGGCAACGCCTATCACGCGTGGCATGCTGGCTGGAAAATCCTGCGCCGCCCTCGCCTCCGATGCTGCGGCGGCGACGATCACTACGCCCGAGTCCAGCATCTTGGACAGCAATCGCTCGAGCAGCGAGTCGTGCGGCCCGGTTAAACTGATATTCAGTACATGCGGCGGATCATCGAGTATCGTGTCCAGCGCTTTCGCCAGGCTAAAGCTGTCACAGACAGCCGGACGATTCGGTCCATCGCTCCAACATGCGACGAATATATCCAGTGATGCTTCCGGCGCGACCCCGACGATTCCCAGCGCGTTGTTCGAACGCGCACCGATTACGCTCGCGACCGCCGTACCGTGCTCCTTATCTTCAGATTCACCCTTACTGGAGAATACCTCGACATGCGAAATACGGCCTCGTAAGTCCTCATGACGCTGATCCGCGTGGCTATCAACTATCGCGATCCGAATGCCGCCGCCGAGGGATGCACGATGCGCTGACGTAATGTCGAGAACGTCCAGACTGTATTGCAGGTTGGCGTACTTGTCGTCGTAGCCGCCAGTCTCACTCGTACTGGTTTCAAAACGCTGCAATGGCTGCGCCGAATCGACGCGCGCATCGGCATTCAATAGCGCAATAATCTCATCTCGATTTGCGTCTTCGGCCACCCGGTAGACGAAACAATAGACAGAAAGTGCACGAATAGGCCAGTGCTCAATTTCCTGCAAGTCATGCTCAGCCATGATGTCGGCCGAGTTCCGTAGAACGCTGCGTCGAATCGAGTAACGCTTGCGATTCCGATAAGGCGCATTAAGGCCCGCATTGGAGACTCCCGCATTCCTGTTATCGAAGGTAACCAGTATGTCGCGGTCGGGATCGGGTAAAGCATCGGCACCTGCGACGCTTGTCAGGCACAGCGCGATAAGCATTCCGGCGATAATTTGTCGAACATGCATGGGTGTCACCTCACAGGCATTTGCAGCGCTATGAAGTCGGCACTCCTCACCTCCGAACGCGACTGCGCATCTCTGGCAAACGTTTCAAGTTCACCGAGTGACGAATTTGGCATGCGAATCAAGATCTCGTACACGTCTGTCTGGCCGGAAGACTTGACTTCGATTGCACCTAGTTCACCAAGTATACGCGCCTGTGCCTGCGGCGATGCTTCATCTTCAAACTGTATACGCAAGACATAGGTAATGCCGGTCGTTGTCTGTTCGCCGGTTGCAGTCTGAAACGCATGGTTCTTCGCCACAGGCGATACACGCGCCGTCAGAACCGCAGTCACCACCACCACTGACAGCACAAGTGAGGCAGCGACGGCGTACTTTCTATACCGTGGCCAGGAAGATGCTCGTGGCGCTGGACTCGAAAGCTCATCGAGTAAGGATGCAGCGCTGACCGAAGGCACGATGGGTATTGCCTCATCCTGAACGACTGCGCGCTGTATGCTTTCGTGCACCGCGGCGTCGGCACGGCAATCCGGGCACTGCTCAAGATGCTCTCGCACCCGTGTCGCTTCCGTTTCGGACAAGGTCCCGTTCAGATACCACGGTATCTGCATTTGCACCTCATCGTGCTCCAGGTTATTTGCTCGGTCAGTCATTGTCGTTAGCCTCTGTCAGCGCCGCGGGTTCGGCGCTCGTCGCCAGGAAATCCTTCATCTTTCGCCGGGCATGAAACATGCGCGTCTTTACAGTGCTTACCGGCGAGTTAGTAGCAGCTGCAGTCTCTTCGCAGGAAAGGCCGAGGTAATAAACCAACATTACGGTCAACTGCTGTTTTGGAGGCAATTTCTGTATGCCGTGCCGAACCCAGTCCTGACGCTCGAGTTCGCTGTTCGTATCAGTCGCTATCGCATCCTGATCCAGCAAGGCAACCACATTGAGCTTCTTCTTCCGCATATAACGGAGTGACTGTCGATACGCAATGCCGAATACCCATGTCGACACCTTCGCTTCGCCACGAAAGTCCTTGGCGCTTTTCCAGACAACAAGCAATACATCATTGGCCAGTTCATCGGCGGCGGTGTACGAACGCGTTAGCCGAAAGACAAATTTGAATATTCGTGGGTGATAACTGGCGAAGAGCTCTTCGAACGAGGGGCGATGCCGCTCAGCTATCCGCCGCAGCAACGCCGCCTCTTCCTCGTTGCTCGTAGGTAAGCCGTCATTGTCTTTGGGCTTCGTCATGGTGTTGCCATATTTGTCGTGAAACAGGGTGGCTGTGACGTAAGTGTCCTGTCGTGAGTAAAAGGTTCAATTTACTCCAATGTTTTTTCGAAATTGATGGATTTACCAATAATTCTCACTGATTTCAGAGTGGATTGAACCATTTACACGCAGCGCGACACCCACAGGGTACATCGTCACCACAAATAGCGAGCTGCACATGAAAACTATAAGAATTCGTCACCTGTTCGTCACATCTCTTCTGGCCTTCCTCGTAGCCGCAGTTTCCGCGTGCAGTGGCGGCAGTGGTGGCGGTAGCGGAGCGGCCCCACCTCCCCCACCGCCGCCGCCGCCACCGCCGCCTCCTTTTGCTGCGAACTTCTCCGAAATTCAGGCCATGGTCTTTACCGTCGACTGCGCAACATCGGGCTGTCATGTTGGCGCTGGCGCGCCGCAGGGCCTGCGACTCGACGACGCCAACAGTTACGCGCTTCTTGTTGGAGTTGCGAGCTCGGAAGCTCCGACGGTGCTGCGCGTCGCCCCGAACGATCCCGACAACAGCTATCTGATACAGAAACTCGAGGGAACGGCCGCGGTAGGCGCGCAGATGCCCCTTGGCGGAACACCGCTTGAGCAGGCTGCCATTGACGTCATTCGACAATGGATTAGCGATGGTGCAATCGATGACCGCGCGCCGTCCCCGGACCCCATTCGCGTTGCTTCGATTTCGCCGGTTCCGGATGAAGCGCTGAGCGCTGCGCCGACTTCAGTTGTTGCGATGTTTGATCGCGAGCTCGATGCCTCCACAGTGAATGCCAATACGTTCTTGCTGGAAGCGAGTGGTGGGGACGCGACCTTCGGCGACGGCAATGAAGTCCAGATCACAGCCGCGGCAATAACGACGCCCGGCACCACACCCATGAGTGCGACGTTTGATCTGACCGGCGTTACGCTGGCAGACGATACCTACCGAGTCAGTCTTCTGGGCTCCGGTGCATCGGTGATTCTGGACATCGACGCGAATGCACTCGACGGCGAGTACACGGGATCATTCCCGTCAGGCGACGGCGCGGAAGGTGGCGACTTCGAGTCGACTTTCTCGCTATCAACCGCGGTCATGGCGCCGACACTCGATGACATTCAGGCCAGCGTATTCACCGTAAGTTGTGCAACCTCTGGCTGTCATACGGGACCTGCGGGCGGCTCTCTGCCCGATGGCTTAGATCTAAGCAGCGCTGACGCAAGCTTCGCCAACCTTGTCGGAGTCTCCAGCATTCAGCAGCCGTCTTTATCCAGGGTCGCTGCCGGCGATCCCGATAACAGCTACCTTGTGCAGAAACTAGAGGGCACCGCGGCAACAGGCGCACAGATGCCCCGGGGTGCCGCAGCGCTGGACCCGTCTGTGATTGACGGCATCCGCCAGTGGATAACCGATGGCGCGAATCGGTAAGCGAGGGAGATTGACGATGAAATCAGCTCTCTTAAGCTCCGCATCGGGTGGTCTGCTCGCGCTGCTCCTTCTCGCATCTGCTGGCACCGCCACTGCGGAACCGTATCTCGCCGTGCAAAAGGGCATGCATTGTTCTGCCTGCCACAGTCATCCCGCCGGCGGGGGCAAGCGCAATGCGTATGGCAATGTATTCGCGCAGATGGAACTGCCGGTGAAGCGTCTCGGTGATGGCGAATTGTGGAACGGTCAGATCACGGAATGGTTTTCCGTGGGTGGCAATCTGCGCGGTGGGCTCGAAATTATCGATACCCCGAATCAGGAGAATACGTCGGAGTTTCGAGTTAGTCGCGGCACGTTATACGCCGAGGCAACGCTGATACCAGGGTATCTGTCCGTCTACATCGATCAGCAGTTCTCGCCCGATGCCAGCCAGAACAGGGAAGCCTACGTACGGCTCAACGCGAGGAATGGAAAGCTATTCGCCGCCGCCGGGCAGTTCTATTTGCCTTTCGGTCTGCGACTGCAGGACGACACAGCCTACGTGCGACTGGCTTCCGCGATCAACTTCACCAATCCTGATCGCGGCATCCAGGTTGGCTATGAAGCCGGTCCCTGGTCAACCATCGTCTCGGTGACCAATGGCTCGGGGGGCGGGCGAGAAATTGATTCTGGAAAACAGATTAGCGTGGTGTCCAATTACGTCAAGGCGGGTTGGCGTGCCGGGGTCAGCGCCAATTTCAACGATGCTGACGCCGGAGACCGGACTATGTTTGGCCTGTTCGCCGGCGTTCGCACCGGGCCGATAGCCTGGCTCGCGGAAATCGATCGGATCAGTGACGACCTATCGCCCGCCGTCACTCAGGACGCACTCGCCGGACTGCTGGAGGGCAACTGGGCAATTCGCAGAGGGCATAACCTCAAAGTCAGCCACGAATACCTGGACCCGGATGACGACCTGAGCGAGGACCACCAGGTACGCAACAGCCTCGTCTGGGAATACACACCGATGCAGTTTCTGCAGGCCCGGATAGGGCTCCGAGTCTATGACGGGGTTCCGCAGGTCGATACGCAGAATCGTGATGTGTTTTTTGCCGAAATCCACGGATTTTTCTAGATACGGTCGAAATAGTTGACTTTTTCCAATATTGGGGTATATTGCCCCAATTATGGAATCCAATATCAAATCAACACTCCGCTTGTCCTGCCTCGCCCTGCTGCGGCCGATTGCCTCAGTTGTCCTGAAATGTGGCATGACCTGGCGTGAGTTCTCGGAGCTCAGCAAAGCGGTCTTTGTCGCGGTCGCCAGCGATGAATTCGGAATCCGTGGCCGGCCGACCAACGTCTCACGGGTCTCGATCCTGACCGGTATTTCGCGCAAGGAAGTCAAGCGACAACGAGAGCTTCTGGCCGAGCCAGTCTTACCGAGTTCCAGCAAGTCGACGGACGCCACCCGCCTGCTATCGGGGTGGCACCAGGATGCTGATTACGTCGGCAGCGACGGCGAGCCCAGGGCTCTCAATGCTACTGGCGAGTCCCCGAGTTTCCAGTCGCTATTTGCAGTTTATGGCGGCGATACCCCAGAGCAAACACTATTGCGGGAGCTGCTAAACGCCGGATCGGTCGAGAAGGACGCGCAAGGTCGTTACGTCGCGAAGCAGCGCTACCACATGCCGGTTGAAATGGAAGCAGGAAGCATTCGCTTCTTCGGCACTAACCTGTTTGACCATGCCAACACGTTGAGCAACAACGTCACCGGCGACTCCAACAAACGTCGACTCGAAGGCTTTGCGGTCGACGATCAGATCCATCCCGATGCCGTCGAGGAATTCAGGGCGTATCTCGACGAGCGCGGCCAACAATTTCTTGAAGAAGTCGATGACTGGCTCAGCCGGCATCGTATCGATTCCAGTGATTCAGAAACCACCCCTGTCCGACTAGGCCTTGGTGTCTATGCGATTGAAGGACAGTTACCCAAAGGTACATAGTCATGAAATACATCAAACTGATAGTTCTGAGCTTTACACTTTCTCTTGCCACAGGCTGCGGTAGCAGTGGGGGCGGCGGCACACCCGCTGCCGATCCACAGGACCCGCCTGTTGCAGGTATCGGCAGAACGGGTGTCGCCCGGGGCCCTATTTCTACGTTCGGCAGCGTGGTCGTCAACGGTGTTCGCTATGACACGAGTACAGCGACATTCACAATCAATGGCGGCACCGGCTCGCAGGATGATCTTAGCGTTGGGCAGGTCATTACGGTCAGCGGCACTATCGACGACAATGGTATCGATGGCAATGCCGACGAGGTCAACTTCGATGACAACGTAAAGGGTCCGATCCAGAGTATTGATCTCGGTACCAGCCAGATCGTTGTTCTCGGACAGACCGTCCTGATCAATCCGGAAACCTCCTTCGACGACAACATAAACCCGGCGTCGATTGACGGCCTCAGCGTTGACGACATCGTTGAGGTCAGCGGTCTCGTTGATGCGAGCGGACGGATCACAGCAACGCGCATTGAGTCGAAACCCGTCGGTACCGAGTTCGAGGTGCTGGGTGTTGTAAGCGCTCACGACTCGACCAATTTCCTATTCAACATTAACGACCTGGTCGTTGCCTACAGCGGCGCGACGCTGGACAACTTTTCCGGTGGCCAGATCAATGACGGCGATTTCGTCGAGGCGAAAGGGCTGGCGCTGAACGGCAATGGCCAACTTGTTGCCACCCGTGTTGAGTTGAAGGGCGGTTTGCCGGGTGTCGCGGACGGCGTTCACATTGAAATCCAGGGATTCATCACGCGCTTTACGTCGGCAACGGACTTCGATGTCGCAGGATTGCCGGTAACCACCACTACAGGCACGGTGTACGAAGGTGGCGTAGTGGGTGACCTGGGACTCAACATCAAGGTCGAAGTGGAAGGCGACGTCGATGCCAATGGTGTGCTGGTGGCCACGAAAGTGGATATCCGCAGGGCAAAGGCGGTGCGGACCACGGCAAACGTTGACTCCGTCAATGCGTCGGCCAACTCCCTCGTTATGCTCGGTATCACCGTCAGCGTCGATACCTTGACGCGACTCGAAGACAAGAGCGATGCCGATGTGCGTCCGCTGACACTGGCAAACATCAATGCCGGTGACTATGTCGAGGTTCGCGGCAGTGAATTCCCGGCGGGCAGCGGCGCCATTCTCGCGACAATCCTGGAGCGCGATGACGCCGACCCCGACACGATCCTGCAGGGATTCGTTGAAACGACAAGCGATCCTTCATTCACGGTTCTTGGTGTCACGATTAATACTGGCGTCGGTACAATCTTCCGTGATATCGACGACAGCGTTATGTCCTCGACGGACTTTTTCAACCAGCTGGCGCCTAACTCCCTGGTTAAAGCGAAAGGCACAGAGGTATCTGACACTGTTATCTCGGCACAAGAAGTCGAGTTCGAACTCGAATTCTA